>Ga0206970_10111_pt1 | contig 23365 bp, 20 predicted proteins | sample Alteio_BWOrgHeat_88_FD_152964 | JGI IMG/M metagenome (GOLD analysis project Ga0206970, IMG submission 152964) | Enriched cells from forest soil in Barre Woods Harvard Forest LTER site, Petersham, Massachusetts, United States -... | ecosystem: Environmental > Terrestrial > Soil > Temperate forest >... | reverse complement strand
GTAATGCCTGCTGTAAGTATTAGCTCCAATCCTTCAACTGTTGTGCCGGGACAACAGGCTGTTTTTACAGCCGCTGTAGCTAACGGAGGCCCGAACCCAAGTTATCAATGGTATATTAATTCAGCAGCCATTATAGCTACAAGTGACCAATACACAGGTACATTGCAGGCAGGGGATTGGATATCTGTGATTTTACATAGCAACGCACAATGCTCTTTAGTGCAAAATGTTATAAGTAATGATATTGTTGTTGCGGGAACAAGTTCAGTGGGGACCTCTCCCGGCCTCTCCAAAGAAGAGGTGACAATATACCCGAACCCCGCGAGCACGAGCCTCAGCCTATCCCTCTCCAAAGGAGAGGGGACTGCGCGAGTTTTGCCAGCAACAATAAAAATCTCAAGCATTGCAGGGCAAATGGTATTAAGCGAAGTGATGAACAGCGATGTGATAAGCATTAATATCATCGGCCTTGCAAATGGAGTTTATATGATACAGGTGTATGATGCAGGCGGAGTATTGCTGAAAGTGGAAAAATTAGTGAAACAGTGAAAGCGGGCATAGTGACCAATAAAAAATCTCTAAATGTTTTTTCATTAGGTTTGCATATAGCCTTTTTGATGTTTCTATGAAAATTTCAGCTTCCTGTTTACTCTTAATAAGTTTTATCGTATCACAATTTGATTCTTTTGCGCAGGTCGGCTGGATACAAAGGCATGACCTCCCCGCAGTTGAGCGCTCCTACTCCACGGGTGCGGCGGCAAATGGTAAGGGCTACCTGGCCTGCGGGCAAACGCCTATCATGTCGGTAGATGATCTTTGGGAGTTTGATCCGGCAACTAATAGCTGGGCGCAAAAGCCAGGCTTGTCCACCTCTGCCATATGCAGCTGGTATAAGCTGAGCGGCTTTTGTTATACGATAAATAATAAGCTTTATTTTGGCCTGGGCAGTTATTACTACGGCGGTGGCCCTGCCTGCCTGGTATCTATATTAGAGTACGACCCTGCTACTAATACTTATACACAAAAGGCGGGTTTCCCCGGCGCGGCAAGGCTGCTAACGTCGGGCTTTGTGCTTAATAACAAAATTTACATCAGCACGGGCGATGCAATATTCGGCTCGCCGGTTTATGAATATGATACCTGGGAGTATGACCCCGCAACGGATGTATGGACACAAAAAGCCAATTTTCCCCGGTACGGGCAGGGCTGGCGCCACGAGTTTTGCCATCAATAACCTGGGCTATGTGTCTTGTGGTTTTGGCCTGAGCAGTTCTTTCAGCGATACCTGGCAATATGACCCTATTGCGGATAGCTGGACACCCAAAGCTTCTTTTCCGTCGGGCAGCCCGAGTACTACCGTTGCATTTACTATTGATACCCTGGCCTATAATTTAGTTGGCAACCAATTATGGGTATATAACGCAAGCAGCGATACCTGGACACAAAAGCCCAATTACCCCGGTCCCATAAGGGCATTGGCGGCGAGTTTTGTGATTGGCAATAGTGGTTTTGTAGCCACAGGTGAATATGGCGGAAAGTATAAAGACATCTGGGAGTATAATCTTAATTGCCCGGCAGACATAACGCACAACCTTAGGACCAACCTTAGCCAGAATACTTTTTGCGGTCTACTGGTATCTGATACACTAAAAGCAGACAGCATAGCCTCCAGCAATACCAATTATAAATGGTTCAGCAGCCCGGACAATATCACTTATACACTGATGAACAATTCTGATTCCTTCAGGCTGACAAACAGGACGTTTGCGCAAAATACTTACATCAAAAGAGTGGTGAGCCTGAATGCTAATTGTTTCGATACTTCGTTACCGATGGAGATTATTATAAAACCGGCCATCGGGGTGCCATCCATATCCGTTAACAGCCCTGTATGCCTGGGGCAGATAATGAATCTGACTGCTACGGATAGCAGCATCGGTATTGCTTACCAGTGGTCGGGGCCAGGCAATTTCAGCACCAGCACTCAGAACCCCGGTGTATCGAATATACAATACGCGGATTCCGGAAAGTATGTATTAACAGTAACGAAGAACGGCTGTGTTTTGAAAGATTCCTTAAATGTGCCTGTACAGCCTGTGCCTTCCAATCCGCTGCTGAGCGTGAACGGGCCTATCTGCGCGGGGGACACCTTAATGCTTTCTGCAACAGACAGCACGGCCGGCATTACTTATGTGTGGACAGGGCCTCACAGTTTTACGAACAATGCCCAAAACCCTGATATACCGGATGCGCAGACCATTAATTCCGGAACTTATGTTTGCAAAGCTTTGTGGAACGGCTGTTATTCCTACCCTATTAGTATACATGCTGTGGTTAATACTTTGAACGGGCCTACGGCAACAATAAGTTCCAGCCCCTCTGTTGTAGTGGCGGGGCAATCTGCAACCTTCACTGCAAGTGTTGGCAATGCAGGCCCGGCGCCCACTTACCAGTGGTATCATAATTCGGTGGCTATACCCGGTGCAACTGCAAACCCATACACAGGCACTTTGGCAGCCGGCGACTGGATAGCTGTGATAGTGCATGGCAATGCGCTCTGCGCCCTTGTGCAGGATGTGATAAGCAATGATATTGTGGTGGGGGGAGCGAGTTCTTTAGTTGGGACCTCTCCCGGCCTCTCCAAAGGAGAGGTGACTGTCCGGCCTAACCCGGCATCATCCGTATTATATATTGATGCCCCCGCGAAAGTGAATGTGGACATAATGAGCATAGAAGGCAAGGTAATATTGCGGAAGGCCAATGTGGGGAGTATAGATATTAGCGACTTTGCTAATGGAATTTATTTTGTGCGGGTTTATGATGCAGACGGGGTGTTGCTGAAAGTGGAGAAATTGGTGAAGGAGTAGTTGTGCAACGCTCTTTTTGCGTCACTTTGCGCCTTCCTTGCTGTCTTTGCGGTAAAATCCACACCAGGCCCCGCACTCTATTAGTAAAATCGAATAAAACATTTGTTCAAAAACCAAAAATCCTTATCTTTGCAGTCCCAAATTCTTAAAGGGGGTATAAATTATGTTAATTATAGATTCAAAAGACTGCGAAAATATTGATAAGGCGCTGAAAAAGTACAAGAAAAAGTATGAAAAAGCCCGCACGCTGAACCAACTTCGCGACCGCCAGTCTTTCACCAAGCCTTCTATCAGGCGCCGCATGGAAATGCTGAAAGCTGTGTACAAACAGCAGATGAACACCGGGCAACTGGACGATTAAGCCAATAAAGTATTACATAAAAAAACATTTGCGCCCACTATTGTAAATTCGTATATTTACAATAGCGGGCGCAACTATGTTCGAAGAAAGAATACAGGATTTTTTGCAATACCTGCGGTTTGAGAAACGATATTCTCAACACACGCTAACAGCCTACCAGACAGACCTGGAACAATTCAGGAACTTCAGCCTCGGAGATTTTGATATAAACGACCCATCAGAAATTACACATTTCCACATACGTACATGGCTGGCCGGGCTTAAAGATGATAAGCAAAGTGCCCGAACCATTAACCGCAAACTAAGCAGCCTTAATTCTTTTTACGAGCAATTATTGAAAAAGCAATTGGTGGAAAAGAACCCCGTGACCCAACTGCATGCCCAAAAACTACCCGAAAGGCTGCCCAGCTTCCTGAAAGAAACTGAAACAGAGATGTTGCTTGACGAACTGCAGTTTGACGAGGGTTTTAAAGGGTTTACAGACAGGCTGATCTGCGACCTGCTATACCAGACAGGGATGCGCCGCAATGAACTGCAACAACTAAAGGAAACTGATATAGAATGGAGCCTGCGGCAGATACGCCTGCTAGGCAAGGGCAATAAAGAGCGCCTTGTGCCGGTGAGCCCCGAACTGCTGCTGAGCCTGAAGGACTATATTGCCGATAAAAAGAAGCTTGAAGTTTACGATAAAAAATATCTGCTGAACCTGGAAAACGGGGCACAGCTATATGCCGGCTATATATATCGCGTGGTGAAACGCTACCTGGGCATTGCCACTACCCTGCAAAAGAAAAGCCCCCATGTGTTGAGGCACACTTTTGCTACGCATTTGCTGAACAAGGGCGCCAATATACAGGCTATAAAAGACCTGCTGGGCCATAGCAGCCTGGCGGCAACCCAGATATATACACATAATAATATTGACAAATTAAAGGAGATACATAAATTGAACCATCCGAGAGGATGACAATTATTTTTTAACTAAAAAAGTATAATTATGAACGTTCAAATCCAGTCAGTCCATTTTGATGCAGACAGCAAACTTATCGACCATGTAAAGATCAAGATCGAAAAATTGAAGACATTTCATGACCATATCATAAATGTGGAGGTGTTTCTGGTGCTGGATAACCTTTCGCAGCATATAAAGGATAAAAAAGCAGAAATAAAGATACAGATACCGGGACATTCTTTCTTTGTAAAGCACGAAAGCAAAGCATTTGAAGAATCTTTCAACCATGCGTTCGACTCGGTTGTGAGCCAAATGAAACGACATAAAGAAAAAATAGCTGCCTAGGCTAAAAATACCCCGCCAATAAAAAGGCGGGGTATTTTTAGGAATTATATCTAAAAACGCTATCTTGCATTTAAGTAAAAATATGTAAGGCCCATGACCAGACACCGGATCATTGTTATAGTGATGCTGTTTAGCGCCATTGGTTTATTGAGCTCATGCAGTAAAAAAATGAGTACCGATGAGCCATTGCCGCCCGTTTATTACCCTTCTGTGATCATCAGCAGCGATAACCAATTTGTATATTCATTTGATCCTTATAATGGGTTCAAACATTGGGAATATAATGTAGGTGATGCTGTGGTAGCCTCTCCTATGGTGTATAATGAGATGGTTTATATATCCACTCTGAATGGTGTGATCTTTAAACTGAATTCTAAAACAGGAGCACTTGTTACCAAATTTTCGCTTACAGCCCACCCTTACCAGCTTTTAGCTACGCCAATAGCCGATGGCAAACTTATTTATTTTGGCGCTACCAATGATACATTATATGCTGTGGATACCGGTACAGGAAGTGTGAGCTGGAAATTCCGTGCTACAGACCAGATACAGTCTTCACCCACCATACACAATGGCCAGGTGATCGTTGCAAGCCATGATGGTAAAGTCTACTCGATGGACGAAATTACGGGTACTTTGAAATGGACCTTTACATCTACCGATTCTTTTTATTCTTCTCCCGCAGTAACTGACTCTTTTGTATATATAGGAGGCCTGGCAGGCACTATGTATGAATTGCGTGTTTCTGATGGGGCCATTCGCTGGAAATATCCTGCTACAGGTAATATAGGGGCCATAAGAAGCTCGCCAACCATCTATGGTGGCAACTGTATTTTCGGCAGCAATGATTATTTCGTGTATTGTGTGGACACTCAATCGGGCGCAGCGCGCTGGATAGACAGCACGCACGACAGGGTAATAGCATCGCCTTGTGCAGATGTTAATAACCAATTGGTAATAGCAGCCTCTTATGACTATAATGTTTATGCCTATAACATCATAAACGGGTCAATTAAGTGGGTGCTGCCCAATCCTAATGGCAATATCTTTAAGTGCTCGCCGCTGATATATGCAGGCATTGTGTTTATCGGCGATTACCAGGGATATTTTTATGCAATAGATTCTTACACAGGCGAAATAAGATGGAGACAAAATGTGGGTGGCGTAGTGGAATGCTCGCCGGTAATTGATAACCTGACGGGCATCAGTTATAACTCATCTATCAGCGGTTATTCCAATTAGCCGGAGACTTAATTTCCTGATCGTTTATATGATCGCGTTTGCGGCTATAAGTATATTTTAGCATGCAAGACAGGTATCTTTAAATTTGTGACCATAAATGCGGCTAAAAAATTAATTTTACCCCCTGATCATTGGCCAGAGTAAAAAAATATTTCTACAATCCTGATACGCATAAGTTTGAAAAACTGGTGCTGTCGTGGCGCGCGCGACTGCTGAAGATATTGGGCTATTTGTCCACTTCATTTGTTACGGCCATGATTGTGCTTGCAGTTGCTTATCGTTTCTTAGACTCGCCAAAGGAAAAAATAATGAAGGGTGATGTGAACAACCTGCGTGACCAGTATGAACCCTTACAAAGCCAGATCGACCACTTGAACAAAGCTATTGCCGAGCTTGAAAAAAGGGACAATAATATCTACCGCAACGTGTTTGAAGCGGCACCTATACCTGACAGTGTGCGCTACGGCAAAAAATACAGTGACCTTGACCCGAGACAGTTTTCCTACATCACACCGGAAGAAATGCTGGCAAATATTAAGCAGGGCATAGAGATATTGACAAACCGTGTGAAGACACAAAAGAACTCCTTTGATACGTTGGAACACCTCGTGAAATCGAAAGAGGAAATGCTGAAATCCATACCGGCTATACAACCTGTATCTGATAAGAACCTGAATTATATAGCATCGGGTTTCGGGTATAGGATAGACCCTATTTATAAAACGGTGAAAATGCATACGGGCCTTGATTTTACTGCGCCAATTGGTACACCTATCTATGCAACCGGCAATGGCGTGGTAAGCACGGCAGAGTATGATGCAGGCGGCTATGGCAACAATGTGGTGATTGACCATGGCTATGGTTATGAAACGCTGTATGGCCACATGTCGAAAATAAAAGTGAGGGTGGGCCAGAAAGTGAAACGGGGTGAAGTGATAGGCTGGATTGGCAATACGGGCAAAAGTACGGGGCCCCATTGCCACTACGAGGTGATTAGGAACGGGCAGAAGGTTGACCCGATACATTTCTTCTTTAGCGACCTGACAGCTGCCGAGTATGAGCGCATGGTACACATTGCTGCCGCAAGTAACCAATCGTTTGACTAAAAAGTGGCAACAATTGGCAAACAACTATATAGTAGCTTCATATCTTTAAACTCCAGTTGCTAACTGGCTGGATTGCAGAGGCCCGAGTTGGCTACACCACAAAGCCATGCACCGAAACTCGCGCCAGACAGATAGCCCTTTACACCTTGATAAGTTAAGCCCAGGTTTGTATCTTGTAATATTACGAGATTCGACCGGACAAGCCTATACATTGAAATTCATCATAAATTCGCAATATTGAAAATAGCCAGCCGGATATTGATAAATAGTAGCGGTATAACACTTTTGTGGTATCTGCTACTATTTTGTTTGCCTGGCGCTAAGGCGCAGGTAAATTATGTACTAAATCCCAGTTTTGAAAAATATGATACCTGCCCGAATGATTTTGACCAGATCCATTATGCATATTATTGGAATGCAATTGATAGTAACTGGACCTATTTTTATCCAAGTGATGGCCAACCTGAATTGATTAATACTTGCGACAATTCGGGGTATTATTACTCTTCATGTCCAGTTAACTACTTTTTTTACGCTTATCCAAGAACTGGTAATGGAATGACGCAAATTTTAATGTTTGCTGAAGTAATTAATGACAGTTTCCCCTATTATTACCAACGTGATTACCTGCAAGGGCGTTTATATAAACCATTAATACCAGGAAAAACTTATTGTGTAACCTTTTATATGCGGCAAGAGCATAGTTCTTATTACTCGTTAAAAAATGTAGGGGCCTATTTTGACGATGGGCAGATTGATACCACAGTAATGCCGGGTATGCCCCAAACAGAATATATACCGCAAGTGGTTGAGAATTTTTATGTAAATGACACTACACATTGGATGAAGGTGGAAGGCAGTTTTACGGCAAGTAATAATGAACGATTTATTACTATCGGTAATTTTAAAGATAATGCGCATACGGATACCGCGTCATTATTCATGGACACGTCTTTAAGTTTTAAACAAGTATTGAACTTAATAGATGACGTAAGCGTAGTAGAAAGCGACCATATAGCCTTTGCGGGCAATGACACTACTATTGCAAAAGGAGACAGCACTTTTTTGGGAGAAATTGCCGTGCCATATACCTGGTATAAAGATGGTTCGGCGGGGCTCACCATGATTGATAGTACAAGCGGCGGGATATGGGTGAAGCCGGACACTAATACTACCTATGTTGTTAAACAAACACTGTGCGGGGTTGTGACGTGGGATACGGTGGTAGTAACAGTTGTTCCTGTTAATGTAACCTCTCCCGGCCTCTCCAAAGGAGAGGTGACTGTGTGGCCGAACCCGGTAACATCTGTTTTGCATGTTGAGGCCAATGAGGATGTGCATGTAAGTATATCAAGTATAGATGGCAAAGTGTTATTACGAGATTGCTTCGTTCCTCGCAATGACGGGAGTGGAGTAAATGTTGAGGCTTTACCAAGTGGGGTGTATTTTTTAGAGATTACGAATAGTGATGGTGAAAGGGTGATTAGGAAGATAGTGAAGTAAATTCCAAACTGAAAATTCCAAATTCCAAGAAGAGTATTTAGCGACACATCTATTTCTCAGGGTGGTCATGGTTCGGCGGAGCTCACCATGACAAGACATTGAATGGGCTGGTGATCTCTATCGCCCGCTTTGTATTTAATGAGTATAGTACAAAGCGGCAAGCCCTGAAATGTGCGACGCAACTAAGATGCCGGAAGATGTGAAAGCTGGTCCCCAAAAAAGTTTTAAAAAGTGGCGGCCATCAATATCCTGTTAAAGGGATAAAATACGGGGCTCATATTGTATTGCCGTTTGAGGCCTTCTTTGTATTTTTCTATAAAGGCATCGTGCATTTCTTTGGGCAAGCGTTCGAGGTAGGGGACGAGGGCTGTGCCTGAGGTCCAGTCGGCAAGGGCATTTGCATCTTCCAATACGTGGGGATATATCTTTTCGAAAACAGTGATAGACTGGCCACCGCCATCGTAGAGCATAGTTGTATATTCTTCTATGCTTAGCACGGGGGTATCCCTGGCCCAGCCATCGAGGGCGATGTTATAAGGGTAGGTATTTGCAAGCTCTTTGATGGTGACATGGGTGAAATGCTCGTGGTTGGATGGCATTTGCATTACGAGTTGCCCCCCTTTACTTACTCTTTGAATGAGTTTGGGAATAAGTACCCGGTGGTGATCTACCCATTGCAATGCTGAATAAGAGAAAACAAGGTCCCAGCTTGCGTCTTCCAGTATAGCATCTTCAATTTTCTGTTTCCTGAAATTTACATTGCTACCCTCGTAGTTTTTAGACTCCAGGAGCATCTCGTCGGAAGAATCAATGCCAAGCAATTGGCTATCGGGCAGGCTATCTGCCAACATACGGCTAAGCTCCCCCGTGCCGCAGCCCAGGTCAATGACCTTAAGTCCATCCTTCACGTTTATCAATTTTTGCAAATCGACAAAGGGGGCGAAACGTTCCTTTTTAAATTTATTGTAAAGAGCTGGATCCCAAGGCATATTTAGCAATTACATTTTTCAAAGCTAATAATATATATCAATATTTTGTAGCTTCATGAAAAAACATTGCTTTACCTTTGCGGACGCTTAGACTTAATACTTATAATGAGATCTCTACTTAGTTACCGCTATTTGCCGGCATTAGTGTTCCTGCCCCTGCTATCATCCTGCGCCAGAACGAGGATAGACGAGCACAAAGACTGGGGCAAATATTATGATGCATACGGAATAAAGGACGCCTGCTTCATAATGAAGGACAATAACCACGAGAGCTACCATTATTATAATAAGGAGCGCACTATACAGCGTTTTATGCCCGCATCCACTTTCAAGATATTCAATTCGCTGGTGGCACTGGAGACCGCTGTAGCGCCCGATGAGCAACTTGTGATAAAATGGGATGGGGTGCCGCGCAAGCCTGAATGGGATAAGGATATGAATATGCGCGAGGCTTTTAAAGTGAGTTGTGTGCCCTATTACCAGGAGATAGCGCGCCGTATTGGCCGTGCAAGAATGCAGCATGCTTTGGATACGGTGAAATACGGCAATATGAAAATAGGTGACAGTATAGATAATTTCTGGCTGAATAATACTTTGCAAATATCGGCGGATGAGCAGGTGGGTTTTGTGCGGCGCATGTATTTTTATGAACTGCCTTTTTCTGAACGCAGCCAACGCATTGTGCGGAGCATGATGCTGCAGGAAGAAACACCTGATTACAAACTTTATTACAAAACCGGCACCGGCCTGCTGCCGGGCAAACATATTTATTGGGTAACGGGCTTTGTGGAAAAGATAGTAAAAGTGAAGGAAGCCAAAGAGTCTATGAACAAAAGTGATGTGCGCATGTACCCTTATTTCTTCTCACAGAATTTTGAAGTGCCTGATACTGATACCAGCCAAGACTGGTATAAAGTGAGGCTGGATATTGTGCACAAGGTATTGGCTGATTATGGAGCGATACCTAAGGTTAATTAGTTAACTTGTTAAAAGGTTAAATCATTCCCTTTTTAACCAGTTGGCTCTTTAACATTTTAACGTGGTTAAAACAATTCTTTGAGTACATTGTATACTACCTGAGGCTTGCCGAGGGTGTAGAAGTGCAGCACGGGAACCTTGTTTTTCAGGAGGTCTTTGCATTGGGCCAATAACCATTCTGTGCCTACTTTGTCGCCGTCTGCATCATTTTTGGTTTTGTTCATTTCATTGCACAGCTCTACCGGCACCTCTACGTTGAATATCTTGGGCAGTATGGTAAGTTGTCCTTTGGTGGTAAGGGGTTTCAGGCCGGGCAGTATGGGCACATTCATTCCGTGCTCTTTGCAGCGTTTGAGATAGTTGAAATAATGCTCGTTGTTAAAGAACATCTGTGTGGTTACATAATCGGCACCGAGGTCTATCTTGCGTTTGGTAAAGTCCACATCCACGTCCATGTTGGGTGATTCGAAATGTTTTTCGGGATAGCCCGCAACACCTACACAAAAATCAGTTTTAATTCCGTCCATTATTTCGTCTTCAAGGTAGTGGCCCCGGTTCAGTTCCATGACCTGCCTTACGAGATCTTCCGCATAACGGTGACCATGTGGGTGCGGATTAAAGAACTTTTCGTTTGCAGCTGCATCTCCCCTAAGCGCCAAGACATTGTTGAGGCCAAGGAAATGAAGGTCTATAAGTGCGTTCTCCGTTTCTTCTTTACTGAAGCCCCCACAAATAAGATGTGGGATGGCCTCCACCTTGTATCTATTCATGATGGCGGCACAGATACCTACAGTGCCGGGGCGTTTGCGTATCTCTACCCGCTCGAAACTGCCATCGTTGCGTTTTTTAAATACCTGTTCTGCACGATGGTAAGTAACATTGACAAATGCAGGTTTGAACTCCATGAGCAGGTCAAGGTTCTTGTTGAGGGATTCAATACCCTTACCCTTGGTAGGTGGCAAAACTTCCAATGAAATGATGGTTTCTTTGGCTTGCGCTAAATGTTCTATAACTTTCATATGTAGATGAGCAAATGTAATGAATGGGATTGGGATTTTGGGGTTTTGGAATTGGGAATTAGGGATTGGGATTGGGCTGTGCTGTGTAATTGATACAAAATTCTTAAATTAGGGATGTTCTGTATTTATGCCTGAGGTAAAATATACACGCAAGATCATTCATATAGACATGGATGCTTTTTATGCCTCTGTGGAGCAGCGGGATAATCCTGAATATGCAGGTAAAGCCATTGTTGTGGGCGGATCGCCGGAAGGCAGGGGTGGTGTTGTTGCGACAGCCAGTTATGAAGCCCGAAAGTTCGGCATAAGGTCTGCTATGCCCTCCAAAAGAGCCTTGCAGCTTTGCCCGGAGGTGATATTCATAAGGCCAAGATTCAGTGCCTATAAAGAAGCCTCCAATAAAATACGTGAAATATTTGCCCGCTATACGGACCTGATAGAGCCACTGTCGCTGGACGAGGCTTACCTGGACGTAACGCATGATAAACAAGACATAGGCTCTGCCCTTGAAATTGCCAAACAGATAAAAAGCGCCATTACGACTGAACTGCACTTAACGGCCTCTGCAGGCGTTTCGGTAAATAAATTTGTGGCCAAGATAGCCTCTGATATGCATAAACCCGATGGTTTAACTTTTATAGGACCATCTGCTATTGAACATTTTATGGAGGCCCTGCCTGTTGAAAAATTTTTTGGTGTAGGTAAGGTTACCGCAGAGAAAATGAAAAATATGGGCCTGCACACAGGAGCTGACCTGAAAAAACTAAGCCTGGATGAAATAACAGAGCGTTTTGGCAAGCCCGGAAAATTTTATTACCAGATAGTAAGAGGCATTGACGACAGGGAAGTACAGCCGCACCGGGAAACCAAATCGGTGGGCGCGGAAGACACTTTCGCTTATGACCTGAGAAGCCAGGACGAGATGAATGCAGAACTGGATAAGATAGCGGCCGTTGTGGCAGGGCGTTTGCAAAAGCATGGCCTTAAAGGAAGAACCATTACGCTGAAGATAAAATACAGCGATTTTAAGACCATCACCCGAAACAAATCTTTTGAGCAACTTAGTAACGAGCCTGAACTGATATGCAGTACCGCCAAACAGTTATTAAATGCCACAGAGCCGGAAGGCAAACCAGTGAGATTGCTGGGCATATCTCTTTCTAATTTTGGCGAAGCCATTCCTAAAAATCCCAAGCGGACACGAGATAATGGAGGGCAATTGGAATTGTTTTGATGAATGCATAAGTATCTCACCCTTTTGAAGTGTTAGCCATTTAACTGCCAAAGGCGGGCTGAGAACGTTGGCCTGTTGCGTTTGTGCGTGAAGCCGTCTGACCGCCAAAGGCGGTGCTGACGGCGTTCGCTTGAACCGCCTGTGAGCGGTTGGCGACAATTGATGTGAATTACATAACTTTTTTCTGAAGTTGTGTAACGTCTGCGCTTCGGTAAGGTAGCACCTTTGTAGGTAGATTATGATTTAATCTACTTGATATTTTATGATACACCAACATTTTGCACAAAAGCAACTACTCAAAATATCGCCCCAGCAAATTCAAATGCTGAATATCTTCTTTTTAAATACACTGGAGCTTGAAACGCGTATCAGTAATGAACTTGAAGAAAACCCTTTTCTTGAAAACAAAGAAACTGACACAGGAGAAGATGAAACTTCATTAAAGACAGCGAGCGATGTGCAAGATTACCAGGATTGGGATGAATTCAGCAATGATGATAGTTTCTCAGGCGACAAACTGGTACAGCAGAGTTATATAAGCAGAGAAGATATTCCTCAAAAAATATTGCTGTCCACACCGGATTTTAAAGAAGATGCCAAACAGCAATTAAGATTACTGGAATTGGACGCAAACGTAGAAGACATTGCAAACTATATCATAGACATGCTGAATGATAACGGTTTGTTAGACCTGCCACCTGCAGAAATTGCCGAACAAATATCATTCAGTAAACAACGGTGGGTGGAAACCGAAGAAATAAATTACTCCTTGTCAATCGTACAAACCCTGGAACCTACAGGCATAGGAAGTACATGCATACGGGATTGTTTATTAAGGCAACTGCAAGCTATAAGGAAAAAGAACAGGGATACAGAACAGGCACTGGAATTCGTTCAACATCACTACAATGCATTTATTAATAACAGGCATAATAAAATACATGATTCCTTCAGCGAAGACCAATTAATATCTATTCTGAAGATCATAAGCAAATTGAATTTTTATCCTGTTTGCAAAGGGAATTATACAGGAGAACCAAAGCAGACAATCATTCCGGACTTTATTATCTCTATCCATGGAGATTCTATACAAGTAAATATCCATTCATCCCGTTCTGATTCTATTTTTATAAATCAATCTTTATATGAGCAATTTGCAGGCGCTATACACAGCCGTGATAAATTATCGAAGCAATACATAAAAAGCAAATTCAAATCGGCCCTATGGTTTGTGAGTGCAATAAAACAAAGAGAAAATACGATGCTACAGGTTATGAACTGTATAGCGGAAATACAAAAAGATTATTTTATTGATGGCGATAGCATGCAACTAAAGCCCATGACCCTGCGCATAATAGCTGAAAGAACGGGCCTTACCCTATCTACTATTTCGCGCGTTACAAGCAGAAAATATGCCCAGGTACATTTTGGGATCATTCATTTAAAAACACTTTTCAGTGAAGGCATTTCCGACAGCGACGGGAAGGTTATAAGTAGTAAAGTAGTGCAGTCGGCCATAAGTGACACGATAGCAAACGAAGACAGGCATAAACCTTATAGTGACCTGCAAGTTGTTAATATACTATCCGGCCAGGGGTATAAATTAGCCCGGCGCACTGTTACCAAATACCGGCAACACATGGAAATACCGATAGCGCAAGTAAGAGGCATATTAGCTAAGTAAGGTTTTAAACATACCAACAATGAGCAAACGAAAAATATTAGTCGTGGACAACGATAAGGACATGTGCCTATTGTCAAATCATTTTTTAGTGAAGCATGGTTATGAAGCAATCTGCATTCACGGCGGCAGCGAAGCTATGGAGTGGTTGAAAAACAACAAGGCAGACCTGGTGCTATGTAGTTATAACCTTGAGGAGATGACAGGTGTAGATCTCCTTAAAAATATTAAAGATGGTTTTCCTGCTGTTCCGGTAATTATTACCTCACGTTGCAGTGATATAAAAGAAGCGGTACAAGCAATAAGAACAGGAGCTTTCGACTATATATCAAAGCCGTTTTTAACAGCAGAAACACTATTAATTATTCAAAAAGCTTTGGAAGTACCGGAGAGTAATATGCAGCATATACCAACTAAACAGCCTCAAACCGGTGTGGCGATTCAAAATGCAGTTAATACAGCGACAGTAGCTAATGCCTACCAATATATTTCCGGCAACAGCAGCAAGTTTGCCCATGTAATAACACAGATGGAATTAGTTGCCCCCACCGATTACAGTGTCATTATATATGGAGAAACCGGAAGTGGCAAGGAAATGATAGCGCAACAGATACACGAGAAAAGTAAGCGGTCGGGCAAGCCTTTTATTGCTATAGATTGCGGCGCATTATCAAAAGAATTAGCCGGGTCTGAACTATTTGGCCATGAAAAGGGGGCTTTTACAGGGGCTATAAATCAAAAACCCGGGAGCCTTGAATTGGCAAACGGTGGCACCCTATTTCTTGATGAGATAAGCAACCTGTCCTATAGTATACAAGTAGCCCTGTTGCGAGTTGTGCAGGAAAGGAAGATAAAAAGGCTGGGGGGTATCAAAGATATTTCCATAAATGTGCGCATTATTGTGGCCAGCAATGAGAACTTAAGGGATGCTACCCAAAATGGTAAATTCCGTGAGGACTTGTACCACAGGCTTAATGAATTCAGCATAGAATTGCCCGCTTTAAGAAATCGCAAAGAAGACATTATTTTATATGCCACGCATTTTTTACAACTCACAAATAAAGAATTGGGGAAACAAGTAAAGGGGTTTAAAAAAGAGGTAGCAGATATTTTTAATTCCTATCCCTGGCATGGCAACCTGCGCGAACTGAAAAATGTAATTAAAAGAGCAACCTTGCTAACAAATGGAGACATGATGGAAGCAATATCCCTACCCGCAGAAATAAATAATTACGAAAAGCAGTTTGTCAGAAACACAAGAAACAATAATGAAAGGCAGCTTGAAAACTTATATCAATATGCTTAATTGATATAAGTTATGTACAAAGCCGTTCGTCGAAACTGGTGCCCATTTCATTACATTTATCGAAATATTTTGTTTTTAAGAGCTTTACTTCGTTATTAATGTCTTTTTTAATGCCTCAGTGATAAAGTTCTCACCCGAAGAAAAATTGGGTTTGAAATGGCGAGGGAGCCTTTTAGCTTTTTAACATAGCACAATCCCTTCATTTTCCTATTTTTGTTGAAAACCGGAATACATTGAGAATATATACCAAGGGCCTGATGAAAAAATACGGGACGAGGACGGTAGTAAATAATGTTTCGTTTGATGTGAATCAGGGTGAAATTGTGGGTCTGCTGGGGCCAAACGGGGCGGGTAAAACTACTTCGTTCTATATGGTGGTGGGCCTGGTGAAGCCGGATCAGGGTGATGTTTTCCTGGATGATGAAAATATTACCAAATTGCCTATGTACAAGCGGGCAAAGCTGGGTATAGGGTATTTGCCCCAAGAGGCGTCTATATTTCGCAAACTGAGTGTGGAAGACAATATTGCCGCGGTGCTGGAAATGACAAAACTGACGAGGGGAGAACAACAAACTAAATTAGAATCCTTACTGGAAGAATTTCACCTGCAGCACGTGCGTAAAAGCAATGGAGACGTATTGAGCGGAGGCGAACGCAGGCGTACAGAAATAGCCCGTGCACTGGCCGTTGACCCTAAATTCATATTGCTGGACGAGCCCTTTGCGGGTATTGACCCAATTGCCGTAGAGGACATACAAACCATCGTTGCCCGGCTGAAATTCAGAAATATAGGCATATTGATAACGGACCATAATGTGCAGGAAACATTGTCTATCACAGACCGTGCTTACCTGTTGTTTGAAGGGAAATTACTGAAATCGGGCTCGGCAGAGGAACTGGCAGAGGATGAGCAGGTGAGGAGGGTGTATTTGGGGCAGAATTTTGTGCTGAAACGGAAAAGTTACGCCTCGTAGCAGGTTAAAAAAATAAATAGTATCTTGTAGTTAAGAAGGAATTTGTAATTGGGTTGCTTCGTTCCTCGCAATGACGGGGAATTGGGATTGGATCCCGAAGTTTCGGGATGGGATTTGGAATTTAAAATTTGGAATTTGACAGAGGTATGAGCATCATTAGCCCGGCATTCAGAGGTTTTATAAAATTACGCCAGAGCGCTATTGACAATTTTATGCATAACCCTATTGATACGCAACAACAGGTATTCAATAACCTGGTAGGGTCTGCACAATTTACAGAATATGGAAAGGCGCATAAGTTTGAAACAATAAACAGCATTGCCGAGTTTAAAAAACTGGTGCCTGTAAACGATTACGATACGCTGAAACCATACATAGAACGTGTATTGGAAGGGAAACCAAATGTTTTATGGCCTTCGCCCATCACCTGGTTTGCCAAAAGCAGCGGCACTACCAGCGATAAGAGCAAGTTCATACCGGTGAGTAAGGAAAGTATGGACGAAACGCACTACAGGGCAGGCAGAGATGTGTTGGCTTTATATATGCGGCAGTTTCCGCAAACCAATATTACATCGGGCAAATGTTTGGTGCTTGGGGGCAGCCACCAGGTAAACCAGTTAAATACTGAATCCTTTTTCGGCGACCTGAGTGCCGTAATGCTACAGAATATGCCACTTGCCGGGCAGTTGTTCCGCACGCCGGAACTATCTATTGCACTGATGAACGAGTGGGAAGAGAAGATAGAGATGATAGCCCAAAGCACTATACTGGAGAATGTAACCTATATAGCGGGTGTACCGACGTGGACCATAGTGCTGATAAAAAGAATATTTGAAATAACGGGCACCAATAACCTGTTGGATATATGGCCTGACCTGGAATTATATATACATGGAGGCGTAAGTTTTAAACCATACCGCAGGCAGTTTCAGCAGTATATACCATCTGCCCAGATGAATTACCTGGAGACCTATAATGCGTCTGAAGGATTTTTTGCTGCGCAGGACAGGGTGGGCATAGACGGGATGTTACTATTCCTGAACCATGGCATTTTTTACGAGTTCATGCCAATGGATGAATATGGTAAAGAAAACCCCAGGACGCTGACACTGAAAGAAGTGGAACTACATAAAAAATATGCTCTTTTAATAAGCACTAATGCAGGCTTATGGAGATATATGGTAGGAGACACGATAGAATTTACATCGCTCGACCCGTTCCGCATTAAAGTTACAGGCAGGTTAAAGCATTTTATCAACGCATTTGGCGAAGAGGTGATAGTGGACAATACCGACCAGGCAATAACAAAAGCATGTGCAGAAACAGGTGCCATCGTAAATGATTATTCAGCAGCGCCTGTGTATATGACGGGCAAAGATAATGGCGCACATGAATGGATCATAGAGTTTGAACATCTGCCCTGCCCGCTTGAAGACTTCGTGGTGAAACTCGATAAGGCCTTGCAGACTGTTAACTCGGACTACGAAGCCAAGCGCTATAAAGATATTGCACTGCGCATGCCGATAGTACATGTAATGCCTGTTGACGGCTTTAAGCACTGGCTGAAAGACAAAGGTAAATTGGGAGGGCAACACAAGGTGCCACGCCTGAGCAATGAACGTAATTACCTGGAAGAAATGCTTGCTTATTGCAAAGAGCAAAAAACAGGGAACGCTGAACAACGGGTTGCAAAGACGGTGTTGTAAGAATGGCCATTTCCTTGTACCAATATTCTAAGGGGACAATTCTTTAAGATAGAGTTTCTGTTGAGTTCGAATAATGTCACCCCGTCGGGGTTCATCATCATTTGCCTTATTGTTTCTATAATCATACCAGTCCTTCGGACTTTTTACTTTAGCTAATATGTCCCTGACAGGCGTAATACCATTTAGAAATATAAAACAGCTCATTGTTGCAATAACAGGACGCTCCTAAAGGAGCTTAAGTCATGTTGTACCAATTGCTATAAACAGAACATTCCTACGGAATTATTGACCCATTTCTAATGTCTAAACGGTATAATTCATTAATACCCTATTTATTCTGCTCTTTAAATATTTCATTCAGTTCTTCAATGTAACTGAGGATATCTTTTCTACCTAAAAATTTTATAGTACTGGTTATGAAGCTGCGGGGAATATATTCCCAATCCTGTTTCATTTTTTCAATAAAATCCCTTGAGTTTTTAGACACTTCGCGTTGCGTACTTTTGTCGGCCTTGGTAAATACCATGTTGAAAGGGATGCCCCACTCGCCCAATTTTGCGAGAAACTCCATGTCTAGCTTTTGCGGTTTATGGCGGCTGTCGATCAACACAAATACTGTTACGAGGTTAGTGCGTTTCTGCAGATAGTCTGCTATCATTTGCTCCCAGTTGTCGCGCTGAGCTTTCGACCTTTTTGCATAACCGTAACCGGGCAGATCAACAATATACCAGGCATTGTCAATAAGAAAGTGATTTATTAACTGGGTCTTACCGGGAGTGCCGGAGGTTTTTGCCAGTTTGCTCTGATTGGTTATCATATTGATAAGGGATGACTTACCGACATTGGAGCGGCCTATGAATGCATACTCCGGCTTATCGGGTTTCGGGCAGTCCTCGACCTTAACATTACTAATTAAATATTTCGCGGAGCGTATTTCCATTGCTAAAGGTGCTGTACTTTTGTAGGCGATGCAGGCAGAACCTCAAACAAAACAGGCGAACATTGTAGTACCAGACACAGGGTCAAATTTAAGCAAGAAAGCGCAAGTAGCCGGCATGTTTAATGATATAGCCCGCAAATATGACTTTTTGAACCATTTTTTATCGCTGGGAATAGACAAAAGCTGGCGTAAAAAAGCTATTGCGGAAGTTGCCAAAGTGAAGCCAGCAAGGATACTGGACGTAGCAACAGGTACGGGAGACCTTGCCATTGCTGCAGCCAAAACAGGACCAAAAGAAATTACAGGGGTGGATATTGCCGACCAAATGCTGGAGATAGGCAGAAAAAAGATAGCTGAACAGGGCTTGTCTGGCCTTATAGGGTTGCAGACGGCAGACTGCGAGGCCTTACCTTTTGGCAGAGAAGCTTTTGATGTGGTAATGTGCGCATACGGTGTACGCAATTTTGAAAACCTGGAAACGGGGCTGCAAGAGATGTACAGAGTGTTAAGCGATGGAGGTAAATTGGTGATACTTGAGTTCTCGCACCCGCAAAAATTTCCTATACGCCAGTTGTATCAATTTTATTTCAAGTATATCCTGCCTACACTGGGCAAACTGGTTTCAAAAAATGATAATGCCTACACTTACCTCCCCGCGTCTGTAAAGGCTTTCCCGGAGGGACATGTATTTTGTGAAAAGTTGATGAAATGCGGTTTTACAAACGCCAAAGCCAGACCTCTTACATTTGGGATAACAACTTTATATACCGCTGTTAAACAAAAAAGCTGATGCCGTTTTAATATTTGCGTAACATTCGGTTTATACCTTTCGGGATGGATAAAGATGATATCAGGAAAATATTACAGAAGAAAATTAAGCTGATCGCAAACCTGGGTGCTACAATATCAAAAGGCTTTGATGGTGACAATATTCATAAATTCAGGGTTGAGGTGAAGCGACTGCGTTCCTTTCTCCGATTACTGTCAACTAATAAGAAAAAGGAAATAAAACTGCCTAAGACGTTTAAACATTTATATGACGTTGCGGGTATTATCCGTGAAATTCAACTTGAAGAACAAAAGATACGAGAACTGAAGCTACATCTTCCTTCCTATTCTATGCACCTCGTCTCACAAATGCAATACCAGAAGAGTATTTGGCTGCAAGACTACAAAGCCCGTGTAGTTAATAGCCTATACAAAAGAATCGATGCGCACAAATTCAATAAAATAGGCCCGGAAGTATTATTGCAATTTATGCGGGACCATTTTGATACTATTGTGCAACTAAACAAAATAGCTGCAACAGATAATGACATACATAGCATACGAAAGCAGGCAAAGGATGTACTCTATAATATAAAATTTACAGAGCTGGAATGGAAAGATGGCTATAAGCACATAAAGCACCTGCCTCTGAATGAATTGGATAAATTATCGGATAGCCTGGGTGACTATAATGATACCCGTATCCGGCTTGAACATTTTGAATCATACCATCCCAATCATTTACTAAAGGAAGAAAAAAACACCCTGGTAAGCCTCCGTAAAGAGGAAAGAAAACTATTACAAAGCAGGAAAAAACAAATAGTAAGGTCGGTAAAGAAGTTTACAAAAGATGTGTTGAGGGCAGATACATTAAAAAAAACCGTCCCCGAAAACGGGGACAGTGTAATATGTAAACCCTGAGCATTTTATGACCCGAAAGCCGAAATTCGATACTAATTTTCCTAAAACGATAAGCTAAAGATATAACAAAGATGTACGTACACTTATTAATAAGTAATTAACAATGCTTAAAACATGCTTAAATTCCCTATCCTGTTTAGCATAAAGGCATATTTATACGAAATTTGAAAGAATGCGTAAAGGGCTACTGTACATTTTAATGGTAATAATAAGCACCCTGCTGGTGATGCTTATAGTTATCCAGGTGATATGGCTTCGGGATGCATCTGCGGCAGAAAACCGGGAAAAACAAATGCACGTAAGCCGTGCGCTTGAAAAAACCGACCAGGAATTAAAAAACTATTTTTATTGCTTTGAGGCCAATAGTAAGTTGTATATGAACCCCTATGAAGGTTTTTATATGATACATCAAAAATGGGATTCAAGCGGATTTCACGGCCCCTCCGATACACTGAACATGTATATTGACGAGTCTGATTTCGGACCCGGCAGATCGGGAATGTATAAGAAACGAACTGCGCATTATAAATACCCCACGAGCATAGAGATCAACCTGCGTTTTAAAAGAGAGTTTGGCAATACCAGTGATTTTTATAAAGAGAAGAAAGCGTTTTATGAAAAAACGGATTCTGCCAAGATCAATGACCTTACCATAAACAGCCGGGCGATAACGTCGATGTTTGATATGAGTTACGCCGATTCAGTAATAAAAAAGTGCCTTGAAAATGAGAATGTAAAGGGCAATTATGGCTTTGGGTTTATTTCGGGCAAGGAAAACAAGATAGAGTATGCCAAAAGAATAAATGACAGCGCGGCATTGATAAGTTCTGCTTATAATTTTCATTTGTTTACTGATAATAAATTTATTAAACCCTACCGCCTGGCGCTGGTATTTACCGACCATACCGGCATCTATAAAGTGAACTCCTGGTTGTTTATTTCTGTTTTGATAGTGCTGTTGCTTACCTTCTCTTTTTACGCCTTTGTACGTCTTTATATAAAGCAAACAAGGCTCTCTGAAATGAAATCAGATTTCATTAATAATCTTACACACGAGTTCAATACCCCGATGGCAAACATATCACTGGCCATAGAGACCTTGAATGAAAGTGGCCAGGTGAGCAGCCCTAAGGTAAATACGATACTGAATATCATATCTTCGGAATCGGAAAGGCTGCGTGATAATATAGAGCGGGCCCTGCAGGTGGCAACAATGGAGAAAGGCAACCTGCAACTGCATAAAGATGAGTTTGACATTGTCAATACAATCAATACGGTTATTGCAGCTTACCAATTGCAATGTGAACAACTGGGAGGAAGTATTTCATTTGTGCACCCGGATAAAGTGAGCTATTACGGCGATGAAACACATATCCTTAATTGTGTTTTTAACCTCCTTGACAATGCGATAAAATACAGGGCCGGTGCGCCATTAATAACAATAGTGCTTGAAGAAAAGAATGATGAAATTATTCTTTCTGTTGCTGATAACGGGAAGGGCATGAGCAATGAAACGATGAGGCATATTTTCGAAAAATTTTACCGTGCGCCTGAAGGGGACACCCATAATAGTAAGGGGTTCGGGCTTGGGCTGGCATATGTGAAAGGAATTATCGATGGACATGACGGCAGTGTAGAAGTGACGAGCAAAGAAGGTGGCGGCAGCCGGTTTATTATTCGTTTACCGAAAACAAAATAATTATGGATAGTGAGATAAAAGAGCCTATACAGTTATTGCTGGTGGAGGATGATGTAAACCTCAGTTATTTGCTGGAAGAAAATTTAAGGGCAAAAGGCATTAGCGTATCATTGGCTAAAACCGGGACAGGTGGGCTGGAACTTGCATCTAAAACCATTTTCGATATTTGCATCCTGGATATTATGCTGCCTGAAATGGATGGATTTACCTTAGCCAAAGCGCTATTGGAGCAGCAGCCCAGCCTACCCATTATTTTTCTTACCGCACGTGTGCAGGAAAAAGACAAACTTCTTGGTTTTGAGATAGGTGCTGATGATTATATTAGTAAACCCTTTAGCTTTAAAGAATTGTATTACCGCATAACGGCAATATTAAGAAGAGTAAACCTTGTTGCGCCAGCCCATAGTGAGAATGAAAATTTATCAATCGGCTCATTGGTCCTTTATCCTGCACAAAGAATGCTTTCTGTGAACGGGGAGCAGCGCAAGCTTAGCCAGCGGGAATCAGGCTTGCTGCAAATGCTTTTACAGCATAATGGCCAGTATGTGAACCGGAGCGAGATATTGAAAAAAGTATGGGGCAATGACGATTATTTTACTGCGAAAAGTATGGACGTCTACATCACGCGCTTGCGAAAACTTATAAAAGACGACCCTACGCTTGAGGTGGAGAACCTGTACGGAACAGGTTACAGGATAAGACAGAATATGGCGAATATTTGACCTTATTATTCCAATTTTATATCGAAATCTGGCACGAAAATTTTACCACAAA
>Ga0206970_10093_pt2 | contig 23372 bp, 16 predicted proteins | sample Alteio_BWOrgHeat_88_FD_152964 | JGI IMG/M metagenome (GOLD analysis project Ga0206970, IMG submission 152964) | Enriched cells from forest soil in Barre Woods Harvard Forest LTER site, Petersham, Massachusetts, United States -... | ecosystem: Environmental > Terrestrial > Soil > Temperate forest >... | reverse complement strand
CGGTTCAATTTGCAATTCGGCATCGGCCGGGGATGATAAAGAACTGCCGCGCGAAGGCATTGCCCGCCGGACTCCGTCCACTGAGATTTCTTCAATGACCACAGGTGGCGCGCTTTGATTGGCAATGACGATCTTGTCGTTTGGATCAACATGTGCCAGCCCGGCCGCGGTCGAAAACCAAAGGCTGTTGTCCGACGCCGTCCAGCAGGACGGCTGAAATCCGCTGGTGCATTCCAATGCCAGCAGGCCGCTGGAACGTCCATAGACCCGGCAGATCAATTGGCTCTCCTTCCCATCGGCCACGGCATTCAGGTTGGCTCTGCTGATACGCACAATGCCCGCGTAAGTTCCAGCCCACACGTTCCCCTGTTTATCCTCGCGCAACTGGGAGATAAACAGGTTTGGCAAATCTTGCTGGCTGGTGAAACGGAAAAACTGCCTGTCCTTGAAACGCCATAAGCCTCCTCCCAACGTGCCGATCCAGATCGAACCATCGGCATCTGCCTGCAGCGCGGCAAAGCGAAAGGAAGGCCAGTCGCTTGGTGGCGCAAACCGGGTAAATTTGCCGTTCTGATATTTCCACAAATCTCCCGGACCAGTACCTATCCAAATACCCCCATGTGCGTCTTCAGCCATGGCGCCGACGGCGATTCCAGTTTGGAATCCTTGGTCGGTACCAAGGAGCTTGAAAGAGCCATTTTCACAACATCGCAAATCCGCCAGGCCGCCAACCCACATGCGGCCCCGGCTGTCCTCAAAAAGAATTCGGACGAAGGCCAGCTCGCCAAGCGACAGCGGACGCGTAATTGCGTCCGACTTTAGCTGCATTAGACCGTGTCGCAGCGTGCCAATCCAAAGGCTTCCGTCATGAGCGGGACAAACCGTAACACTTTCGAGCGGCGTGATGGGATCAAAGCTCGGCAGATTCATCTGCACGAAACGGTTGCTCTGCCAATAAGCCAGGCCACCGGACATGGTGCCGGCCCAGAGCGTGCCGTCTTGATCCAAACAAACCGAACGAGCGATCTTGCCGGGAAGTTTTTCCGCCTGCCCCAAAATTTGCACCGCTCTTTTGCTGATGCGCGCGACGCCGCCGACCGTTCCCACCCAGATGTTGTCTTCCTTGTCCTGGAACCAGCAGGTTATAAATGCACTCGGCAGTCCATTATTTTCTGTCAGCTCGAATGCCGAACCGTCCGGCCTGACGCACCACAAACCGCGCCCATAATCAATGAGCCAGGCATTCCCTTCAGCGTCGCAATAAAGTTGTGGTTTGTGTGCCGTGTTGTCTCGTTGAATGGATTGGGACAGAGTTGTATCCACAGTCCAATTCCGGCCAAGACTCCTGCGCAAATGAGTTCCGTCGCGTACCCAGAATCCTCCGTCTGGGCTCGTGACAATGTCCTGAAAATTGGCCGGTGCAGGCCCGTTAGTCGGGGTCTCGTCTTGAAACGCGTTTCCAAATCGACAGAAAACTTGGTTTGAAGTTGTCAACCAAAGCCGGTTTCCTGAGTCCGATGTCAGGGCGACGAATGGAGATTTTGGCATATGAACATCCACGGCGGAATAATCGAACATCCCGTTGGAGAATCGCCCCAAGCTGCCTGTCTCGGTAATAAACCAAACCACACCGGTCTGGTCTTTCCAAAAAACCTGCCCCAACCCCGATGCTGACGGAGCCGGGCTAAACAATTCCCAAGTGTTCGTGGTTCCCAGATTCAGCCGGGCAAGCCTTGCTCGATCCTCGATAAACAAAATGTTGGTTGAACTGGCAGTCAAAACATTCTGCGCACGCAAACGAGGCATGGCCCGCGGCTCGCGAAACAATTGAAACCGACCATCCCTGATTGCGGTAACCGACTCGTTTCCCATCATTATCCAAAGCGCGCCGGTGGCGTCCGCATCGGCGTACTCGACCTGGACATCTTTCAGTTCCGGGGTGTTTTCAGGATTGAAGGAAACAAAACGAATTCCGTCAAACCGCGCCAGGCCGCCATAGCGGGTGCCAATCCAAAGATAACCATCAGGAGTTTGACCGATGCAAGAAACCCAGTTTTGGGGCAGGCCGTCGTCCGTCTGCCAGGAGTGCACCAGATATTGCTGCGAGACTTGCGGGTCGGTTATGCCTGCGGACAAAAGCAATGGCGGACAGAGCAGCAGCCCATAAACATAAAATCGTGTGCGGAAGAAAATGCGCATGGTTGCCGGTGGTGCGGATTCTATTTCCGGCATTAGCGGCACAGCAACCAAATAGTGATTCACATTCAGAGTTCTGGACCGGTCTTGCTTCATGGTTTTGCAAAGGGCGCTCTCAATTTCCGGCACCTGCGCTTGAGCCAAAGTTTTAAAAGATCAGGAGAAATACTTTTTGTGTGTGGGCCTCCGATCTTGTGGACAGTGCGATGAAGCGGTAAGAAAGAAACCTATGAGTCAAAAGCACGGCTTGGGCTTGGCAATGGCCAAAGATGGGATTGAGGAAGCCCAGATGTGGTTCTGGAACGGCCGGGCTAGTTTTTCCCTGGAAACGCACGGGGCCGAACCTCGGCTTGTCAAAAACACCCGTGCCACCACCCTTCATTTTCGTCGTGCATTTTTTGCAGGATGATTTTTAATGGAGTCATGTCCATTTGGATTTTAGCAATTTTGGTAATGGCCGTCGGGGCACTGGCCGGCTGGCGGCAGGGGGGAATTCGCGCGGCGTTCATCTTTGTAGGCATCCTTTTCGCCGCGCTGCTGGCGGGGCCGGTCGGGCGGCTGGTTCACCCGCTGCTGCCGCACTTGGGCGCGTCAAACCCGATCACGGCGTGGGCGCTGGCCCCGGTGTTTGGCTTTATCATCGCCACCATCCCGTTCATTGTGGGGGCGCAAATGACGCATAACCGCGTGGAGCATTTTTATAAATATGCGGCGGGCGACCTGCGGCTGGCCCTGTTTGCCCGGCTCAACTCGCGGCTGGGCATCTGCGTGGGGGTGATGAACGGCGTGGCCTATTTCGTCCTCATCAGCTTTTTCGTCTTCAACCTGACTTATTGGACCACCCAGGCATCGGCCGGCTCGACAGAGCAGCCCTTGACCGTGCGGATGGTGAACAGCCTCGGCGACGGCTTGGAATCGTCGGGCTTCTCCAAGACCGCGAGCGCGGTGGGCAAGTTGTCGCCCATGTATTACAGGTTGGCCGATTTATCGGGCCTGCTGGTTCAAAATCCGCAACTGGGACCGCGCTTGGCGGGATACCCGGGCTTCACGTCGTTGTGGCACCGCGATGACATGCAGCAACTCGTCACGGACCCGATTATTACCAACGCGCTGGCTTCCGGCGCGTCGCTGGGGGAAATTGCCAAGGCGCCCTCGATGCAGGCTTTTATGCAGAGCAAGGACCTCAGCAAGCTGGTGCTGGGAATTGTGGAGACCAATCTGGATGATTTGACGGCATATTTGAAGACGGGCCAGTCTCCGAAATATTCCGGTGAATTGATCTTGGGCAACTGGCAGTTCAACGCGGCCGCGACGCTGGCCTGGTTCCGGCAGGAGCAACCCAAAATGGGCGCCAACGAAATCGCGGCAATCCGCGCAGTGTGGACGCAGGCCTATGGTCAGACGACGATTCTGCTGACCGGCGACAACATGGTTTTTGTGAAAAATTTTCCAAAATTCATCGCCAAACCCGACCCAAACCAGCCGCCGTTCCAGCCGCAGGACTGGCAAGGCGATTGGAGCAAAGATGGAGCGAATTACACTGTGCACATGAGCTTCAATGGCGAGGACAAATATCTGAACGGCACCACCGACGGCCTGCGTTTGAGCCTTAAAGATGGGCGGACGCTGCTGATCTTTGATCGTCCGCCTCAACAATAAGGCGAAATCGCGGCTGAATTTTGGACGGTATTTCTAATTTTTGGACATGGCAAGCGGGGCGATTCATTCCGTTTAATTCTATCCTGTTGATTTGCAGCGCTCCATTTCCCCGGCAAGCCGTGTAGGGTTCGGCCTGACAGTTGCTTTAGGTGGCGCATGACATTTTCAGAGGCACTATCAACGTTCCTGAAAATCCGGCGCATTGTGGTAACCATTTCCATACTGGCCGGTGCAGGAGGGGGCTATAAATATGGACCGACGGTCTGGCACAAGGTCGAGGACAAGACTGGCATCAAAACCGAGGCCAAGGCCGGCACTTCCGCCAACGCCAGCACCGCGATAAACGAGACTGTCACCACCAACGCAGCCGGGCTCAAGATGTCCAACTGCGACCTCGGCATGGTGAATTTGACCAATCACTACGAAACGTGCGTGCTTCTGGGCCCGGGAAGAGACTGCCTGCTCACTCCCAACATGATTGACGGCAAAAACGTGCAGCTCACGGTCACCGTGGAATCCAAGAAGCCCAATGGTAAAATCCACGATCTGTCCGTCACCCAGGTCATCGCCAAGCTGGGCAAACCTTTTGAAGTGGCCGTGGGCGATTTCAACTTCAGCCTCACGCCGAACATGACATCAGAATAAGGATACGCCGCCGGATGGAAAGCTCTGCGGAAAAATCCTCGAATAATGGCCGGGGCGGAGGGATTCGAACCCGGTCATAGCGACACACAGGCTGGCATTCTTTGTTCCAGCCCCCTTTGCTATTTCACGACGTTCCACATCATTCAGCGAGCAATTCTGTCTGATGTTACGTAGTGCGCAGATGAGGACGGTTTGGCTACCGCAATCCGCCGCCAATGGGGACATTCTTATCGAGTTACCAAGGGGACATTCTCATGGAGTCGCGACACTTCCATAATAGTTCTTGCACCCAAGGGACCCTTGTGCGAGGCTCGAAATCATTGAGGAACATGAGCAGAGACTTATGCTGCTAGGAGTTGTGACGTTTTGAACAAAACACAAATTGATGCTCGATTCCGACAATCACCCAATCCGGACTGTGTATCATGATTCCACAATAGCAAGCGCATTAAAGCGAACGTCGGTCCTGTGGGTGACCATGGTGCTGGCACTCGCTTCGCCTCCCGCCCGTGGCGGTGAACTCACCGAGTGGCGCGACCAGATGCAATCCATCGTACCACAGGGCTATGTGTGTCATTATGCCACCCACGCGCTGACAGTGGATGGGAAGCTGGACGAGGCTGATTGGGCGCAGGCGGCTTGGACCAGTAATTTCACCGACATTGCCAGTTCTGTTGTTCCGCGTTTCCGAACCCGGGCCAAACTGCTTTGGGATGAAAATTATCTTTATGTGGGAGCTGAACTGGAGGAACCGCATGTCTGGGCCACCCTCACCAACCATGATTCCGTGATTTTTCATGACCCAGACTTTGAAGTCTTCATGGATCCCCAGGGCAGCACGCACAATTATTATGAATTCGAGATCAACGCTCTGAATACTGGTTGGGATTTGCGGCTGGACAAGCCATATCTCGATCACGGAACGCCACACAATGAATGGGACATTCCCGGTTTGAAAAGTGCCGTGCAGGTTAACGGTTCGATTAATAATCCCTCCGATTTAGACAAGGGTTGGACAGTGGAGATTGCGTTTCCTTGGAAGGCTCTTGAGGCATATGCGCGACACGCCGGCGCACCGGGCGAAGGCGAGCAGTGGCGGCTTAATTTTTCCCGCGTGGAATGGCAGATTTCGACGACCAATGGCGGCTATCAAAAGCTGCCGGGCGTTCCTGAAGATAACTGGGTGTGGTCGCCCATGGGCGTGGTGGATATGCACCGGCCGGAAATGTGGGGGTTGCTGCAATTTACCCGAAAGCCTCCTAGCGAGCAGGATTCTGTGACTGCCATCCCGGGCAAGGCCGCGCGCGATCTGGCATTGGCTCTCTATCATGCACAAAAGGACTTTTGGCAGGAGCACAACCATTGGGCTCAAACGCTGGATGAATTGGGCTGGAACTCAAGTGATTTGCCCGCCGGAGTCGAATCCCCGGAACTGACAGCAACCTCCGAAGGCTATGTTGGCGCAGTGGCTTTTAAAGACGCCACCGGCTCGCATGTCTGGCGTATCCGGGAAGACCGGCTGCTGCTGTTGGATGGGACCATGCCATTGGAAACTGACTCTTTTGTTGCCAAGGCTGGAGCGGCCCATGGCGACCTCGGCCGCCGTGCCGCCTGGTTTTTGCTGGATAACATGCCATTGAGCGACCGCGGCCGGTTCAGCGCTGAAGACCTGATGACCAATCTGGAACTTGCTTTGCAGGCGCGCACATCGTTCCCGTGGGGGGGTGCGCCTTCTGAACGCATGTTTTTCAATGACGTTTTGCCTTATGCTTCCTTGGATGAACCGCGCGACGAATGGCGGCGGGATTTTTACCAACTCGCCGGCGGTTTGGTCCGGGATTGCAAAACTGCCACGGAGGCGGCCCAAGCCTTAAACCGGGATTTGTTCAACCGTTTGAACGTGCATTACAACGTAACCCGCAAGCGCAACAATCAGAGCCCTGCGGAATCCATCGCCCAAGGCAAAGCCACCTGCACCGGGTTGGCGATCATTTTGGTGGATGCCTGCCGCGCCGTGGGTGTTCCCGCCCGTATTGTGGGTGTGCCGGAGTGGGCCCAGAAGGAGGGAAATCACACTTGGGTGGAATTCTGGGACGGCGACTGGCATTTCCTGGGCGCGGATGAATACAACAAGGATGGCCCTGATAAATGCTGGTTTAACGCCGACGCCGCCACGACGGTGGCCAGCACCCATTTTCTCAACCAGATTTACGCCACCAGTTGGCGTCAGACCGGCGCTTATTTTCCCATGTCGTGGGATTTGACGTCGCAGGAGGTTCCAGGCATCAACGTTTCTTCACGGTATGCTTCGGTGGCGCCACCGGCCAATCCATCCGCTCGAATTGTCCGGCTAAGGTTGCGCGAGAACGCCAGTGGTCCGCGGTTGGCCGCTGCGGTCGAACTGCGCTCATCGGCGGATGTTTTAATTTCCAGCAATCACACCCGCCCGGAAACGGCCGATCTGAATGACATGCCGGAATTCACGCTACCAAATGAAGCGGTCAGCGTCACTTTCCGCTTTGTGCGCGGCGCCGAGGCGCGGCAAAAGACCATTCCGTGTGCCCTGTGCGCCCGTTCGCAGACACTGGATTTGGTTTGGGATGAACTGACGCCAATCTCCAGCAATCTGCTTGCCGCAGAATCCTGGCTGGACCGTCCGGCGGCCAATCGTGGTGATCCTCCCAATATTTCGCTCACGCGCGATGAGTCTCGCAGGGTGGCCGCACTGGCTTGGGCTGTCATCGAAAATGCCGAAGCTCAAACCGCGCAGGATGAATTGTCCGCGCGGAAAATCAGCGTTGGCGGTTTCAATCTGAAATGGATGGAAAAAACATTCGGAGATGCGCCGCAAGGCAAACACAGCCTCTGGATAACATTACATGGAGGCGGACAGGCAACTACCGAAGAAAACGACCTCAATTGGAAGGGTTATTATGGCCGATACGAGTTTCCGCCCGGCAGCATCAACGTTGCCCCGCGCGCGCCTGTTGACGCCTGGAACATGTGGTTTGTAAAGCCCGTGGATGACCTGCTGGATCGTTTGATTGCGGACATGGTGATGGAGCGCGGTGTTGACCCCAATCAAGTTTACTTGATCGGATATTCTGCCGGCGGCGACGGCGTCTATCAACTTTCCCCGCGCATGGCTGATCGCTTTGCCGCCACCACCATGTGCGCCGGGCATCCCAACCAGGTTTCACCGCTCGGCCTGCGCAATCTGCCGTTTTACCTCTACATGGGCGGGGACGACTCGGCGTACAATCGCAACACCGTCGTGCGTGAATTCAGCGCGAAATTGGACGCTTTGCAGGCTGCTGATCCAACGGGTTATGTCCATCGTTGCACCGTTTATCCCGGTTTCGCGCATAACATGATGGGGCGGGAAGCCGAAACGATTCCGCGCATGGCCACCTCTTTCCGACAGGTCTGGCCCCGGCGCGTGGTTTGGAAGCAGGATTCCGATGTCACTCACAACCGTTTTTACTGGCTGGAACGCCCGGCAGAAGCCGTCCGGCCTAATGACATCTACGTGGCGCGCGTCGAAGGGCAAACGATTCAAATCGAACAGCCTGCCACCGGCAGCCTCGATCTGCGCTTGTCCGACGAATTGCTGGATCTGGACCAACCGGTCCAAGTCATCGCCTCGGGCCGGAAAGTTTTTGATGGCATTGTCCCCCGTTCGCTGGGGGCCATTATCCAATCCTTGCAAGAACGGGCCGACCCTGCAGCTATCGCCACCGCCTCCTTGCATGTGACTTGGTGACATTCACAATCTCTCCAGACGCAAGCTCCGGAAACAGGGATTCTTGATCACCAAAAACTTCGGCAAGTCCGACTTATTTGAATATTGGAACCCCATGGGATTTATCAGATAAAATGGTCGGGGCGGGGAGATTCGAACTCCCGACCTCTTGCACCCCAAGCAAGCGCGCTAGCCGGGCTACGCTACGCCCCGAACCATCGGAACGCGCATCTTACACCAACGGCACACCGTATCAATCCAGAAGATTAAAAATCTGGCCACACACCAGGCCGGTCTTCAAAATACCCGTGAAACGGCCTGCTCTTATGAAATTAACCCCGCGACCATGGACCTGGGCGACTCCTCGTCTCGTCGAGGGCTGGCTGAATGAATGCTCGCCAGACCTGCCCGTCGTGTGGCAGGCATTGTTGACGGATGACGCGGCCATCTCGTCGGATTTGGTTTCACTGCTGTCGGCCGAGGAGCGCGCCCGGCTGGGGCGATTGCAGCAGCCGGATGACCGGCAACGGTTTTTGATTGGCCGGGGCTTGCTGCGCATGCTCGTGGGCGCGCAGTTGCGCCTGCCACCGGAACGCGTGGAATTTCAGTATGGCCCCTTCGGCAAACCTTTCGTGGTTCCCCGTGCTGGAGAACGCCCGTTGCATTTCAATGTGTCTCACTCGGGAAAACTGATCCTGCTCGCCTTTCATCCGGCGCGCGATATTGGTGTGGACGTCGAAGAAATGCGCGGTGACCTGGACTGCGAAGCCATCGCCAGGCGGGTCTTTCCGGCCGGCGAATACCGCGGCTGGACCTTGTTAAATCCGCAGGAACGCCTCACGGCTTTTTTCCGGGCCTGGACCAGGCACGAAGCCGCATTAAAAACATTGGGGCTGGGATTCTCCGATGAAAGTAATGCCGCCGATGACGCCCGCTTGACGTATTTCGACCTCCAAATGCCCGAAGGCTATCAAGGTGCCGTGGGGTGCCTTCATTAGATTGCGAATGAGCGCCGCTGTACTAAAACCCGGGTCATAGGATTATCCAGTTTGGTGCATTTTTCAAATCATCATATCCGAATACGTTGATTTTTAATTTGCATTTCGCCCGCCGCTTGGATAAGTTGCTGCCATGTCGAACAACGCCGAACTCCTTCGCAAAGCCTTGCGCGAACGCATCGTCATCATTGACGGCGCGATGGGCACGACCATTCGCACATACGGCCTCGACGAAGCGGCAATTCGCGGTGAACGGTTTAAAGATTCGAAGAAAGATCTCAAAAACAACGGCGACCTGTATTCGCTCACCCAGCCGGGCACGATCTGCGACATTCACCGGCGCTTTCTCGAGGCCGGGGCGGACATCATCGAGACCAACACGTTTTCCGCCACGAGCATCGGCCAGAGTGAGTTCTTCGTGGACGATCCGCGCGAACACGGCGGACGCAAAGACCCGGCGTTTTACCAGGGCGTCATCGAGAACAAATTTCTCAACAGCCTCGCCTGGGAAATCAACGAGCAGTCCGCCCGGCAATGCCGCGAATGGTGCGACCGTATCGCCAACAAAACCGGCCGCCCCCGCTATGTGGCAGGTGCCATTGGACCATTGACTGTCTCGCTCTCCAATTCCCCGGATGCCGACGATGCGGGATTCCGTGTTTGTACGTTCGATCAGGTCAAGGCAGCGTATACGAACCAGGTCCGCGCGCTCATCGCGGGCGGCTCCGACATCCTGCTCGTTGAAACAATTTTTGATTCGCTCAATGCCAAGGCCGCGCTGGTGGCCATTCAGGAAGTGTTTGAACAGGACAAAAAAGTTTTACCCATCATGATCTCGGCTGCCGTCGGACGCGGCGGTGAAACCATGATTTCGGCGCAGACGATTGAGGCGTATTGGAACGCGATGAAGCACGTGAAGCCGCTGGCCATCGGCTTGAACTGCTCGCTCGGCCCCGATTTGATGAGGCCGTTTCTCGCCGAACTGGCGGAGAAATCGAACACGGCCATTTCGTGTTATCCGAACGCGGGTTTGCCCAATCCGCTGTCGCCCACCGGCTTTGATTTGAAGCCCGAGGACATGGCCGGATTTCTCGGCGAATTTGCCAGCAGCGGCTTGGTCAACATCGCAGGCGGTTGTTGCGGCAACACGCCCGAACACATCGCCGCCATTGCGAAAGCATTGGAAGGCAGGCATCCGCGTGAATTTGCGGAACCAAAAACGAACCGCACGTTATTTCCCGTTTCGCGTGGCGAAGTTGCGGCGGTCAGCGGCTCAGCGAACTCACAAAAATCAGGCGGCTCTCAACCGCTGTCCCCTCTCCTTGGGGGAGAGGGTCAGGGTGAGGGGAAAAACGACCCAATTCCGGTAAGCACACCCCTGCCCTTGCGACTCTCCGGTTCCCAGCCGTTCACACAGCAAATCGGCAGCTTCATCATGATCGGCGAGCGCACGAACATCGCGGGTTCGCCCAAGTTCGCCAAGCTCATCAAGGAAGGCAAATTTGAGGAAGCCGTGGCCATTGCGCGACAACAAGTCGAGAACGGCGCGAACATCATAGACATCTGCATGGACGAGGGAATGATTGATGGCGTCTCCGCGATGACGCGCTATCTGCAACTTCTCGGCAGCGAGCCGGAAGTCGCCAAGGTGCCCTTCATGGTGGATTCATCCAAATGGGAAGTTATCGAAGCGGGCCTGAAATGCGTCCAAGGCAAGGGCATCGTCAATTCCATTTCGCTCAAGGAAGGCGAGGCAAAATTCCGCGAACACGCGTCGAAAGTTTTGAAATACGGCGCGGCGGTCGTCGTGATGGCGTTTGATGAAAATGGCCAGGCAGCCACCTACGCGGAAAAAATTCGCATCTGCGAACGCGCCTATCGCATTCTCGTGGACGAGGTCGGTTTTCCGCCGGAGGACATCATTTTTGATCCGAACATTCTCACTGTCGGCACCGGCATTGAGGAGCACAACAACTACGCCGTGGACTTCATCAAGGCCACGCGCTGGATCAAGGAAAACCTCCCGCACGCCAAGGTCAGCGGCGGCGTCTCCAATGTCTCGTTTGGTTTTCGCGGCAACAATCCCGTGCGCGAGGCCATGCACAGCGCGTTTCTCTTCCATGCAATTCAAGCTGGCATGGACATGGGCATCGTGAACGCCGGCATGTTGGAAGTGTACGAGGAAATCAAACCGGAGCTGAAAGAGCTGGTGGAAGATGTTCTGTTGAATCGCCGTCCCGACGCCACGGAACGGCTGGTCAACTTCGGTGAAAAACTGAAGGCCGCCAGCGCCGGCACCACCAGTGCCGACAAGAAAATTGAGGAAGAATGGCGCAAGGGCACCGTCGAGGAACGCCTTTCGCACGCGCTCGTGAAAGGCATTGATACTTTTATTGATGCGGATACCGAAGAGGCGCGCGCCAAATACGGCAAGCCGCTCACGGTTATCGAAGGCCCGCTCATGGCCGGGATGAGCGTCGTGGGCGATTTGTTTGGCGCGGGCAAAATGTTTTTGCCACAGGTCGTCAAGTCAGCGCGCGTGATGAAAAAATCTGTCGCGTATCTTCAGCCGTACATGGAAGCCGAAAAAGCGGCGATGGCCGCGCGCGGCGAGGTCGCCCGGACGCAGGGGAGAATTGTCCTCGCCACCGTCAAAGGCGACGTGCATGACATCGGCAAAAACATTGTGGGCGTCGTCCTGGCCTGCAACAACTACGAGGTGATTGACCTCGGCGTGATGGTGCCGTGCGAAAAAATTCTGGAGACAGCCAAGAAGGAGAACGCCAACCTCATTGGTTTGAGCGGGCTCATCACGCCGTCGCTCGATGAGATGCAGCATGTCGCCCGCGAGATGGAACGCACCGGTTGCAAGCTGCCGCTGCTCATCGGCGGCGCGACCACGAGCAAGGCCCACACGGCCATCAAAATTGCGCCGCATTACGGCCAGCCGGTGGTCCACGTCCTCGATGCCAGCCGCGCCGTGCCGGTGACCACGAGCCTGCTGAGCAGCGATAACAAGGCTGCTTTTGTGAAACAACATCGCGAGGAATATGAAAAACTCCGCGCTTCTCATTCAACTCAGGTCGTAAAACTTCTTTCGCTCGAAACCGCCCGCGCCAATGCGCCGAAATTGGGCTACGCAGATTTGCCGAAGCCGGAATTCACCGGCGTCCGCACGCTTTCCTCCGGAAGCTTCAATCCCGGCAAATGCGATTGCGGCTCGTCGCACGGCCACGCAGGGGCATTCGGGGTTTCGCTCGAAGAAGTGGTGCCGTTTATTGACTGGACGCCATTTTTTCACACGTGGGAACTGCGCGGTGTCTATCCGAAAATTTTAAAACACGAAAAGCACGGCGAGGAAGCGACCAAATTGTTTGCGGAAGCGCAGCAATTGCTGGCCGACATCGTTTCAAAGAAATCCCTGCAACTCCGCGCGGTTTACGGATTGTTCCCGGCCAATTCCGTGGGTGATGACGTGGAAGTTTACACCAACGGCTCGCGCAAGTTTTTGCGGACAAAATTTCATTTCCTGCGCCAGCAAATGGACAAGGGCGATGGCTCGCCGAACTGGTGTCTGTCGGATTTCATTGCCCCCCAAACAGCCAGCCGCCGAGGATTACATTGGGGCGTTCGCTGTCACCTCCGGCATTGGCTTGAAGGAAATTGTGGAAAGCTTCAAAGCCAAACATGATGATTACAACGCCATCATGGCCGAGGCTCTTGCGGATCGTTTGGCTGAGGCCTTTGCCGAATATCTCCACAAACGCGTCCGCGGCGAATGGGGGTTCGGTAAATCTGAAAGTCTCTCGACCGACGACTTGATCGCGGAAAAATATCGCGGCATCCGCCCGGCGGCGGGCTATCCCGCCTGCCCCGACCATACGGAAAAGGGAATTCTCTGGGACTTGCTTGATGCCGAGCAGCACACCGGCATCAAGCTCACGGAAAGTTTCGCCATGTGGCCGGGCGCGAGCGTGAGCGGGCTTTATTTCGCGCACCCCGAATCCAAATATTTCGCCGTGGGCAAGCTGGGCAAGGACCAAGTTGAAGATTTGTCCAAACGCAAAGGCAAATCCACTTCCGAAATGGAGCGCTGGCTGGGGCCGTGGCTGAATTACAATCCGGCGTAAGGGGCATCGGCTTCGATTTCAGCATTCAAAAAGCTTGCCTTCATCCAAGGCAAGTTTCCATCCTGTCATTCCGAAACGGTTCAAAATCATGGATTATTCCGCCATCAAGCTGAGCGACGCCGATATTCAAAATAGCGGCTACAAGCAATATCTCGGCGGCGGAAAGGAACATTGGGAAACTCGCGGCGCATTCCAGCTCTATTTCCTGCAGAGGGTGGGATTGAAACCCCACGACCGGCTGCTGGACGCCGGGTGCGGACCGCTTCGCTCCGGCGTTCATTTCATCCATTACCTCGATGCCGGCCACTACTGCGGCATTGATATCAATCCGGATTTCATCCGCGTGGCCCGGGAAACGGCCGCGCAAGACCCGGTCCTGCACAAAAAATCACCAAAGCTCGAACATGTGGAAAATTTTAATTTTCCCCGCCTCGACAGCGCCTTCACCTGCGTGCTGGCTTTCTCCGTTCTGAATCATTGTGATGTGCCGATGCGCCGCACCTTCTTTGAAAAAATCAGCCAGGTCATCGCCCCGGAAAGCAAAATCTACCTTACCCATGGCCATTGGTGGCAGGACAGCCTGTTGAGCCACCTGCCGCTCACACTTAAACGCTCCATTGCGTCACCACGCGAAATCGCGCCGGATCTGGACATGCAAAAGTGGGGCTGGCCGCCGAAGGAAAGCATCTTCCCTATTTTGGAAGTGGCGCACAGGCCGTAGCGCAGACTGGCAGTCTGCTGTATCGCAAGTTGGCAACTTGCGTCGCACGTGCCTGCCAATCGCCAGTCGGCGAAACAGCGGACAACCTGTCTGCGCTACGGCCTTTTTGATTTCCAACTTCGTTCCCATCCATTAATTTTTGCTGAAATGCTTTATGAATAAAACGCGGGGAATTTATATCCAAGGCTGCGCGCGCTCCGGCAACACTCTCATCCGGGAATTGTGCGGCTCCGCTTTTCAAGGCGTGGAAATGGTCAAGCTCACCAAGGACACCGCCGAATGCTCCCTCGCGCATCTCGTCGAACTGCTCCATCAACCGGCCAAGAATGCCTCCGTCCGCGTGGCCAGCCGCAATTACGAAAACAGCCTCGCCATGGACCGCGACCTCTTGCGCGCCAACCCTGGCGTGAAAATCCTCTGGATGCTCCGCGACCCGCGCGACATCCTCACCTCCATCCACGCCAACCAGCCGGACAAATATTACGTGACGCCCGACCGGCTGATTAAGAGCCTGCAACTCTACCTCCAGTTCAAGGACGAGCCGCAGGTCATGGCCGTCCGCTATGAGGAACTCGTGGGCAACCCCGATGCCATGCAGGTTAAAATCTCACAGTTCTGTCATCTCACGGAGAGCCGCAAATTTGTCGAGGCTCACAAATTTTTCCCGCGCTTCCACGAAAATGTCCGCGCCATGCACTCCATCCGCCCGATCGACACCAACAGCGTTCAAAAATGGCGGACCAACCCGGCACATCAAAAACATCTCCAGCAGACACTTTCCGCCCATCCTGAAATCTCAACCCTGGCCCGTGACTGCGGTTACGATGTGACCCTATAAGGTAGCGCAGGTTTCCCAACCTGCTGTATCGCCGATTTGCAAATCGGCAGAGCGTCAAACCGGCCGGGCCGGTCGCATAGTTTTTAAAAACATCTCTGCCCATCTGCTGTATCTTATATCTCCACGCTCCGTTTCATCGCCAAATCACTCAGGCCGGCTGCCGGCGGTATTCCTCCAACCACGTCGGGCCCGGACCATGACCACGAATGGAGGTATCTTCGTGGCGTTTTAAGCCCGTGGTCCGTTCAAGCAGCCTTTCAAGCCCGCCCCAGAAACGAATGCCGTCCAGGACCGGATTTAAAACATTCGTCGTGGTGCAATAATGGCTGTTTTTAGGATCAGTATGATGGCGCGCATGATGTTTGGCCGTCTGCAACAGCCTGATGTCCTGCAAAAACGAAATGAAGCGCCCGTTTTCCTTGCGTGTGCGATGTTCCCATTTATGAAATTCGTTGGCGTTGGCAGCCACGATGGCGAACAGCCAGACCTCCCAGGTCAACACACCAAAATGCCAGGCCAAAACAACGACAACCGCCGAGAGCAGAAATAACTCCCGCGACGTAAACCACCAGCTAAACCGCGTCATGAAGCGCGGAAAATGGTGATGCACGATGTTTGGCCGCCCCACCCGTTTGCCGAGAATCGGCGTGTCCTCGCGGACATAAGCATCTTCAAGCCAGTGAACGAGCCCGCCCACAAAGTCGGCGGCCAGGACAGTTCCCACAATTTTTGCAAGAATGAGCGCGAGTATTTTCATATGTTTCCTTTGATGAACTGCAAACCGGCCGGATCGGCAGATTGACTTGGGCGGGCGAAATGATTCCCGCCGCTTCGCTGTTTTCAACCGCCACCAGTTCGTTTTGCATGAGCCTATTTAACCCATCTGGTCCCGCTCGCGTGAATTGATAAAACTTGTTGAACATTGACCAGCTCAATGAGCCGGCTAAACTGTTCAGTAGCAAAGGTAAGCCGGCCCAGAAAGGGCGTGGATTTGCAGAAAATCGAAGGCGCTCGGGTTGAAACTATCTCCGAATCCAACCCATCGCCTTCTCCGCCAGCTTGTCAAATGCCGTCACGCAGAGTTCAAGATGCTCTTCCTTCGTGTCCTCGATTTTATTGTGGCTGATGCCATGCAGGCTTTGCACAAACATCATCACCGTGGGCACGCCCGCCGCCGCGACCTCCGCGGCGTCGTGCAATGGTCCGCTGGGGAAGCAATGCGACTGGCCGCAGGTTTCGAGAATAGATTCATCGCACATGGAGATAAGTTCGTCATTGAACGGTCGCGGGGCAATTTGCCAGAGGCGTTCCCAGGAGACACGCACGTTGCCCTCTTTCGCAAACTGTTCGCTGGCCGACTTCGCCTCGTGCAACATCCGCGCGAGTTTCGCCGCGTCGAGATGCCGCTGGTCCAGCGTGATGCGGCATTCCTCCACCACACTCGTGACGATGCCCGGCTTGGTCGTGCATGAGCCGATGGTGCAAACGCCGTTGCCGCTGCGCTCGGCAATCTTGTAAATCTCCGGACTCATTTTCGCCGCGGCCAGAAAAGCGTCTTTGCGGCGGTTCATCGGCGTGCTGCCCGAATGCGCGGCCTGCCCGTGAAAAGTAATCGCGTGCCGCTCCACGCCAAAAGTCCCAAGTACCGCCCCCAGCGGCAAATTCAAGTCCAGCAGCACGGGGCCTTGCTCAATGTGCAATTCCAGATACGCGGCGGCGTTTTTCAACTCTTTGCCGCTGTCCTTCACGCGCTCGAAATCAATGCCCACATTCTTCAACGCATCGGGCAGCTTGATTCCCTGTTTGTCCACGAGACCGCGCGCTTCGTGCATGTCCAGATTGCCGGAGCAGGCTGATGAGCCGAACAAACTCTTGCCGAACCGCGCACCTTCTTCGTCCGCCCAATCCACCAACCGCACCGTCACGGGCGGCTTCCCGCCATATTGCGCGTTGATACGGCGGAGAATCTCCACGCCGGCCATGACGTTAAGGCAGCCATCGAGCCAGCCACCGTTCGGCACAGAATCAATGTGCCCGCCAATCAGCAGGCATTTTTCCGATGCACCGCGCAACGTGGTCCACAAATTCCCCGCCGCATCGCGATGGATTTCCACCGGCAATCCCTCGAGCCTTTTCTGGTACCATTCGCGGGCCTTGACCCAGGTGGACGTAAAAGCGACACGTTGCGCGCCATTCTCATCGCCGGTAAGCGCGCGGAGTTCCTTGAGTTCGGCAATGGTGCGTTTTGGGTCCAAGGATGCGTTCATGGTTCGGCGTTATTTTTTCCCTTTCTGGAAAATTATTGTAGCCAATGCGCCCAAAGCGAGTTAAAAGTGACGTATCAGTTACAAGGAAAAGCATGTCAACATTAGCCACAACCGTAGACGGCCTGAAGCTGCCGAATCCATTCGTCATTGGATCCGGACCGCCCGGCACAAACCTCAACGTCATCAGCAAGGCCTTTAAGGAAGGCTGGGGCGCCGTGATCGCCAAGACCGTAAGCCTCGACGCCTCGAAAGTCGTCAATGTCACGCCGCGCTATGGCAAACTGCATTCGGGCGATGGCAAAGAGGTCATTGGCTGGGAAAATATCGAGCTCATCAGCGACCGGCCGTTCAAGTTGTGGGAGGAGGAATTCAAAAAATGCAAGGATATGCATCCGCACGGCGTGCTGATCGCCTCCATCATGGAGGAATATCGCAAGGACGCATGGATCGAAATCGTCGAACGCTGCCAGGCGTGTGGCGTGGATGCGTTTGAATTGAACTTCTCGTGCCCGCATGGTTTGCCCGAACGCAAAATGGGCGCTGCCATGGGTGAAAATCCCGACATCCTCAAGGAGGTTGTCACCTGGGTAATGAGCGCGGCCAAAAAGCCCGTGTGGGCGAAGATGACGCCCAACGTCACGCACATCGAAGACCCCAGCCGTGCCGCGCTCAAGGCCGGCGCCACCGGCATCAGTGCCATCAACACCATCCGCTGCGTCATGGGCGTAAATCTCGACACGCTCCGTCCTGAACCAAATGTAGAAGGTTACACAACCCCCGGCGGGTACTCCTGCCGCGCCGTCAAACCAATCGCCCTGCGCATGGTCATGGAATGCGCGCAGCTCATCCGCAAGGAATTTCCCGGGCGCTCGCTCTCGGCCATCGGCGGCGTCGAAACCGGCAACGACGCGGCGGAGTTTATCCTGCTCGGTGGCGACACCGTGCAAGTCTGCACCGGCGTGATGAAGTTCGGCTACGAACACATTAAGCCCATGTGCGAACAATTGCTCGCCTTCATGGGGAAACATAAATTCGCGACGATTGCCGATTTCAAGGGCAAGAGCCTCGACTATTTCACCACGCACGCCGACCTCGTGAAACGCCAGACCGACCGCAAGGCCGCGCAAAAAGCCGCCACCGAATCAAAAATGGTCAAGAGCGACGCCGAATGGAGCGGCAGCGACTTCGTGAAACAATCCAACGAGCTGGCGAGATGAGCGGGGGGAAAGCCTCGAACTCCAAGTGCCAGGCCAAGAATAAGGTGCGCGCAGTTTGTTAATTAATATTGGGAGCTCAATGGGAAGCGGCTGGCATTGCATAAAACCCGCAATGCGATTAACTTTTTGAGCGTGAACGCAACGGCAAACGAATTCTGGCAGAAACACCGCGGCCTGGTCTGGTCGAATCCATCCGCGGATGACTCGGTGCATCTTCAAGCAGCCCTGCTTCACCCGCGTTTTTCCCAACTGCTCGAACTCGCCGTTGAATTCGGCGTCGCCAGACTGCGCGCCGAGTGGGCAGAATTGCAATGCGACAACACCCGCGAAGTGACGCGTGCCCGGGAACCCGTCGAGCGAATTCTCGACCATATTGAAAGGGGATTTGCCCTTGCTGCCTCCCGCAACTGAAAAAGTCTGGAACTACCTGCGCGAACAGTCCGCTCTAGCCGGCTTTATTCTGGCGGGGGGGTCGGCTCTGTCGCTGCTCATCCGCCATCGCCTGAGCGAAGACCTTGATTTTATTTTTTTGCAGCCGCGCCTCCCGCGCCAGCGGCTGGCCGTGCTTTGCCAACAGGCTGCCACAGCCGGGTTCTGCTTTACGCCCAACGACGACGAAGCCGCCATCCAGGAATTTGCCGAAGCTGGTTTGGAGCTGCACGACTACCAACAGGACTTTTTGGTCAACGATACTGTGAAAGTTTCTTTTTTCGCTCCGGACGATGCGCAGAGAAAAGTTTTTACAAACCACAAAGACGCCCGCCCACGTGTCGCAACGCTGACGGAGCTTTTTAAATCCAAGGCGCTGCTTTCGGCCGTCCGTTCCAAGACGCGTGATTGGCTCGACCTGTTTCTGCTGCTGCGCGATCATGGCTTTACCATCCGCGACTATCGCAATGTGTTTGAGGCCGCAGGCAACCTCACCCAATGCGACACCGGGCTGGCCCGCTTATGCAGCGGCAGCCCGCAACGCGGCGACGAAGGCTATTCCCACTTGCTTGCAAATGCTCCGGCGCCGGGGGAGATGAAAGCGTTTTTTATCGCCGAGCGGGAGAAACTTGAAGTCGAACTGGCGGTCGAGGCGAAGCTGAAAAAAATCAAATGATTTCCCATCACGTCAAAGTCTATCCGTCGAAAACTCCGCTGCCGAAGGTGGAACAGCTCGCCTGGAAAATCGCGTCCGTTGCCACGGACAAAGCTGCAATTGATTCCGCGGCCGGGGAAATGGTCATCAATCGCATTATAGATAATGCGAGCGTCGCACTTGCTGCCATCAATCGCCAGCCCGTTGCGAATGCCCGCACCCAGGCGCTCGCTCATCCGCGCGCAAAAGGAGCCGCGCTCTTTGGTCTGCCAAGCGAACAGCGGTTCGATTGCGAATGGGCCGCCTGGGCCAATGGCGTGGCCGTGCGCGAACTCGACATGCACGACACGTTTCTCGCGGCGGATTATTCGCATCCCGGCGACAACATTCCGCCGCTCCTCGCCGTGGCCCAACAACGCGGCTGCACCGGCGCACAATTGCTTCATGGCCTTGTTATTGCCTACGAAATCCAGATGGACCTCGTGCGCGCGATTTGTTTGCACGCGTATAAAAAAGATCACATTGCGCATCTTTGCCCGTCTGCTGCTGCGGGCATTGGTGCCATGCTCGGCCTCGACACCGACACCATTTATCAAGCCGTGCAGCAAGCGGTGCATGTTGGCTTTTCCACGCGGCAATCGCGCAAAGGTGAAATTTCCAGTTGGAAAGCCTACGCCCCCGCGCACGCCGGCAAGCTCGCCATCGAGGCTGTGGATCGCGCGATGCGCGGCGAGAAAAGTCCGTCACCGATTTATGAGGGCGAGGACAGCGTCATCGCGTGGATGCTTGGCGGCAAGGACACGTGCTACGACGTGCCTTTGCCCGCGCCCGGCCAGCCCTGCCGCGCCATCCTCGACTCCTACACCAAGGAACATTCCGCCGAATACCAGGCGCAGGCATGGATTGATCTCGCCTTCAAGCTGCGCAAACAAATCCCGGACCAGAAGACCATCCGCGAGATTATCATCCGCACGAGCCATCACACGCATTTTGTCATCGGCACCGGCGCGAACGACCCTCAGAAGTCCGACCCCAACGCCAGCCGCGAGACGCTCGACCACAGCATCATGTTCATCTTTGCCGCCGCGCTGCACACCGGTTTTTGGCATCACGTAAAGAGCTACGCGCCCGACGTCGTGAAAAACCCCGAGGTCATCGCGCTCTGGAAAAAAATCACGACGCACGAGGACGCCGAATGGACCCGCCGCTATCATTCCGCCGACCCGATGGAAAAAGCCTTCGGTGGCCGCGTGGAAATCATTTTTAACGACGGCAAAAAAATCGTTGGTGAAATCGCCGTGGCCAACGCGCATCCGCTCGGCGCCAAACCATTTGGCCGCGCCGATTACATCCGCAAGTTTGAAACACTCACCGAAGGAGTGGTCGCTCCGGCTGAATCAAAACGCTTTCTGGCACTGGTGCAGCGCCTGCCGCAATTGACAGGGGCAGAAGTTGGAGATTTAAACATCATGTTGTCCCCGGAGAAACTGACTTGCTCTGTGCGCGACCAACGAGGAATCTTCTAGCCATGCTTCAAGCCACCAAATCCGCCGCCGACAAGCGCAAAGAGTTCCGTGCAGCGCTCAAGTCTGCCAAGCTGCTCCGCTTCCCCGGCGCATTCTCTCCGCTGGTGGCCATGGCCATTCAACGGTACGGTTTCGACGGCGTGTACATTTCCGGCGCGGCATTGTCGGCAGACCTTGGCTTGCCCGACATCGGCTTGACCACGTTGCCGGAGGTAGCCGCCCGTGGCGGCGCAATTGCCAAATCAATAGATTTACCCGCATTCATTGATGCCGACACCGGCTTCGGCGAGGCGCTCAATGCAGCGCGAACCATTCAAACGTTGGAGGACGCCGGCCTGTGCGGCTGCCATCTCGAAGATCAGGTGAACCCAAAACGATGCGGTCATCTCGATGGCAAATCGCTCGTCACTACGCAGGCGATGGTGGAGAAAATCCGCGCCGCCGCCAGCGCGCGTCGCGATAAAAATTTTCTCATCATGGCCCGTACCGATGCGCGAGCCGTGGAAGGCCTGGACGGCTCCATCACCCGCGCCAAGGCCTACATTGACGCCGGCGCCGATGCCATTTTCCCCGAGGCACTGGCCGACGAAGGCGAATTTGAAAAATTCCGCAAGGCCATCAAGGTTCCCCTGCTCGCCAACATGACCGAGTTTGGCAAAAGCAAACTGCTGACCGCCAAACAACTTTCCGCGCTCGGTTTTAATATCGTAATTTATCCAGTGACCACATTGCGTCTGGCCATGAAAGCCATTGAGGACGGTCTGGCCGTCATCAAGAGTGATGGCACGCAGGAACCGTTGGTAAAAAAGATGCAGACGCGCGCGGAGTTGTACGCCTTATTGCGGTACGAGGATTACGCGCAATTTGATAAGGACATATTTAATTTTAAACTGTAGCAGCCGGCGTAAGGAGGCTCATGCTGGGCCGAAATGCGCTGATAAATTATCAGAGCCTCCTTATGTCGGCTGCTACGAAGAAAGGAAGACATGAGCGACGAAATAATTCACCAAGGCCTCGACGGCGTGGTCGTGGACACCACCGCCATCTCCAAGGTCATGCCGGAAATTAACTCACTGGTCTATCGCGGCTATCCCGTGCAGGAACTGGCGGAGCATTGCAGCTTTGAGGAAGTGGCCTGGCTCATCTGGCACGGCGAATTGCCGACCGCAGCGCAGCTTGCAGAATTTCAAAAGACCGAGCGCGGCCAGCGCGACCTCAGCAAGGAGCTGCTCGAAGTCATCCAACTATCTCCGCTGACAGCGCATCCTATGGATGTCCTGCGGACCGCCGTAAGTTTTCTAGGCTGTGAGGACACGAAATTGGACCACACCGACGCAGCCTCAAACCTCAAGCGCTCCATTGCCATGCTCGCGAAAATTCCCACGATGGTGGCGGCGTTTTATCGCTTTCGCAAAGATCAGGAATTTATTCCGCCGCTCAAAGACATCGGCTTCGCGGAAAACTTCTTCCATATGGTTTTTGGCAAAGTGCCCGCGCCGGAAGTGATCAAGGCGTTTGACGTGTCGCTCATCCTTTACGCGGAGCACGGCTTCAACGCCTCCACGTTCACGTCGCGCGTCATCGTGTCAAGCATGTCGGACATTTACAGCGGCGTGGTCGGCGGCATCGCGTCGCTTAAAGGCCCGTTGCACGGTGGCGCGAACGAGGCGGTGATGCACATGCTGCTGGAAGTCGCTGACCCGGCGCGCGCAAAAGAGTGGATGCTCACCGCCCTCCGCGAGAAACGCGTCGTGATGGGCTTTGGCCATCGCGTCTATAAAAACGGCGATTCCCGCGTGCCGACCATGAAAAAATGCGCGCGCAAAATGGCCGAGTTTACTGGCAACCAAAAGTGGCTGGACATTTCAGACATCCTCGAAGGCGTCATGCTCGAGCAGAAGAAAATTCATCCCAACCTCGATTTTCCCAGCGGCCCGGCCTATTACATGATGGGCTTTGACATAGACATGTTCACGCCGTTTTTCGTGATGGCCCGCATCACCGGCTGGACAGCGCATGTCATGGAACAGCAGGCACACAACCGGCTCATCAGGCCGCTGTCTAAATATATCGGCGCAGGTGAACGGCACGTGGTGCCGATTGAACGACGCGACTGAGAGAAATGAAAACGCGCCGCATCATTGTTTTTGTCACTTTGTCCGCATTCGTGCTCTACGTTGGCATGAGATTCTATGCGCAGTTCCGGCCAATAAAAATATATGTCAGCAGAGTTGAACCAATGCCTGCTGAGCTTGCGAGCGGTCTGCACATGGAGGAACATAAAATTGATCCCATGGTAACAATTGAATCACCCTACGAAAGTGCCAAAGACAAAATCCTTTCAATGGA
>Ga0206970_10110_pt1 | contig 23451 bp, 19 predicted proteins | sample Alteio_BWOrgHeat_88_FD_152964 | JGI IMG/M metagenome (GOLD analysis project Ga0206970, IMG submission 152964) | Enriched cells from forest soil in Barre Woods Harvard Forest LTER site, Petersham, Massachusetts, United States -... | ecosystem: Environmental > Terrestrial > Soil > Temperate forest >... | reverse complement strand
CCGTCACCAAAAGTGGTGCTGCCGCTGACGGAAATAATTACATCGGCGTGCTGGTTGCCGGCGGCGTTATTGTTAAAAGCGGTACCACATTGAAAAAGTACGTTGGTAGCATAGCTGTTGGTATCGCTCAACGCGATGTCAAATGACCACAAGCGCGAGCCGCTCGTGACGCCCGAACTGTCGTTCAACGAGTTTCCGTTCTCAGCCGGATTGCCACGCGCTTGGGCGGTATATGCAAATCCGCAAGTGGGGGTGGCACCACCGGCGAAAGTGTAAGTGCTGGCGTTCACGAACCAGTTCGGCACACAGAACAGAACCGGCCCTTGCACAGTGCCATCGGCATAATAAATCATCATCGAATTGGTATCCGGGCCGCCGCCGCTCGCCAGGAACGACAAGGCGTTATACTTCGTGGTATTGTTGAGCGCCAGTTGGGCGGCATAATAGGGATTGTTCGTGGGATAGGTATAGGGCCCGCCCGTCAATGGGTTGAGCTGGTTATAGACGTAGCCGTTGGTGTAAGGGCAAAGGCAAATACAGTTGCTGTTCCAGATGCTCCAATCAGGAAGTTGGTAGATGTGCGTGGAAAAGCTCACATTGGTCAGCAGCGTATTGCGCAGGGGCAAGCCATAGGTTGGGTGGGCGCGGTTCATGCCCTGTTCGTAAAACGTATCACCGTTTTCCACCGAATAGTATGTTGAATATGCCGCGGAGGGGTTGTTGGTTTGCAGAGCAGGACCGTGGTCAATGTCCACGCTCACAGACTGGTTGTCCAAGTGGTATAGCCAATTTGACGGTATTACCGTATTCACGGTAAAGCTGGCGGGAGTCAGCGGGACAGGCGTAAAAGTTTGGGCTTGGAGGCTGGCCAAACTGGCCAGGACCAAGGCGGCTAGCGACATCACAATGCGCCGTATTGGCTTGCTGGCAATTGACTTGCCCAGCGCATTTATAATAAACGCATCGGGATGGGAACTGGGGTTTTTCATGGTTCTAGGGGTTTTCTTGGTTGATTATTAACAGATTAATACATAGATGGGAAATTAGCTTTTGATTGGCTGTCTATTTGCAGAGCCGTGTGAAAGTCTAAACCTATTTGCGAAATAGCACTGCCCTTTCCCTGGAGCTTGAATAACTACAAATAAGGCTTGAGACGGTCGGCTGCTCAGCGTTGGGAATACCATAGACTAACAGTGGCACGCAATCGGCGTGCTGTAAACCATATAAGTATATGAATGTAGTTTTTTGAGTGGAACGGGTCTAATTTATTAAAATAGCTTATTTTAAAAATGTACAGATGAGTTTCACCAAAAGCTTCCACCGGCCGCTTCGCTGCTTGCTATTTGTTCCGGTATGACCGAGCATCATTAGCACATGGAGAAGTTTACCACCGTCAGTCCAGCCGCTTGCATTGCCCTTGCAGTCCGAGTGGCATTTTGTTCCACAATCCAAAAACCTTTTGCCCCATGACTTGGACCCCGCTCAATCTCACCGTCCGCGTCGGCTGCAGCCTCGCCTACGAAACTACCTTGCCCACCCCCGTGCTGTTCGTCCTGCGGCCGAGGCTGGAGGGCAGGGTGCTGGTGTTGCAGGAAAAACTTTCGTTCGGCATTGGCCAGCCGGCGTACGAGTTTCAGGATTCTCACAACAACATCGTGTATCGCTCAATGTTGATGCCGGGCCGCAACGAAATCCGGCACGACGCGTTGGTGGCGGTTTCATCGCTGCCGGACAGCCGGGAGATCATGGGCCCGGTTTTGCCGGTGGGGCAACTGCCTTTTGAATGGCTGCGCTACACATTGCCGAGCCGTTATTGTGATTCAGACAAGCTGATGGATTTTGCGTGGAACCAGTTCGGCCAGATTCCCCAGGGCCTGCCGCGCGTGCAGGCCATCTGCGATTGGGTGCATAATAATATTGAGTATCGCACCTTGTCGGGCCGGCCGGATCTCTCGGCGTCCGAGGTGATTGGCCGGCGTTACGGCGTCTGTCGCGATTTTGCCCATGCAGCGATTGCGCTGTGCCGGACTTTCAACCTGCCCGCGCGCTACGTGACCGGACATCTGCCGGACATCGGCTATGTGGATCCAGGTACGCCGATGGATTTTCACGCGTATTTTGAAGTTTATTTGGGGCAGGAATGGTTCACCTTCGACGCGCGATATAATGTTCCGCGCATCGGTCGAATCAAGCTGGCGCATGGCGCTGATGCGGTAGACGGCGCTTTTGCAACGGTCTACGGCCAGGCAAACCTGGCCTATTTTGAAGTCTGGGCTTATCAGGTGAATCCGCAGCAGGTTTCCGTGGGCGATCCTGTTGACCTGTCAAAACGGCTCGACGGCACTGAGATGTTGCGGTTCAATTGAGCCGGAGGGCGGCGTTTGGGGCCAGTATGAAAATTGGCCGGATTGTGTTAAATGGTGAAACGAAGCACCTCACCCCGACCCTCTCCCCATTTTGCTCCGCCGACTCCGCAAAACGCGGAAAGGGAGAAACATTCCCAGCGTATCGCTGTGGTAATGTGTTCTTGTTTAAGAAATTTTTCACGCATGCTTTAAACGCCGCACCATGGAAAATAGAACCAATAAACGAAGATTAACTGCCCAATCAAATCCGGCGGCGCAGCGGGTGGCTGCGGAGATCGAACGCATCGCGCCGCAATTGAGCGCGGTTCGCCGGCACCTTCACCAGCATCCTGAATTGAGCATGGCGGAATTCGCCACCACTGCGTATCTGGCCCGGCAACTTGCCGCCGCCAAAGTTCCCTTCCGGCTGGGCGCGGGCAAAAGAGGGATTATTACGGCCATTGCACCCGCAGCCGAAACTGGTGCTCCTGTCATCGCCTTGCGCGGGGATATTGACGCGCTGCCGATAACCGAGGAAAACCGGATTTCCTATCGCTCGAAAAACATCGGGGTGATGCATGCCTGCGGTCACGATGCGCATTCCACCATTCTGCTCGGCACCACGCTGGCACTGCATCGGGTCGGGCGGTTGCGGGTGGGCTGGCGCAGTATTTTTCAACCCGCGGAGGAAGCCGGTCATGGTGCCAACGACATGGTGGCCCAAGGCGCAGTTAATGGCGTGCAAGCCATCCTGGCATTTCATGTGGATCCCAATTTGCCGGTGGGGCAGGTGAGTATCACGCCGGGGCCGCAGTCGGCGTTTTGCCAGGATTTTACCATTGAAGTGCGTGGACGCGGCGGTCATGGCGCGCGCCCGCATAACACGATTGACCCCATTGCAGTGGCAGCGCAACTTATCACTTTGGTGTATCAGGCAGTGCCGCGTCAGACCGATGCCCGCGATCCAGTCGTGGTGACCATCGGCGTCATCCAAGGTGGACATGCCGCCAACGTCATCCCGGACACGGTGCTCCTGAAGGGAACCATCCGGTCCTTCGATTCAGACGTGTCGGAACAGGCTCGCCGGACCATCGAGCGGCTTTGTGCGGGTACCGCTCGTGCCTTCCGCGCCAAAATCGCACCCGTGTTTGATCGGTTACTCCGCGGAGTTGTCAATGATGCGCGCGTCACGGACATTTGCCTGCAGACGGCGCGCGGCTTATTGGGGCGAAATCGCGTGGTGACGGACCGCCGTCCTGGCCTGGGGGCCGAGGATTTTGCGGATTACCTGACGGCCGTGCCCGGTTGTATGATGAGGCTGGGGGTAAGATCTCCCCGCGTAAAAATTACTCCGCTGCACACCGCCACTTTTAACCTCGATGAACAGGCGCTGCTGATCGGCGTGCGGCTGTTCACGGAAATTATCCTCAAGTGGCCGGTGCGATAGGAACTGGCTGGCCCATTGGTGCGTTGTCTCGCTCAACCGCAATACCGTCGCCGGCTCTTTCATCGAAACGCTTCCGACTTTTTACATTGTCTCCGCTCGTTTTTAAGGTATTTCTGTCTGTCGCAGTTGGGAGGCTAAGATTATCCCGGGCACGGTGCTTGCGGACTTGTCCTCACCAGCCAGCAATTTAAACTTTATATGAACAAAATTCATCTCATCGGCGGCGAAAAAGGCGGGGTCGGCAAATCCGTCGTGGCGCGGGTTGTGGCACAATACCTCATAGACAAAAGCATCCCCTTCCTCGGATTTGACACCGACCGTTCCCATGGCTCGCTTCTGCGGTTTTACGCTGACTTCGCTTCACCAGTGGTCGTGGACAGCTATGAAAGTCTGGACGCCATTGTGGAAGCGGCGGTGGAACATCCCGACAAGCGCGTGCTCGTGGACCTCGCGGCGCAGACCCACGACCCTTTGGTGAAGTGGATGGACGATTCCGGCGTGCTGGAGACTGCGGAAGAACTCAAAGTTACCTTCTGTTACTGGCACGTGATGGATTCGGGCAAGGATTCCGTGGACCTTCTGAAAAAACTTCTCGACCGTTTCGGCGCGCGGCTGAATTACGTTCTCGTATTGAATCAACTTCGCGGTGACAACTTCGAGATTTTCAACGCGTCGGGCGAACGGGAACACGCGCTCTCGCTCAACGCCCAGGTCATCACCATCAAGCGCCTGCACGAACCCATCATCAACAAAATAGATGCCGGGAGCACCAGTTTTTGGGCCGCCAAAAACCGCAGCGTCACGGAGGTTAAAGGACTTGGACTGCTCGAACGCCAGCGCGTCAAACTCTGGCTGCGCAGCGCTTATGAACAGATAGATACCGTGGGGATTTGAACAATCAAAGCCAATATAAATCCGCCGTTTGGCAAGTTCAGCGGTGACCCGGTACGTCACGTCATGCTAGTGTTGGACGTATAGCCGACATGATTTACGGTTTATTGCCGAAGCAGGCCGCCCGCGCCGTTGAGTGGGGCGTTGCGTTTTTTTTGTTTTTCGCGGTTGATTCAAAAGGCCAGGAGGCTGCGAACCGTCTCTGGCAGAAGCAAAGCATTTACCAAATTATCACCGACCGTTTCTTCGATGGCGATCCGTCAAACAACAACGCCGATGGCAATTACGATCCCGCCGGTCACAGCGGCACTTCTGTGCACGGCGGCGACTTCAAGGGTATTGAGCAGAAGCTTGATTATATCAAGTCGCTCGGCGCGACAGCTATTTGGATTTCACCCGTGGTGCTGAACGCGCGCGGTGAATTTCACGGCTACGCCGGACGCGATTTTTACAAGGTGGATCCGCATTGGGGCAGCTTGGAGGATTTGCAGCATCTCGTCCGGGCCGCCCATGCGCGGGGAATTCTGGTCATTGACGACATTGTGGTAAACCACGGCGGCAATCTGGTGGATAGCGCCGATCCGGGCTATCCCAAGTTCAAATATCCGCCCGATGGTTATCATTTGCGTTACCGCAATCCTGCCAGGCAATACCCGCCGCCGTTTGATTTGAACGCCACCAACCCGGCGCTCACCAATCTCTTTCACAACAACGGCTTCATTCAGGACTATGACGACCCGACGCAGGTTGAACTGGGTGAGTTGAGCGGGCTTGATGATTTTCAAACGGAAACTCCGTATGTGCGGGAACAGATGATAAAGATTTACGAGTATTGGATTGAGCAGGCCGGATTCGACGCCTTTCGCATTGATACCGTCAAGCACGTGGAAATGGGATTCTGGCAGGAATGGTGCCCGGCCATTCGCGCGTTTGCAGCGGCCCATGGCAGGCCGGATTTTTTTATGTTTGGTGAAGCGCTGGACCATTCCGACGCAAAATGCGGTTCCTACACCGGCACAATGGGTGAAACCGGCGGCGTTGCGGAAGCGCCTTTCAAGCTGGATTCAGTTCTGGATTATACGCTCTATTTTAATATGAATTCCGTCTTTGCCCAAGCGACTGGCAACACGAGAGAAATCGCCAAGCATTATCAGGAGGTTGTGGCCAACTATGATCCGGCTTCGCAAAATCAACTCGTGACGTTCCTCGACAATCACGACCAGTCGCGCTTCTTGAGCGTCAAGGGCGCTACGACTGACAGCCTTAAAGTCGCGCTGGCTTTTCTCTATACCACGCGCGGTGTGCCGTGTTTGTATTACGGCACGGAACAGGCGTTCGATGGCGCGAAGGACCCGTGGGACCGTGAAGACATGTTCGCCGGGCAATTCGAGCGGGGGCCGTCTCTCGGCGACAACTTCAACATGACGCACCCGTTGTATCAATTCATCGCCTGCTTGAATAATTTCAGGCGCCTGTATCCCACCCTGCAAACCGGAGCGCAGTCCAATTTGTGGAGCAACACGAATGGCCCGGGCTTGTTCGCCTACACCCGGCGGCTTGGGACGCAGGAAGTATTTGTAGTATTCAACACGGCAAGCAACGAGCAGACGTTGCCGCCCTGTCCGACGATTTACCCAAAGGGAACGAAACTGCAAAATCTTCTCGACGAAAATGAAATCTTAACCGTGCGCGGCAAAAAACAAATCCCGTCAATTACCATCCCCGGCACGTCCGCAAAAATCTTTATCGCCCAATCTCAAATCCGCCCGCTGGATCCTGTTGTGACCGATATTTTGCCCGCGCACGATGCGAAGAATGTCTCGCCTGCCACGCCGATCAGGATTCATTTTAGCGAGCCAATGGATATGGATAGCGTCCAAAGGGCCTTTTCGACCACACCACAAGTGAATGGTACATTTTCCTGGTCAGCGGCGCACGATGAGATGACCTTCGCACCGGCAGACCGCGGGTTCCCGGCGCAAACACTGGTTTCAATTCGCATCGGCGATTCTGCATTCGCCATGGCTTCACGGAAAACATTTTATGCCGGCTTTGAATCGCGATTCCGCACTGGTGAAGCCACGCGATAAAGGAGATTTGAAAACCCTGGCTGAAGCGCGGATGGCTGCCAAAAGGTGCGCCCTCAGCGGAATTATCAGCTTCAAATTTCTTTTCGTACCTGTCTTTCGTGGTTAAATTCTTAACGCAATGATTCAATACCTCGATTTGCTGCGGCACGTCCTTGACCACGGAAAATTCAAGGCTGACCGCACCGGCACCGGCACGTATTCCGTGTTCGGGGCGCAAATCCGTTGTCCGTTGCGTGATTCGTTTCCGTTGCTCACCACGAAAAAGGTCCACACCAAGTCCATTATTTATGAGCTGCTCTGGTTTTTGCGCGGGGAGACGAATGTCCGGTGGTTGCAACACCATGGTGTAACAATTTGGAATGAATGGGCCGACAAAGAGACTGGTGACCTTGGTCCGGTCTATGGAAAACAATGGCGCCAGTGGGTTAAAAAAAGTAAACCGCGCAAATCACCGGACGACGAAAACATGCCGACGCTTTTTGATCTTAGCGAATTTGTATCCGAGCCAGTTGCAGCGGTTTCAACGGGCGCACGAATTCGTCATGGAGAATGGGGCATAGACCAAATCGCAGAAGTAATAAAGCAAATCAAAAACAATCCCGACAGTCGTCGCCTGATTGTCAGTGCATGGAATGTTGCGGATGTTGACAGCATGGCGTTACCTCCGTGTCATTGCTTGTTTCAATTTTACGTGAGCGAAGGCGAACTGAGTTGTCAGCTGTACCAACGCAGTGCGGATATTTTTCTCGGCGTGCCGTTTAACATTGCCAGCTATGCGTTGCTTACGCTGATGGTTGCGCAGGTCTGCGATTTGAAGCCGGGCGATTTCGTGCACACGTTCGGTGATTTGCATTTGTACTCCAACCACGTCGAGCAGGCGAAACTGCAACTGTCGCGCAATCCGCGCCCGTTGCCGAAGATGAAGTTGAACCCGGTGATAAAAAACATTGACGACTTCAAATTCGAAGATTTTGAATTGATTGGCTACGACCCGCACCCGGCCATCAAGGCGCAGGTGGCCGTGTAGGTGTTCAGCCGCGTCACGGCGATGAAGCACGGCGAATCCCATTCCACCAAGGACAGGACCGAGTTCCCAAAATGGTTATGGCCGGCGCTGTTCATTATCGTGGCGACGCTGGCGGCATATTGGCCGGTATTTTCAGCAGGATTTATATGGGATGACGATGCGTACGTAACAGGCAACACCTTGCTCACTGCGCCTGATGGATTGTCGCGCATCTGGTTCTCGGCGCACACGCAATCACAATATTTTCCGCTCGTGTACACCACGCTGCGGATGGAATACGCGCTGTGGGGTTTGAGCCCCGTTGGCTATCATGTCGTCAATGTCTGCTTCCACATAATCAACGCGCTACTGGTGTGGGGGCTGTTGTGGCGCCTGGCGTTGCCGCGCGCGTGGCTGGTGGCGGCGGTGTTTGCGCTGCATCCGGTGCAAGTGGAAACAGTGGCGTGGGTAACCGAACTCAAAAACACGGAGTCCACGCTGTTTTATCTGCTGGCACTATTTGCGTGGCTGCATTTCTGCTCGGGCAAAGGCCGCTGGTATTATGCGCTGGCACTGGCGCTGCATGCGCTGGCATTATTTGCCAAAACCACGGCCTGCACGCTGCCCGCGGCGTTGCTGCTGGTGCTCTGGCTGAAAAACGAGCCTGTGAACTGGCGACGGATTCTTCAGGCACTGCCTTTTTTGCTGCTCGGTCTGGGCATGGGACTGGTTTCAGTCTGGTGGGAAAATCATCTGGGCGATTACAGGGCGCAATATCATTTGCTCGGAGGCCCGGTGAGCCGGCTGCTGATTGCCACACATGCACTGTGGTTTTATGCCGGGAAAGTTTTCTGGCCGGCCAACCTTACGTTCAGCTACCCGCACTGGGACATCAATGCCCATGACTGGCGCCAATACATCTGGCTCGCCGCATGCCTCGTGGTTGTGGCCGTGGCGTGGCTGGGGCGCCGCAACTTGGGGCGAAGCAGCGCGGCGGCATTGATGTTTTTCGTTGCTGCGTTGTCCCCGATGCTGGGCTTCATCCCGCTCTACACGTTTTATTTTTCCTACGTGGCCGACCACTATCAATACTTTGCCTGTCTCGGAATGATTGGCCTTGGCCTTGGCCTGGCCGCGAAATTTTTTGAGGCGGCACACGCAGATCGCCGCTTGCAGGCTGTCTTGGCCGGACTGCTCCTTTTATGTTTGGGGGCTGCCACCTGGCGACAATGCCAAATTTATCAAAATGCCGAAACGCTCTGGACTGATACAATAGAAAAAAATCCCCGAAGCTGGATGGCGCACACAAATCTAGGACGCATTCGGGCGCAAGAGGGAAAACTTGACGAGGCCGAGGCGCATTATAAAACGGCGCTGGCCATCAATTCTGACGCCGCCCCCGTTCATTACAACTATGGCAATCTGCTGGCGCGCACCGACCGGCCGGATGACGCCATGGCGCAATATCACCAGGCGTTGCAACTGGACCCGGGATATTCGGAAGCACACAACAACCTCGGTTTTGTTCTGAACAAGCAGCACCAGACCGACGAGGCCATTGCTGAATATCAGCAAGCCATTTTCTACAAACCGGATTTCGCCGAGGCCTATTACAATCTTGGCAACGCCCTCTCGGTGGAGGATAAAATGGATGCCGCCGTCGCGGCCTATCAACGGGCATTGCATCTGGAGCCGGATTCGGAACGGTTCCGAAAACGGTTGCAGGCGCTGGGCGTAACGGCAAACTAAGCGCAAGGCGCCGACCGGCGCCGTGAAAGACATCATCTATGAAAAACTTTAAATCGATCCGCTGGCTGAGGGCACGTCGCATCAGCTTGGCGTTTGGAACAACAGTCCTTGTGGCGGCTGCGACTGCGCTGGTCGTGTGCGCTGACCGCGCGTGTAACCGCGCAGCAAATGGCCGCCTCTTTAGTTCATTAACCGCCGTGCCGGAACGCGAAGTTGGACTGGTCCTCGGCACGAGCAAGGAGACTCGCCGCGGAAAAGCCAATCTGCATTTCAACCAGCGCATCGAAGCTGCTGCCGCTCTGTATCGCGCAGGCAAGGTCCGACATCTGCTTGTGAGCGGTGACAATCACATTGCCAGCTATGACGAGCCCGATGATATGCGCGCCGCGCTGATTGCCGCTGGCGTGCCGGCCAGCTCAATCACCTGCGACTATGCGGGTTTTCGCACGCTGGATTCCGTGGTGCGGGCGAAGGAAGTTTTTGGGTTGTCCCAATGCATGATTATTTCCGAGGATTTTCACTGCCCGCGCGCACTATGGATCGCGCAGCAGCACGGGCTGGACGCCATCGCCTTCGCCGCGCCGGATGTCAGTTTAAAGGGCTGGTCGCTGCGGGCTGATGTTCGCGAGCAACTGGCGCGCTCGTGGTGTGCGGTGGATATGTATGTCTTGCATCGCGGGCCGAGATTTCTTGGTAAGAAGGAGCCAATCCTTCTATCTTCTAAAACATTAAATGCTGACTGAATACAGCATCGTTAAGATCGTCAGGCTGCGAAAAGCGAGCCGCCATTTTTCTGGCTCCGAGAATATTTCTCGCCCACCACAGATTGGTGACATCGGCACAATTGTTCACGTGTACGACTCGTCAAAAGGCTGCATTGTTGAAATGGTTGACGAAAGTGGTTCGACAATTTGGTTGGCGGACTTTGAACCCGGAGAACTCGAACTAGCATGAACCTATGAATAATCGAGATTTTGTCCTGCAAGCCGTCAAGCGGATGCCAGCGAACGCTTCGTTTCAAGAAATAATTTTGAGTTTGGACAAATTGCTGCTGACAGAACCAATTAAACAAAATCTCGCAAAGCCGCTACGCAAAGGTGTTCCTGCTGAAGAAATGCCAAAATTAATTCGAGGTTGGGTTCGCGGCGCAAAACGAAAAAGCCGGACTCACAAATGAAACATTTCAAAGCCATCGCCGCGATGTCGCAGAACCGCGTGATTGGCGCGGGTAATAAAATCCCCTGGCATTTGCCGGAGGATTTCAAATGGTTCAAACAGTTGACCTCCGGCAACGTCGTCATCATGGGGCGCAAGACGTTTGAGAGTCTCGGCAAGCCACTGCCGAACCGCATCAACATCGTCCTGAGCCGGCATCCGGGGCGTTTGCAGCGCGATTTTCCAGACGCGTTCGGCAATGCCTGGGTGGGGCGGGGGAAGACCCACATCCCCGACCGGCCGCATCAATTTGAACTGCCCAAGGTCGGCGGCGCGGCCACCGTGGATCTACGCATCATCAAGGACGTGATGAAACTCGATCCGGCGAGTTCGCCGTTGGAATTCTACATCGCCGGCGGCGCGCAGATTTACGAACAAGCCCTGCCGTTCTGTTCTGACTTATACCTTACGCTCGTCAAACGTGAGGTCGAAGGCGACGCCTTTTTCCCGCCGTTCGAGGACAAGTTCGATCTGGTGGAAACGATTCGCGACGAACCAGAGTTCAAGATTCTACATTACCGGCATAAGTCACTGCTGAAATAGTTTGGCTCGTTCAAAGAGTTGGGCAGTTTGCCTCGCACTGAGACAAAAACGTAAGTCTTATCGTTATCGGCGCCCTGTTTTTGTTGGCACCGGATGTGCTTGTCGAATTTATTAAGTACCTTATGAACACGTCGAATCCCTTCCAAATTCCTTCTTGTTTTCAGCGTACGGATCTTCAGCAGCGTCGCCGGGAGCGGTTTCGCAGAGGAGTCGTGGCGGTTGTAGTTGCCATGGTGGCCTTGCTGGTCATCCTGCTGATTGAAGGATGCGTGGGCGAACATACCAAAACTTCTACTGTTGCCGTCGGACAACCGGAAGCAGCTTTGACCCGCACCACTACCGTCGAATCAAAGCCAGCTCCGACTATACCGGCGCGTCCGGTCGCGTCACCCGCCATCCCGCCGTCTGCGGCGGTAAAAGCTACGCCGCCGGAATTTGTCTACACAGTCAAACCAAGCGACACGCTGATACGCATTGCCCGGTTGCATCACACCACAATCAAGATTATCAAGGCCATGAATTCCCTGGACAGCGACATGATTGCCGTGGGCGCCAAATTGAAATTGCCGTCGGTGTAATCATTGCGCAAAAAACGGCGGACTGTTTCCAGTCCGCCGTCCTGAATTCTATATGCGGGCTTGTTCTTAGTCCGTCGTCTTCACGTCGTCCAGCGCGTCGAACGCGTGTTGCAACGCCACCAGATCTTCGCCGGGTTTCAGCGCGTCGAGCATCTTCTGTTCTTCCTTGAGCTGCTCGTCGCTGTAGCTGGCCGCCTTGATGGACAAACCGATGCGCCGCTCGCCACGATCAATTTTCACCACACGCGCGCTCACATCCTGGCCCACCTTCAGCACGTTCTTGATCTTGTCCACGCGCTCCTCGCTGATTTGCGAGATATGCACCAGGCCGTCAATTTCATGCTGCAGGCCCACGAACGCCCCGAAGCTCGCCAGCTTCGTGACCTTGCCCTGCACCAGGTCGCCGACCTTGTAAAGCGTCTCGATCTTTTCCCACGGATCAATCTCAAGCTGCTTCATGCCCAGCGCAATGCGCTGGTTGGCGCGATCCACTTCGAGCACCGTCGCCTGCACTTCGTCGCCCTTCTTGAGCATTTCCGAAGGATGATTAATCTTGCGCGTCCAGGACATGTCGGACACGTGCACCATGCCGTCAATGCCTTCTTCCAATTCCACAAACGCGCCGTAGCTCGTCAAGTTGCGCACCTTGCCGGTGACCTTCGTGCCCGCCGTGTACTTGCTCTCCGCATTGTCCCACGGATTGCTTTCCAACTGGCGGATGCCGAGCGAAATTTTCTGTTCGTCGCGGTTGATGCCCAGCACCACCGCTTCCAATTCCTGGTCCTGCTTGAGGATGTCGCTGGGCTTGGCCACGCGCTTCGTCCACGAAAGCTCCGTGACATGCACCAGGCCTTCCACGCCGGGTTCCAGCTGCACAAACGCGCCGTACGGCACCAGGCTGACCACCTTGCCCTTGACCTTTTGGCCCACGGGATACTTCGATTCGATGTTGTCCCACGGATTGGCCATCTTCTGCTTCAGGCCCAGGCTCACGCGTTCCTTTTCCTTGTTCACATCGAGCACCACCACATCCAGTTCCTGGCCCACCTTGAGCACTTCGGAAGGATGATTCAAACGGCCCCAGCTCATGTCCGTGATATGGAGCAAACCATCCAGGCCGTTCAAATCAATGAACGCGCCGAAATCAGTAATATTCTTGACCGTACCCTTGCGGATATCGCCGGGCACCATCTCCGAGAGCAGCTTCGAACGTTTGTCATTGCGCTCCGCCTCGATCAACTCGCGGCGCGACAACACGATGTTCTGGCGCTCCTGGTTGATTTTGACCACCTTGAATTCGTAGCTGTTGCCCACGAACTGCTGCAGATTCTTCGGCGTCGTCATGTCAATCTGCGACGACGGCAAAAACGCCTCCACACCCACGTTCACGATCAAGCCGCCCTTGACCACCGACTTGACCTTGCCCATCACTCGGCCGCCTTCATTGCAGATCGAGAGAATGCGCTCCCAGTTCTTCTTGAACTCCGCCTTCTCGTGCGAGAGGACGACGGTGCCTTCCTTGTTTTCCAGCTTCTCAATCAGCACATCAATCTCAACGCCGAGCTTGATGGTGTCGGGTTCCAAAAATTCATTGATCGGGACCATGCCCTCGCTCTTGTAGCCGATGTCCACAAGGACTTCCTTGGGACGGACTTCGATGATAATACCTTTGACGATTTCGCCCTGGGTGACCAATTTGGCGCCCCGGCTGGCCTGTTTCAAGGCCTCTTCCATGGTGAGCATAATAATATTTCTACGATACTGCGGGAGACTCCGTCCGCGGAAATGCGGACCTGAAGACTCCATTGCCTAACTAACAAACGCTGCCGTGGCAACGGAGGTTAAAGGTTAGGTTGTTGGTTAACGACTTTTTCTCAGCCTCAAATGAACCATCCGCACACGCGGCGTTCAGGCAGGGTGAATCTTACGGCAAACCCAATCATTTGCAAGCCCTAATCTTGAATGATCCCCTTCATCCTCATCCTCGCTTTTTTGTGTTCCAACACTTGGTTTTAACCAAAACCCATATTTATTCATATCAGAACCCATTGATGGATATTTATTTAATAATTTTCACCTTAACCCAGCTTAACGGGCCTTAACGCACCCTCGCAGACCTTGCCACGTTTCAGAGCCATGGTCGGATTCTGTTCGAATTCCTAAGTTGGGGAGCACACCCGCCCCGGGTATAGCGGAACGCGCCCCGCGTTCCGCGTTTGGGGCGTGCGCCGTTGGCACGAACCCTTGGAACTTTTCGGTGCGCCCGGCGTTTTTTGGCCCTGAGCCATTATTCCCCTGACAATTATTCCCCCGCCTTCGCCGGTTCAGGTTATCAACTAAATTTCAAAGAACTGCCGCCATTGTATCACAACCCCGCCAAGCGGGCAGGGGACACCTCCAAAAGTTTTTCACAATTCAAAACCGCATCCAATCCGAACTCCGAAGTTGGTTGGGCACCAAAGAGGGGTGGCACGGGCAACCTGCCCGTCCCGCGCGGCAACCTGCCGCGCGGAATGGGTGAAGTTCACAGATAAAACAAAGCCGTCGCATGAAATAATAGCGTCTCCCTATTCTGTTGGGCCAGTTGTCCAACAGCACGGGCTGGCAGTCCGAGCTACCCATTCCAACCTCGAATTTCAGATTGAACCGGGCTGGTAGCAAAAAAAAGTTTGGAAAAAGTTGTGCATTTGTGTGTTTTAGTGTGTTTTAGTGTAATTTCTGTCACGACACGCCTGAAAATCTGCTTTTAGTGCGGGCGCGGGCATTCTGCCACCCCCGCCACGCGCAAAATAAAACCCAACGGTTGGCAGCCCGGCCACACCAGATGTTTAAACATGTCGCTCTCATCACGGAAAGCATTTTACCATAAGGATCCGATTCGTCATGTGCCCGGGGAACATAATCGCACATTTACTTAAAACCGAAACCGATTGGCAGGTGGACCGCCGACATTCACGCAAAAGCGATGGATCACCGACTTTCCCTATTACCTGGCGAAATCGTAGCGCGGGCGTCCTCGTGTGCGAGTTCGGGCGGCGTCCCGCCGCGCGAATCCAATCTTTGCAACATCTCGTCACCAATCCGCGACTGGAGAGGTGCAGGCACCATTCGCAAATCCTGAAACGTGCAAGGCATGTCCTCTCCTTGGGGAGTGGTGCCAGTGCCAGGTCGGGGTTCGACCCGAGGTTCGGCAACAGGTGAGGGAGTACAAACCACTGACATCCTGTAAAGTTGTTGAACCTATCACATCGAATATTGAAATCAAAATCCTCGAAGCCGTTCAGGACCCCCCAATCGCAAATCAATATGGTTGGACAATGTCTGATACGAGCAGCATTGAGAATCCTGGTTTTGTAACCGTTCTATTTAATTTCTGAAAAAATGGAAAAAGTGTTGACGCATTCGTATATCTGCCGTTCGGTTTGAACCGGCACCTCGACGGACGTGCCAAATTCATAATCTGGCACCGGGAATGCTACTCATCCAGATGCATGTGGTAGCAGCAGGCAATCAAGCGAACACAGATGTTATTATCTAACCCGCCTGTCGCAACGTTCCACCACGTATGAATAGAGAAAGTTAATAAAAATGAAACAGAACAAAAATACCCGTAAAGCGGGTTTCACGTTGGTTGAAATCATGATCGTTGTGGCCATCATCGGCCTGCTCGCGGCAATCGCTATCCCGAACTTCGTGAAAGCGCGCGCCACCTCCCAAGCCAATGCTTGCATTAACAACATGCGCCAGATTGACGCCGCTGTTAATCAATGGGCGTTGGAACAGCACAAGACCACTGGTGCCGTGGCCCCTTCGCTGACCTCCGATTTGACGCCCTACATCAAGCTCAACTCGGCTGGTTCGATTCCGAGCTGCCCCGCTGGCGGTGCCTACACGGTTGGCACCGTCGGTGCGCTTCCCCAGGTTACCTGTAACCTCGGCAACACTGTCACACCCGGTCACTACGAGCCATAATCTGGGACAGACAGCGTATCACTTCAAGACACTGCAACGCGCCATGCGTTGCAGTGTTTTTTTTGCTGAAGTGCCCGCTTTTGTCATCAAGGAACAGTCAATAAGTTGACCGGTGTTGTCGAGCATGTTCTGTTTAAAGTAATGCGCTGATTTCGGCCAAAGTCGGGACATGATCGGAAGATCCCCGCCTCCATCGCGGGTGTCACGCGCATAACATTTTAAACGCGGTCACCTTACCAGTAAAGGGCGGCGACTTCTACGCCTTTTAAAAGTCCGTCAATTTCGATGTAGAATCTCCCCGCAACCCGCAAGATTCTCGCGTTTGGCATCAACAAGCGGTTAACCGTAACGTCGGCTCCCACCTGCCGCCATCTGGAGCCGTCTGAAAACTCCAAGACCGTGCCAGGGCCCTCAAAGCCTTTGAACAAGCCTTTTAGATTACCTTCACTGATTAAATCCATTTACAACAACGTGGCGCCGGGTTATGCCGTTTGCAAGCTGCCCCAAAGGGCAATCGCCAATCCGCCTTCACATCCAGCAACTTCGTCCCAATCCGGTCGCCCCGCACAAACTTCTGGTCATGCGGAAACTCGTCCACCATAAAAGAACAACCATTAAAACCCCCTCACACACCGGAACGCAAAGTCGAAACTGGCATTGTTCGGGAAGGCGGCATAGCGAAGGGCGCAACGCAAGTAGTTGCCGGTGGCCTGCCAATACGCGCCGCGCAATACACGGAAGATTGGTCCTGGCCCTGGCGGTCCCGTGGGATTGATTGCGGTGGGTTGGCCATAAGGCATCGCATACCAGTCCCAACACCACTCAAATTCATTCCCCGCCATGTCACAAAGCCCGTAACCATTCACGTCAAACGAACCCACCGGACTCGGCCCGGCCGGCGAGTTGGCCGGCCCCAAATCATAGAGAACCCCGAAGCTGTAGGTGTATTGCGCTTGAAAGGTATGAATCAGATTGCCCCATGGAAAACGCAGCCCAATGCCACCACCGCGCGCCGCCTTCTCCCATTCCGCTTCCGTTGGCAACCGGTACCCGTTGGCGGTCAAATTCTGATAGACCGTCGCGCCGTCGTCGCCGTTCGTGAACACCTGGGTAAAGCCCGCATCCACATAGTACACCGGCGTCAGGCCCGCTTGCTGCGAACGCGCATTACACCACTTCAAACAATCATACCAGTCCACCGTCGTCACCGGATAATTCGTTCCCGCGCCGCCATTCACACCCGTATCCACAAAATTGTAGCCGCGTTGCGTGGCATACGCGTAGACGCTCGTCCACAACCCGTAATTGACCAGATTCACATCCATGAAAAATGCCGACACATAAATGTTGTAGGTGGGCAGGGCATCGCTCTCGCCATCCAGCGAGTCGCCCATCAGAAACCAACCCGCCGGAACCAACGCCATGCCCGCCGTCGTCGTCGTGGGCATCAGTCGAAAGAAACCCGATGCTGCCGAGTTCGTCACCTCCGCAGCGTTCACTGCAAACGCCGTTCGCGCTGTCGCCCAGTTGGTCGAGGTGAGATTGGTCACCGTCTGCAACACATAATCCGTCCGGCCAACCGGCCAATAGAGGAGGGATTGCCCGCCCGCAACCGGAACGATGCCCAGATTCGTCACTTGGGCCGTGGCATGGCATACGCCCGTAAGAAGCGCCAGCCCGATGAACAAATAATTAAGTATGGCTTTCATATTTTAAATTCCACTTGGATTAAAAGCGAAACTTGGAAAAACTTTCGCAAATCCTGAATTTTTTTCTGCCCAAAGTGCCCCAATGTTCGAACCATGCTAAATTGCCGGGGGTTTTCGTGGGGAAAATGTATTCGACTGGGGAACCACGGAACTGATCGGCGTGGGAGTTGAAGAGTATGCTGTGGATGAAGCCCGGAAAAGGTTCAACGAATCCATCAGATGGAGCACATCGAGATGGACGTGGTTTGCCATTGGGATACGATAAGCCTACGGCAATAGAAATAAATCCCATATGAGAATATTTGCAAAAGCGATGATTTCTTTGGGTCTGGGATTGCTCTGCTCGTGTGCAACACCCGGGAGCCGTTCCAGCGCGCTTGTCACGCCGGAATTGCCTCCGGAACAGATTCTCGGCGAGAAAGCTGGCACTGAAGACCTGTTAATCGTGACGCTCCGGCTTTCGGATGGTCAAACGCTGCCCTGCGCGGTGGACACGGGGATGGGGCGCACAATATTGGATCAATCCCTAAAAGGCTTTCTAGGCCCGCCTTTGCGGACAGAGAAGATGAGTTTTCCATTCCGTGCGGAGAGTGTCGAAAACCCCGGGGTCTATGCCGCCCCTAAGCTCTATCTTGGAAATGTTCCTCTTATGACAGACCCCACGATTTTGGCCGGCCGGGTGATAGATACCAGCAACTGCCCTTACAAAGCCATCCTGGGAATGGATTACCTCAGGCACTACTGTATCCAGCTTGATTTTGACGAGCACAAATTGCGCTTCCTTGACTCGAACAAGCTGAAGCGCGAAGAGCTGGGGCTCCCTTTTCCACTCAGTTTTACAACCAACATCGAAGGCGCGCCGCTGGTTGATATAAAATGGGCAACCAACCGGAATGTGCGCCTCATGGTGGACACCGGTTTCCTTTCTCCAGATTTCAGCTTGCCGTCAGACGTGGTCGGGCCGGCCATTCGAAGCCATCGCGCAGTCGAAACGTTTACAGGTACCTACATCCGCAACACGCCTGTCGAAATCTTCCTGTTTCCCACCGTCACGATTGGTCCGGAGACCTGCAAGAATGTACGGTTTGTTCAAGGCGATATCGCAGGAGGGTGGATTGACGGCTTTATGGGGCTCCCGTTTCTGGCCCGGCATAATGTCACATTAGACTTTCCGAACAACAAAATGTACTTGAGATTGCGTCACCCGGAAACCGGGAATTAACCTCATTTTTTACGCCCTCCAGGAACACTGCCCAACGAGATCAGTTCACCGGACGGCGAGCGACCATGTCGAATCACCGTTGTTAATCTTTGTTTTCGCAGACACGAATGAACCGGCATTGTTTCGCTGGAATCGGGATCAATAATTGCATTGAAGCCAACTATTCAACCCCCGGTGGCTGGCAAATTTGTTCAGCCGCATACAAAAATGAGGGTGCCGGCGCTGGCCAAGCGGCCCGTTTCATTAAAAATGCAAATCCCAATATCGGGGTTTGGACGCGTTTCCAGCCTTAACCGGCCAAAAGTCACTGCTGAAGAACTTGCACGCGGTAATAGCAAGGGCCGGGCAGGACAGGGGAGGGGTCCATCAACGGCGGCCCGCCTGAATTAGTCGAGAGCGAAGTCCAATTCACCAGATTCGTTGAGCACTGCAGCACGTAACTCTTATTACTGTCACAGTTTGCCATCTGGATTGCAAACGAACCGTTGGTGCAAAACCCCCCGGGACAAAGCGTCGGCCCGGATGACGTGAGCGGCGTGGAATTTGGCGGAATAATAAAGGTGTTGGTCATAACTGGCACGCCCCAGGAAGTTGTGATCAAAGCGTAGCCGCCCGGAGCCAGCGTCCCCAAAACCGCGGGGGTTGTTATCCGCGCAATAAACTGGGGGCACGCCACGGGTCCGGTTTCTTCGTTGAGGTCGAAATTATACCAGAAGTTGGTGCCGTTGCGAATCACCGGCCCCGTGCTAACCTTGTTCTCACACTCATATCCCAGCAGCAGCCATTGGTATTCGGCGGAGGTAACACCATTGATTGTCTCGAAGCTGACCGTCCCCTGCCAGGTAACATTCGTCTCACCGATTTGACCGATTTGAGCTTGAAGCAAGCCTGCGCACCCTAGGCTCGCGCACAAACCAAGAAACATGGCACCAAAAGGTTTGGAACCAATCCTCATGCTTGCACATTGCCGGAGCAGGGAGGCAAAAGTCAATTGAAATCCCTCATTCAACTCCGTTCCAGCCCCGTAAACGGCTATGCTGGGTGAACCTGAAAAATGGAATCCACTTCGAGGGAGTTGAATCAATTCGCGGCGGACCACGAAATGGTTTTAATGCCTGCCCTCAACCCGGCCCTTCACGGTTGGCTTAATCGCCGGCGGTATCATGGCTGGATAACCGGGAGGTGCCTTGGCCAAAAGGCGTTCGATCGTTTCATTGAGGTCATCAATTGAGAAGGGCTTTAGCAGCAGGGCATCCACGCGCTGGGTTGGCTGGTCGAACGCCTTGTATTCCTCCACGAAAGCCGTGGACAGGATGATGAGCTGGTCCGGCAGCACTTGCCGGATTCGCGCAACCAGTTCGTCCCCTTGCATGTCCGGCATGGAGAGATCCGTGACGACGATGTCAAACCTGCGGTGAGCCAGACAGACCAGCGCGGCTTCGCCATTTTCGACCGCTTCCACTTGATGGCCGCAGTGCTGCAACAGCTTGGTGATGGCCCGCCGCACCAAAGGCTCATCGTCCACAACCAATATTTTGGCCGCCCATTTCATATGTTTTCCCTTTCCTTACCCAAGTGCTCAATCCAAAACTTTCCCGATAACCCGCGCTGTTGATTTGCGCCAGTTCCGTAATTGGCGCTTCCGAAGAGGCTGGGAGCGCTGAACAAGGCGATACAACTGCTCGACGGGTTTGCGAGGCACCCGGTTACAACAACGCCAGATTATATCCCCGGATTTGCCTGCCGTCGAAACATTTGCCACGCTTCACTCCGCAGTTTTTGCAAGCACCTGGTTAACCGCCGCCAGCAGCTCCTGCGGATGAAATGGTTTCGCCAGTGTAAAGTTGGCTCCAAGTTTTTGAGCCATGGCAAGGTTCGAAGAGGACATCCGGTTCCCGCCGGACATGGCGATGATGCGCGCTTTCGGATCCAAACGACGGAACTCCAGTATGGTCTGAATTCCTTCTTTGACGGGCATGATCAAGTCGGTAATGATCAAGTCAACCGCCTCCTGCCGGTAGAGTTCCAGCGCCGCCTTGCCGTCCGGCGCCTCCACCGTTCTATGGTTTGCATCTTCCAGCATCTCGCGCAACATGCCGCGAAATTCTTTGTTGTCGTCCACTATCAGGATGGTTGACATGGCCATGGCTCGGCAAAGACGGTCTGATAGACCGTCATGGATTTGTTGCGTCTTTGTTTTTCAGACCTGCCTGCGATTCACGTAGCACGCTTGTTACCACTTGAACCAAGCGGTCACGTTTGTCCTTAAGCACAAAGTCATTTGCCCCCTTTTTAAGGCTTTCAATGGCCCGCTGTTCGCCGATGGTTCCGGAAACAAAGATGAACGGCGTCTGCTCTTGAACTTTGCGGACAATAGCCAGGGCAGCCATGCCATCGTATGCAGGAATATTAAAATCAGAAATGATCAGATCGAACGTGCCCTGGGCCAATGCCGTTTCAAATTCCTGGCGGTTTCTGGCATGGATAAGATCGAACACGAGGCCCCCGTTCACGAGAGCCACCTCCAGCAGTTCGCGGTCGTTATCGTCATCTTCGAGGCACAAAATGCGCACCGATTTTTTGGAGGAAAATTCTTTCATATCATAAGCCCAAAATCCCAGACGTTACCGATGTATCGGTGTGAACCGGCTCGCCATTTAGCGGTAAAAACCATTTTTTAATCATTTTTCCAGAAAATGACACTTTGAGCAGGCAAAACCGCCTGGCCATGAATCATTCATCCGTTCAGGATTCCTTGTCCGCGCACACCTCAGGCAATATTCATCGGCATCCAATTCCCAAGCCGCATCAAGTAGATTTTGCGGCGTCGGAACGCATTCCGCGTCACGACACGCCGTAAGCAACATGCACTCAACCATTTGTCCCAAGGGAGAGTTCACCTCGCAACCCTAGGCTTGAAATAAAAAATAGCAAGCCTGGTTTTCGCAATGCGTTTATCCATAACGACATGCTTTAGATATTAAGTCGGAGCAAAAGCTTATCACGTTTACCGTATGGACTCATGGCGATCGCACCCTCAGCGTTTTTAAGTGCTTTGAAAAAAAACGTTTCAAGCCCGCATGGAGCACGCCCCTCTCGTTAATTCATGAACTCGACAACGGCGCAACCTTCAGCCTTAATTTACCCGTCTTCATCAAAGAACATGAAATCACTCACCGAGCATCTCTGGTTTGAAGTTCCCGGCCGCCGGGGTTTCGTCAACATCACCTCCACCGTCGAGGATCTCGTCAAAAAAAGCGGCGTCAAGGAAGGCCTCTGCCTCGTCAACGCCATGCACATCACCGCCAGCGTCTTTATCAACGACGCCGAGGACGGCCTCCTGCGCGACTACGATGTCTGGCTCGAAAAACTCGCTCCCCACGCGCCCACCTCCCAATACCAGCACAACCGCACCGGCGAAGACAACGCCGACGCCCACCTGAAACGCCAAATCATGGGCCGCGAAGTCGTCGTCGCCATCACCAAGGGAAAGTTAGACTTCGGCCCCTGGGAACAAATCTTCTATGGCGAATTCGACGGCAACCGCCGCAAACGCGCGCTGGTGAAAATAATCGGAGAATGATTACAGTGTTCGGGGCATGGCGGGGACGCATCGGCCGTTTTATCGGAAATAGCAATCGTACGGAGAGGTTGATTTTGTTTGAAAGCGGCCATCGCATGCAACTGCCGCGAGTTCGGCGGCCTGTCAAGGCGGTCAACTGGCACATTTGGATTCATGCGGTCAATTCCTCCGGGTAAAATTTGGTTTATTCGTCTTGCGAACCATTTTCCGGCCCGGCCTTCTTGCCGCGCGGGGCCGGACCATGATCCAGTTGCTCCAGCATCGGCTTGGCTTTTTCCCACACTTCCTTGGGAACATTCTGCTGCTGCTCCGGCGAATCAATCGTGCCATCGAAAAGCAGCTTGCCGTCCGAGTCATGTGCGGTGAGATGCTTGGCCGGATCAGCCACAATCACATAGGTGCCGCTCTCATCCTTCTTCACAATCGTTCGCACCCTTTCGCCTTCGTTTTTTACCACCACCGTTGAATCTTTGCCCAGGTTCATCCCGCCGTCGGCCAAATTGCCCAGCTTCTGGTGGATGATTTCCAGCCTGTGGTCCAGGCCATCCGTCGCGTCGTGCGCCTGCCGCTCCGCGTCCAGGAGGGCCAGTTGCGCGCTCTTCATGGCCTGCTGGACTTCCACATTGAGCTTTTGACTGTCCAGGGTCCAAAGCTGCTGGTTATTCACTTTGAACGCAAAGTTGCCAAAATCTTTTGGCCCCGGTTGGTCAAAACCAAAATTCTCGTCCGCCGCATGCTTCACAAGTTTTGCGGAAGCGGATTGTTTCTTGCCCCCGCGGTAAAAAATAATTTTCACGCTGTCGCCATCCTCATGCATTTGGATCAATTTGCGCAATTGCATCGGGTCCACCAGCATTTGTCCGTCCAGTTCCGCCAGCACGTCGTTTTTTTGCAATCCGGCGATTGCCGCTGGACTGTTGGTGGAGATGTAAGTCACCGCCAGCCCTTCACCCGGCTTCAGGCCCAGTTGTGCCGTGAGCGGCTCGGAGGTTTCCTCAGCGCCCACGCCCAGCCATATTTTTTCTGCGGGCGCCTTGATTGAATAGGTGAACAATGCCTTCGGTCGCGGCCCCGGGGGCTCTGGCGGCACAGGCGGCACGC
>Ga0206970_10108_pt1 | contig 23674 bp, 9 predicted proteins | sample Alteio_BWOrgHeat_88_FD_152964 | JGI IMG/M metagenome (GOLD analysis project Ga0206970, IMG submission 152964) | Enriched cells from forest soil in Barre Woods Harvard Forest LTER site, Petersham, Massachusetts, United States -... | ecosystem: Environmental > Terrestrial > Soil > Temperate forest >... | reverse complement strand
TCCCATACTGTGAAATTAGGGCCTATTGAACTGCCGCGTGTGCACTGACTCAGATCAATATTACAAGGGTAGGGGTTAGAAATAAAATTGTAACCCAGGTTAGCATTAGTCTGGCAAGACACCGGTTCGTCGCACTCATTTATAGGGCCATGTATTTTTATAGTTACAGGGTCGGGTATACAAACACTGCATCCTAATCCCTGGCCTAAAATGCCCCTTATTAAAATACGCAAACCTTCAAACCTGTTCCATGCATTGGCACCGAGACCATTAGTGCTGGTAAATGGTATCCAACCCGTGCTATCGTTGATAGATGAACCATTTCCTAAAAGCGTATTATACCAGAACGCAGACGGATTGTTGGTGAATGTAGGGCTAAAGCCATTTGTTGCACCGCCTTGTCCGGTAATATCAATGTAGGGGGTCAACTGGCTTAATGGTATTGAAGAAGTGAAAGGATGACCGAGGAAACGGAATGCCCTTCTGCCACCGTGTATGTATTTGTCGCATATCACATCGCCTGTGATGTAATTGCTGCAAATGCCGGGAGGAGCGAGTATAACAGCCGTGTTGGTAGAATCAGATAAAAGTTCCAGTTCTCCGTTTACGGTCATTACGCCTAATTCAGGCAGGTAAGTGTCAACTATGTGAAGTGTATCGCCTGCATTAATAATGCCGCCGCAGCCATTGTCCATTTCAAAATTGTCAACATATCCTTTACCAAATATGGTATGGCAGGTAGAGCCTATCATTTTAAGATAGCCGCAACCTGTAACAGCGCCGTTGAGTGTGAGATTGTTGTTTACACTTAAACTGTTAGGGCAGCAGATATTTACTGTGGCCCCGCTGTTAACCGTCATGTTATAAACGTTGTCGGAAGAAGTGCAGACATTAGGATTGCAGGGAGTGCCCGATGGTATCAATACGCTTATAGTGCCATAAGGTACAAAACCGCCATCCCAGTTTGCAGGATCGTTCCAGTCGTTGTTAGCGCCGCAGGTCCATGTTTCATAAGGTTTAACCAGGATTGGTATGCACCTTGAAGCCGAAGGGCCGCAGGCAGGTATAGTAGTAGATGTTGCAGTTACACACAAATTGCCCGAAGTGGCAGTCGTGCTGAAATCAACCGTAACAGAATTACCCGTGCCGGTGATGGTAGCGCCTGTGCCCGAATAAGACCATGAATAAGTAACTGTAGGATCATTGGGAACAGTGTAGGTTACGCCTGTCTGTCCATCATAGGTAGTTGAAGAAGAAGTTGTAAAAGCCGAAGGTTCAGCTGGCATGGGATTAACCGTGATGCTTATCATATTGCTGCTGGCAGTTGCCGGGCTGGCGCAATTTGCATTGCTTGTTAATACACAAGTGATCTGGTCTCCGTTTACTAATGCAGCATCAGTATAAGTATTGCTGTTAGTACCCACGTTTATGCCATTCTTTTTCCATTGGTAAGATGGTGAAGCGCCTCCGTTTGTTGGCGAAGCTGTAAATGTTACCGGTGTGCCAGCACATATAGTTGAAGTGCCGCTGATAGATACTAAAGGGGTAACATTTGGTGTTACGTTTACAGTAACGCTGTCAGTGCGCCCGCATCCTGTGCTGTCGTTTACCCTTACAAAAAATTTCGTTGTTGAGGTCGGGCTGGCTATTGTTGAGGAGCAGGATGTACAGGATAAGTCAACAGAGGGGTGCCAGGTATACGTGAATGGTGCGATGCCGCTGTCTGCAACAACACTAAGTGTAGTAGAAGAGCCATTGCAAATAGTAGTGCCGTTTGATGCATTAATGGTAAGATTAGAAATAACTATTCTCGTTGTTAAAGTATCAGGGCAGCCATAGCCCGCAAATGGTGTACACACAACGTGGTACGACGATGAAACATTGGGTGTCGGGAACGTAGCCGAATCGCTGCTGCCGATTACCGTAGAATAAGAGGAATCATACCATGTGTAAGTATCAAAGCCGGGAGGGGCAGATAAGGTGGTATTGCCGCCATAATCACATTGGTTCAACGTAACTGCGAAAAGCCCGCAGGTCATGTCGATATAAGCGTAGCTCCAGTGGCCGCCAAGCGCACAATCAAAAGTTTCGAATGAAACTGTAATTGTTTTGCCTGCATAACCTGATAAATTTAAAGATGCTGTCGCCCATGATTTGTAATAAACCATTGATCCCTGGCCTGAAAGAGAAAATCCCGGTAAAGAACCTGCCACATAAGTGAAATTGCCACAAGCCAGCGGAGTGCCTGCCGTAGAATCCGTAGCTGTTACCACAAATTTAGGTTGCTGTGAAGCTATATGGCCCGGGTCTTCCATTACAATTGCATACCTGTAGATAAGCGCATAGTCGTTGGTGCCGGCCGGTACATGTACCTGGTACACCGCTTTATTTACACAATAATTTTGAGTATTGAAGCCTATTTTTAAGGAATAGGGTTTTGTGGGGTCTGCTATGGGGAAGCCGCCATAAAAGTCGGTTGTTGCACCGCTTGTTATAGTAAACCTTTTAATGGTTTGGGCAGAAGGAGGAAATACCTGCATATTGTCAACCAGCACGCCGGGGTTAGAGCCGGTGGCCATATAGGTGCCTTCATAGTAGTTCCAATTGCTAAAATTGCCAAGCCCAAAATCCATATTTGGCTCGCAGGTGACGGTTTGTGCGTATGTGTTTGCCGATATGAACGCAAGAAGCGCAAAGGCAAACCATTTTAATGATAAATATTGTTTCATGTTGCTGAGGTTTTTATTTATTTTTTGAAATGAGATCGTATTGTTTGCCAATTACATGCTGTATTTTTCCATCACTGCCGCAAAGTGTACGCATGGTATAGGCACCTTTGGAATCTTCTCCGCGAAATATGATGACCTGGTTGCCGGCATTGTCAATGCTTTCGATCGAGCCATCTTTGTAAACCTCTAATTGTTTTGAATTGATATCATATTTCCAGGTAAGTTTTTCATCCTGGCCTTTGTCATTTTTCAATGAGGAAGAGAAGAAGATCCGGTTTGTTGTTTTATCAACAAGGATATTTTCGATCTCACTTTTGGTATTATAATTTGCAGCAGCAGCGTTTTGTTTAATTATATCTTCTTTTGTACCGCTGGCAATGTTGTACACAAGTACAGAAGACCCGGATGCTTTGCCAGTAGCGGTTTTCGTGATATAATACACTTCGTTTCCATTAAGCACCGGCTGTACGTCGTTGGGGTTGCCGGAGATAAGTGTTTCGCGTGTTCCGTCTGTCACTGTTATTTTCCCCTTTGCTTGTTTAAGGCTGTAAGAGGGGCTGGCGGTTTCTGTCGCCGCAAGCTGTTTACTGCCGTGTCGGAATAGTTTGGGCCAGGCATCCGAATGGCTTGCCAGCATACTCCCGCAGAGCAGCAGCAAGATGATTTTTGCATTTTGTTGTAAGCGTTTCATGTTGTTTTTTTTGTGTTTATAATGATTGTTTTTTCTGTTCTCCTATCGTTTCCTGTCTATAATATTTTGAATGATATTTTGGTTAGAAAGCATTGCGCCCGACGTTTGCTGGTATAGCTCCGCTGATTTGACGTACACACAAAAAAGATGTGCATGGTCAATCAAACGTATTACGGCCTGGAGCAGGGAATGGTAATGCAAACAAATTGCCTGGAATGCTGTAAATACAACATCGGCCAATTGGGCATTACCTCATTAAAAGTTCGTTGGTACAAGAGCAATAGCCCTTTTTTCAGTGCGGAAAATTTTACTTGTTTTTTCATGGTTTGAGTTTTTAAAAAACCTCTCTTGTTTTCTATCCTCCATGAAAATGCTAATGCAAAGTAACGAAATTCATGTTACATTAACAAGCCATTTACAAAATATTTTTTGGTTTTTACGAAAAAAAAACCTCCCGTTTGAGCGGGAGGTTTTTTTATTTTTTAGCGATGAATGTTTATGCGTGTTCGCTTTGTTTGTGCTTCTTCTTTGCCAATCTCCTGGCGCCATAACTCGCGCCTGCCGCTATCAGCAAGGTGAGGCCGCCATCAAGAGGCACAGCGCAGGTGTTGCCACCGTCGTCCACTCCGCCACCAAATCCCGGTCCGCCGGCCAATGCCAGCATTGGGGAAGCAATGAATATCACTGCTATGATGAGGGATGCCATTTTATACGTGTTTTTCATGGTTGTTCTTTTAAGTATTTTTTAATGATTATTGTTTTACAAGGCGTTGTGTTACAGAATGATTTCCACAAACAACAGTTACTAAATACACGCCTGGAGCAAGGTCCCCGAGAGGAAGCACTGCTTTGCCGCTTTGCATTTCGCCAAGTACTTTACTGTAAACCACTTGTCCTACAACAGAAGTAAGCCTGATAACTGTATTGCCGGCTTGTTCTGCTTCGAAAGAAATAGTAGCGTTCTCTGTAGCTGGGTTTGGCATCATGTTCACTTTGAACTCGTTGCCTGCGATAACACTGTTTACAGAAGTTGCGCCACTCAGGTTCAGTTCGAAACGGTTGTCGCCCTGTGAATTAGCATCAGATGTTACAGAGAAATTGTACTGCATGCCATGGCTTAAAGCCTGTACCTGGTTCAGGTATTTGTCATGCAGGTATAAAGTAGCACCTGCCGGAACATCGTAGTCATCAACATGTATAGCGTATGACATTGGGCTTGCATTTTGTAGACCAAGTTTTATAACCTGTCCGTCAACATAAGGGCGAACGTCGATTGATAATTGACTTTGGTCAGCAGAATAGCTGTAGAAGCTAAGGCCAGGGTTGAACATTTTTTGTCCGTCCAGTGCATCTACATTAGCCATAGCTTGTCCGTTGAAGAAGAACAACAACCTATCCCATGAAAGAGAATCGTTATTACTTGTAATGTGCAGTTGCACCGCATTGTTACCGAAACCTGAGGTTGTCTTGAACAGGTTGCCGCTTGCAGCAGACGCAGTCTTATCGCTTTCGTGGAAAGTGATAGTGTTATTGGTGCTGGCAGTGCAAGTAGTAAAGAATGCACTAAGAGAAGGCAACACGTATGAGAAATTGAATGGCTGGCTTACATAAGCGCCTTCAGTACCCTGGTTAGGATCCCATACAGCGAAGTTAGCGCCTACTGAAGAACCCCTTGTGCAAAGACTTAGATCGATGTTAGAAGGATAAGGATTGCCTATGAAGTTATAACCTACATTGCTGTTAGTAGCGCAAGTCACTGTTTCATCACACTCATTAAGCGGGCCATGCATTTTGATCGTAATAGGATTAGGCACGCAAAGTGTACAACCTAAGCCTTGACCGATACTACCCCTGAAGAACAGGCGCAGACCTTCAAAACGATTCCATGCATTAGCACCTGCACCGTTGGTATTGGTAAAAGGTATCCAGCCCGTGCTGTCGTTTACGCTTGAACCATTACCTAAAAGTGTATTATACCAGAAAGCAGAAGGATTGTTGGTAACAGTAGGGGTAAAGCCATTTGCAGCACCACCCTGTCCTGTAATATCCATGTACGGAGTTAACTGGTCAAGACCGATAGCAGATGTGAAAGGGTGACCGAGGAAACGGAAAGCCCTTACACCGCCATGGATGTATTTGTCGCAGATCACATCACCGTTGATGTAATTGTTGCAAGTGCCCGGATGTGTGAGGACAACCGCTGTGCCGTTAGAATCAGATAATAATTCCAATTCACCGTTTACGGTCATCACACCCAATACAGGGTTATAAGTCTGTACAATATGCAGCGTATCGCCTGTGTTGATGATGCCACCGCAGCTATTGTTTAATTCGAAATTGTCAACGATACCTTTACCATAAATAGTATGGCAGGTAGGACCTGTTACTGTAAGGTAACCACAACCCAGTACAGAACCGTTAAGGGTAAGGTCGCCGTTTACATTCAGGCTGTAAGGACAGCAAATATCTACAGTTGCGCCGCTGTTCACAGTTACATTGTACGCGTTGCCTGTAGTTGAACATACATGAGGACTGCAAGGCGTGCCTGCAGGAATCAGTACGCTGATAGTACCATAAGGTACGAAACCACCATCCCAGTTAGCCGGGTTGTTCCAGTCGTTGTTATTGCTGCAAGTCCATGTTTCATAAGGTTTCACCGTAATGGCGATACACCTTGATGCAGACGGGCCGCATGTAGGATTGGTAGTAGTGGTGGCAGTTACACACAAATTACCCGAGGTGGCAGTAGTGCTGAAATCAACAGTTACAGAGTTACCTGAACCATTGATAGTAGCGCCTGTACCTGAATAAGACCATGTATAAGTAACACCTGCTACGCTTGGCACAGTGTAAGTAACGCCTGTCTGTCCGTCATAAGTGATAGCAGAAGAAGTTGTGAAAGCAGCTGGCGCAACTGGCAGTGCATTAACGGTCATTGTTATAGTATTACTTGTTACTGAAGCAGGGAATGCATTAAGCAGGTTGCTTGTCATTACGCAAGTGATAACATCACCGTTGTTAAGTGTAAGTTCAGTGTAAGTGGCGCTGTTAGTACCCACGTTCACGTTGTTCTTTTTCCATTGGTAAGATGGAGCAGAACCACCATTGGTCGGAACCGCAGTGAATGTTACAGGAGTACCTGCACAGATAGTTGTGCCGGGGGCTGCGCTGATAACTACTGCAGGGATCGGGTCAACTGTAACAGTAGCTATGGCAGTATCACAAAGTGATGGGTTGCCATTGTCACAAACCTGGTAGATGAAATGGTCTGTACCTGCGAAACCGTTATTCGGAGTGTAAGTATAAGTGCCATTGCTGTTCAATACAACTGTTCCGTTTGAAGCAGGAGCACAAACACCGCAACTGAGTGTGAATGAATTTGTATTCAGGTTGCCATCAGGATCTGTATCGTTAGTGCCAACATTACCACTTACAGCTGTGTTGCCATGAGTAGATATGATGTCGTCATTAGCCAAAGGCGGCCTGTTTGTAACATTTAATGTAACGATAGCAGTGTCGCACAACGATGGGTTGCCGTTATCGCAAACCTGGTAAATGAAATGATCAGTACCTGTAAATCCGCTGTTCGGGGTGTAGGTGTAAGTACCATTGTTATTCAATACTAATGTGCCATTTGATGTTGTAGTACAAACACCGCATACTAAAGTATAGCTGCTCGTATTTAAGTTGCCATCAGGATCTGTATCGTTTGTAGAAACGTTGCCTGAAACTGCTGTATTACCGTTGGTAGTATTTGCATAAGGATTAGCAACAGGAGCCCTGTTGATAACATTTAATGTTACAATAGCAGTGTCGCACATTGCAGGATTGCCATTATCGCAAACCTGGTAGATGAAATGATCTGTACCTGTAAATCCGCTATTCGGAGTATAGGTATAGGTGCCATTGTTATTCAATACTAATGTTCCGTTAGAAGCCGTAGTACAAACACCACACACCAAAGTATAGCTGCTTGTGTTCAGGTTGCCATCAGGGTCAGTATCGTTTGTAGAAACGTTGCCTGATACTGCTGTATTGCCGTTTGTAGTATTTACATCTGGGTTAGCAACAGGAGGCCTGTTGTTGATAGTAATAGAAACAAGGGCAGTATCACAAAGTGATGGATTGCCATTATCGCAAACCTGGTAGATGAAATGGTCAGTACCTGTGAAACCGTTATTCGGAGTATAGGTATAAGTACCATTGTTATTAAGTGTTAATGAACCATTTGAGGTAGTAGTACAAACACCACACACCAAAGTATAGCTGCTTGCATTCAGGTTGCCATCAGGATCAGTGTCGTTTGTAGAAACATTACCTGATACTGCTGTATTGCCGCTTGTACTGTTGAAATCAGGAAGCGCAACAGGAGGCCTGTTTGTAACGTTTATAGTTACAATGGCAGTGTCACATAAAGAAGGAGTGCCGTTATCACAAACTTGGTAAATGAAATGGTCTGTACCCGTAAAGCCGTTATTCGGAGTATAGGTATAAGTACCATTGTTATTCAATACCAGTGTTCCGTTTGAAGTTGTAGTACAAACACCACATACTAAAGTATAGCTGCTTGTATTCAGGTTGCCATCCGGATCCGTGTCGTTTGTAGCGACGTTACCTGTTACAGCTGTATTGCCGTTAGTAGTATTAGCATCAGGATTTGCAAGCGGCGGCCTGTTACTAACATTTATAGTAACGATAGCCGTGTCGCATAAAGAAGGATTACCATTATCACAAACCTGGTAAATGAAATGGTCAGTACCAGTAAAACCGTTATTAGGAGTATAGGTATAAGTACCATTGTTATTGAGTGTTAATGAGCCGTTTGAGGTAGTAGTACAAACACCACACACCAAAGTATAGCTGCTTGTGTTCAGATTGCCGTCAGGATCAGTATCGTTTGTTGAAACGTTACCTGATACTGCAGTGTTGCCAGCAGTGGCGTTTACATCGGGAAGCGCAAGCGGTGGCCTGTTCGTAACATTTATAGTTACAATCGCAGTATCGCACAAAGAAGGGGTGCCATTATCGCAAACCTGGTAAATGAAATGGTCAGTACCTGTAAAACCATTATTCGGTGTATAAGTATAAGTACCATTATTATTGAGCGTTAATGCTCCGTTTGGAGTTGTAGTACAAACGCCACACACTAAAGTATAGCTGCTTGCATTCAGGTTTCCGTCAGGATCTGAATCATTAGTTGAAACGTTACCTGATACTGCTGTGTTGCCGGTAGTAGTATTAGCGTCCGGATTTGCAAGCGGTGGCCTGTTGGTAACGGTCATTGTAACCGATCCTGTGGCAGTAGCAGGGGAAACGCAGACAGCATCACTCGTTACAATACATGCAATAACATCACCATTGGTAAAGCTGTTGTCTGTATATGTGGGGCTGTTTGTGCCTACATTCACGCCGTTCTTTTTCCATTGATAAGATGGGCTTGCACCGCCATTTGCGGGTGTAGCAGTAAATGTAACGGAGGTATTATTGAAAACACTTGTGCCGGGTACGGCGCCTATAGATACTGAAGGTGTAAGTACCGGGTTTACCGTCATTGTTATTGCATTGCTTGTGGCAGTGTTAGAGGTAGCACATGCTACGTTGCTCGTAAGCACACATGTTATCACATCGCCATTGCTTAATGAAGCGTTAGTATAAGTATTACTGTTTGTTCCAACATTAACGCCATTCTTTTTCCATTGATAAACAGGAGAAGAACCACCATTAGATATGGAGGCTGTAAATGTTACAGAAGTACCTGCGCAGATGTTGTTAGTGCCGCTTATTGATATTGAAGGCGTAACAATTGGATTGACATTAAAAGTAACTGAGTTGCTTGGAGCAGTATTGCCGGTGCGACAAGTGGCATTGCTGGTCATTGTGCAACTCACAATATCATTTGTAACAAGAGAGCCGTCAGAATAAGTATTGCTGTTAGTACCTACAGGCAAACTGTTTTTAAGCCACTGATAGGATGGAGAAGAACCACCATTTGTGGGGGTAGCGGTAAAAGTTACTACGGTGCCGGCACAAATATTTGCTGGCTGGTCCATAGTCACTGCAACTGAAGGTGTCAGTAATGGGTTAACAGTCATGGTAATTGCAGCGCTGGTAGCCGTTGTTGGAGTGGCGCAAGTAGCGTTGCTGGTCAATACACAAGTGATTGCATCGGCCTGGGCGAGTGCATTGTCGGTATATGTAGTACTGTTTGTACCAACATTATTGCCGTTCTTTTTCCACTGGTAAGATGGTGCTGCGCCGCCATTTGTAGGAGTTGCTGTGAAAGTTACCGGTGTGCCTGCACATATAGTAGATGTGCCGCTGATAGAAACTGCAGGTGTAAGATTTGGATTTACTGTAAGTGTAGAAACACCGGAAGTATCAGATCCGCAAGTATTGGTATAAATAGCGCGGTACTGGTTTGAGTTCTGACCTGATGCTGCTGTAAAAGAATAAGTGTTGGATGTTGCACCGCTGATATTTGACCAGCTGCTGCCGCCATTAGTGCTTTGTTGCCATTGCACGGTAGGTGTTGGTGTGCCTGACGAAGCCGCGGTAAAAGATGCTGTTGCACCCACACAAGCACTTGTGTTTGCTGCCGGGTCTGTTGTAACTACCGGTACCAGGTTCACACTTAAAGTAGCCGCAGCGGATGTATCGTTACCGCAGGTATTGGAATATATTGCGCGGTATTTGTTGTTATTCTGTGATGCTGTGCATGTAAAAGAATAAGTATTGGACGTTGCACCACTGATGTTTGACCAGCTGCTGCCGCCGTTTGTACTTACCTGCCATTGAACCGTTGGTGTAGGGGTTCCACTTGCTGCAGCAGTGAACGAAGCAGAGGTGTTCTGGCAGGACGTAGTATTAGTCGGGTCGCTTGTAACATTAGCGATATGATTGACTGTAACATTAATAGTATCTGCGCGATGGCAGTTAAAACTATCGGAAACAGTTATTACATAACTCTCACTCGTTGTGGGGCTGGCAATTGTTGTTGCACAAGTGGTGCAGGACAAAAATGCTGAGGGGTTCCATATATAAGAGAGAGGAACCGCACCGCCACTGGCGTTTGCGCTAAGGGAAACAGAAGCGCCGCTGCAAATAGTAGTATCATTGGAAGCATGGATCGTTAAATTTGAAATGTTGATTCTTGTTGTTAAAGTATCAGGACATCCATAACCGCTGAACGGGGTACAGATAACATGATATGTTTTAGATGATGTTGGAGTTGCGAAAGTGGTGGTGTCAGCTGTTGAAAATACAGTTGTATAGCTGGAATCATACCATTGATAAGTTTGAAAGCCGGGGGGCGCTGACACCGTGGTATTGCCGCCTAAATTACAGTTATTGATCGCGATCTCGAAAAGGCCGCAAGTCATATCAAAATAACCGTACCCGAAGTGACCGCCAAGAGCGCAGTCAATTGCTTCGAAATCTACAGTTACCGTTTTGCCCGCAAAACCGGATAAATTTAATGAGGCGGTAGCCCATGATTTGTAATAAACAGGTGTACCGCTTACTGTAGTAGATGAGAGATTAAAACCAGGAAGTGAACCTGCTACATACGTAAAATTACCGCAAGCCAATGGAGTGCCGGTGGTAGAATCTGTAGTTTTTACAAGGAAGCGGGGTTGCTGAGAAGCTATATGGCCCGGATCTTCCATTACTATTGCGTAACGGTAAATAAGAGCATAGTCATTTGTTCCGGCAGGCACATGTACCTGGAAACGGGCTTTGTTGACACAATAATTGATTGTATCAAAGCCTATCTTTAATGAATAAGTTCTTGTAGGATCAGCGATAGGAAAGCCGCCATAAAGATCTGTTGTTGCCCCACTTTCTACAGTAAACCTTTTAACGGTTTGTGTAGATGGTGGAAATACGTGCATGGTATCCACCAGCACGCCGGGGTTTGATCCACTACCAATAAAGGTTCCTTCGTAATAATTCCAATTAGTAAAATTACCCAGGCCGAAGTCCATATTGGGTTGGCAGGTAACCGTTTGTGCGTAAGTGTTTGCCGACAGGAAAGCTAGCAGCATGAAGGCAAACCACTTAAATGATAAATTTCGTTTCATATTTATAGAGGTTTTTTTTACTTGTTAATTGAAATGAGGTCATATTGTTTACCAATCACCTTCTGCACTTTCCCGTCGGTTCCGATAAGTGTACGCATGGTGTAAGATCCCTTTGAATCTCCGCCATGAAATGCAATTACCTGGTTACCGGCGTTGTCAATGCTTTCAATTACACCGTCTTTGTAAGCCTCTAATTGTTTAGAATTAATGTCATATTTCCAGGTCAGTTTTTGCTCATAACCTTTGGCGTTCTTCAGGGATGATGAGAAGAACATTTTGTTCGATGTCTTATCAATGAGAATATTCTCGATTTCGCTCCTTGGGTCGTAGTTGGCTGATTCTGCATTTTGTTTAATGATATCCTCTTTTGATTTTGTGGATATATTATAAACAAGAATGGACGCGCCTTTTGATTTGTCGCTGCCGGCCTTGTTTATATAATAGACTTCATTCCCATTAATAAGTGGCTGAATATCGTTAGGGTCCTGAGAGATAACTGTCTCATTTTTTCCGTCTGTCAAAACAATTTTTCCTTTAACTGTTTGCAGGCTGTAGCTTGGCGCTATGGCCTGGTTGCCAGCTTGTTTTACACTGCCCCTGGAAGCTTTTAGCTGGGCGTCGGACTTGATCGCCAGCAGACTTCCGCTGAGTAGCAGCAGCATCATGATTGCATTTTGTTTTAAGATTTTCATTCGTTTTATTTTAAAAGAGTTTAAAAATTATTTTTTTGGATTTTTATGAAAATTGGGATATTCATTACCCTGATCTGATTTTTTTTAAGCTGTTGGATTTTCGTTGCATTGAATTTTTGTTTTTGTTGTTAGAAAATGGTTTGTGGCAGAAGAAAAAACACCGCGCAGTGGTAGTCTTTCTTCTATTATTTGCGATGTCTTTTTTTGTTTTTTGTAAACTTCTTTGCTGCATAACCCAGACCTGAAGCTATCAGTAAACTAAGGCCTCCGTCAAGGGGTACAGAACATGTATTTCCCCCATCATCCACCCCGCCGCCAAATCCCGGTCCTCCTGCGAAAGCAATGGAAGGAACAGCCAGTATTGCTGCTACAAGCAAGAATGATATTACGTGCGTGGTTCTCATATCAAATCAATTGGTCTTTTAGAAATTAAACCGATATAAAGGTCTATACTGAGCGACTTAAGAGGAAAGAATACAAGCCGTTTAACAGCAGTTTAAGTGCCTGATAACAAGTCATTTGCAGGAGCTGATAATTAAGGCACTTTGTTTTTGGAGGACAATAAAAAACAGCTCCCGGTGAGGGGAGCTGTTTCTGAAAAAAAGACCGCTTTTTTGTATTGCTATTTTACTTCTCGCTTTTCTTGCGGAATTTTTTAGCGCCGTAACCGATGCCAGCTGCAATGAGCATGCTGAGTCCGCCATCGAGGGGAACGGCGCAGGTGTTACCACCGTCGTCCACTCCTCCACCGAAACCCGGTCCGCCTGCGAGGGCAAGCATTGGTGTTGCAATGATGAATGCAACTACGAGCAGGGAAGCTATTTTATATGTGTTTTTCATGGTTATTCTTTTATGTTTTTTTGAATGATTATTGTTTTACAAGGCGTTGAGTGGTAGAATAATTACCGCAAACCACATTTACGATATAGATGCCCGGTGCAAAATTCTGCAATGGCAGAACCGCTTTGCCGGATTTTACATCGCCCAGTTCCGTACTATAGATCACCTGGCCTGTAATCGCGCTTACACGAACGACAGTGTTACCTGATTGTGGTGCTTCGAAACTTACAGTTGCATTGCTGGTGGCAGGGTTAGGTATCATATTTACCTTAAACTCATTGCCGGCAATAACATTGGCTACAGAAGTTGCGCCGCTCAGGTTCAGTTCGAAACGGTTGTCACCTTGTGAATTAGCGTCAGATGTTACAGAGAAATTATACTGCATGCCCAGGCTCAAAGCTTGTACCTGGTTCAGGTATTTGTCATGCAGGTATAAAGTAGCGCCCGCCGGAACATCATAATCATCAACGTGGATGGCGTATGACATTTGGCTTGCATTTTGTAAACCGAGTTTTATCACCTGTCCGTCAACATAAGGGCGAACATCAATTGACAATTGACTTTGGTCAGCAGAATAGCTGTAGAAGCTAAGGCCCGGGTTGAACATTTTCTGTCCGTCCAGTGCATCTACATTAGCCATAGCTTGCCCGTTGAAGAACAACAACAACCTGTCCCATGAAAGAGAATCATTATTGCTTGTGATATGCAATTGTATAGAGTTACTACCGAAACCGGAAGTGGTCTTGAACAAATTGCCTGTAGCTGCCGATGCTGTCTTGTCGCTTTCATGGAAAGTGATGGTATTATTGGTATTAGCAGAACAAGTCGTGAAGAACGCACTCATAGAAGGCAGGATGTAAGAGAAATTGAATGGCTGGCTTACATAAGCACCTTCAGTACCTTGGTTAGGATCCCATACCGCGAAATTAGCGCCGATAGATGAACCCCTTGTGCAAAGACTTAAGTCGATGTTAGAAGGATAAGGGTTGCCTACAAAATTGTAACCTACATTGCTGTTAGTAGCATAAGTTACAGTTTCTTCGCAGCCATTGATAGGGCCATGCATTTTGATGGTAATAGGATTAGGTACGCAAAGTGTGCAACCCAAACCCTGGCCTATGCTGCCACGGAAGAACAGGCGTATGCCTTCAAAACGATTCCATGCATTAGCGCCAAGACCGTTAGTGTTTGTAAACGGTATCCAGCCTGTGCTGTCATTTGTGTTTGAACCATTACCTAAAAGTGTATTGTACCAGAAAGCAGAAGGGTTATTAGTAACAGTAGTAGTAAAGCCATTTGCTGAACCACCTTGTCCTGTAATATCCATATAAGGAGTCAACTGGTCAAGTCCGATAGCAGATGTAAAGGGATGGCCGAGGAAACGGAAAGCTCTTACGCCCCCATGGATGTATTTGTCGCAAGTGATCTCACCTGAAACATAAGTATTACAACTGCCGCAAACATTGCCGTGGGCAAGTATAACAGCTGTACCGGTAGAATCAGATAATAATTCAAGGCCGCCATTGCTAACTAAAGTACCTGAAGTAGGCAAATATGTTTTGCCGATGTGTAATGTATCGCCGCTGTTGATAACGGTATTACAAACACTGCAACCGCTTCTTAATTCGAAATTGTCAACTTCGCCTTTGCCATAAAGGGTATGGCAACTGTCGGTAACAACCACATAACCGCAGCCTGTTACAGAACCGTTGTTAGTGAAATTACCTTTCACATCCAGTTCATGACCGCAACAGATAGTAACAGTAGCGCCTGAATTGATCGTAACATTGTTTACTGAAGCATTTACGGTACAGATATTAGGTGTACAAACGCCTGACGGGATCAACACACTGATAGTGTTGTAAGGTACAAACCCACCATCCCAGTTGGTAGCAACATTCCAATCGGTGCTGCTGCCGCAAGTCCATGTTTCGTAAGGCTTAACTGTGATAGGGATACACCTTGAAGGTGAAGGTCCGCAACCTACAGTCGCAGTAGCATAAACACACAAAGAACCTGAAGTAGAAGTAGGGCCAAAAGATAATGTTACAGAATTACCTGAACCGGAAATAGTTACACCGGTGCCTGAATAAGACCATGTATAAGTAAGGCCGACAACAGAAGGCACAGTATAAGTTACACTTGCTTGTCCCTGGTAAGTGATAGCAGAAGACACGGTAAATGCACCTGGTTCAGGTGTCTGTGAATTGATCGTCATAGTTATTGTATTGCTGGTAGCTGTAGTTGGAGAAACGCAAGTAGCATTACTTGTCATCACGCAGCTAACCACATCGCCATTGTTCAGAGAACTGCTGGTATAAGTAATGCTATTAGTGCCTACGTTGGCGCCATTCACTTTCCATTGGTAAGAAGGTGCAGAACCACCGTTGGTAGGTGTAGCTGTAAAAGTTACAGAGATACCTGCACAGCTTGTGTTATTACCTGAAATAGAAACAGAAGGTGTAACACCGTTCACAGTCATAGTAACAGTGCTTGTAGCGGTTGCAGGAGAAGCGCAAGTAGCATTACTTGTCATCACCACAGAAACCACATCATTGTTAGCCAAGCTGCTGCTAGAATAAGTAGCACTGTTAGTGCCTACGTTATTACCATTGAGTTTCCACTGGTAAGAAGGGGTAGAGCCGCCGTTAGTTGCAGTAGCCGTAAAAGTTACTGAAGTACCTGAGCAAATAGAAGTACCCGGATTAGCAGCAATAGAAACAGAAGGAGTTACATTGCTGTTAACAGTCATCGTCAAAGTATTGCTTGCAGCAGTAGCCGGCGAAGCGCAAGTAGCGCTGCTTGTCATAGTACAAGTAATAGTATTGGTGTTGGCAAGGGTGTTATTAGTATAAGTAGTACTGTTAGTACCCACGTTCACACCGTTGAGTTTCCATTGGTAAGAAGGTGAAGAACCGCCATTTGTAGGCGTAGCAGTAAAAGTTACTGAAGTGCCCGCACAGATAACGGTAGTGCCTGAAATAAGCAGGGAAGGCGTAACATTATTCACAGTCATAGTAACAGTGCTTGTAGCAGTAGCAGGAGAAGCACATGTAGCATTGCTTGTCATCACTACAGAAACTACATCATTGTTGGCCAGGCTGCTGTTAGAATAAGTAGCGCTGTTAGTACCTACGTTATTGCCATTGAGTTTCCACTGATAAGATGGGGTAGAACCGCCGTTAGTTGCAGTAGCAGTAAAAGTTACTGAAGTACCTGAACAGATAGAAGTACCTGGGTTAGCAGCAATAGAAACAGAAGGAGTAAGATTGCTGTTAACTGTCATTGTAAGTGTATTGCTTGCAGCAGTAGTTGGAGAAGCACAAGTAGCATTGCTGGTCATTGTACATGTCACCAGATCATTATTGTTTAAAGAACTGCTGGTATAGGTAGTGCTGTTAGTGCCTACGTTAGTGCCATTTACTTTCCATTGGTAAGAAGGCGCAGCGCCGCCGTTAGTAGGCGTAGCAGTAAAAGTTACTGATGTACCTGTGCAAATAGTAGTCGTACCTGCAATAACAAGAGAAGGTGTAACGTGGTTCACAGTCATAGTAACAGTGCTTGTAGCGGTAGCAGGAGAAGCACAAGTAGCATTACTTGTCATCACTACGGAAACCACATCATTGTTAGCAAGGCTGCTGTTAGAATAAGTAGCGCTGTTAGTACCTACGTTATTGCTATTGAGTTTCCACTGATAAGATGGGGTAGAACCGCCGTTAGTTGCAGTAGCAGTAAAAGTTACTGAAGTACCTGAACAGATAGAAGTACCTGGGTTAGCAGCAATAGAAACAGAAGGAGTAAGATTGCTGTTAACTGTCATTGTAAGTGTATTGCTTGCAGCAGTAGTTGGAGAAGCACAAGTAGCATTGCTGGTCATTGTGCAAGTCACCAGATCATTATTGTTTAAAGAACTGCTGGTATAAGTAGTGCTGTTAGTGCCTACGTTAGTGCCGTTCACTTTCCATTGATAAGAAGGAGCAGCACCGCCATTTGTAGGTGTAGCAGTAAAAGTTACTGAAGTGCCTGAGCAGATTGTTGTAGTACCTGCAATAACGAGAGAAGGTGTAACACTGTTCACAGTCATTGTAACAGTGCTTGTAGCAGTAGCCGGAGAAGCACAAGTAGCATTACTTGTCATCACCACAGAAACCACATCATTGTTTGCCAAGCTGCTGTTAGAATAAGTTGCAGAGTTAGTGCCTACGTTATTACCATTGAGTTTCCACTGATAAGATGGGGTAGAACCGCCGTTAGTTGCAGTAGCAGTAAAAGTTACTGAAGTACCTGAGCAAATAGAAGTACCGGGGTTAGCAGCAATAGAAACAGAAGGAGTTACATTGGTGGTAACGTTCATTGTCAAAGTATTGCTTGCAGCAGTTGCAGGCGATGCGCAAGTAGCATTGCTGGTCATTGTGCAAGTCACCAGATCATTATTGTTTAAAGAACTGCTGGTATAAGTAGTGCTGTTAGTGCCTACGTTAGTGCCGTTCACTTTCCATTGATAAGAAGGAGCAGCACCGCCATTTGTAGGTGTAGCAGTAAAAGTTACTGAAGTGCCTGAGCAGATTGTTGTAGTACCTGCAATAACGAGAGAAGGTGTAACACTGTTCACAGTCATAGTAACAGTGCTTGTAGCTGTTGCAGGAGAAGCGCAAGCAGCATTGCTTGTCATCACCACAGAAATTACATCATTATTTGCAAGGCTGCTGTTAGAATAAGTTGCAGAGTTAGTACCTACGTTATTACCATTGAGTTTCCACTGGTAAGAAGGTGTAGAACCACCGTTGGTAGCAGTAGCAGTAAAAGTTACTGAAGTACCTGAGCAAATGGAAGTACCGGGGTTAGCGGCAATAGAAACAGAAGGAGTTACGTTGCTGTTAACGGTCATAGTAAGGGTGTTGCTTGTGGCACTGGCAGGCGATGCACAAGATGCATTGCTTGTCATAGTACAAGTAATAGTATTGGTATTGGCAAGACTGTTGTTAGTATAAGTAGTGCTGTTAGTACCTACGTTGACACCGTTGAGTTTCCATTGGTAAGAAGGTGAAGAACCACCATTGGTAGGTGTAGCAGTAAAAGTTACTGAAGTACCTGAGCAGATAGTAGTAGTGCCTGAAATGTTTACTGAAGGAGTTGTTGAGGTTGTAGTAACACTGATGGGATAAGCCTGGCTACCACAAGTAGTAGTAGCATTTGTTACTGTAAGTGTTCCGGCGTAAGTATTTGCGGGTGCTGCTGCAGGAACAGTAAGTGTAATGGGAGTAGCGGGTAGGGTAGCGTTAGTAACATTGGCAAAACCGGCTGAAGTAGATGTGCTGCTCCAAGCTATACTATATTTAGTAGGGCTGCCGCTAGTTGCGCTATAAGGTAAAGACGCGCTAGTTATACCGGTACAACCACTTGGATTAGCTCCCAGGGTTATTGTCGGCTTGGGATTTACTGTAATTGTAATGCTGTTACTGGTATTAGTGAAACTTGCATAAGGCTCTGTAATGAAACATGTCACCACGTCGCCATTAACGAAGCCATCGGTTGTAAAAAGAAACGTACTGTCACCGGGAACCGTGTTAGGTGGGTTGGAGCCCATACTACCACTGTTGCCGACGCCAGTCATCGGAACGCCGTTCTTTTCCCACTGGTAGGTGATCATGTAATTGGCGACCGTGGTCACGCCCGTGAATGTGATTTGTGTTCCCGAGCAGATGGTCGTGATGTTGGCACTGATATTAATGTTACATGCCCTGCTTTCCGAGGCCGCAACTAATAAGATCAGGAAGAGAACCAGTCTTTTTGTTGAATTTAAAATTTTGTTCATAACTTGTTTTTTGATTTTTTGTTTTAATGTTGATAAGTATTTTTGTTTATATATAATACTCGCCGGCTTTTATAGCCAGGCTTTCCTTTATGCTGTGGTCATCCGGATTCTTTAAAGTGCCAGGAAGAGTGGACTTGTTCGTTTTTCATGCTGTTTTTGCTAGGTCTTTTTAACATAATCAGGCATAAAGGTCTATCTGGGTATCCCTCTTAGGAAATAAAACAGGTTGATTAACTATTTGTTTAATTTGCATTAACTTATTATTTGTATGTCATTAACAATCATTAAATAAATTGTTAACAAGCACTTTGCGGATTCATTAACTGCGCATTAAAGAATAGCCTGCGTAACGGATAAGGAAATGCCTGGACCCCTTGATATTGAGATAGTTATAGAAAATGGCATAATGCCGGCAAAAAACCTGCCCAAAATAGAATTTGACGTTTTTGCTATCTAAACCTGCAATGTGGAAAATGGATATTAAAAATCCTGCATTTGATGCCCAAATCGACTAAATCTGCTTTTTGGCCTGGTCTGAAACACCCTTTTTGCTATGGGATTTTCGTCTTTGTCGGCCGCTAATTACCCCAATCCTTAAGCGTTTGTTAACGAATTTGCTAAGCGTTTGTTATCGACTTTCTAACAACCCGTTAAGCGCTTACAAACGGGGCGTTAAGGCACCCTCACCATAGCATGCTATCTGTCATAGTGTTGCATTTTTACATCATCAAACAATAGAGAAAACAAAGAGAACAATGAGAAAAGATCAAACAACCAAAAATTGCCTTGCAAAGCTGATGCTTTGTGCAGCGTTATTTTTGGGCCTTAATGAAAGCGCAAATGCACAGATCAATGCTCTGTACAGCGCTACATTAATGAGTGATTCTCTTGTAGCATCTTCAAACAAAGACTTCCTTTATAACACAGTAACTATCACTAACACCGCTCCTGACAAACTGAATATGACTGTAACCATCACCACTCCCGGTAAATGGTCTTTAGTAAGTGATAACGTAATAAATGTTAACCTCGATCAGAATGGCAGCCTTATCATCCCAATGCGTTTAATGTCAGGTAACGGTAACACTGCAGCATGGCAGCAGGTGAAGATCGAATATCGTAATAATGCTAACGGTCAAATCAAAAATGATTTCTTTAAAGTAAGGGTACAGGAGTTTTCAAAATTCAAAGCCATCTTAACAAGCCCTAACTTAGTATTAGCTGCTTTCCAGAAAAACATCTACGTACCTGTATATATCAAGAATTCAGGAAACACAGCAAATGAATATACTATAGTATGTAAGAACGAATACCTGCACCTCGACAGCAAAACTACTATCACTGTAAAAGCAGGTGCTGATACTACTTATTCTCTTCCACTCACAATGACTGAAAAAGAATATTCAATGTTGAAGAAAGAAGAAGTGAGTGTAGTAGTAAGCTGTAAGAAAGATGTTTATAACCTGCCACAAATTATTTGCAAAATAGGTTCTGTAGAAAAAGAACATTCATCTGCTTACCAGGATATGCCTTTGCAACTGGAAGCCGGCGCTATTTACCAGGGTAAAGGTACCGCTCCTCAGTATTACGGTGGTTTATATGGTAGTGTTGACCTGGATAAGACAGACAGGATATCCGTAGCTTACAGGAGCAATACTATATCAAGCACTCAAAATGTTGATAACGGTATGATGAAACTGGATTATACAGGCGCACATCTAAGTGCAAGTGTTGGTAATATCCAGGAAATGAGCGATTTTCCTATGAATGGTTACGGTATCAAAGCCGGTTATAACTGGAACACTACTGACAAGCTTGTAGTATATGGTATAGTAAAAAGCAAAAACGGCGATAACAACATTATGGGTGGTGTTTACCAACGCATGATAAGCAAGAAAATTAAATTGAACGAAAACGTTTCAACTGATATTGACAGAACTGCAAAATTAAACAGCACTATTGTTCGTCAGACAGTTGATGTGCAAATAGACGAGCACACTAAAATTTCTGCAATAACTGCCGGAAGCCTTGAACAAAACACTGCCGAAATGCTAGGCGGTCAAAATAATGTACAGGCCGGTTCTGCTTTCGGTTATGATCTTCGTTATTCAAACAAATACCTGAATGTGGTTTCGAGCATCGTTGATAACAGCAATGGTTTCGCAGGTATCTATAAAGGCCAGAGGGTACAGAATCATGATCTCAGGCTCACAGACAAAACAGTTTTCGCAGGCGCTTACTACGAAGGCAATTATAACAAACAAAACTATTTTGTTGACAGCGTTTTATTGAAAAACATTTTCAATATCAGCACTACTAATTATGGTGTAAGAACAGGCTGGAGCGGCAAACATGGCAATATCGTATTGTCTGCAGGTAACCAGAAACAAACTCAAAGCGGCGAAGGCAACAATTTCGAAACTAATTATAACTACCTTAACGCTAACACATCAATATTTTTAGCTAAAAAAATAAACCTGATGTTCAATACTTTCGCAGGCGAGGGTTCAATAGCATCTAAGGGTATCAGCAATATCTTCAGCACCAGCACACAGGGTACTTTACAGGTTTATAATGGCGGTATGACTTTTCAGTATAATAAAGGCCCTTTTTATTATAACGATTATGTTACTTACCTGCAAACAAAACAAAGCGTTTCTCATTTCATATTCAGCCCTTATACTGATATGAACTTCATGAAAGGCGCTTTCACCGGCCGTTTACAGTATAACTATTCAGGTGCTTCTGACGGTTCTCCTGCAACTTCAACTGTTCTGGTAAATCTTGCTTATAACAATTTCAGCAAAGGATACGATTTCCATCTTACAGGTATGATACCTACAGGCACCCAGACTACTGTACAGCCTTATGTTACTGCTACAGTTCGTTGCCGCATCACTACTGCTTTCCCGCTTATCAAAAAATACCACACCGTTAAAATATTCCTCTTTAAAGATGTTAATAACGACGGTATATGGGAACAATATGAAGATCCTATCGTAGGACAAACTATTTCTATAAACGGTAACCTGTTTGTTTCTGACGAAAACGGTATGATCACTTATAAGAACGTCGAAGACGGGATATATAAAGCTGATATGGGTTATAATAGCAAAGTAAAAGGTTGGACCCCGAGTGCAGGTAATATCCAGAAGATAGAAATAGATGGCGACAACGCAATGGAGCATATCGCTTTCCGCAAGAGCCGCGTACTGGATGGTAGCCTGAAAGTGATCATCGATTCAAATTCAGGTTTAAAATTCAGCCCCGGCAGTATCAAGGTTACAGTTACTACATCAGGTTCTGAAACTTATACTACTCTTACCGATGAGGATGGTAATTTCTCTTTCAATCTTCCGGAAGGTAATTATACAGTTAGCATCAGCCCTGCTTCTTTCGACGAGTATTTCCGTCCTACAGAATTCTCTAAGAATGTTGATCTTACTAACAACACTTCTAAAAAAGTATTCTTCGAAATACGCCAGAAAAGAAGGCAGATCAATATTAAGAAAGGTTAGTAGTTAGTATTGATCCTTATATAAGCACCTCCGGCAATACCTTCCATACAGACATAAATTACAACCCCGGCCTTTTCTACAATGGCGGCAACTACAGCCTGGGCCTTGTTTACACAGTCACTGCCCAGTAACATTCCCTTTCGTTCCCTTCCGGCAGTGACTCAATTTGGCAATAACCCTTATCCTATAGCCTTTAACCTCGGAAATTCTATGCAACAATCCATCCTATTAATCCATAAATCCAACCAATCCAAATCCTTAAGTGTTTGTTAACTGCTTACAAAGGCCGCGTTAACGGGCTCGTTTTATTTAATTGATTATCAGCAGCATCGCATCTTTACATCGTCAATAACGACACAAACAAAAACAAACTAAAAACAAACAAAACAAACGATGAAAAAAATTATCATTCTTTCCGCAGCAGTTTTAGGCTTCAACATGGCCGCTAAGGCACAGGCAACTTCTTCTGCTAACCAGAACGTAGCTTTAAGCCTTTCTAACGCAATCGCTATCACTTTCGTTTCTACAGGAAACGCAACAGGGTCTGCTGTAAGCATTCCTTTCACTACTGTTGCTGATTATACAAGTGGTGTTACTTCAGCTGCTCAGCAATTGAAAGTACAATCAAACAAAGCTTTTAATCTTACAGTTAACGCTAACGCGGCCAGCTTCACATATGCAGGTACTACTACTCCTGCTCCTACAATGCCGGTAAGCGGTGTTCTTGCAGCACAGGTTACGGCAAACGCAACAGGTGGAACAGTTGCTTCAGCTTTCAACAGCGCTTATGGTGGATTGACCAGCACTGCACAGAGCTTAATATCTACTTGTGCTAATGGCGGCAACCAGACTTTTTCAGTTCAATACCAGGCTACACCGGGTTTTGCTTACCCCGCAGGTACTTATACTACCAATGTTGTCTATACTGCTACTCAGCCTTAATCTTCCGATCTTTTATAACATACTATATGAGTCCCGTATTTTCGGGACTCATTTTTGCAAATCAAATAAAAGGCATCTTATTTTATTAAGCTACAGGTTTGTATATTTGAGGCTTAACATTTATTTATCTGTCAGGCAAATGACCCATAGATTTCATTTTTTTAATGTTTTTTTGCTGCTCATAGCGTTTTGCGCTCTGGGTATACCAATGCGTTCACTTGCACAAAATTCCACTAATTACCTTCAGTATAATAATAACACAGCCCTTACTTTTAATTTGAATACTACTTCCCTTTTGGAAAATGCGCAAACCATAAGTGACGCATTTTGCCTGCATTTAGAAGCTGCTTCAAACACAGCACACATTTA
>Ga0206970_10107_pt1 | contig 23697 bp, 16 predicted proteins | sample Alteio_BWOrgHeat_88_FD_152964 | JGI IMG/M metagenome (GOLD analysis project Ga0206970, IMG submission 152964) | Enriched cells from forest soil in Barre Woods Harvard Forest LTER site, Petersham, Massachusetts, United States -... | ecosystem: Environmental > Terrestrial > Soil > Temperate forest >... | reverse complement strand
CGGTCTCTGTTGACCCGACCGGCAAGGGTGTCGGCTCATACTCCGGCAACGTCTTGATCTCGGCCTCCGGCGCGGCGAATTCGCCGCTCTCCGTTCCGACCATTCTTCGGGTCTACGGATTACTCTTTGCGGACGATTTCAGCGCGGGCGCAGGCAATTGGACCCTGTCTCCGATGGGAAGTGCCAACAACTGGAGCATCCAGAACAACGCTTACACCTACAACGGTGCGGGCGCGAGTCAGACTTGCTCCGGCAATCCGGGATGGATGGACTACCGGATGGATGCGCTGCTCCAACTCTCGAACCTGTCGAATTATCCGGGCGGCATTCGTGCCCGGGTCAATCCTTCGACCGGAGCGGGCTACGTTGCATGGATGTATCCCGGCGACGGCGTGCTCCGACTATTGAGGACCGGGCAGTGGAACATTGACAACGGCTTCGTGCAGCTTGCGCAGGTGCCCGTCACCTTCGATACCAACCCCCATACTCTTTCGCTTGAATTCCAGGGCAGCACCATCCAGATGCTCTGGGATGGGGTGATCGTAGCCCAGGCTACGGACAGTGCGTATGCATCCGGAAACGTCTGCCTCGACGTCTCGTCGCAGCCCATCAGCTACGACAAGGTCCAGGTGTTGAGCAGCGCTTCCATCGCCGCGAATCCAACTTCGCTTTCCTTCAGCGGTCCCTTCGGAGGCTCCTCTCCAGCAGCGCAGAGCGTTTCACTCTCTGCGTCCGGCGGCGCTTCCTCCTGGTCCGTGACGAGTGATTCGGCGTGGCTCACGGCCAACCCGGGTTCCGGTGGAGGAGCGGGATCTTTCTCCGCGACCGTGAATACCGCTGGTCTCGCGGTGGGCACCTACAACGGAAACCTCACTGTAGCGGCTCCGGGAGCTTTGAACGCGCCCCTAACCATTCCGGTGTCGTTGAACGTTACCGTTCCCATCGCTGCGGTTACGGCAGTCAACCTCAACCCGAGCACTGTGGTTGGTGGCAATTCCTCCACGGGCACCGTCACTCTGAGCACCGGGGCACCTGCAGGTGGAGCCACGGTTACGCTCTCCGACAACAGTGCAGCCGCCTCGGTTCCGGCCAGCATCACGATTCCCGCTGGCGCTACCTCAGGGAACTTCACCGTCACGACCACTCGCGTCGGCGCCAACACGTCGGCGCAGATCACCGCGACCCTCAACGGTTCGGCTTCTTCCACGCTGCAGATCAACGCACCGACGGTTACCACCGTCACGCTGAATCCTACGAGCGTGGTTGGCGGCAATTCGTCGACGGGTACTGTCACGTTGTCGAGTCCGGCTCCGACGGGCGGCGCAGTGGTTGCGTTGTCCGATAACGGCGCGGCAGCCACCACGCCGGCGAGCGTTACTGTTGCGGCCGGGGCGACTACCGCTAACTTCACGGTGACCACCACGGCGGTTGCGACGAACGCCTCCGTGCAAATCACCGCAACTTACAACGGAACCGCGTCCGGAACCCTGACGGTCACGGCTCCGAAGGTGTCCACCCTCACCCTGAATCCGACGACTGTCGTCGGAGGCAGCGCCAACTCGACTGGCACCGTTACCCTCACCGGTAAGGCGCCTACGGGCGGCGCAGTTGTGGCGCTCACCAGCGGCACTACGAGCGTTGCAACCGTTCCTGCTTCGGTGACGGTCGCAGCTGGCGCAACCAGCGCGAACTTCACCGTCACTTCGAAGACAGTCTCGGTAAACGGCTCGTCGGTCATCACCGGCAGCTACAACTCCAGCTCCGCGAATGCGACCTTGAACGTCACGATCAGCGGACCGCAAGTCGTCTCCGTTACGCTCAACCCGACCAGCATCGGCGGCGGAAACTCCGTCACCGGAACCGTCACGATCTCCTCCTCGGCACCGTTCTCCGGAACCACGGTGAACCTGTCGAGCAGCAATACCGGCGTAGCAACCGTGCCGGCGAGCGTGACCGTGTCCTGGCTCCGCACCACCGCGACGTTCACGGTGAATACCAGCGCCGTGACATCACAAACCAGTGTCAACATCTCGGCGACGCGTGGCATAACCGTCGCCGCGCCATTGACCGTGACGGTTGTACCTAAGGTGCAATCGCTGACACTCAACCCGACCAGCGTGCGTCGTGGCAATAACTCCACGGGCACGGTTCGTCTCACCGTTGCTGCTCCATCCGGTGGAACGGTCGTCACCCTGGGCAGCAGCAATACCAACGTCGCTACCGTCCCGTCCAGCGTGACCGTTAGCGCTGGCTCGACTCAGGCGACGTTCACAGTGAATTCGAGCAACAACCGGACAGGTACATCGTCCATTACCGCCAGCTCCGGCGGCGGTAGTGCGAATGCGACCGTTACCGTCACCAATTGATGGTTCGGGTCGTGCTCGACTTGTGCGTCCTCCGCTGAGGCATTCGGGAGTTGCCCCGAGTGCCTCGTATTAAAAACCCAGCGCCGGCCGTGGCGGAAACCGTCCGGTCCGGCGCAACAGTACACAGCAGTTGCAGAGTCTCTGCTTACGAATGTCAGTCGAACGACCAACGTCGCTGGGAGCGGGCAGTTCGCATGAGTGTTGTTGTCAGGGAAGAGCCACAAATACGAGCCACAGGCCGGGTGCTCGCGCCAGATCGGCGCTTGCAGGCGCTCCTCGTTCTCGCCGGAAGCACCGTGGGGCTATGGTTCTGGAGTGCGGTACTTCGCGGTAGGGTTCACCCTGCAGCCGTTGGGCTGATCTTGTCTGTTCTTGTTTGCGGTTCTGTGTTCATGCTTACTGGCGTTGCGGGCATTCGCCGCTCCTGCTCGGACGCTTCCGGCTCCCAGTGGTTTGCTGCCTCGCCGTGGCTTGGTTTCGCAGCTCTCGTAGTCGCGTTTGTACCGGAATACCTCATCGGCCATCCGCTCTGGTGGCGCTCCGCGATCCTCTTTACCTGTGCGGCTGCCTTGTCGCTCTCGCTGCTGCGCATCTCCAACTCCAGGCCGCTCCGATTCGCATTCGCTGAGAACCACGGTGCAACGATCCTCGCAGTCTTTGCTTGCGCATATTTCTCTGTCACCACCGCGATCGCCCTTTGGAAGCTGCACGTTCTCGCGTATATCGGCCTCGACATCTCTTACTTCACGCAAGCCTTCTACACCACGCTGCACGGACAATTCTTCCATGCCAACGTGATCCAGGACCGCCTTTACGCGCAACCGGTGCAAAGCGATTTCGCCGCGCATAACTCCCCGATCCTGCTGGCGATTCTTCCGTTCTTTTACCTGCACGCTTCTGCTGCGACCCTGCTCGTGGTGCGCAACGTTTTCATGGCGCTCTGCGCGTGGCCCGCGTATCGCCTCGGACGCCGCTTGTTCTCGCCATCATTGTCCGCACTGGCTGGAGTGACGTTCCTGTTTGTGCCGACAGTACTGTTTCAGAGCACATTCGATCTTGCGATCTTCTCCATCTCAGCGTTCTTCCTTTTGTTCGTCTTCGACAGTTATGTCGCCGGCGATCTTCGCCGCTTCGTCTTGTGCTCAGCCCTGGCTTTGTGCGTCCGCGAAGACCTCGTTCTGGTCATCGCTGGCCTTGCCCTTCTCGCTGTCATACAACGCCGCGATAAATGGTGGGTGATCTTCCCCGCCGTGCTGTCGGTGGTTTGGGCGGGCATCTCGTGGAAACTGGTGATGCCGCATTTCCTGCATGGGACGCCGCTCATGGTGCAGTCGTGTTTCTCGCATCTCGGCCCCAATTCGGTAGCGATCGCGCGCAATGTCGCGGCTCACCCGGGCTCGACACTCTTTGCCCGCGGCGATCTCGTCTACATCAAGCAACTGATAACCTCCACCGGCGGCCTCTTTGTTTTCTGCGCACCCGTGGCGTTGTTGAGCGCACCGTTCCTGCTTATTAATCTGCTCTCGGGCAGCGGAATGTGCTTCACCACGATTTTGATCTTCTTCCACTACTCAGTGGTTCCCGCGGTGCTCCTGTGGATCGCCTCCCTCCTCGGACTGTCGAAGCTCAGTGCCCGACTTGCCGCCGGCAACTCCCGCGCCAATCTGCAATTTGCAGGACTGGCGGCGATGCTGTTCTTGTCGATCGCCAGCGTCGCATTTGTGGTGGAACCAAGCGATGTTCACGCGCTCAAGATTGAGTCCTGGCAGGCCGAAGCGCGACAGGTTGCCGCCACGATTCCTGTCGGAAGTGCCGTTGCCGCGCCGCGATACCTGCTCCCTCTTTTGGCGAACCGCGACAATATCTACGAAGTTCATCGCCTTGCCGACTACCACGATCCTCACCCGCAATACGTCATCGTTGATTTGAACTGGGAGCGAATGCAATCTCCAGAACAATTTCGCTCAACCTATAATGCGATGCTCGCCAAGTTGGCTGAGGATCCATCGGCCCAATTGCTGTACCAGTCTTCGAACTATCGTGTGTATCACGTTTCGACAAACCACCTCGTGAGCCTCTTGAACGTAAATCCGGGAGTCGCCTGCAATGACTGAGTTCCGCACTCTCGGACGCCACGTTTCGCACTACTTCGGCGGTCGCATCGCCGTAATCCTGCTGGGCTTTATTTCTTTCCCGGTGTTCACGCGGCTATTTTCGGTGGCAGACTACGGCGTACTAAGCCTGCTTCTGAAGACCGTCCTCATCTTTACGGTCATCTCCAAGCTGGGCGTGCAGAACTCCGTTCTGCGCTTCTATCAGGAGTACGCCCAGCAAGGGCACGACGGCTTGCGTCGCTACTACTCCAGTGTGCTCTTCGGCACTGCGACGATCGGGATCATGGTAGCTGCGCTCTTCGTAACCGGCCTTTGGTTGATGCCCCCGACAGTCGTCAGCCCGGAGACGTCCAGGCTTCTCTACATCGCCTCAGCACTCATCCTCATCCGCGCCATGCAGCCTATGGTCGCAGCCTTTCTTCGCGTGGAAGGACGGACCCGGACTTACAACGCCATCGAAATCGCTACCAAGGCCGCGACGATCGGCGTCATTGCGCTGCTATTGCTGGGTTGGAAGGGCGGCATCCGTGCCTTCCTCCTCGCCACGATTACGGTCGAAGGTGCGGTTGTTCTCGCGTTGGTCCTGACCTTCGCCTTTCGTGGTTTTATTTCCGTTGCGGCCTTCGACACTCGACTTTTCAAATCCATCGTGGTCTTCGGCTTGCCTCTGGTGGCCTACGAGATCGCGAGTGTGGTGCTCGATTCCGGCGACCGCATCCTGGTGCAGCACTACCTCGGCGCGGAGGTCCTCGGCTACTACTCCGCTGCCTATAACATCGCGTCGTATTTCCAGGAGTCCCTGATGACTCCTGTGAATCTGGCACTTTTCCCTATCTTCATGAAAATTTGGGCGGAGAAAGGGAAGGACGAGACCACGAAGTTCCTCAGCAAGTCGCTCGATCTCTTCCTCATGATGTCCATCGGCCTGGCGGCGGCCATGATAGCCGTATCGCCCTCGGCTATTGTCGTTCTGGCGTCCCACAAGTACGCGCGAGCGCAAGAACTGCTCCCCATGCTCGTCATCGGGCTGGTATTGTACGCGTCACACATCTTCCTCAATGCCGGTTTGCTCATCTACAAGCAGACCACGGTCATGGCGAAGCTTGTGTTTGGCGCGTGTCTTGTGAATATCGGATTCAACGTCATTCTGCTTCCGCGGGTCGGCATGCGTGGCGCAGCCATTGCCACCCTCGTCAGCTACATTTACCTCGTGATTGCGATGGCGCGTGCCTCGTTCAAGATCATGCCCTTCCGCATTGAGTGGTGGGGTATTGTTCGCTACCTCGCTCTCGCCTGCACCTGCGTATATCTGGTTTCCTACATTCGGTTCGTCAATCAGATGGCGGAGTTTCTGATCAAGGGTACCGCTGCTGTGTTGCTTTACGCTCTCGGACTGCTCTTGATCGAGAAGAATGTTCGGGATTTCGTTCTCAAGGCCTTCCGCCCGGCGCTACCTGCCCCTGAAGCCAGCAGTCCGAATATCGTTCGTTCCGCGATGGGGGGAGCCGAGGCCCAATGAGATCCGAACTCCGACTGCTCGCGATTGTTGACGCCTATCTGCCCCACGCTGGCGGATCCCGCGTCTATTACCACAATCTCTACAAGAGCCTCGTCGAGCAGTTCCCGGTGCACGCCACCGTTCTTACCAAGCAAGCCGTTGGTGCAAAAGAGTTCGATGTCCAGGAGTCCACCGAGCAACTGAAGATCGTTCGTCGCTTCCAAACGCTGCCGAACTGCCGCTACCGCCAGTTGCCGAAGGCGATCTTTCCTCTCGCGGAAGCCGCCTCGTACGTTCTGCGCGGCAAGTGCGACCTTATTCATTCCGGTGATCTGTATCCCCCCGGCGCCGTGGCGCTGACATTGAAGCGAACGTTCGGCGTTCCCTACGTCGCCTTCTGCCACGGAGAAGAGATCACCCAGACCGACCGCTTGCGCTATCAGTCGGCACTCCGCGACAAGATCTATCACTCTGCGAACGCGGTCGTGGCCGCATCCGAGTTCGCGCGTCAGAACCTGATTCGCATTGGGATCCCGGAACAGCAGATTCAGAAAATCAACCCGGGTGTCGATTGCGAACGTTTTCAGCCACGTCCCGGCCTGCCTGAACTCGTCCGCGAACACCGGCTCGAGGGCAAGATTGTTTTACTCACCGTGGCCCGGCTTTACGCCCGCAAGAACCATCAGGCGGTAATACGGGCACTCGCGAAGCTGGTCCGTGACGTTCCAAACCTTCGTTACTTGATCGTCGGTAAGGGTCCGGAGGAAGATTCCCTTCGCGCGCTCGTTCAAAGCTCAGGATTGCAGGAGGTCGTGTCGTTTCTCGGGTACGTTCCCGAGGAGCAGCTCCCTCTGCTGTACAACGTGTCAGACGCCTTCGTGATGCCAAATCGCGCCGAACCCAACGGAGATGTCGAAGGATTTGGAATGGTGTTTCTCGAAGCCAATGCCGCGGGCCTGCCGGTGATCGGTGGACTGTCGGGAGGAACTCGCGAAGCCGTCCTCGACGGCACGACCGGCTTCCTTGTCGAACCTGACGACATCGAGAAGCTACATGCCACCATGCATCTCCTCGTGACCAATACCGAACTCCGCCGCCGCATGGGCGAGACCGGCCTGCGTCGCGCCCGCAATGAGTTCACCTGGTCGCGCAGCGCACGGGAACTGCACGAACTGCACCAGCGCATATTGCAGCCCGGTCTTTCGAGTGCCGTAGGAGTGGAGCGCTAATATGCACTTCGGACTCGCAGGCCTGGTTCCGCTCGCCATGTATGTCGGGGCGATCGTTGCGTTCGTGCTGTCCGTGTTCGGGAGACCGCAGGCAGGCCTCTACTACCTCATTCCGCTGCTCCCGATGCAAGTCTATCGGTACATGCTTCACGACCTCTTCTGGGGAGAGAAGCTGGTCGACGTCCTGCTCCTCGGCGTCGTGATCGGATTGCTCCGCAGTGGAGAGCGCCCGGCCTTCCTCCGCACGCCCCTTAACAAGTTCCTGGTTGGATTCGGGATCTTTCTCTACATCATGCTTTGGCGAGGCTCCTTCTACCTCGACGCAGACCTTCCCATTTCGCCTGCGGACCCACGGTTCTCCGATTGGAAGAACTTCATGGTCCTTCCGATCATCTTCATCGTTGTCGCCAGCGCCATCCGGACCCGCAAGCAAATCCTTATTGTGCTCGCCCTGATGACGTTGTCCGTCATTGCCGTCAATCGTGGGTTCTACAACACCGTGAGTGAGCGCGATCTCTCGCACTTTGCCAACGAACTCCGGTACGCGGGTGCGCTCGGGTTCGCTGGAGAAAACGGTTTCGCTGCCTTCGAAGCACAGTTCTGTCTGCTGGCTCTCGCCTTCTACAGCTTCGCCAAGAAACTCTGGATCAAAGCGGCGCTATTGTTCGTCGTTCTCACTTGCGGATACTGCATCTTGTTCAGCTTCTCACGCGGCGCCTACATCGCGGTTCTCATCGGGACCGCCTATCTTGGCATGCTGAAGAACCGCAAGCTGCTGGTCATGTTGGCGCTGCTTCTGACCGTGTGGACCAGCGTTGTTCCCGTCGCGGTGCAGGAGCGCATCAACGGAACCTACGACGCCAATGGCAAGCTCGAGCAATCCTCCGCGGACCGCGTAGAACTATGGCAGGACGCCCTGCAAGTCGCCGGGCACAACATGATCGTCGGCACCGGTTACTTCACCTACAAGTACATGAACCGCGTGGGCCCTTTCCACGACACGCATAACCTTTATTTAAAGGTCCTCGTGGAAACCGGGATCATCGGCGTGATCCTCTTCGTCACGCTGCTTCTGAAACTATTTCTCGCCGGATGGAAGTTGTATCGGTCCGCAGAGAGTCTTTTCTATCGCGCTCTCGGACTCGGCTTTTCCGCGCTCATGCTTTGTACCCTGGTGGTGAACAGCTTCGGAGACCGCTGGAACTACCTCCAGGTCACCGGGTTTACCTGGGTCTTGTTGGGCTTGGTCGAGCGCGCGCAAGTTCTGACCGATGAAGCTCAAGCTGCAGAGTTGCAGCTCGAAGCAGCGGAACCCGAGCCTGTGGGGTCTTCTCCCGTGCTGGTGGAGGCATGATGATCACGACTTCCACCGCTTCCACTACCGGCAGTCGGCTCGATCAATTCGAGGCATCGGGTGCTACTCCGCTTCTGTCTGTGCCGGTACAGCCTGGACGAAAGCCGCTCAACGTCCTTTTCATCATCGATGAGCTCTGCGAATCAGGAGGTGCCGAGCGCTGGCTTCTGAAGATCGTTCGCTTGCTCCCCAAGGACTGCTTCCGCTGCCAATTGCTCACCTTCAAAATCGACCGCACTGGGATCTTCGCCGACATCCCCTGCCCGGTACACGTGTTTAAACTCGGCCGCACCTACGATCTCAACGCCGTCAAAGTCGCGTGGAAGCTTCGCGGTCTGCTCCGCTCCGAGAAAATCGATGTGGTGACAACGCTCTTCGAAACCTCGGATCTGTGGGCAGGGCCTCTCGCTCGTCTCTTCGGCGTGCCCGTACTAGTCTCCAGCCGGCGCGACATGGGCATTCTGCGCGGCCGGAAACACCAACTCGCTTACCGCGTTATCTCCCGCATGTTTGACGCTGTTTTGACTGTCTCCGAAAAAGTGCGCGAGTTCTGCCTGGCCAACGAACATGTGCGTCCCGAGCGGGTCATCACCCTCTACAACGGTGTCGACCTCGCGGACTTCACCACCGAAAAACATTCGAGCCTTCGCACGCGGTTGGGAGTCTCCGCCGCGACCCCGCTCATCGCCACCGTCGGCCATCTTCGCCACGTCAAAGGCGTTGACACTTTTATCGAGGCCGCCGCTCGCGTTCACCGCGAATTTCCCGAAGCTGTATTCCTCGTCGTCGGCGATCCCACAGACGCCGGCTACGCAAAACAACTGCGCGAACTCTGTGAGAGCTTGCAACTCGGCGATTCGGTTCGGTTCCTCGGCAATGTGCCGGAAGTTTCTTCACTACTCGTGGAATGTGACATCTTCTGCCTTCCGTCCCGCAGCGAAGGATTCTCCAATGCGCTCGTCGAAGCCATGGCCTGTGGGCTGCCATGCGTGGCGACGCGGGTCGGCGGTAACGACGAGGCGGTACTGGACAAAGTCTCCGGCTTCATTGTGCCCCCGGAAGAACCGGAGTCAATGGCCGATCGGATCCTGCGATTGCTGCATGATCCTTCGCTTCGGCAGCAATTCGGCGACGCCGCCCGCTCCGCCGTAGAAGAAAAGTTCACCGACGACGTGATGATCCACCAACTCAGCCAACTCTACACGACCCTCGCGGAGGCAAAACATGCATAGCCTCTTCTTCGCTGTACTCAGCATCTTCTGGGTCTCGGGCTTCCTGCTGTTCTATATCTATTTTGGCTATCCGCTGTTGCTTGCCATCATTTCTTCTTTCGTGCCCAAGCGTCAGCCGAAGCCCGGTTTCACGCCCACGATCTCGATCCTGATTGCTGCATACAACGAAGAGGCTGGCATCGCGCGTAAGCTCGAGCAGACCCTCGCACTCGATTACCCAGCGGACAAGATCGAGATTCTCGTCCTCTCCGATTCCTCAAGCGACCGGACCGATGAAGTCGTTCTCAGCTTCAAGGATCCGCGGATCAGGCTGCTGCGCGTTTCCCCTCGCCTCGGCAAAACCAACGCTCAGAACCACGGCGTTCCGGAAGCACACGGCGACATCCTCGTATTCTCCGATGCCACAACGATCTACCATCGCCAGGCCCTCCGCTACTTGGCATGCAACTACGAGAACCCCCGCGTGGGCGCCGTCAGCGGACGCTACCAGTATTTCGATGTGCACGATTCCACGACCGGTACTTCGACAGTTGCCTTCTGGAATTACGAGAACTGGATCAAGACCATGCAGTCCCGCATCCGCACCATCTCCGGTTGCTGCGGCTGTATCTATTCCGTGCGACGCAGCGTCTATACGAAGCTCCCGCACGACATCATCAGTGATCTCGTGCAGCCTCTCTGGGCGATCAAGAAAGGCTTTCTCGTTAAGTTCGAGGACCGTGCCCTTGCTTACGAAGAGACGACTAAGTCTGCCGCCGAGGAGTTTTCCATGCGGGTGCGGGTGGTGACCCGCGGCATGCGTGGCGTGCTCAGCGTAGCGGACCTCCTCAATCCTTTGGCGCATCCGTGGATCGCGTTCCAGCTCACTTCGCACAAAGTACTGCGCTGGCTCGCCGGCTTCTTTCTCCTGGCCTTGTTCGCGAGTAGCGCCGTTCTGGCCGCAAAATCACATTACGTTTATGTGTTCCTGCTGCAGGCACTCTTCTACGGGTGCGCTCTCGTTTCCACGGTCATTCACCCCCGAGGACGATTTAAAATCCTCGGCATCCCGCTCTACTTCTGTACGTTAAATTGGGCTGCTATCGTCAGCCTGAAAGAAATCATGATTGGCCGCAGGTACGTGACCTGGGAAACCGTCAGGAGCGAAGGAGTACAAAGAACATGACGATCGTAAGTCCGGACATCGATCCACGGAAGAGCGCCGCGGTCACGAGCGATCATGCGACCCGTGAACAGGGAAGGAAACTCAGGATCGAGTTCCTCACCATGGACGATCCGCTCTACATACTGCCGTTTTTCCAGGAATTCATTCCGAATTTCGCTGACGAGTTCGACATCGTGCAGATCTCGTGTCTGCCGACGATGGGCAAGCGCCCTCGCAAGCAACTGGTGCAGGAGCTTCTCCGTCTGTACAAGCCTGCCGGGTTCGCGCGTCTGCTCGCGCGCACGGCGGTGGCGCGCACGCTGCAAGTCGTACCGCGTTCACGCAGTTCGAAAACATTTCATTCGATGTCCCAACTTTGCAAGGCCTTCAGCATCCCTTGCCAGCGCCTCACTAACCCGAACTCACCCGAATTCGTCAGCGAGGTAGAGAAGCGGGAGGCGGACGTTCTCGTATCCGTCGCCTGCCCCGCCATCCTGAAAGACACGCTCTTGCGTGTGCCGCCCATGGGATGCGTCAATATTCATCATGCGCCACTGCCTCGCTACAAGGGCATGATGCCCACCTTCTGGCAGATGTACCACGGCGAGCGTTCGCTCGGATTGACGATCCATTCCATGGCGCCACGGGTGGATGAAGGTGCCGCGCTTCTTCAAGAGGAGCTGCCTATCGAACCCGGCACTTCCCTCGACCGCATGATTATTCGCTCCAAACGCCATGGCGCGCACTGCATGGCCCGGGTCCTTCGACAAATGCATAGTGGCGTGCACAAACCCGTTGCGTTCGACCAGTCGAAAGGCACCTACTTTACTTTCCCCACCGCCGAAGAGATGCGCGAATTCCATCGGCGAGGCCTGCGCGCGATCTGAAGGCGTCTCCGCACCTTCTCATGAGCCCACGCACCCTCACCTCGCGTATGACGTTTCGCCGCATACTAAAACTTGCGTGGGCAACTTCGTTGCGGATCTCCGGCGCATTCTGGTTTGCCAGGCGGCAACTCGCACGCCAGCAGGCGATCGTGGTGCTCACGTTTCATCGCGTGCTCGAGGACGGCGACTTTCTCGCCACCAACTCTCAGTCCGGAATCCTTGTTCGTCGGCAGACCTTTGACGAACTTCTTCGGCATCTCGCGTCGCGTTACGAGTTGATCGATCTGAATCTTGGATTTCCGGCGACGGGAACGTCCGGCCTCCGTCCGCGCATCTGTATCACCTTCGATGATGGTTGGCTCGACAACTACACTTCCGCCCTTGCACCGCTGAAGTCGCATCGCGTTCCGGCCGCAATCTTCATCTGCCCGGAGCTTATGAATACGCCCGAGCCGTTCTGGCCCGAACGCGTCGTGCGGTTCGTCCGCACCCAATGCGCTGACGATGGTGCACAAGCGACTGCAGCGGTTCGCACCATCATTCCCGACGCTCCCGTTATCTCCACCGCGGACGAATTGATCGAATACCTCAAGACGCTCGACTCGGCCAAGCGCGCCCAGCTTCTCTCAAGCCTCACGCAGAGTCACGAACGCACATCCATGATCGACTCGACGATGTCCTGGGAACAGGTTGCGGAGATGTCGCGCGCCGGCATCGCATTCGGCTCCCACACCCAGTCGCACCAGATCCTCACTCGCATACCATCCTCCGACGCCGAGCGTGAACTTCGCGATTCCAAGGCCGCTCTTGAAGCTCGTCTGTCTCGACCCTGCACCTGCTTCGCATATCCCAACGGTAACGCCAATTCGGAAGTTCGAGAACTCGCGGCCCGCTCCGGATACGAGCTTGCTTTTACCACGCGTCCCGGAGTATGGACGCAGGGCTCCGATCTCCTCCGCGTTCCGCGTATCAACATCGCGGAAAACAAACTGGTAGGATCTCGCGGCTACTTCTCAACCACGATGTTTGAGTACGAGGTGTTCTGGAAGGCGTTCCGCGTCGGTCCCTCGCAACCCGACTGATCTCAACTCTGTCTTACTTCTTCGCGTCTTTCCGCGCTTCCACAATAAAGTGTTCCTGGGTTTGGATGGCGGTGGGTGTAAAGAATGCGCGCTCCAGTGCGCGCGTGATGCCTTTCACTGTCTGGTACGTCTCCTGCCTGCGCAGCACCGGGCATGCGAACTGCGTTCCAAACGTGTTGAACACGAACCCGTTTACCAGGACGTAGGTACGGAACACTGCGAGTTTTGGCAACCCCTTGCGTACCGCACTGGTGAACTCGCGCAGCGCCATCTTTCGCGGATGCAGCGCCAGCCAAAGGACTCCGTCTGGTTGCAGTACGCGCCACATTTCACTGAGCCCCTTACCAATGTGCATGTACGGAAGTGCGACGCGCGAGAAAACCAAATCGAAATACGCATCCGGAAATGGCAGCTTTTCTCCCGATGCCTGTGACAATTTTATGAACGGTGGACAGATTTCCTGCCCGAGTTTGATCGCTTCGGGATCGGGATCTACTCCGTAAGCCTCAACACCTTCCGAGAGGTTCGCCGCGATCAGCGTTTGCCCTGCGCCGCATCCCACGTCGAGGATGCGATGGTGATTGCTGAAGGAAGGCATCGCGCGACGCCGGTCGTTCGGATCGCGCGCGATCTCGAGTTCCTTCAAGTGATATTGCCTCGACATGGTCAAACTACTCTAATTTAATTGCGCATTTTCGTCAGCATTGCATTTTCGCTGCTTCGATCCCCGTCGAGAAAGTTGCGCGGGATCAACTTGCGCAGCGATACACACGCACGTCCTTCACTGCAATCCCACGCAGGTCAAATTACCACCACGCATGTGTCGATGATAGTTGCATAGTTTCGAAACTTCGAAACAACGTAACTTTTGCAACGCAGGCGTAAAAATTACGTTGTGCTCTCCGCACATTTTTCCACACTCAGGGAAATCGCTTAGTACGCGAGTAACCGCGGGTGATGTTGCCACCGCGTGTTCCAGATTGTTGTCGTCGCGAGCACCTTGCCAGTCAATGGCCGACCTTCAGTGGTAGCAACTTAGCGCGTCGCAGTCCTCACTGAGGATTTTTCTTGTCACAATGCGTTATATCGCGCCACGTGCTATCTGGTCCCATTGAGAGCACAAGGTTTCGCAGTGGCAACCAGTGTGCAAAGTAATTCACAGTAGTCCCCACTACAATGAAAGGTCCCCTGAATGAAAGCCTCTCCCCTGAAGCCCTGGTTTTGGGTCGTTCTTCTTCTTTGTTCAGTCACGGCATTCGCATCCACCACCACCGTCAACTTTGACAGCCCCGCTCCTTCGGTATCTCACGATCAACCGATCAACGGCGTTTTTCAGGGCATCAATTTTGGAAACAGCACCTGGGCGTTCGAAGGCGCTTATGGTCCAGATACCACGAACAACATCTACTTCATGAGCAGCACCGCAAAGTCTGCTCCCATCACGTTCAGCACAGCCTCCGTCCTGCAGAGCATCGCTGTTTTCGCGGGTACCAGCGGTACGATGACGCTCAGCGACAACGCAGGTCAGACCCTTTCCAAGGCCATCACCGCAGGTCAGATGTATACCGTCACCACTGGATGGACGAAGGCAGCCACCACCGTAACCATCGGCTACACGGCGGGATGGTCGCTGGGTGTTGATAACATCACGTACTCCTCCGGAACCCCGGTTGCGTCCGGAACGCTTGCCGCTTCTCCCACGTCGGTCTCATTTGGCAGCTTGGCGCTGAAGAGCTCGCTCACCAAGGCCGTCGTTGTCACCAACTCCGGCACGGCGAACGTCACCATTTCAGGCGTGAGTGCAACGGGCACTGGCTTCTCGCTTACGCCGGTCACCACTCCCGTCACACTGGGAGCGGGCAAGACTCTTACGCTGAGCGCAAGGTTCACGCCCACGGTCACCGGGGCGGCCTCCGGCAACATCGCGGTTACCAGCAACGCATCGAATCCATCGCTCAACATTGCACTGAGCGGAACCGGAACTTCGACGACTGCCGGAACGCTCGCAGCGTCACCCACCAGCGTTGCATTCGGCAATGTCACCGTAGGTAGCAATCTGGCGAAATCAATTGCGATCTCCAATTCCGGCTCGTCGAGCGTCACGGTCTCCAGTGTTGGCATCACCGGTACGGGCTTCACCTTGACCCCAGTTACCACGCCAGTCACCGTGGCTGCGGGTGCGACGATCACCTTGAGCGTGAAGTTCACGCCAACGGTGACCGGATCAGCAACGGGCACGGTTACGGTTGGAAGCAACGCGAGCAATCCTTCTTTGAAGGTTGCGCTGAGTGGCAGCGGCGTCACCGCAGCAGCTCACAGCGTTACGGTGTCATGGACAGCGAGCACCTCGGCGGTTACCGGCTATAACGTCTACCGTTCCACGGTCACGGGTGGTCCTTACACCAAGATCAATCCCGTTCTTGAAACCAGCACCGACTACGTGGACACCGCAGTCGCAGCGGGTGCCAAGTACTACTACGTGGTAACGGCTGTGACCTCCGCGGGCGTTGAGAGCAACGCTTCAGCGCAGGTTTCCGCGACGGTGCCGACGCCGTAATGTCCTGTTGGCCGCCATTTGACATGTGAGGTCACGGGGCTTGCGTAACTAGTGCGTTACGCACTCGTGACTAGAATCGGGCTTCGGCCTTTGAGACAATTCAGCTGGGCGCCGGGAAGCGGGCGATCGTTTTAAGAGCCGCTCGCTCTGGTAGTCCGGTAAAGGAAGCAAGTATGCGGAAATTTTTCTTACCAGCCCTCTGGGCTCTGATCATCGCAGCCACAGGCGTCGCGTCTGCACAAGGCTCGGCACCCTCTATCTACTTCACCGACATCAACAGCGGCCCTAACACGGGCGGCGCTAGCAACAACGGTGTCTTCGTTACGATCTACGGTAGCGGCTTCGGCGCCACGCAAGGCACCTCGACCGTTACTGTCGGTGGTGGCGTGGTAGCGAGTTGCCCGGTGTGGGGAGCCAAGTGGCTCTGGTATCAGAAGACCACCTGCCAGCTCGGCGCAAATGCGAAGAGCGGCAACATCGTGGTGAAAACCTCGGCCGGTACTTCCAACGGCATACCGTTCACCGTTCGTGCGGGCGGCATCTATTTCGTCTCGACCTCTGGAAGTGACAGCGCTGCTGGCAGTTTTGCTGCACCGTGGAAGACGATGACCAAGCTTCGCTCCACCGTAAAAGCCGGCGATACCGTTTATCTCCGCGCTGGCACCTGGAGTGCCCTTGACGACGATCGCTCCACCTTGCTGGTGAACGGCAAGAGCGGCACGGCGGCAGCGCCCATCGCAGTCAGCGGCTACCCTGGAGAGACGGCAACTATCAGCGCCGGCACTCATGATTGGGCCATCGCTGACACCTACTCCGACTCCAATTGGTGGACTTTCTCCAATATCACCATCGCCGACGCTGGCGACATCGGAGTCTACTGGTCTCCTACCGACACGAAGGGCGCCCGCATGGACGGCATCCGCTTTGTCGGCACCATTAACCACAACATCCAGAGCTGCCCGTGGGAGTTCAATGGTGATTCCAGCAGCTCGCAGATGCTCGGCAACGACGTCTACGACTTCGCTCTCGAAAGCCCCTCCACCGGCGTGCGCGGCTACGGCTGGTACTACGGCGGATATGGCGCGCAGACCAACATCGAGATCGGCTGGAATTACGTACACTACGACGGCGCTTTGAAGCTGGGTAGCCGAGGCCTCCAGATGTACGGTCACTGCCCACAGGCCGGTCAATGTCCTGACAAGACCGACTTGTTCCAGAATGTCGTTTTCCACGACAACGTGGTCAAGGGCATGGGACGCAGCGGCATCCTCCTTGGCGGTAGCGACGGCACCGGTGACGATCCCTTCAAGGACGACAACACTCAGTACATCTACAACAATGTTTTCGTAGCCAATGGCGCTACCGATCTTGATTACGGTTACAGCGCGATCCAGTTCGGCAATAGCTCCAGCGGCACGGGGACCTTCAAGGTGTACAACAACACCTTCTATGGCAACGGAAACAGCCCTCTGCCAAGCGCCAGCGGTGACATCGATGACCAGGGCGTTACCTCGATCGAGATTGTGAACAACGCCTTTTACGCCCCGTCCAGTTCCAGTCACTATTGCGGCTATGTCTGCTTTGAAGTGAATGGAAAATCTTCCCAGGTGAGCGGGCATCACAATCTCTTCTACAACTTCGGAAACGGCCCGAGCTGGTCTACGAACTCAATCAGCGGCAAGGATCCTTTGTTCGTGAATCCTTCCACTGATATGAGTGTGGCTGACTTCCATCTCCAATCATCGTCTCCTGCAAAGGACGTGGGATACACGGAGTCCGCGGTCACGCACGACGTTGTGAACGTTTCTCGTCCCCAAGGCTCGGCTTATGACATCGGCGCGTACGAGTATTACACCGGGACCACGGCTTCGAAGCCGGCGGCACCCACAAACCTGTCAGTTGTTGTGAAGTAGTTTCAGTGATCAGATAAAACGGCCGATCTTAGGATCGGCCGTTTTCTTTACGCACGTGCCACGGTTTTCGCGTAGCTACTTACCACCGGCCGGAATTTCCCGTTCTTCTCCCGCGGAATGCTGGGAACGATCTCGAAGCGAAGCTCCATGTTGCCGCCAATCCTCGCCGCAAAGCGCGTGCGGATCGTGCTGTAGTCGGCATCCGTGTGCGTTTTCGAAGGCACGATTTTTACGCGCAGCTCCGCAGCCTTCTCCTGCACCACTTGGGCTTCCATTACGCCAGGGAGGTCCTTGAACAGGAAGTCGAATCGCGGAGTGCGACGCCCATCCGGCAGCAATACGGCATCTTCCTCGCGGCCGAACAGCTCCCGGAATGTGGGCAGTGCATCACGTCCGCAGGAGCACTTCTCGCCATCCCACGCCGCCTGGTCGCCGATGTCATAACGGATGAACAATTGGCTGTCATTTGCCAATCCGGTCAGCAGTACTCGTCCCGGCTCACCTGGCTCCGTAGGACTTCCATCGGCGCGTACGATTTCGGTAATGCCGAAATCCAAGCTGATATGCAGCTTGCCGTACTCGCACTGCGTGCCTAGTGAACAGTTCTCCACCATCCCGTACTCTTCGAACACTGGTGCACCAAATACTGATTCCAGCGTTTCCCGCATGTGCGGGAGAAGCTGTTCGCTCGTGGTGATGAGCGCCTTTGGCTGCCACACCTTCAATCCCCGCTCCCGGATCAGGCATGCCAGCTCATACCATGCCGAAACAAAACCGGTGAATGCGTCCGGTTTCCTTTCATTAATCTCGGCGACATAGCTCTCCACCGTGCCGGGGCCAACGTGGAACAGCGAAAGATAGAGCTGCTTTTCCCACGGGTTGTACCGCCAGAACGGCGGCGTCGCCTGGGATGCAGCTACAACCGGGCGCATCGCCAGTGAAGCGCGTGACCCTTCATAACTCACCCCTGCCCAGCGGAACGAACGAGCTTCCCTGTAGGCGAGGTTTTTCTGGTGCGTTTTCGAGTTCCAAAACACCTTAATAGGAGTGCCTGTCGTTCCGCTCGTGCAATAGGTCGCCGGCAGGTCCCGGCGTGCTTCCTCGGTCAGAATAATCGCCGAGTCGGCACGCAGGTTCTTCTTCTCCAGGATCGGCAGCCGGCCGAGGTCGGCGCGCGTGAAGCCCGACAGATCTTCTCTGCTCAGCCCTGCCGCGCTGAATGCATCGCGGTAAAAGGGGACCTCGTCGTAGGCTCGCAGCAATTGTTCGCGCAAGCGGGTTGTCACGTAACTCTCCATCAGCTCAGGAGACCAGCGCTCACGCTCGGTGATTTCTTTCAATTCCTGTTCGTAGACGCCTCCGAACCGGCGTCGCTTCCAATACCAACCGAATCCAGCGATCCCCATCTTCTGGACGAAGACTGGCGTCTTCGGATAAACCTGCAGCATCCAGGCTTGCATGTTCCACATCTCCTTAAGCTCGCCAGTTTCGGGGGTTGACGATGCACATTGCACGCGCCAGCCCGAAGGCGAAGTACAGCAACGCTATTTTCGGTAGCGCTCCCCAATGCTGCTTCAAAGCTGCATCACGCACTGCAAGCATCAGTACAATCGAACCCAGTGCCAGCACGCTCGCCAGGGCCAGCCACCAGTTGCCCCGCGCCAGTCCAAATCCCACGCCCGCTGCCGCCGAAAGGCAGCATCCAAAAAACGTGAGCGCGAAGGCTACGGCTTTCAAGTTCGGAGCTTCTTTTATATTGCGGAGGAACACCCGCAAAACGTGCTTCCCGTGCCAGCGCTGCTTGCGGAAAAAAGCCTTCAGGCTCTGCGGCGTGCCCTCGTGAATCACCGCTAGTTCGGGCACTGAGAGGGTACTCACACCGGTTGTGGCTGCCCGATAACAGAACTCGTAATCCTCGTTGGTCTCAAGCGACTCGTCAAACCCACCCAGGCTGCGGAAGAGCGACTTCGGAACAAAGAGGTCCCCCGAAGGAACATACGAGGTTGGTGTTCGCTTCGTGGTCGCGCGTCCTGCATACCAAGCCTCCGCTACCCACGACGAACTCGCCGGGATCTTGTAACGCGCCCCGGCAATGATCCGCCTTCCGCCTCCCATCACGATGTGCGCTTGAAGGAGCCAGTCGTTCGGCACGTAGCAGTCTGCATCCAGAAACACCAGGACTTCTCCGCTTGCATTCTCAGCGGCGAAATTACGCATCGCCGAAACGTGTACGCCCTTCTTCTCCAGCACTCTCAAATTGACCGCAGTTGCGAAGGAAATCGCAATCTCGAGCGTCGCATCGGTCGAGCCGTTGTCGACTACGATCACCTCCAGGCAACTCGACGGATATTTCAAGGCGGCCAGGCGGGTCAGGCACGCCCCGATATGCTTTTCCTCGTTCAGCGTCGGAATGATGATGCTGAACGCGGTAAGACCGTCGACTGGAGTCGGCTCGAGCGAGTTCATTTCCGCAGAGATGTCAGCCATTGCTCTGTACTTCCTCGGTTCGAATTGATTGCAACCGTTGTGGCCTGGCAGTACTCGATCCCTTGTAAACCTGGACGTATCCACTCACCATCGCATCCGCTGAATATCTCTCTACCACTGCGGCACGGGCTTCTTCGCCGATCTTTGCCGCCTCTTCCGGGTTTTGCAGAACACGCTGCAGCGCGTTTGCCATCTCGTTCACATTGCCGGCTTTCACCACGAACCCGTTGACTGCGTTGTCCACGATTGTCGCAATCGATCCGACACCAGCCGCGACCACGGGCCTGCCTGCAGCCATGGCTTCCAGCAGAGTCATCGGCATTTGTTCACTTCGCGAAGGGATCAATACCGCAGCGAACTCCGCGAGTCGTTCGGTCACATCGACTTCACGCCCCGGGAAGTGGACCATGTTTTCCAGTCCGAATCGCTCAGCATCTGTTCGCAGTTCTCCCATCATGGGTCCATCGCCAAAGAACACACCTTGGAACTTCACCCCCCGTTGATTGAGGAGATCAAACACCTGGACCGCCAAGTCAGGTCCTTTCTCGTACGAAAGCCTGCCAATCACGCCGATCACCGGTGCGTCCTGGACTCCTGCCGCTCGCATCTCCGGAATCGGAACACCGTTTGGAATGTAGTTCACGCGCTCGCCGGAAAGTCCTTCCGCCAGCAGCCGATCGCGTAGCTGAGGCGTCACCGTGACCAGCCGGTCGAAGCGTCGCAGCACCCAACCATCCAGCTTCGTATACAGTCTCACTGCGCGATGGAACGGCTCACGGCTGTGGATGGTTGCAACCAGTGTTGCGCGGCCCCGGCGAGCGGCATACGCATACAGGTCCGCCTTGTACCCATGCGTGTGAACCACCTCGATACCGTTCTCTTCAACAAATTTTCGTAACTGCCGCACTGCCGCGAAATCTATCTTGCTGCGGCAGGGAATCGGTTTCACCGAGAACCCGTGCGCACGCGCCGCCGCCGACAACTGTCTTGATCCCTGCGACTCCGTTTCCAACGTCCCGATCGTCACCTGGCAGCCCGAAGCCACCAACCCCGCCGATAAGTTGAGGATCACTCGCTCAGCGCCATATAGGCCGGCGCTGCTTATAAGCTGCAGCACCTTCACAGGCGGCTCCTCTCGGCGATTCTGTCGCCGTACTGCTGGTGGATATTTTTCGACCCATCCTCACCAGCCAGCTTGCACCATAGCGAGTGGTAATTGCTCTCCCCGAGCAGCTTCCGTATCGGCGCCTTGACTCGTTCCTGCAAGCGCATTTTCCGGTAACAGGCTCCGGACCGCATGACTAACGACCGAACGTCATCCGCATCATGACGGTTTTGAATCATCATCCGGCCGTGCAATCGCATCCTCCGCGTGACCTTCGTCTCCATTCCGACATGAGAGGTGTACACGTCCGTGTATCCGGCCGCCTCGCAGCAATCCAGCACCTGCTGGTTGTACCTGCCAAAGGGAAGTGAAATTGACGTCACCGCTCGTCCCAGCCTGTTTTCGAGCTCACGCTTTGAGTCCCATACCTCGCGCGCGATATCCTTCGGCGAGCAGTGCGTGAACGCGATGTGGTTCCATCCGTGCGACTGGATTGAATGCCCAAGACTCGCCAGCACTCGCAACTGGGACCAATCCATATACTGCGGCAGCGTGCCCACCGCTCCCGGCAACACGAAGAAGACCGCTGTAAAGCCGAGGTCCTCGAGAGGACGAAGTGCATAGCGATAATGCGAGGCGTGACCGTCGTCGAAAGTGATGAGCGGCTGATCACAAGCCGGCAACTCTGCCAGCATTTCGAGATGCGATCGAAATTGTTGCGTGCTGACCGCGTAGCGATACTCGGCGGTCTCAGGCGTTAGTTCGTGGTAGGCAAGATTTGTTATCACCGATTCACTCCGGAGAACTAAGAAGGACGCACGACTTTCCACTTCCTCCGGAGGAGCGCAGCCGAACTGAGCAGCGCGACACCCAGCAGTACAAGCCCCATGCGCTCGGGTACGTGATGCACTACATCACTCAGAGTGGAAAAACTCGTTGCCGTCGCGGCACCGAGCGATTCTGCCGACTTGGGTGCATTCAGCGTCGCTGTCCCCGCCAGTGCATCCACGGAATAAATCGTCGGGTGCACGAATGACAGGAATGTAGCTACCATCAGCACTCGTAGCGCGACTGCGTATCTATGCTTCATAGAACCACCCTTTGAGATTGCTCTTAAGCATGCAATTGCCCGGCCAAGGGAGCTGCTGGATAACTGTCGGCAATACAACCATTTACGCGCGCCCCCTGGGATTCGTTATGCAGAAAAGTGCAGAAGCAAAGAAGCCTTGTTCGCGGAGTTTCTTCCCACGCCTGTTGGCGCTCTCACACCTCAAAAGTGGAATGCTACAGAAGTCCGAATGAAGCCGGAAGGCGGGTTGGCCCCCGGCTCCATTCCCGGTAAGTCTTTCGTGACGGATGGGAGGGGGCCGTACCCCGTTCACGAAAGGCCGTGCGAAATCGCAACTGGTTAGTTGCGAAATACCGCACCTGCACTGCGCAGGTTGTACGCAGATCGAGAGTCGCCCTCCGCTGGATAATGCGGCGCTGCACCCTCGGCATTTTGCAGCTCAATTTGCAGCCCCGTTCGATTACACATGAGTGGCTGCTACACTCTCTTGCTCGGTTCGGCCAAGGACCGAGATGCCGGCGTTCACCGCGTCCACCGCCCGCCGCGCGATCTTGACCATTTCGTTATTGTTAAGGGTCGAGTTAATGATCTGGGTCGAATTCGCCAAAACTAAGCCCGGTAACGCTGTCTGCATTTCGGGAACGATTTCCGAATAGTGCAGCACAGGAATTGGCTGGACGAACTTCTCCCGTAAGAAGAACTTTCGTTCAATGTCACTGTCTTTCAGATCTGGGACGACGCGCTTCAAATGCGGATAGAAATTGTTCCAGATCTCTTCCTCCGTGGCATTGAACAACTCATCGCCCGGCGCCAGGTATTTCGGAATATAGATCAGGTGACGCCCTGCGGTTTCCTCGCGATCCACCAGGTTTGTCATCTCAATCACCCCGGTGAACGGAACCTGGTTGTCAGTGAGGTTGGTGCAGTAATACGGCGTCAGTGAGCGCTTCAGCAGCAATGCAAAGCAGACGATGCCGAGATACTTCACGCTCAAAAGCTTTTGTACCGCTTCCACCGGCAACTGCGGAGCAATCTGCGCGAGCAAGTGGCTCGGTACGGTGCTAATCACCTGGTCGAATTCGTGGGAGCCGTTGTCGGTGTGTACTTCGACCTTGCCGTCGTCGCGAGAGACCAGCAGACGCACCGCACTACCGCATACAATGCTGCCACCAAGCCGGTCGATCTCTTCAGCCAATCGGTCGAAGACAACTCGGTATCCACCTTTTACGTACCCAAGCTTTTCTTTCTGGCTCGCATCTTTTTCACGAGTGGAATAGAGCCGAAAAATAGTAGCCCAGATGAACGCAGCCGATGCTTCATGACGGGCGTCGCCGAGTTTGCATTTCAGCAGCGGCGCCCACATGTTGTCGTAGTTCTCGCGTCCGAATACTTGAATCAGCCAGTCGGCCACTGGGATCGCCTCAAGCGCTTTTCCGTCCTTGATTCGCGAGGCGTGTAACACACCGAACGCAATGCGAAGCTTTGCCCAGAGCGATAGCCCCGGGAACATCAGGAGGTCCTTGGAGGAGCTCATCGAGTAGAGAGCGGAGCCCGTGAAAAAGCCGACCTTGGTCTCACGCCACCGCATTTGGTCTGAAAGACCAAGGTCGTCGATAAGCTGAAGCAGAGGCTTATCCGTGGTGAGAATGCAGTGGTAAAA
>Ga0206970_10100_pt1 | contig 24299 bp, 23 predicted proteins | sample Alteio_BWOrgHeat_88_FD_152964 | JGI IMG/M metagenome (GOLD analysis project Ga0206970, IMG submission 152964) | Enriched cells from forest soil in Barre Woods Harvard Forest LTER site, Petersham, Massachusetts, United States -... | ecosystem: Environmental > Terrestrial > Soil > Temperate forest >... | reverse complement strand
CGTCAAGCCGGAAAACGGAGGCGTTACTACGACGGAGGGAGGGGAGAAAATACCGCCGCCGAATCCAACGGTCGTGGTTGGGGCAAACTGAAGAGGCGATGTACTGGCAGCGGCACCTTCCACTGCAGTCGGCGATGTTTGGCCGAAACCGACGCCATAGAGGGTGAGAATGTCTCCCGGTTTCGCAGGGTGTGTCACATACGGCGGTACCGGAATCGACGAGGGTAGCGGCAGACTGCCGTCCGATAAATTAAATGCCAGCGCATAACCTGAATACACCAGCAGCCTCGGGGCAGCGGCCGCGACGGCGATCGACCGCAGGTTTCCCTTCGTCCCTCCCGCCACTACCTGCACGGTGGCAGTCTGTCCGGCGGTGAGGCTGTAAGGAAGCTGGACATTGATTTGATTGGCCGACACGTAATACAAAGGCGCGGGCGTTCCGTTGATGAGCACCTGAGCGCTGCCGAGAGTCGTCGCAAGCGGGGGGAGCCCGGGGTTGGTGGCCGCTGTGCCGGTGGCGGCGAACAGGTTGCCGAAGACCGCGACAATGTCTCCCGGAGAAAACGGTTCCGCGACGTAAGTGGCTGGATTGACAATTCCATTGACAGAAATTCCGGCGACGGCCGCGGTGGAGACTACGAAATCCACGGGTACAGTGACATCCGCGTTATTCGCAGCATTGGACGAAATGGTGACGTTTCCGTGGTATGTGCCGGATGCGAGGCCCGCAGCGTCGGCGGTAATGGCGATGGTCGAAGGGCTGAAAACAGAGGCACTCAGGAAGGCGGGCGACCCGGTGGCTCCGGTAACAGTCAAAGCGCTGCCACCGGATGTGGCAAATGTGAGATACGAAGTAGCCTTCCCTGCGCCAGGCGCGCCGAAGAGTTCAACGGTTGAGATTTTCGTGACGTCAATGACGGGTCCGCCGGTGACGTTGAGGGTGACCGGAATTGTTATGTTGTCGGCTGGGTCTGTCGAGCCGGCGATGGTCACCGAACCGGTATAGGTTCCTGGCGGGAGGTTAGACCTTGCAGCGCTGATCGCATTGGGAAGGGGAACGAAGGTACTTCCGGCTGGCTGGAAGGTAAGCCAATTGCCTCCGTTGTTCGTCGAAACCGTGCCGGTCACCGCGCTTGCAGGATAGATAAAGGCAAATGCGGCTTGAGTCGAAGTGCCCGCCAGGCCGACGTAAAAGTTCAGGGAACGCGGGATGCCTGCGATCGTGACGGTGACCGCAATCTGTTGTGGCGAGTCTACAGCGTTGGCGTCGGTGAGCGTAATGAATTCGGTGTAGGTTCCCGCCGCAAGCGAAGCAGTTGCAAGCGTAATTGTTACCGGATTGCATGTTCCGGTAAGCACTACGCATTTCTGGGATGCTCCGACCGCGGCGGATAGCCAAGCGGCGGTGGACGATGCGGTGAGGTTGAGGGTCCCATCGCCGCTGTTCTTTGCTTCCACCGATTGCGCCGGGCCGTTCGATCCAGGCCTGATGGGCGCGGGTGTCACGGTGTCAGTGCTCAGTACCAGACGTGGGGCGGCATGGAGGCACGGAGTCAGAGCAATCACGAGAAACGCCGAAAGTGTTGAAGTTATTTTCATATCCGGTTGTCAGTCCAAGTTAATATCAGTCCAGGTTAATAAAAGCATACCTTGCGTCTTCCGTGTGTCAGATCCCAAAGAGCTGGCCTCTTTCAGACTCGACAGGCGCAGACCTTTTCAGCTTTTTTTCAGACTTCCAGGCGCACAATTAATACTATGGAACCCTGTGCCAAGTGCGGCCAAGCCACAGAACTATATTCCAACCAGGTTCCAGTCTGCATTGCCTGCGCCCTGAAGCAACAGGAGGCGATCAAGGATTCCACCCTGAAGAAAATTACCGGGTCGAAGGATTCGATAAAATCCAGCCCGGCTGGTACTGCGCGTGAGCCACGAAGCCCTGGTAATGGCAAACTGCACCGTCTGCCCCGCCTCGAATAACCAGGGAAACAAGCAATATTAGTGTCGAAAGTGACGGATTCCGGTGAAAACCATCGCTGCCCCTAATTTGTCGGCAGCGGCGATCACGTCTCCATCGTTGACCGATCCGCCCGGCTGAATGAAGGCCGTGGCACCGTTGGCCACCGCTTTTTCAAGACCATCGGGGAATGGAAAGAACGCATCAGACCCGACTACGCTGTCCTTCAACGACAAATGCGCTTTGATCGCCGCAATATTCACCGAATCGACGCGGCTCATCTGCCCTGCCCCCACAGCCATCGTCTGCCCCGCCTGGGCATAGACGATCGCATTGGATTTCACGTGTTTAACCACTTTCCAGGCGAACTCCAGCGCCTTCCACTCCTGCTCGGTGGGAACACGGGCCGTTTTAACCACGCACGTGGCGCGGTCAAATCCAGGAAGATCGACAGTCTGGGCCAGATATCCGCCTGAAATACTTTTCACCACGAGCGGTTCGACGACAGGATTCACCTTGACCAGACGGAGATTCTTCTTGGCTTTCAATATGGTCAGCGCACCCTCGGAAAACGCGGGCGCGGCGATCGCTTCCACGAAGAGCCTGGCAACTTCGCCCGCGGTCTCCTCATCCACTTCACGATTCAGCCCGATCACCCCACCGAACGCCGAAACCGGATCGCAGGCCAGCGCGAGTCGATAGGCCTCAGCGAGAGATTCATTTTCGCCGCAACCGGCCGGGTTCGTGTGCTTGATGATAGCCGCGGCGGGCGAAGCAAACTCGCACACCAGTTGCCAGCAGGCATCCAGATCGACCAGATTGTTGTAGGAAAGCTCCTTGCCGTGAAGTTGTTCACAGCCCGCAATTCCGACCGAGCCGGTGGAATAGAGCGCGGCCTGTTGATGCGGATTTTCACCGTAACGGAGCGACATCCGGCGAGGTACCTTGATATCCAGCGCCGCAGGGAGAGGCTCCGCTTCTTTGCCGATGCTCGCAAGCTTCGCGCTGATGGCCCGGTCGTAGTCGGCGGTGACACGGAACGCGTCGCAGGCCAGACACCACTTGGTCTCCCGCGAAAGAACGCCGAATTGGCGCAGTTCATCAAGGATCGAAGGGTAATCGGAAGCCGAGGTGACGATCGCTACGTCCTGCCAGTTCTTGGCTGCGGAGCGAATCATCGTCGGTCCACCGATATCAATGTTTTCGATCAGTTCTTCGGTGGAAACATTGGGCCGCGCCGCCACTTTTTCGAACTGATAGAGGTTTACCACCACCATGTCGATTGGCGTAATGGCATGCTCCTGCAGCGCCGCCATGTGACCGGCGTTGCCGCGGATCGCGAGAATACCACCGGTAATCTTTGGATGCATCGTCTTGACGCGGCCATCGAGCATCTCGGGAAACCCCGTAACGTCGGAAACATCGCGCACCGGAATGTCCGAGTCGCGCAGCAGTTTTGCCGTGCCACCCGTCGAAATCAGTTCGGCGCCGAGGGCGTGAAGACCACGCGCAAAATCGGCAACACCGGTTTTGTCGGTGACGCTAAGAAGAACTCTCATAGGGAAACCACCAGATTAACAGGCAGTGGGTTAACTGGTGGTTCACGTGCTGGGGTATAGACTACCCACGATGACTATCCATCGGATATTGCTCCCCATCGATTTCTCGCAGGCAGCGCGCTCGATTGCCCCTTTTGTCCATTCCATGGCGCAGCGGCATAAGGCCGGCGTCACGTTGATCCATGTTATTCAGCCTGCACCTCCGATATTCGGCGGCATCGGAGCGGACGGGGGAATGGGCGCTGTTTCTCCCGATGTTTTCGACTATGAGCCGAGTCGTGAAGCCATTCGGCTTCATCTGGCGGAATTCGCAGCCGCCGAAATGCCCAACACCGATATCTTCATCGTAGTCGAGATAGGCGACCCTGCGTCTGTGATCGCCGAATACGCGCAGGAAAATGCTGTGGATCTGATCTGCATGTCGACACATGGACACGGTGCGTTTCGGCGCGCGTTGCTTGGTTCAGTCACCTCAAAAGTGTTGCATGATGCGAAGATCCCAGTCTGGATGAGCGCTCACGCAACAGAAGCAACCCATCGCGCCCATCCGGAGCCCCGCCATATTGTGGTCGCGGTCGACGTGGACGCCAGCGCGCGCGAAACCCTGAACGCCGCAGTGGCGATCGCAAAAGAGACCAACGCAACGGTAGACCTTGTCACCGCGGTGGTTGAGACTGCTTTGGCGCGGGGAATGTCAGACGCGCAGCTCGATGAGTTGCTGATCGAGGGGACAAGAGAGTTGCTGGCGAAGCTTCAGTTCGAGGCGGGCACGCAGTTTGAAACGGCTATCAGGGTAGGGACACCTGCAGACGTGGTGCGTGCCGTTGCCACCGAGAAGCGGGCAGATCTGGTGATTTGCGGGCGCGGGCATGCTCACGGAATTCTTGCTCACCTGAGAGACGGGAATTATGCAATTATTCGCGAAGCACCTTGCCCGGTACTCAGCGTGTAGCTACTCCGCATGTGGCAGGCGGGTTCACCAGCTGTGACGTTGTTCGGTCCACGGATCGCCCCGCATGTGATAACCGTTGCGTTCCCAGAATCCCGGCTGATCCGAGGGCGTCAGTTCGATCCCTGAAAGCCATTTTGCACTTTTCCAGGCATAAAGGCGTGGAATAATCAGGCGGGCCGGACCACCGTGATCCGGTGAAATCGGCTCGCCGTCATGGCTGAACGCCACCAGCGCATCTTCGGCCAGAAAATCGGCCAGCGGCAGGTTGGTTGTAAACCCGTGATCGTAACCATGCGCAAGCACAAAACCGGCGTTGGAACCAGAGCCGCCAGCCAGTTCGAGTAACGTGCGGGTGGAAACCCCTTCCCATACATTCCCAAGACGGCTCCAACGTGTGACGCAGTGAAAATCCGCGAAGACTTTGGTCTTCGGAAGCGCGAGGAATTCCTGCCAGGTCCATTCAACCTGCTGGCCCACCAGCCCGAAGACGCGCAACTTCCAGGTATTGAGATCGACCGCCGGAGTGCCGCTGGCATCCAGAACCGGCCACTTTTTCGTGCGTGACTGCCCTGCCGGAAGGCGGTTTTGGCGAAGAGTATCAGGGCTGATGACGACGCCGGAACCCGCGTTGGCAGGCGTCGGGGGGATATCGCCCTGGACTTTTGAAGAATCCATAAAGAAGCTCATTGAAGGTCCCGGAACTCCTGGCAAAGAAATTGCTTCGGCTGATCCCGTGCTGCGCTACTATATTATCCAGTCGCGATATTTTCCAGTCACGGGAATCAGGATGACATCCGCCAGTCACCCCCGCCAAAGTAGTCGCGCCGGACAGGTGCCCGGGAAGATTGTGGCACCCGTCAGCTTGTTGGTGCTGCCCGCGCTGCTGCTCTTCCATCTCTGCGCACCTGTATCCGCACAAAACATGATGCACACGGCGGATGCCATGGATGAAGTTAATCTGCTTCCGGGCGACTCCGCCGTGCTTGAAATGGAAGAGATCAAGAAAGACCTTCCCTGCACGGTGACGTCGGTGAAGCCCGTTATGGGATTCGATATGCGGTTCCATTCGGGATACGACATTACGATCCCGCTCAAGGAATTGGCGAGCAACGGACAGACACTCACCGTCGTTTTCTCAGTAGCGCCAGCTTCCGCGAAAGACACGCCGCGTTATTTCTCGCAGAAGTTCCGAGTGCCGGAACTCCCCGAGGACGCGGGAGGGAAGACGCTTCTGGAAGGCGGCTTCGACATCGGCGAAGGTAGTTATCACGTGCGGTGGCTGATGCGCGACCATCTCGAAAGGGTTTGCTCTTCCAGTTGGGACATCAACGCCACGTTGAACCGCAGAGACCAGGACATGAAGATGAACCTGACGCCAAACGCCGTGGAAGCTGCCGATTTCGAGTTTTTCAAACCCGAGCCTCCGGTTGCCAGAAAGCCGGATGGCGATCCTCTCAAGGTGAAGGTTCTTATCAACTACGCGCCTCAGGAAAGCGCGGCGGCGGCCATGGCTCCGGTCGATGCCAGCGCGCTCGTATCTATCCTGCGGACCATCGCCCGGGAACCCAGAATCGTTCAGTTCAGCATTGTAGCCTTCAACCTGAATGAACAGCGGGTGGTTTACAGGGCCGACAATCTGGACGAAATCAATTTCCCTGATTTGGGGAAGCAACTGCGGTCGCTGAAACTGGGAATGGTTGACTACAAACATCTGGCGGACCCCCATAGTCCGACTGAATTTCTGACCCATTTGGTGCAGGATGAACTCACCGGCAGTCAGGCGGATGCGGTCATTTTTGCTGGACCTAAAGCCTTTTTAGATCAGCAAGTTACACAAGATAACTTAAAGGATATTGGAACTATCAGTTATCCGGTCTTTTACATGAATTATATGCTGGTGCAGGGTGGCTCATGGAGTGAAGCACCGGCTTGGCGCGATGCGATCGGTTCGGTGGTTAAAAAGCTTCGGGGTTTTGAATACACCATCACCCGCCCCCGTGATTTGTGGACGGCCTGGACCGATATCATGAATCATATCTCTGCAAAGATGAAACTTCCGAGCACTGCAAGCGCGTCTTCCCATTAGATGCAATTTAGCTTCAGGATGACGTCTGCCGGCCGTTTCGCAGCCGTCGCCACTATCCTTCCCTGTATTTTTCTTGTGCCCGCAGTCGTGGCGCAGCGGTATTCAGATCCCGACACGCTGGCACCTTCTTATCCCTCGCCTCAGCTTGTCGTGGAGCGCATGCTCAAACTGGCCGATGTGAAGCCGGGAGAGATGGTCTACGACTTAGGGTGCGGCGATGGCCGTATTGTCATCACGGCGGCATCGAAATTCGGGGCAAAAGCGGTTGGCGTGGAAATCCGACGCGATATCTACGAAACGACGCTTGCGCGGGTAGCCTCATTGGGACTCTCCGAGAAAGTTCAGATTGTGCATGGTGACGCGCTGAAGACCAACCTCGGCCCTGCCGATGTGGTCACGCTTTACCTGTTAACCAGTTCGAACGAGCGGCTCCGACCCATTCTGGAGGCTCAGTTGAAGCCGGGCGCACGCGTTGTTTCCCACGATTTCGAGATTCGCGGCTGGAAACCTATGCAGACTGAAAAAATGATCATTGAGGGCCGCCCCCACATGATCTATGCCTATACGATGGGCACGAACCGGCCGGACGCGAAACATAAGTAGACTTGGCCAGCCAATTGCTCTGTAGGGCTCGAAAGCGAGTCTGAAAATTAATGCGAACTCCGGAACACGTGTGGCTGGTGGTTGAAAACGATATAGTTGTGCGCGGAGAGATGCCGAGCGGCGACCCGTCAGTCTTTGCAGTCCCGACCGGGATTCCCGCGAACGAGGCGGTGGCAAAGATGACGAGCGACAACTGGCAGCTGTTGCTCAGCGAGAATTCCGCGAATGCCGGAGACTATCGCATTCAACTGGTACGTGAGAACCCGCCACAGTAAGCGTTGGCGGGGAGGCGTCCCCCGTTAGCACCCAAACTACTTAATTTGGAGATTCACAACGGGCGCCGGTTTTGTATCGAATGAGCTCAGTGTCTTCGAAGTGCTCGCCTTGCCGTTGGACTTGGCCAGCAACTCGTAATCGACGTCTTTGCTCAGGCCCGCAAAATAATAGTCGCCTTTTTCCCGCGTGATGAAGGAACGAACCTGGAGCGTCCGCGTGTTCTTAAGCTGAACGATCGCGCCTTCCAGCGGCTTACCATCGGCGTCAGTGACGAAACCACTGACGGGCCGTTCAGTCGCAAGCCGTTTCTGGTCTTCCTTAGTCGGATTCCCGTCTTTCGGAGCCTTGCTCATTACAAAAGCGGGTGGCCCGTTGCCGTTCTGATCGTTCGCCTTCGGGTCCGTGTTGGTGCTCTGACTGTAGGCGGGGATGCTGACCACCGCCGCCACTAGAACCGATAGAGCCATTTTCTTCAACATAAGTCGTGACGCCTCTACCCTCATTTTACCGCGCTTTCACGATCAGCGGGATTTACACCCACCATGCCGCTACCGGCTTATCGCGAATCACCAACGCATCCAGAAACTTCACGGCCTTCGTGAGCCCTTCTTCCGGGGACATGATCGTATCCTCATGCTCCACTGAAAGCACGTAATCGTAGTTGTACATGCGGAGCGTGGAGATGAATTCGCTCCACCATTCCGCGCCGTGTCCGTAGCCGCAGGTACGGAAGATCCAGCTGCGATTGCGTTCATCGGTGTAGAGCTTGGTATCCAGAACACCGGTCCTTGGCAGATTTCGCTCGTAGATCTGGGTGTCTTTGGCGTGGACGTGATAGATGCATCCATCCAGAACGCGTACGGCGGCGATCGGATCGATGCCCTGCCAGAACATGTGGCTCGGATCGTAATTGCAGCCAACAGAGGGGCCTGCGATTTCACGGAGCCGCAGCATCGTTTCCGGGCTGTACGCGACGAACCCGGGGTGCATTTCAATCGCAACCTTCACGCCGTGATCCGCCGCAAACTTGCCGTGTTTCTTCCAATAGGGCGTGACTTTTTTGTCCCACTGCCAGGCCAGCAGTTCCAGGTATTCCGGCGGCCAGGGCGTCGTCACCCAGTTCGGATATTTTGCTTTGTCGCTGTCGCCGGGGCAGCCTGAGAAATCGATCACGACCGGGACTTCCAGCTTTTCCGCAAGCAGAACCGTCTTGCGGCTCACTTCCTGATACTTTTTCGCAACGGCCGGATCGGGATGAAGGGGATTTCCGTGGGAACTCAACGCGCTGATGGTGAAACCGTTGTCGGCAATCTTTTGCTTGTACTCTTTCAGTGCGGTCTTGTTTTCCAGAAGTGAGAGCTTGCAATGCGGGTCGCCTGGATAGTTGCCGGTACCGAGCTCAAACGTACTTACCCCGAGGGTTTTCAGTTTCTTCATGACCTCGTCAATCGACAGATGCGACAGCAGCGGGGTAAAAACACCGATTCTCATGAAGCCAAGAATAACAGGGGATCTTGTACCCGCACGCTGGGGAATTGTCGAGCGTCACTCTGTTCATGACGAAACTACTGTTCATGTGCCTTCCGATGAGTGCGACTCAACTTTTATTGGCGCAGACGCCGCGAGTTGCACCGGGGCGAGTTACACCGGGGCGGGTTGCTGGCGGCAGCTCTCAGTAACGTATATCGAATGAGGGGCACCAGGGTTCGAGCCAGGCTACTCTGCATCCACCGCCGCTGGTTACGCAGGTCTACCTGGCGTATTTTTTCCAACGCAGCCGTCTGATGCGCTGAAACCCACCGTATCGTTTTCTTTGGTCGTGTCTTTTCTTTAGCCGTATCCTGGACGTACCGTCGCGGTAATAGTAAATGAGACCGTGACGCCACAACAGGCATTTGACCAGCATCATCAGGCCGTCTACAGCTTCGCCTGGAGGCTGACCCATCGTCGCGATATCGCGGAAGATATCACCCAGGAGTATTTCCTGGCTTTCATTCGCGCGCCACACCGGTTCGATCCGGCGAAGGGAAGCATAAAAGTATTTCTCTTCTCGATCACTCGTAATCTGGCCCTGAAGCAATACCGTGACGATCGCGGCGAGCTCCCTCTTGATGGATCGGAGCGGCTTGCGGGTAACGACCCCAGGGAATCGATTGCCATTTCATCGGCTGTTGCATCCGCTGTAGCCAGCCTCCCGCACCTGCAGCAGGAGGCGTTGATTCTGTTTGAATACGAAGGCGTCACGCTGGAAGAAATCGCTCAGATTGTCGGCGCCGATATCGGAACCATCAAGTCTCGTCTGCATCGGGGGCGCGAGCGACTCCGCAGAATACTGGCCGAATACCGCAAGGAGGGAAACACCCATGGAACCGTTCGATAACGATGAGTTAACGGAGCAGGAGCTCGACGCGATATTGCCAGACTGGAAAGCTCCCGTTGCGCCAGCACGCTTGCGCGCGGCATTGTTTCCGGAATTGCGGATGCCCTGGTGGAAAAGACTATGGGGCGCGTCATTTCGGATTCCTTTGCCGGTAGCGTTCGTTCTGGTGATTCTGCTGGTAGCAGCAACATGGCGCTGGGCTATACCCAGGGACGTCCCGGTCAGGAACGACTTGCAGCCAGTAAAAGAAATCAGTCTGAGGATTATCAGGAATGCGGATTTTAAAAACTAGCCTGTTGTTTCTTCTGGCCGTCGCGGCCATCGCCCAAACAAGCGGAACCGCCGCCCAAACAAGCGAGACCACGGTTATGAGCGGGAATGCAATTCTCCAGTCGGGCGCTGTATTTGATTTCCGCGCGGTGTTGAGACCTCCGGGCAAAGCGGACGGCCTGGGCGAAGGCGGTGTCATACCGGAGCCGGGTAGAAATCTCGTACATCGCTATATGATCGACCGAGGCAACAAACAGTATTCGGGCTATGACGTCGAGGTAGGAACGCCTGACGCTACCGGCGCGTACCTTGTCACTTTCAAGGCCCTGAGCAACCCGGAAAAAATCGAAGAGATGAAAGGCCTGAAGGCCGCCACCATGCCCCAGTTCCCTCCGGCAGAACTCATGCACGATGGGGAGGTGATCGAGCTTGACTTCATGCGGAGTCCTGACGGGAGACGAAGACTCACAGACATCATCGCGATTCAGATGCACAACACGCGCCCGCCGGCTGCGACAACGGTTGCCAGCCCGCGGGATTTCACGATCGACGACGGGGCCATCACATTCGACCTGAGCCGATACGAGTTCTGGAAACAGGGGCAGGAATACAAGGGCATGTCCGGGTTCACCGGCAAACCCGGGAAAACACTTTGGTTCACGATTCCGGGCGATGGGCGCTACATCCTCTCGCTGGTTCCCCACGAGGGCTTCACAAAATCCGGAACCGTCAGGGACAACGTGGTGGCTTTCGGAGACCCGGGCAAGCAATACGAATTGAGACTCCGAAGCCCCGTTGCCGGCGCGGGAAAAGCCTGGAATCTCTATGTACTGCACGGGCCAGGTGCTTTCTCGTTGCAGGGCCTGTCAGGCGCTGTCCAGTTCGGAACCGACCGTCTGGAAAATCTTTTACCGAGGTAATCATGACAAAGCTTGTTCTCGCACTCTTCCCTGCTCTTCTATTCGCACAGGCAGCGCCATCCTTCGACGTCGCCTCAATCAAGCCCAGCGATGCGTTGAAGAAGGCTGGCGCGACTTCCGGGTGGTCCATCTCACCATCGGGGAATGGCCTGAAGATTGTCGGAAGCCTGCAGACGTTGATCAGGTACGCGTATGGCATGGAAGACGTGCAGATTTACGGCGGGCCGGCCTGGCTGGATCGCGACATATTCGAGATCAACGCGAAGGCGGCGACACAGGTCAGCGGAGACGATCTCAAGCTGATGCTGCGGTCGCTTTTGGCGGAAAGATTCCAACTGACGAGTCACACCGAAACCCGCCAGTTGCCGATCTATTCGCTGGTAACACTCAAGGGTGCCTCCAAACTCCCCGAAGGCGACACCAATATGAAAGGAAGCTTCAGCACCGGGCCTGGCTCCCTGCGCGGCACAATGGACACTCCCCGATTCGCAGCACATCTTACTTCGATGCTGGGGCGAACCGTTATCGATAACACGGGATTGAATGGTATCTGGAAGTTCGACCTGACCTGGGCGCCCGAGGATGGAACTCCCACGGCGGCGATCTTTTCTGCCATTCAGGAACAGGTGGGACTGAAACTGGAAGCGACGAAGGGTCCGGTGCAGGTGCTCGTCATCGACCGCGCGGAAAAGCCCTCCGAGAACTGACTAAACGCGTACTTTAAACTGACTGTGTGCTGCGTATTGATCGTATTGAAACTGTTCAGGTCCCACCGCGTTGGGGATTACTTCGGGTCATCGTCGATGGAGGTCTGGAAGGCTACGGCGATTTCAGTGTCGAAGGCCAGTTAAGTTCCACCGAGGCGTTGGTCCACGAGCTCAGCGAGCACTTTATCGGTCAGGATGCGCGCGACCTCAAGCGTTTGGTGCGCGGCTGCTACGACCAGAATTTTTACCATGGCGGCCCGCACTACATGTCGGCACTCGGCGGCATCGAGATGGCGCTGTGGGACATCCTCGGCAAGAGCCTGAATCAACCGGTTCATCGACTGCTGGGCGGGCGAGTCCGCGACAAGGTGAAGGTTTATCGCTGGGCGGGCGGCAACAATAACGCACCTGGCGCTGCAGCCGAAGAAGCGGCGCAGGTTGTTTCCGAAGGCGCGCGCGCGTTGAAGATGAACGCGTGTCCGCCGCTCGCCGCTATCGATACGTACGGTGGGGTCCAGATGGCCGTGGATCGTGCCCGCGCGGTTCGCGATGCCGTCGGCCCTGACATCGATATCGCTTTCGATTTCCACGGACGCTGCAATGTTCCGATGGCGCGCCGGCTTGCCAAAGAACTCGAATTCGCCAACCCGCTTTTCTACGAAGAGCCCGTACGCCCCGATTACAACCGCTGGCTACCGGAAATCGCCGCGATCACTCACATTCCGATCGCGACCGGAGAACGCATGCATACCGTGGCGGAATTCGTGAACGTGGTGGCGGCAAAGGGTGCGCATATTCTGCAACCGGATCTGGTCCACATCGGAGGCATCATCAACACGGCGGCGGTGGCGTCATTGTGCGAAGCGAACGGAATCGCACTCGCGCCCCACTGCCCGCTCTCGCCGATTATGTTCATGGCGTCGCTTCAGGTGGTAGCCCAGTCGCCCGCCGGGTGGATCCTCGAATGGTCCAAGGGAATTCATTACAATTCTTTCGGAGCAAAGGGATCGATTGACCCCTGGATGCGCTACATCACCGAGAGCGACTGGCCGCTCTTCGATACCGACGAGACGGGCCATTTGCCGGTAACCGAACGTCCTGGTCTGGGAGTCGGAATCAACTGGACCGAAGTGCAAAAAGGCGCGACCGAAGGCACCAAATGGCGCGATCAGCTCATGGAATTGCCCGACGGTACGAAGGCGAACTGGTAACGACGGTCCTTCCCTGATTCCGGCTACAATAGTTTTATGGCGATAGTGCTCGAGGATGCGTTTCTCCCAGCAACTCTGACCGTGCCTCCCATGACCGATGAGGAGTTCGCGGCGTTCTGCGCGGAGCACCCCGATCTGTTTTTTGAAATGACAGCGGATGGAGAGCTCATCGTCATGCCGCCGACATTTTCTTCGACGGGCGCTCAGAACTTTGAGATCCTTGGGCAGCTCCGGAGCTGGAGCCGTACGGATGGCCGCGGAGTCGGCAATGATTCTTCAACCGGGTTTGTACTTCCCAATGGCGCACGCCGTTCCCCGGATGCTTCGTGGACGCCCAAGAGCGAAATCCTGAAACTGAGTCCGGAGGACCGCAAAGGCTTCTGGCATCTTTGCCCGGATTTTGTCATCGAGTTGCGTTCAAACTCAGACCGCATGCGAGTCCTTCGCGAAAAGATGACCGAGTATATGGCGAATGGCGCCCAACTCGGCTGGCTGCTGGATCCCGAAGCCCGAACGGTAGAGATCTATCGTCCGGGCCTCGAACCCGAGTTGCCGGACGGTAAGGAATCTGTCGCTGGCGAGGGCCCGGTGGACGGCTTCGTACTGGACTTGCGTTCAGTCTGGGATCCCTTCACAGCATAAACCGACGTGACGTCTGTCCTGATCCTCGCGCTCTTACTCGCACAGCAAACGGCACCGCCCGAAAAGGCAACTCTGTCGGGCACAGTGGTCGATTCGATCACCGGTTTGCCGCTGGGAAAGGCGAGCGTTATTGCTCGGCACGTCAGTGGGCAAGATCCAGGTGCATCGACGACAACCGATGCAAGGGGCAATTTTCTTCTCGTTGACATCGATGCAGGACAGTATCGCCTGGCCGTGAGACGTAACGGATATCTCGACACCTACTTTGGCGCGAAGCAAGTGGGCGACGGTTTTGGGAGCACTATCACTCTGACGTCCGGACAGAGGCTGCAGGGCCTCCAGGTCAAACTGATGCCCTTTGGCGTGATTGCAGGTACTGTGAGAGATGCCGATGGCGAACCCGTCGCCGGGGCCGCCGTTGAAATCTATGCATCGAGCTACCAGGCTGGGCGACGGCGGATTCAATCGATTTCGGGTCCGATCACTACTGACGATCTCGGCCAGTACCATATGGTTGCCATTCCACCTGGACGGTATTACGCTTCAGCCAGAATGCGCCGTGGCTATGGAGACGAGGTGACAGTGGATCATTCGGCTAAATCGAAGACCTTGCCTGAAATCCCTGTTACCACCTTCTACCCCGGAACCCTCGATCCCTCGGGAGCCCGCGCAATCGACGTCGCACCCGGGGGGCGCGCGACAGGTATCGACATCGCTATCATCCGCAGCCCGTTGTACAAAGTTTCAGTCCATGTTGACGCACCAACAGGATTTCGGGGGGGTGCCGCCCTGCAGTATGCAATCGAGGGTTTCGGCTGGATCGGAAATTCAAGAAATATCAATCCCCAGGACGTTGAAATCAATGGAGTGCCGCCCGGCTCCTATATTCTTAGGTTCGGCGCCAGCATGCCACAGAAACCAATCGATGGAGCCGACGACGGCGTTCCCGATGGTTGCGGCTCCAGCACGCCCCTGACGGTCAAACAAGGCGATGTCGAAGGGCCGCGCGTCGCCCTGGGTCGGTGTGCAGAGCTGATTGGACACGTTACCCGAGATGACGGGAAGCCGCTCAGACGCGACGGAGTTTCTGGCTTCGTCGGCTATGACGGCAGCGGCGACAACAGGGTAATCAGGGATGACAATACCTTCCGCCTTACAGTATCCGCAGGCAGCCATACGCTCGATTTCTCCAATATGATCAAGGCAAACGGGCTTTACATAAAGAGCGTTAGGTCGGGAAACCAGGACTTCCTGCGAAACGTAATCATCCTCGCTGACTCGGAGCATCTGGATCTGGAAGTAGTGCTCGCGGCCGACGGCGGAAGCGTCGACGGAATCGTGACAGACTCCGACAGCAAGCCGGTCCCGGGAGCCCGAGTCGTCCTGATCTCCAACGAAACCGCACTGCGCTCCCGCCCGGACTACACGCCGAGCGTCACCGCAAACGAAGCCGGCCATTTCGAAATCAAAAACGTCGCACCCGGAGACTACAAACTCTTCGCCTGGGAAGACATCGAAAGAGACAGCTGGTTCGACCCGGATGTTCTGAAAGATTTCGAGGCCAGGGGCCAGGCTGTGAGCGTTAAAGCAAAAGACAATCAGACCGCAAACCTGACTGTGCTCCGGTAAGCCGCTACTTCACTTCCACCCAAGCTCTGCTCTGGCTGCTCTTGATCTCCGCTTCCAGAATCGTCAACTGGCGCAGACCATCCGCAAACTGCGGATAATCAACCGGCGCCGACGGATCCAGAATCGAACCATAAAACCGCCGGAAGATCTGCTTGAACGTATCGTCGTAACCTTCGCTGTGCCCGCCCGGCAGATCCGCATACGGACGCGCGCCGGGCTGCAGCAGCGACGGATCCTTGATGATGATCTGGTTCGGCGAATTGCGATGCCCGATCCACAACTCATCCGGACGTTCCTGATTCCACGCCACGCCCGACTTCGACCCGTAGACCTCAATGCTCAAACCGTTCTTACGACCAGCCGAAACCTGGCTCGCAGTATAAGCCCCGCGCGCACGATCGCCCATACGGAATACGACAGCCCCGAAATCTTCGGTATCCACGTCGTACTCGGTGTAATCGTCCGGGGATAATGTCTTCCCCGCGAAAGCTTCGATCTGCCCTTTGGGCTTCAGGCGCTTCTTGTGGAACGTCTGCAGATCCGCGCAAACCTCGGTAATCCGCAGCCCCGTAATGTGCTCAGCCATATCGCAGAAATGCGAACCAACATCAGCTACCGTGCGCGACGGACCGTTGTCCTTCGTCTCAATGCGCCAGTTGTAATCGGTGGGGAAAAGCAGCCAGTCCTGTGAGTAGGTTCCCTGCACAATCAGAATGTCGCCAATATCGCCGGCTTCCACCATGCGCCGCATGTTCTGCACCTGGGGATACATCCGCAGATTGTGGCAAGTGCAATTGCGAAGTTTTTTCGCGGACGCGATCGAGACCAGTTCCGCCGCAGCAGCAGCCGAAGTGGCCAGCGGCTTCTCGCAGATCACGTGTTTACCGGCTTCCATCGCTGCCTTCGAAAACGGGGCGTGGAACGTATTCGGCGTACAGATATCGACGGCATCGATCGTCGGATCGGCCAGCACCTCTCTGTAATCGGCAACCGCTTTTTCGGCGCCAAATTCTTTTGCGTACCGCTCAGCCTGCGCGATGTTCACATCGACGATAGCGGCGATATCCACAAATCCGAGACGGCGAATCGCCTCCACGTGAACCCGGCCCACAAAGCCGGTTCCGATAACTGCGGTGCGTAATCTTTTGCTCATAGCCTGACCATTATAATGGAGCCACGCTTCCACAATGACGCCGAGCTTCATCATGAAGGCAGTGCTCGCCGCTGGCCTCCTCACTGCGGCGCTAGGCACCGCATTGGCCTGGCAAAAACCATGGCGGCAGTATCCCGGGCAGGACAACGTAGAATTGCCCTCCGACTTTCAGGAAAAAACGGAATGGCAGTTTGCCCGCCTCATGTACCCGCCATTTCAGGGTGTGATCGACGGCCGCGGACCACGTGGTGGCGGTGGCGGCTTTGGTGGGTTCGGCGGCTTCGGTGGTTTTCGCGGCGGCAACTGGACGAATGGCAACTCCAGCTGGACCACCGACTATGATGCGGCTGATCGCCACGTCTCCCGCGCACTACGCCGCCTGACCCGCCTTCATGTCCGCTCTGTCGAGCAACCCGTTAATCTCGACGATGGCGACGATGTCTTCAACTACCCGTGGGTCTACGCCGTCGAAGTGGGGCACTGGCAACTGACGGACAACCAGGTGAAGCAGATGCGCGAGTTCTTCGACCGTGGCGGCTTCTTCATGTGTGACGATTTTCACGGCTCCCAGGAATGGGACGTCTTCATCGCCACCATGCAGCGCGTCTTTCCCGATCGTCCAATTGTTGACCTGCCCAATGAAGACGCCATTTTCCATGTGGTCTATGACCTGTCGAATCGCTACCAGGTTCCGGGCGCGCAATACCTCCGCAGCGGGCGAACCTATGAGAAAGATGGCGTTGACCCGCACTGGCGCGGCATCTTCGATCTGAAAGGCCGCCTCATCGTGGCGATCTGTAACGACATGGATTTGGGCGACGCCTGGGAATACGCCGATGAGCCACGCTACGACGAGAAGTTTTCAGCGCTGGCGTTTCGCATCGTTGCCAATTACGTCGTCTATCCGATGACGCATTGAGCACTTAAAACTCGCCGGCAATTCCCTGCCCGTCGGTCATCGGGTTTCGCTGGCGAGAAGCCCTTTCACTCGATCCAGCCCGGTGCTCCCGCTCCAAAGCAAGCAGAGAGCCGCGAGAACAGGGCAAATTCCAGCCACCAGAATCGCCGGCCCAAACTGCTTTTGCGGACCCAGTATCCAGCCGGTGATAACGGGCGCCGCCGCACCCGCCACCTGCGAGATTGTATTCAGATAACCAACGCTCCGTCCCGCCATATTCTTCGACGAAGCGTGCTGCACAATCGCCCAGAAGTTCGAGTTACCCGCGCCTGTGGCACAAATCGAAAAGGTCAGAACCGGTATGACCCAATCCTGAGTTGGCAATATCAGGAGCAGCAGAATGGCCGCGGTCCCCAGGTACCCCAGAACGGCAATCGACAGGCGAGTTCGAAACACGCCGATACGAGCCGCCAATTTGTCCGCGGCGAAGCCGATCAGGACATTCGTGGCCGCCATAGAAAACAGCCCCGTCGAAATCACCCGGCCCATCCCGAGATTCGAGAAGCCCTTTGAAAGCACAAGATAACTGGGCACCCAGGTCAGGACAAAATACCAATAATAGGAAGCCAGCAGACTGCTCAGCGACAGAGCCCAAAACGCCCGGCAGTCAAGAAGATCAGACCACGTCCAAGCGTCATCCGTTTTCTCGGCAGTCCTGGCATCCGCAATCCCCACCTCCGCGGTCCCTACAGCCCGTGTCCCTTCCAAGGGAACCGCCGCGAGCCAGCAGGGGATCCACAAGAGCGCACCTAGTCCCGTGGCTGCGAACATTGCCCGCCACCCGAAACGCTCCAGGAGCATCGTTCCCAGAAGCGCCCCCAGCGCAGGGCCAATGCTCTGCCCCGCAATGTAGATCGACGTTGGAAGCCCCTGATCCTTCCCTGCAAAGTTGTTCCGGATGAAACTCAGGCTCGCCAGCGGGCCGATAGCCTCAGCAAACCCCAGCACCATTCGCAGGCCAATAATGTCCCCACGTCCACGGCTGAGAGCAATCGCCGCCGACGCGATCGACCAGATCAGAAAGCCTCCCGCGTAGGCTCTGCGAATTCCAAGCCGATCCACCAGCGCGCCGGCGGGAATCTGAAAGGTCCCGTAAGTCCAGAAAAAAGCCGAGAGCAACACGCCCATTGCGGCCGGAGAGATCGCGAAGTCGCGCATGATCGAGGGCGCCGCAATACTGAGATTCCCGCGATCGATGTAACTGATCACAATCCCAAAGAACACCAGCGCGAGCACCACCCAGCGTTTATTTGGGCGGAGGTTCACGAACATTGCCCATAGACGACGCGGCCGTCCTTAATGACACTGATGATCCCCTGCGGTTCACGATCGGGGTCTTCATAGCTCGAATGGCTCCGAACAGACGCAGGATCGAAGATTGTCAGATCCGCGAAATAACCCGGTTTGAGCAATCCACGATCCCGCAAGCCCAGGCGCTTAGCTGGTTTGCCAGTGATCTTATGCACCGATTCCGCCAGAGGCATCCAGCCCTCATCTCGAGTAACCTTGCCCAACAATTCAGGAAACGTTCCATACAATCGCGGATGCGCCCTGCCCTTGACATAAAATCCATCGCTGATCACGGAACAGAGAGGATGAGTGATCAGCTGTCGAAGATTATCTTCACTCTGATTGAACGAAACGACGTTCACCACGCCGTCTTCTTCCACCAGGAGATCCAGCGCAGCCTCCGCCGGCGGCACACCTCGATCCAAGGCCACCTCGTCGATCGTCTTCCCCACCAGTTCCGCGTTCCGTCCATTGCCCACCCCGGAAATCGTAATGTCACTCCAGAGTTGCGCACGCGATTGCTCAGTATCGTGAAGGATCTTCGACCGGGTGTCAGGCGTCACCAGACGTTCCAGCAACGCTTCCCTGCCCCCATCCAGGGCCCAACCCGGCAGCCACTGAGTCAGTAACGTGCTTCCGCATTGGTAGGGATAAATATCGAATTCGACATCGATTCCCTCATGCCGCGCCGCCTCAATCTCATCCAGCGCCTGCTGCTGCAATCCCCAATTCTTCCGGCCCGCAGCCTGCAGATGGGATATCTGAAGCCGGCATCCGGTTGTGCGTGCCAGTTCGATCTGTTCACGCACCGCGGGCAACAGGCCCTCCGCATAACTGCGCATGTGAGTCGCATACAGCTTTCCGGTGCGCGCTACAATCCGGCAAAGGTGTTCCAGTTCGTCCGCGCCAGCGCCTGAACCTGGCGCGTACATGAGACCGGTAGAAAACCCCGCGCATCCGGCAGACAAAGCGTCCTCCAGAAATCCCGACATCTGGTCGAACTCAGCGGCGGAAAGCGATTGCTGTGAATTGCCCGCAACCGCAATTCGCATGCTGCCGTGCCCCACCAGTGAGAACACATGCATCTTTGTACTGCCTGTTTCTACCGCACGCAGATACGCGGCGGCGCTGGACCATCCCCATCCATCCGGACGCCCCAGAATGCCCGATGCAAATTCCTGAAGCTCGTGCGGATCCCCGCAATACGGGAACGGGGAAAATCCGCAGTTCCCCACGACTTCACTGGTAACGCCCTGCCTGATCTTCTCCGGACGATCTTCCAGCACCTGCAGATCGAGATGGCTGTGAAGATCGATAAACCCGGGCGCAACGACGAGCCCGGAGCAATCCAAGACCGCGCAATCTTCGGGGCCGGCACAATCGCCCACGTCAACGATCCGGTTACCGTCGATTAAAACGGAGGCCGCCACAGCAGCGCCCCCGGAGCCATCCATCAGCGATCCATTCTTGAAAAGCAACATATACGCGCTACGTGAATCGTACACGAGGCCCGCCCGTAATGCGATACGATCCGAGGGCTCAATATTGAAGACTCAACCGCAGGCGTAAATAGCTAACCAAGGCGGTAGGAATTTCCAGAACTCTCCGCGCATTGTGACGGAAACCGGGGGCAATGCGCGGAATTGCCGGGCTGACCCATAGCCGGAGGTTTCATCGTGTTCCACCTTCTGCGCCGCAGCGATCAGGCCGGCATCACGAACTGGTGTTTCGTCGCTGTCGCTCACCACTTCGTCGCCCTCTTTTAATCAATCCGGTCATGGCTGCGCACTTCCTGCCGGTCGGGTCTTCGCCAACCAGCTCAAAAATACGGTTCAGCCGTTCCACCTGGTCCTGGGTCTGTCCCACGTGTTCGTCGAAAGCGCCCCGGAGTTCGTCGGACACCGCGGCCTTCGACATCTTCGGGAGCGCTTTAGTCAGTTGCTTTTCCGCGTCATACAGATCCCGGAGTTCTTCGATAAACAGTTCTTCCATCGTGGTCGAAGCCTGGCCCTTTTTCCAGAACATCCCGCTCAATGTCCAGAATGAATTCATTCCGCCGCTCCTCGAATACCAGAGCGCTCCACGGCAGGATGAATTTCGGCGTCCGGATCGGATGGCCATTCAGTACTTCCCGGCCAGGCCAGGAGGGAGGGGTGGAGAACAAATCGTTTGGCAAATTCGCCACATGCTGCGCTCCGGCATGCATAGGGCCTTCGGAGATACGACTGTCCTCAAATCCGTTCGTTGCCATGAGGTAATCCTTTCAGGCAAATGCGAGCAATCATCCCGCCACACAGTCCGGTCGTTCTCCATGGCGTTACCCCTTGGTTTCGGGCCTATGGACAGTGAGAATCCATACCCTCTCGTCGCCCGCCACGTCCACGTACCACGAATTGCCATCCTTTCCGGTAGTACTGAACCTATTGCTTGTGGTTGCGGGGAGTCCCATTATCGAAGTAGACAGCACGGTCGGATATATAGAGAGATACATTACATATAGAGCCAGGGACATCGTTAGCATCGGGACCAAGGCGCAGGACCAATGAATATAACTCGCTCAGGAAACACGTTCGCGACTTTGAACCGGCGAGCCAGAATCTACTGGTTTATTGTCGTGATGCTCGGCGCGATCACGGCAGTTGCGGCGGCCCCGTCACTCCGTGGGCAGGAACCTGTGAAGGTCATTATTCTGGCTGCCATTGCGGTCGCAGTCGCCGGCTTCAAAATTCGTCTTCCCGGAATCCCCGGGACATTGTCGCTGAACTACGTAATCATTCTGGTGGCGCTGCTGACATGCAATCTCGGCACCGGAATGCTGGTTGCCCTGGCGGGCACGCTGGGCCAATGCCTGATCCACGCGAAAGATAAACCGCGCTGGTTTCAGGTGCTGTTCAGCGTCAGTGGCATCGCACTGCCCGTTCTGGCTGCAAATACAGCTCTGCACGCCCGGGTGGTGGAACAAGCGGACCCGACTGGCTGCGTGTCTCTTCTCGCCGCCGCCCTGGCCTACTTTCTGATAAACACTATCAGCGTGGCGGGAATCATCAGCCTCAGCACCGCCACCAACTTTTTCCAAGTATGGACCACGTCCTATCTGTGGACCTCTCCCCAATACCTTGTCGGCGGAGCGATCGCGTGGGTCGTAAATTTCTTTGATCACAGATTCGGTTTTGCCGCCGTGCTCATCGCATTTCCGCCGTTGTACCTGCTCTATCGCTCCTACACAACGTACTTGGGCAGGATACAGGAACATCAGGACCATCTGGCCGAAATGGCCGCGCTTCACCTCCGTACCATCGAGACTCTCGCCCTGGCCATCGACGCCAAGGACGACACAACCGCTGCCCACCTGCGCCGCGTCCAGATCTACGCCTCGGAGATCGGCAAAGAACTCAAGCTTCCCCCGCTGGAACTACAGGCGCTGAATGCCGCTGCCTTGTTGCATGACGTAGGCAAGCTCGCGGTTCCGGAATACATCATCTCCAAACCCGGCCGTCTCACTCCGGAAGAGTTCGAAAAGATGAAGGTTCACCCGGTTGTGGGTGCGGAAATTCTGGCTCGCGTCAATTTCCCCTATCCTGTTGTTCCGATTGTCCGCTCGCATCACGAAAAATTCGACGGGACGGGATATCCGGACGGGCTGGCAGGCAACCAGATACCAATCGGCGCCCGTATTCTCTCCGCGGTGGATTGCCTGGATGCACTCGCATCGGACCGCCAATACCGACAGGCTCTGCCCCTGGATGAAGCAATGGCGATCGTGGCCGAACAGTCGGGAAAAGCATTCGATCCCCAGGTGATTGCGGTTCTGCTGAAAAAGCATCGGGAACTGGAGCAGTTGGCAAAAGCCCAGGCGGGTGAAGAAGTCAAGCTTTCCACGAACGTCCGGGTGGAACGCGGCTTAGCTCCGGCAACAGGCTTCGCTGCCCCGTCAGACTACGAAACAAGCGACCTGAACCAGGAGAGTGGCTTCGGCAGATCGATTGACAGCGCCCGCCAGGAAATTCAATTGCTGACGGAATTAATGACCGATCTGGGAAACTCTCTGAGTCTGGACGATACTCTGGCGTTGCTCGCAAGCCGACTCCAGGCCGCGGTTGCGCATGACGCGATTGCTCTCTATCTGATCAACGGGGACAAGCTGATTCCGCGTTTTGTGCAGGGGGAGAGTTCGAGGCTATTCTCGTCGCTGGAGATTCCTATCGGACAGGGGTTGTCGGGTTGGGTGGCCGAAAACAATAAACCAATCGTTAACGCAAATCCGGTCGTAGAAACCGGATATCTGCACGATGCCACGAGGGTTACCTCGCTTCGATCCGCGATTGCCATTCCGCTTCATTCGGAGGACCGAATGGTGGCGGTGCTGACACTCTATTCGCTGCGCCGGGAGGCATTTAATGCCGATCACAATCGTGTGCTGCTGGCAATCGCCCCGAAAACTGCACACGCAATCAAAAACGCTCTGTCTTTTGAGCGCGCCCTGAACGAGCCGATACACACGCGTTGACTGGTCACGCAAATAGCCGGAGCCTTTATTCACATCTGGCGCAACTCCCAAACGTCTCTATAATGAAACCCCGCTTATAATGACTGTTGGACGCGATCGATCGGCTCTCTCACCTCGAAGGCACCACGTTATTGCGCGAAGTTCCGCTTTCGCAATATACGCGGTTCGGCATTGGTGGTCCCGCTGACTTTTTTCTGGAAACATCCAACCCATTGAGCTTCGGCCAGGCGCTGGCGATTGTCCGGTCGGCCGGTCTTGAGTTCGTCGTGATTGGAGGGGGCACCAACCTGATTGTTGCCGATGAAGGTTTCCGTGGTATCTGCCTGAAGCTGACAAGTGACAGCATCTGCCTCGATGGTCTGCGCGTCGATGTCGAATGTGGCGCCACCCTTCAGGCGCTTGTGGATTTCACGGTCCAGCATGGCCTTGCAGGCCTTCATACGATGACCGGCATCCCGGGTTCAGTGGGGGCTGCAGTCTATGGCAACGCAGGTGCCTATGGGCATTCCATTCAGGAACGCGTTCGGCGGGTCCGCTTTCTGGATGGCGAGGCAGTGCGTGAGTTCAATAACGCGGAGTGCCTCTTCCACTATCGCGACAGTATTTTCAAGATCAATAAGCAGTGGATCATTCTATCCGCAACACTCGAAATGGAAGCGGGAGACGCGGCAGCTTTGAAGGAAACGGCTGACCGGATTCTGACCACGCGCAACCGCAAGTATCCACCAACCATGCGTTGCGCTGGCAGCATTTTCAAAAATTTTCTGCTCGCAGAATTGCCCCCTGCGGTGGCCGCCGAAATTCCCCCGACCGTAATCATCGAGGGGAAAGTGCCGTCAGCATGGTTTCTGGAGCAGGTTGGCGCGAAGGGCATGAAGCAGGGCGGCATTGAAGTCGCCGACTATCACGCGAACCTGATCTACAACGCCGGTGGAGGAACCGCCCGGGAGCTGGTTGGGATTATCTGTGAACTGAAAGACCGGGTTCGGCGCCGCTGGGACATTCCTCTTGAAGAAGAGGTTCAATATGTTGGATTTACCGGCCAAAACGTCTGTTCTTAAAAATCGGGAACTAATTTGCCGCCCCACGCAATCCCCTTCAGCCGTACCAAAGGCCGCCGAAATAGCCGAGTAATCCATTACAACCCTCATGGCTCGGCGGCCATTCAGTTTTTCTCGTTACCCGTGTAGCGTACCCTGAAC
>Ga0206970_10099_pt1 | contig 24433 bp, 18 predicted proteins | sample Alteio_BWOrgHeat_88_FD_152964 | JGI IMG/M metagenome (GOLD analysis project Ga0206970, IMG submission 152964) | Enriched cells from forest soil in Barre Woods Harvard Forest LTER site, Petersham, Massachusetts, United States -... | ecosystem: Environmental > Terrestrial > Soil > Temperate forest >... | reverse complement strand
CTTCCATGCAATTCGATTTCATGGGAGGCTTTCCGAACACGCTGGATGGCGTGGCGATGGGCATTGTGCGCATGAAGGTTGCGAGGGCACAGCTAGACTGGCAAAAATGGTCGGTATCCGTCGGGCAGGACAAGCCTTTTATCTCGCCGTATTCACCCACTTCTCTGGCGACCATCGGTACACCTGGGTTCGGCTATTCCGGCAATATGTGGACCTGGACGCCACAGATCGTTGCCGAGCGTCGTTGGACGCCGTCGGAAAAGCTGTCCGCAAAATTGCAATTCGGCATGCTTGATCCCTTTAGCGGCGAGCTGCCTGAAGATTCTTTCGGCCGTTATCCGGAGGCCGGCGAGCGTTCGCGGGTGCCTGCATTCGCAGCGCGGCAGAGCTTTGATTTCGGGCACGATGAGCAGAAGTCGTCGATTGGCTTTGGCGGTTACTACTCCCGTCACGACTTCGACTTCAACCGAACGGTGGATGGATGGGCGGCGACGCTCGATTGGAAGGTCGCGCTCGGGCGTTATTTCGAGAGCACTGGCGCCCTCTATCGCGGACGCGCGGTGGGTGGAATGTGGGGCGGTATCGGGACAACCGCGGTGTTTGACGGCTACCTGAGCGACCCGCTAACCCATGTCTATCCGGTGAACAGCATTGGAGGATGGTCGCAGCTTAAGTACAAGCCGGCTTCCAAGTGGGAGTTCAACGCCGCCTTCGGGGAAGACAGCCCGTTTGCGGCGGACGTCCTCCAGGACGACGCACCTTACTCGTACCGGCCGTACTTGCGCAACTGGACTACTATGTTCAATGTGATTCAGCGGCCCCGCTCGAACCTGATGTTCTCGCTGGAGTACCGCCACCTGAACAGCGTGGAGTTCAGCGGGCAGCGAGATACAGCGGAGCACATTAACCTCGGCGTAGGAGTGATCTTCTAATGGGGTTTCGGATTTGGCGATGCCTGCTGGTCGTCTCCGCGCTTGCAGCCTGCGGCTTCGCACAGACGGTGCACGTCACCGGGCGGGTGGAGATTTCAGGTAAGAAAGGGCCAGCCAAGGACGCCTCGAACGTCGTGGTGTGGTTCGTTCCGCATGGCACACCGGCCCCGCCGCCAGCACCAAAACAATATCGCCTCACGCAGCAGGACAAGCGTTTCACCCCGCATCTGGTGATCGTTCCGGTGGGGGCGGCGGTCGAGTTCCCTAACAAAGACCCGTTCTTCCATAACGTCTTTTCTGTGTACGAAGGCACACCGTTCGACCTCGGGCTTTACGAAAGCGGCTCCTCGAAGATGGTGCACTTCAATCGGGCCGGGGCGTCGTACATCTTCTGCAATATTCATCCCGAGATGAGCGCCATCGTGCTCGCTCTGAAAACCCCCTATTACGCTACCAGCAACGCGAAGGGCGAATACAGTCTGGATTTGCCGGCAGGAGAATACGACCTCGGCGTGTGGTACGAACGCACTCGTCCCGAGGACCTGAAGAGCCTATCGCGCCGGGTGACGATTACGGCGGACGCACCGGAGGTTTCGCGGATCACATTGACTGAGTCCCCGAGCCTGGCCGAAGGCCATAAGAACAAGTACGGCCAAAGCTACGAAACTGAGAGCCCGTACTCGGTCCATTAATGCCCATTTCCGCACACCGTGGTTTCGGCCTCGGACAGCCGGAGATTGGAATAAGCGGCTAACTTATTGATCGGCAAACGCGAGCGCTTGGCAAGCCAAGTGCGTCTTGCCTATGCACATCACCGCCGGGGGAGTCATGTCCAAACGCACCGAACGCGAACGTCAGGTTGTTCAGGGCCCCGTGGATCCCACCCAAGTACAAAAACGAGTAGAGAGCGGATGGCGAATGGTCGCCGTGGAATGGGAACGTGAAGTCGACGCCGAAGCTCCCGCGCGCGAAGAAGCGCCCTACGGCATGCGGCTTGAACCCGAAACCGCTTCGCTGGAACTAAATCCCACCGAGTGGCAAGCGCTGATCCTGATGATGGACATGACCGTCCAGGAAGGGCCGTACTGGACAATTGCCGAAGAGTTGAATCGCCGCGGGTATCGGACGCGCAATGGTGATCCATGGACGCCGATCTCAGTGTTCCAGATGCTGCCGCGCCTCATCGAACTCGGCCCGCGCATTTTCGCGACCGACGAGTGGAAGAAACGGCGACTGCAACTCCATCGCACCGGCGACTAGCCGCGCTATACTCGCGTTCCATGCCTGTTTACATCTGCCTGCTGCGAGGGGTGAACGTCACCGGCTACAACAAGATCAAGATGGAAGAGCTGCGTGCGCTCTGCACGAAGCTCAAGTTTAAAGGCGCGCAGACGTTTATCCAGAGCGGCAATGTCATCTTCCGCTGCTCGGAGACAAATGAGACTGCACTCGCGAAGAAGATCGGCGAGGCGATTGAGAAGAAGTTCGGGTTTCGGCCCGAAGTGATGTTGCGGACAGCCGATGAAATGCGCGCGGTGATTGCTGCCAACCCGTTCAAAAAACGAAAAGACGTGCCGCCCGATCGAATGCTTGTTCACTTTCTCCCGTCCAACCCCGCTGAGGAAGTGCGGACGAAGCTCAACGACACTGAGAAAATTGAAGAAGTGCACTTCAAAGGGCGCGAGATCTACATCTACTTCCCGAACGGGATCGGCCGCTCCGACTTGCGTTCGGTGCTTGATCGAACATTGAAGAAGACCGCGACGGCCCGCAACTTTAACAGCGTAACGACGATGCTGGAAATGGCCGAAGCCCTGGAGCAGAACAGCAGCGACACCTAAGTGGCGCAGGCTCGTACTCCGATTCGTTGGATATCAATCGGGAAATCTGAAAGAGTTTTCTCCCCGCCTTCACCCGCCATTCACAATCTCCACAAAGAATCCCGTGTAGCGGTTGTGTCCCTTCTCGAAGCCCGCATACGGGAGAAAAAATGATTCCGTCCGTCCCTGCATCCCCCGCTCGGTTCGGTAGACCGGCGATTATCCACTTGCTGATTGCACTCTTCGCCATCTCCAGCCTCCACGCACAATCACAAAGAGGAAGCATGAGCGGTCGGGTCGTCGATCGTGCAGGCGCTGTGTTGCAAGGCGCGCGCGTCACGCTCGATCCTATCGGGTTCTCTACGGGAACCGACGGCCAAGGCTTGTTCATCATCCGCGATCTGCCGAGCGGCACCTACACGGTCAGAGTCGACTACGTCGGGTTCAGCGAGTTCACCACGTCCGTCCAGGTAAATGCCGGACAGGCGGCGCGCGTCGACGCCACCCTCACGGTCGCATCGAAAGCCGAAGAGGTGATGGTGTACGCTGAGCAACCGCGTGGACAGGCGGAGGCAATCAATCGCGAACGGGCCGCCGATAACATCCTGCAAGTCCTTACCGCCGATGTCATCACCAGCCTGCCGAACGCCAACATCGCGGACGCGGTCGGCCGCATGCCGAGCGTGACTTTGGAGCGTGATGAAGGCGAAGGCAAGTATGTGCAGATCCGCGGCACCGAACCGCGGCTCAGCAATGTGACGATCGACGGGATCAACGTTCCTTCGCCGGAAGGCGGGGTGCGACAGGTGAAACTCGACACGATTCCTGCGGACGTGGTCGAGTCAGTCGAGATTAACAAGACCTTGCAGCCTGACATCGATGGCGACGGTATTGGCGGATCGGTGAATCTCGTCACCAAGACCGCTGGGGACTCGCCAACAATCAGCGCCTACGGGCTCGGCGGATATACGCCGATCGTCAATGGGCGTTACGTAGACCAGGCGGGCGCCACTATCGGTAAACGATTTGGCGCGCGTAATCAGTGGGGTGCGCTACTGGGCGGAACCTACGATTACAACCAGCGCGGCATTGACGACATTGAACCCGTCCCGACTGGACTGCCCGGCAGCACGGGGTTCCTGCCAGCTCCCGCGTTTGCCACCATGGATCTCCGCGAATACGCCTACTATCGGACCCGCTGGGGACTCGCTGGAAGCACCGACTACAAGTTCCGCGAAGACTCCAGCATTTGGGTTCGCGGTCTGTACTCCGACTTCAAGGACTATGGCGATCGCTGGGCATACACGTTGAACGATATCAACCTGCCAGGCGGTGACTCCGCCCCCGGTTACAACACGTCGGCGCGGCGACCGGATTACGCCATCGCCAATCTCGCCCTCGGCGGCAAGCACATGTACACCACCCAGTGGTTCGCCTGGACCGCCTCGTTTGCGCGCGCCCGCCAAACGGCGTCGTCCGGTAATCCGGGAGCCGATTTTGCGTACGTCGGCCCGACATCGCAATGTACATATGACGCCGCTGCCACCAGCAACAGCCAATTGCCGCAGTGGAGCCCGGTCTGCTATCAGGAAGCCTACAACTCAGACAACTTCACGCTGGACCAAGTTGAGCACACGTTCGGACAGACCGCCCAGGTAAACCTGCTGGGAGCATTCGACTACGCCAGGAACTTCCATCTGGGTGGACATTTCTCTACCCTGCAGACCGGCTTCAAGTTCCGCAATGCCAACAAGTACGATAACGGTTACGTCATTGACTACAGCCCGATCATTCCAGTCGCGATGACAAAGTTCGTGGGGAATTTCAAGAACACCGACTACTACAACCAGCACTACCAGTTTGGGCCGGCTGCAGACTGGAACATGATCGAAAGCTACCTCGCTGGGGACGCCTCCAACTTCGACTCGTCCACCAACAACGTCAACGGCGCGAATGACAGCAATTTCAACCTGAAGGAGCGCGTTTACGGTGGCTACATTATGGATACGACCGACTTCGGCCATTGGCGACTGATGGCGGGAGTCCGCATTGAAGGCACGCAGACTTGGACGAAAAGCTACAGCGACGTTACCAACCAGTACAACGTGTATGGCGAAGGCTCGTACGTCAATGTGCTGCCGGACGTTTCGCTACGGTGGGCGATAAACCCGGCGTCCGGATTGCGGTTCGTTTACAGCCAGGGCGTGGCGCGTCCGGATCCGCAGGACCTGACTTCAGCCGTGTCCTTCGACGGCGTGAACACGTATAGCATCGGGAACCCGGCACTGAAGGCCGAACGCGCTCGCAATGTCGATCTGCTTTACGAACAGTACCTGCAACCTCTCGGCATGATTCAGGCAGGATTCTTCTACAAGTACTTGAACAACCCGATCATCCAAACCCAGTACAAAGCAACGTCCGGACAATATGCCGGTTATTTCGTGGACTCGCCGGGCAATGCGGGCAACGCGTGGCTCGCCGGGATTGAACTCTCCTACCAGCAACAGTGGTCGCGTTTGCCGGGATTACTGAGCGGCTTTGGTATGTTCGCGAACTGGAGCTATACGGGTTCAAACACCTTCGGAGTGCCAGGTCATCCGACTGATACGCGCCTTCAGCGGCAGGCGCCCGTCACGTGGAACATCAGTCCCAGTTTCGATAAGGGCCGTCTCTCGGCACGTCTCGGACTGTCGTATAACGGAGCCAACATTTATTCGTACTACGGGGGTGACAGCGTTCCTGAGTTCGGCCCCCATGGTCCAAATGGCGACACGTGGCTCTATTCCCATCTTCAAATCGATGTGCAGGCGGGCTACCGTGTGTATCGCGGATTGCAAGCAATGTTCTACGGGTTGAATCTTAACAACGAAGTCTTCGGCTTCTACAACGGCAGCCCGCAATACACGCTTCAGCGCGAATACTACAAGCCGACCTATGCGGGTGGTCTTCGCTACACCTACAGCCGGGAGCGCAGATGAGGGTCATTCTCCGTGGTTGCGCATGGTTCTTAGCACTGCTCTCCATCCCCGTTCCGGCGGTTGCACAGTCGCAGCCGTTGGAACTGCATCGTCCGGAAGCGTCATCGTTTAGGTTCATCGTTTACGGCGATACCCGATTCACCGATTCGTCCGACACAGATGCTGCCAATCCACCGGTTCGCCGAGCACTGGTGAAGGCCATTGCCGAAGCTGATCCTCAATTCATCTGCTTCGGGGGAGACATCGTCTACAACGGCGACAAAGCCAATGACTGGAAGATTTACGACAGCGAAACGCAGGTCTGGCGCGAAAAGAAAATTTCTGTCTACCCCGCACTGGGCAACCACGACCTGCACGGTGATCAGCAGACGGCGCTCGCCAACTACTTCGCGCGCTATCCGGAGCTGAGCAATCATCGCTACTACGCTGTCGATGCCGGTCCGCTTCGATTGCTCGTCCTCGACAGTTCCCTCGACGAGCTCGCCGGCGACCAGGGCACGTGGTTGAAAGACCAGCTCGATCACCTGGCGCCGAGCGTGAAGTTTGTTGGCTTCCTGATGCATCATCCGCCCTACACCTCTTCCTCGGATGCGAAGAAATATGGGGGTGGGCACTCCGCCAGAGGACCGGAACAAGCGTTCGCGAAGATGCTTGAGGATCGGCAAATGCACACGAAAGCGAAGTTCGTCGTCTTCGCCGGACATGTACACAATTATGAACGCCACGAGCACGGCGGCGTGACCTACTTCGTGACGGGCGGGGGCGGCGCGCACGCCTACCCGATCGAGCGCGCGCCCGACGATCCTTTCCAGAGTAACGAGATCAACTACCATTTTCTTTCGGTCGAAATCTCCGGCAATAAGATGGATGTCGTCATGCATCGCCTGCAACTCGACGGCGGCAACCCGAAGTGGTCGGAGCCCGACCGCACCTCCATCAGTTTCAGGGACAAGTCGCCCGGATAGCGACGCCGATCTACATCGAGCCGCTTGCAATTTCTTCTACTCTCGTGAATCGTAGAGAACGCTGAAGTTCAGCGCTTCGCACGAATATTCACGCAGGAGACTCGGTGGCATTCTTATCGCGCGCACTCACCACGCTTTTACTCACAGATTTATTTCTCACAACAACATTTGCTTACTCACAGGAAACTCAGGCCGCGGGGCCTGCGGCTTCCGCGCAGACTACGAAAGATAAAGGCAAAAAGAAAGGCGACAGCGACGTTGCCACTACGACGCCTCCCGCATCGAAGCCGGACCAGAAGAAGCAGGCCGACAAGAAAGCTGCCGAAAAGGGCAAGCCCGAAGAGGTGAAGAAGCCCGCCGATCCGTTCTCCGAGGGCACGTTTACTGGCTTGAAGTTGCGCAACATTGGGCCTGCTATCTTCTCTGGGCGCGTGATTGCCTTCGCCGTAGATCCGAACGATAAGAGCACCTACTACGTGGCCTCCGCCTCCGGCGGAGTGTGGAAGACCACGAACGCCGGGACCACTTACGATCCGATCTTCGATGACCAGGGTTCGTTCTCGATCGGCGCCATCGCGCTTGATCCCAAGGATCCGAACATCGTGTGGGTGGGCACCGGCGAACTCAATTCGCAACGCAGCGTGAGCTACGGCGACGGCCTTTACAAGAGTGAAGACGCGGGCAAGAGCTGGAAGAAAGTCGGGCTCGAGAAATCGGAGCACATTGCGCGCATTGTGATTGATCCGCGAGATTCCAACGTTGCGTACGTCGCGGCGCAAGGGCCGCTGTGGGGACCGGGCGGCGATCGAGGGCTCTATAAGACGACCGACGGCGGGAAGACATGGAAGAACATCCTCACCGTCAGCGAAAACACGGGTGTAACCGACATTGTGCAGGATCCGTCGAACCCCGATGTGCTCTATGCCGCCGCTTACCAGCGGCAACGCCGAGTGTGGACTCTGATTGACGGCGGACCGGAGTCGGCGCTTTACAAATCCACAGATGCGGGTGCGACCTGGAACAAGCTCAAAAACGGCTTGCCGGGCGTGGACATGGGCCGTATCGGCATCGCGATCTCGCCAGTGGACAACAACGTGATCTACGCGACGGTTGAAGCTGCCGAGGGCAAGGGCGGGATTTTCCGCTCACGCGACCGGGGCGCCTCGTGGGAGAAACGCAACTCGTACGACAGCACCGCCATGTATTACGCGCAGATTATCGCTGATCCCAAAAATCTCGACCGCATCTACGTGATGGGCTTCGCGATCATGGTGAGCGACGACGGGGGCAAGACCGTAAAACCTCTGCCGACAAAATCGAAGCACGTGGACAATCACGCCATCTGGATTGATCCCGACAACACGCGGCATTACCTCGTGGGCTGCGACGGCGGCGTGTACGAATCGTGGGACCGCGCGGAGACTTGGAACTACAAGGCGAACCTTCCACTCGCGCAGCTTTACGATGTTGCGGTCGACAACTCCGAGCCGTTCTACTACGTATACGGCGGCACCCAGGACAACCAAAGCGTGGGCGGTCCTTCGCGAACACGCAGCGCTTCGGGCATCATCAACACCGATTGGTTTATGACTGCGGGCGGCGATGGATTTCGTTCGCAGGTAGATCCAGTCGATCCCAACACGGTGTACGCGGAATCGCAGAATGGCGGGCTGATTCGCTTCGATCGCGCTACGGGGAACTTTGTCGGGATTCAACCGCAGGACCCGAAAGATGGGCCGCCGAACCGCTGGAACTGGGACTCGCCAATCTACGTTTCGTTCCACCAGCACACGCGGCTGTATTTTGCAGCCAACCGGATTTATCGCTCCGACGACCGCGGAGACACGTGGCGATTCATCAGCCCTGATCTCAGCCGCCAGATCGATCGCAATTCGCTGCCGGTGATGGGCAAAGTGTGGGGACCGGATGCGGTCGCGAAAAACGCATCCACCGAGTTTTACGGGAACATTGTCTCGTTTGCGGAGTCGCCAAAGGAGGAGAGCCTGCTGTACGCCGGTAGCGATGATGGTCTCATCCATGTGACGCATGATGGTGGCGGCTCGTGGATAAAATTCGACCATTTCCCTGACATACCGGATAACACCTATGTCAGCCGGCTTATAGCATCGCGCTTCGATGGGAACACCGTTTACGCTGCGTTCGACAACCATAAGAATTCCGATTTCAAGCCCTACTTGTTGAAGTCCACCGACGCTGGAAAGACGTGGACATCGATCGCCGCAAATCTGCCGGAGCGCGGGCAGGTAATGGCGATTGCCGAAGACTCGGTCGACCGCAATCTGCTCTTCGTAGGAACGGAGTTCGGTGTCTTCTTTTCGTCGAATGGCGGCGCGAAGTGGATACAGCTAAAAGGTGATATCCCAACGATCTCGATTCACGATGCTGTCATCCAGCAGCGTGAAGGCGACCTCGCGGTGGCGAGCTTTGGACGCGGTTTCTACATCCTGGACGATATCTCGCCTTTACGCGGCATTACGGCCGAGAAACTCGCACGGCCGGCGCTGCTCTTCCCTCCGCGACGCACCATGCTCTACCTGCCGAGCTTCCCGATGGGCGGCGATGGCAAAGCAACGCAAGGGGAATCGTTTTACACCGCGCCAAATCCACCGTATGGCGTGACGTTTACGTACTACATCAAAGACAAGATCAAGAGCATGAAAGAACAGCGTCAGGCGGGGGAAAAGGACGCCGAGAAAAACAAGCAGCCATTCAAGTATCCGAGCAACGATGAACTGCGCGCCGAGGCCGAAGAATCTGCGCCACAGATTTTCCTGACGGTGTACGACGCGGCCGGCAACGCGGTTCGCCGCGTTGATGGTGAGAACGCGCCCGGTATGCACCGCGTAGCTTGGGACTTTCATTACTCCGAACCGACACTTCCGCAGCCACGCGGCGAAGAGGATGAGGGCTTCAACATTCCAAACAGCGCCGTCATTCTGCCGGGCACCTATTCCGTTCGCCTTGCGCAGCGGGTGCGCGGCGTGACCACCGAACTCGGCGAGCCGCAGACGTTCGAGGTTTACGCCGACGGCGTCAACAAGATGGCTGACGCGGACCGCAAAGCGCTTACCGACTTCCAGCAGAAACTCGGCAAGCTCTACGGTGCGGTGCAAGGCGCAACCAAGGCGGCCGATGAACTCAAGGCGCATCTTGGGGAAGTGCATCAAGCGCTCAAACTCGCAGCAAACGCGGACCGTAGCTTGACCGACTCCGCCGATCACCTCACGCTGCAAACGAATGACCTCCTGCGCGAACTGCGCGGAGACAACATTCTTCGTGCGCGTAACGAGAACACACTGGCCTCGATCAGCGATCGCGTGGAAGGTGTAATGGGCGACACACGTTTCGCTATCGTGAAACCCACGCAAACCGATCTCGAAGCCTACCAACTTGCGGGAGACGAATTCACAGTCGCGCTTGCCAAGCTGCATCAGTTGGTCGAGGTTGATTTTGTGAACCTGCAAAAGCAAATGAACGCCTCCGGTGTTCCCTGGACGCCCGGCGCGGTTCCCAACTGGACGAAGTAATTCTGTTTGCCATTCCAAGGCCCGGGTACTCGACTCGGGCCTTTCTTCTTTCCGCTCCTATCCACAAATGCCGCGAATCCGTAAGATGGTAGCCGCCATTTGCTGGAACGCTGATCCAGCATCGAATTCGGAGGCCCCTTGTTCGATCGAAGAACCTTTCTGCGCGGACTCTCTCTGCTTCCCTTTCTTCGCACTCCAGAACTGTCACTGCTTGCCCAGGATTACGCCTCCGCATCCGCCGAAGATCCAACCCGCTTCGTGAACATCTTCATCGGCACCGGCGGTCATGGCCATACTTATCCCGGCGCGACAGTTCCCTTCGGCATGGTGCAACTCAGTCCCGATACGTTCAACGACGGATGGGACTGGTGCTCGGGCTATCACTACTCCGACGCTTCGATCATGGGCTTCAGCCACACGCATTTGAGCGGAACCGGCGCGGCCGACATGTTGGATTTCCTGCTGATGCCCGGCACTGGCCCCACAAAGCTTGTGCCCGGATCGCGCGACAATCCCGGCGAGGGTTATCGTTCGCGCTTCAGTCACGCCGAAGAAACCGCCACGCCCGGTTATTACTCGGTGCTGTTGCGCGACTACAACATCCGCGCGGAACTCACCGCAACTGAACGCGTGGGAGTGCACAAATACACTTTCCCTGCGAGCGACTCAAGCCACTTCATCCTCGATCTTGCGCACGTGATCGGGATCGATCCGAAGGTGATCGAATGGGCTGAATTGAAAGTCACTGGTCCAGATACGATTGTCGGTGGACGATCTATCAATGGTTGGGCCACTGGACGCGAACTTTATTTCGCGATGAAGTTTTCAAAGCCGTTCGCGTCCGTCGAGTTGTTCTCAGACGATAAAAAAGTGAATGGCCGAGAATCTCGCGGGAAGGTGTTGAAGCTTCTCGTGCACTATCAAACCTCCGCCGGTGAACCGATCTTTGTGAAGACCGGCCTGAGCGGCGTAAGCATGGAAGGTGCGCTCAAGAATCTCGACGTCGAAGTTCCCGGCTGGGATTTTGACGGCATTCGTCGCAAGGCGCATGAATCCTGGCGACAAACGCTATCGCGGATTCGTATTGAGACAAAGGATGCGCACCACCGCGAGATTTTCTACACGAGCCTCTACCACACCATGGTCGCGCCTACGCTCTTTGACGACGTGGACGGCCAATACCGCGGAATGGACGGGAAGGTCCACCAACTTTCCAAAGGCACGCATAATTACAGCACGTTCTCCCTATGGGACACATTCCGCGCGGCGCATCCGCTTTACACGCTGGCTCTTGCCGATCGCGTTCCCGATTTCGTGAACTGCCTCATCCGCATGTGCGAAGAAAGTCCAGCTGGACCGCCGGTGTGGCCGCTACAAGCGAAGGAAACCGGCACCATGACCGGCTACCACTCCGCCTCGGTCATTGCCGAAGCGTACGTTAAGGGATTCACGGGAATCGATTTCGCGAAGTGTTATCCCGCGATGCGGCGCCGAGCGATGGACGACGATTACCGCGGCATGCCGTATTACCGGAAGCTCGGCTACATTCCGTGCGACAAAGAAGAGGAATCCTGCAGCAAGCAAATCGAATACTCGTATAACGATTGGGCCGTCGCGCAAATCGCTCGAGCCGCTGGCGCAGCTGCAGATGAGAAGCTGCTGTTGCAACGCTCACGTAACTATCGAAATCTTTTTGATAAGAACGTCGCCTTTATCCGACCCAAGCTGGAAAACGGCGAGTGGTCGGAACCGTTTACGCCCACAGAGATGGGACATTCCAAGCAGTGGCGCGACTACACCGAGTCCGACCCGTGGCAGACGACATTCACCGTACAACATGATGTTGGCGGCTACATGGAACTCTTCGGTGGACGCGAAGCGTTCGTTGCCAAGCTCGATCGGCTGTTTACGGAGAACTCCCAACTTCCGCCCGACGCACCGCCCGACATCGCCGGAATGGTCGGCCAGTATGCGCACGGTAACGAGCCTTGCCACCACATGGCTTACCTGTACTGCTACGCAGGCGTGCCACACAAAACGCAGGCGCTTGTCCGCCGATTGCTGGAGTTTGAATATGACAACCAGCCCACCGGACTCGCGGGGAACGAAGATTGCGGCCAGATGTCGGCATGGTACGTAATGAGCGCGCTAGGCTTTTACGCCGTAGATCCCGTCAGCGGCAATTACGTCTTCGGATCACCGTTGTTCGATCGTGCCGAAGTACAGTTGCGCGATAACGCAACTCTGCGGATCGAGGTAAAGAGGACATCTCCCGGAGACGTCTACATTCAATCCGTCACACTGAACGGGAAGACGCGCGACAAGATCTGGTTCCAGCACGCGGAGATCGGCAGTGGGGGAACGCTAGTCTTTCAATTGGGCAGCGAGCCAAGTGCGACGTTTGGCAAGAGTGAATCCGAACTACCACCCCCTCTTCCGTAAGGCATTCGTCGAAGATGAGCTTTACGTTCTAGCAATTGGCAACGTGAAGGAAAAAACCGAGCCCTGGCCGATTTGACTCACCACAGTCAAAGTTCCGCCGTGCGCTTCGACTAGCACTTTCGAGATGGCGAGTCCCATACCGGTACCGGCAGCGGCATATCGCTGCCTTTCGCCACGGTAGAACTTATCGAAGATCAGCGTCTGCTCAAAGCTATCGATGCCTGGGCCGCGATCAGCCACGCTGGTGACCACGAAATCACCTTTCAATTCCGCGCTAATTCGTATTGGCGTGTCGTCCCCGGAATACTTGGTGGCGTTCTCCACCAAGTGGGTGAGGACCTGGCGGATGCGATCGAAGTCTGCGTACACTTCTGGCAAATCCTTCGGCAATTCGACTTCGATCAAATGCTTTCGGAGGCTCGGGCGCAATTCATCAAGCACGGTCTCAACCAATTCGCTCAATGCCAACGGCCGCCGCTGGAGCGTGATGACTCGTGAATCAAGCCGCGCCATCTCCGCCGCTTCGCCAACTAGGCGATTCAGGCGGTCCGTTTCTTCGTTGATAATGGTAAGCAGTTCCGTTCGTGTAGCGTTGTCACTTAGTGACGCCTCCTGCAACGTGGTGACGCTCGCCTTGATGCTGGTGAGTGGTGTGCGAAACTCGTGGGTTACCGAGTCGAGCAGGGCGGAACGCAGTTGTTCGCTCTCGCGCGCGGCACGACTGGTGGCCAGTTCATCCACGGCGCGAGTACGCTCGATGGCGGTACCAACGAGGCTGCCGATCGCATCGGCCGTCTGCCGAGGCACTTCGACGCCTACCATCGCCAGCGCGCCGACGGTGCGTACTCCGAGCCGCACCGGGAAGTAACTCACATTGTTTTGCTGCGTACTCTCACCCCGGGCCAGCGTGTTTCTTAGTGTCTCGGCATCAATAGCCACGTCTGGTGTCGAACGATACACCGTCGGCTTTACGTTGGAAATAAGCGCCGCACCGGCGCCGCCAAATGACTCCACCACGAAAACCGGGATCGCGTTCATCAGTTCCGGGACCGTTTCCACGGTCATCAACTTCTGGCTTAGACCGTAGAGATGCTCGACATTGAGCCGCTGTTCGGTTGCCTGGTTCGCTTGATTTCGCGCGCGTTCGGCCAGGTCACTTGCCACTACTGCGGTGACCAAGAAAGCAAACAGCGCGATCCAGTTCTGCGGATCGGCGATGGTGAATGCCCCGACCGGCGGAAGGAAGAAGAAGTTGAACGCCGCCGTCGCAAGCACCGAAAGCACCATCGCGACACGAAATCCCCAGAACGCCGCAGTGAGCAGCACCATGATGAGAAATGTGAGCGCGACGGTGGTTGGGTTGGCCGGAACGTGCCGATAGACGAATACGATCGCAACCAGGATCAGGACGACGGCAACGTACCGCCCGAAATGTTTTGCACTGAACGATGGCACGGCTGCATTTTACGCCAGACCAAAAACGGTATATAGAATACCCAGCGATGCAAAAGACTCCCGATCAGTGGCTCGACGAAGTTTCCCCGGAGAAACAGGTCGGCCTTTTAAAGCTGTTCCTTGGCTACGCACCGGGAGTCGGCAAGACCTACGCCATGCTCAGCGAGGCGATTCGCCGCATGAGTCGCGGCGAAGACGTGGTCATCGGGGTGATTGAAACCCATGGCCGCCGCGCTACTGCGGAACTCGCTTCGAAGCTCGATGTCATCCCAAAGAAGCAGCTCGAGTACAAGGGAACGTTGTTCCAAGAGATGGACGTTGACGCAATCCTCGCGCGCAAGCCGCAGGTAGTCCTGGTGGACGAGCTTGCCCACACGAATATTGACGGCAGCAAGCATCGCAAACGCTACGAAGATGTGTTGGAGCTCCTCGATGCCAGGATCGACGTGCTTGCGACCATGAACGTGCAACACATCGAGAGCCTTGGCCCCAGTGTGCTTCAATTCACTGGGATCCAGGTGCGCGAAACCGTCCCCGACTGGCTCATGCAGCGGGTGGACGAAATCGTTCTCGCTGACGTGACGCCGCAGGCATTGGAAAAGCGCATGAAGCGCGGCGATGTCTATCCGACCGACCGGGCCGAACGTGCTTTGTCGCATTTCTTCAGGCCGGGGAATCTCATCGCTCTTCGCGAGCTCGCGCTGCGCCAGGTCACCCAGGTCGTGGACCGGGGCCTCGACGCGTACCTCGCGAAAGAAAATGTGGAGCAAGCGCCGGCAGTGCGCGAACGCATCGCGGTTTGTGTCAGTTCGAACCCGGCGGCGCAGTATTTGGTCGCGCGCGCGTCGCGCATGTCGCATGCCATCGGCGGCGAGTTTTATGTCATTTACGTGGATGTTGGCGGCGATACCGATCCCAAGGACCAGAAGACACTCGCCGAGAACATCCGTTTTGCTGAAAACCTCGGCGCAAAGGTGCTACGCACGAAGGGAAAGAGTGTGGCTGAAGAAGTTGCGAAGGTGGTGAAAGACAATCACATCACGCAGATCATCTTTGGCCGCTCGGCACGCACCGGCTTTCAAAAATACCTCTACCTCTCGGCCATTCATAAGTTCCTTCGCGACGCGCCCGCGGTGGATGTTCACATCGTCACCCAGGAGGCACGCTGATGAACCCGCGCATCCTCGTGGTTGACGACGAGTCGCAGATCACTCGCGTCCTGCGTACCACGCTTTCAGCGAAGGGCTACGAGATCCGCGTCGCAAACGATGGCGAAACCGCCTTCGAAATCATGAAGGATTGGGTGCCGGACCTCGTCATCACCGACATTTCCATGCCAAACATGGATGGCCTTGCGCTTTGCAAGGAGCTGCGGGCGCGTTCGCAAGTGCCTATCATCGTGCTCTCGGTGAAGGAAGACGAACGCACCAAGGTGAAGGCATTGGATCTCGGTGCGGATGATTACGTCACCAAACCGTTCAACATCAACGAACTGCTGGCGCGGATCCGCGCGAACCTGCGTCGCGCACCTGTCGCTGAGCCTACGACGCTCATCGAGTTAGGTGATTTCTACATTGACCAAGCGGCGCACGTCGTCAAGGTTCGCGGCTCGGAAGTGCGCCTCACTCCCAAAGAGTTCGATCTCCTCGCCTATCTCGCTCGCCACGCCGGCAAGGTAGTACCGCACCGGACGCTGCTTTCGTCGGTGTGGGGCGCCGACCACGCCGAGCAATCCGAATATCTCCGCGTCTTCGTCGGACAGCTCCGCAAGAAACTCGAGGGCGAAAACAGCGCCAAGCGCTACATCCTTACCGAGCGCTGGATCGGCTATCGCTTCATCCCCGAAGGCGAACCCACCTCCGCGTAGCCATCTTTATGAACTCCTTATGTGCGCCTTAGGGCACTTTTATGCCTGAGGGAATCGAATAGAACTTGCGCAGTAATGCGGAGGTTCGTCGTGCCTGTGCTAATCATCGTTTCACTCTGCGGGATTGTCTTCATCACACGCTTCTTCGTCGCACTGTGCTGCGAGACGAAGAGTTCGAAGACCACGCAGGTTTGGTTTATTCGCGCTCGCATGCACCGGATCATCGCTGAGAAGCGGCATTACGCCGCGTACAAACGTGCTGCGTAAGGGGTCAAGGAGAAACATGAGTATCGGAGACAAAGCAGTGGAGGCCTTTGCAGAAAATTTCTATCGCTATCACGAAGTGCTCGCGCCCGACTTTGGATGTTCGGATTCCGGCGAGCGTGAATGGAAGGACCTGAGCAGCAGTCAGCGCAAGCTCTATGTCGCAGCAGCGCGGCTCGCTTTCCTGGAATTATCGACGGACATCACTTCCTCCAGCGGCGAACTTTATTGCGACTGGAGTTCTGGTGGCACCGAAGGCCGCGAGTGCGGCTGCTGACGCAGCGGGAGATTCAAATGCAAGACCTGATCTACATCGCCATTACCGTTCTCTTCTTCATTGCAGCCGTTGCTTACGTGCAGTTCTGCGAACGGATGAGATAGCCAAGCCATGAATCTTGAAACGATTGTCATCCTCGCGGTTTGTGCGCTGCTCGGCGTTTATCTGGTTTACGCCTTGCTGCGTCCGGAGAAATTCTGATGTCAGCCAATGGGTGGTTCCAAATTGTTCTCTTCCTCGGACTGATTCTCGCGGTTACGAAACCGCTCGGCGTCTTTATGGCGCGAGTCTTCAATCGCGAGCGCACGTTTCTCGATCCGGTGCTGCGTCCGGTCGAGCGACTGATTTATCGCACCACCGCGGTGGATGAATCGCACGAGATGAAGTGGACTGAATATGCCACCGCCATGCTCCTGTTCAGCGTGGTCTCTATGCTCGTGCTCTACATCATGCAACGCGTGCAACTGCACCTGCCTTTCAATCCGCAGAAGTTCGGGGCGGTGGATCCCTCGCACCTTGCGTTCAATACTGCCGCTTCGTTCACAACGAATACGAACTGGCAGGCCTACAGCGGCGAAGTGGTAATGAGCTACTTCACCCAGATGGCCGGGCTCGCCTACCACAACTTCGTGTCGGCTGCGGTCGGCATTGCGATTGCGATCGCCTTCATTCGCGGCATTGCTCGGCGCCAGTCTGAGACCATCGGCAACTTCTGGGTCGACATGACGCGATCCGTGTTGTGGGTCCTGCTGCCCTTCTGCATCGTCGGCGCGCTCGCACTAGTTTCACAGGGCGTCGTGCAGAACCTGAAGCCGTACGACACGGTGAAGCTCGTCGAACCGCAACACGTCACAACGACTGGTCCAGACGGGAAGAACAGCACGCAGACCGTCACCGCGCAGACCATCGCGCAGGGCCCGGTCGCTTCGCAGGAAATCATCAAGGAATGGGGCACCAACGGCGGTGGGTTCTTTAACGCCAACAGCTCGCACCCGTACGAAAATCCCACGCCGCTCTCGAACCTGATCGAGATGTTCTCGATCTTCGCCATCTCCGCAGGACTTACCTACACCCTCGGTCGCATGACCGGCTCGCAGCGCCACGGTTGGGCGGTGTGGGGCGCGATGGCCGCGCTCTTCCTAGTCGGTGTCAGCGTCGCCTATTGGGCGGAGTCAGCGGGAAATCCGCTACTGGCTGGAGTTGATCAGCATGTGAGCGCAATGCAAGCCGGCGGCAACATGGAAGGCAAAGAAGTTCGCTTCGGCATTGCGAATTCGGCACTGTTCGCCACCATCACCACCGACGCCAGTTGCGGCGCCATCAACGGCTGGCATGACTCCTTTACGCCCCTCGGCGGCATGGTGCCTCTCGTCAACATAATGCTGAGCGAAGTGATATTCGGAGGGGTTGGCGCGGGCATGTACGGAATGTTGATCTACATCGTGCTCGCGGTGTTCATCGCCGGCCTCATGGTCGGACGCACGCCCGAGTATCTCGGCAAGAAGATCGAAGCGTACGACGTGAAGATGGCAATGCTTGTGGCGCTGATCTTCCCGCTCATCATCCTTGTGTTTACGGGCATCTCGTCAGTGAAGCCGTTCGGCACCTCGAGCATTCTCAATCCTGGCCCGCACGGCCTCTCCGAGATGATCTACGCATTCACCTCGGGCACGGCGAACAACGGCTCCGCGTTCGGCGGTCTCACTGTGAACACGCCGTGGTACGACATCGCGCTCGGCATCGCGATGCTCGGAGGCCGCTTCCTGATGATCATCCCGATGCTCGCAATCGCCGGCAACCTGGCGAAGAAGAAATACGTGCCCGCGTCAGCGGGGACGTTCCCGGTGACCACGCCGCTGTTCTCTGGGTTATTGATTGGCGTGATCATCATCATCGGCGCGCTCACCTTCTTCCCTGCGCTTAGTCTTGGGCCCATCCTGGAGCACCTCCAGATGCATGCCGGAAAGGCGTTCTAGCCATGTCGCCAACGCAACGCAAATCGCTCTGGGATCCTAAGATCGTTCGCCGCGCCTCGGTTGACGCGCTGCTCAAGCTGAACCCGAAAAAGATGATGGGGAATCCCGTCATGTTCGTCGTAGAAGTTGGCAGCGTCATCACTACAGCGCTGCTGATTCTGCATCCGCACACGGCATTCAAGTTCAACCTGCAAATCACGCTCTGGCTCTGGTTCACCGTGCTCTTCGCAAACTTCGCGGAAGCTATGGCAGAGGGCCGCGGCAAGGCGCAGGCCGACACGTTGCGCAAAGCTCGCAGCGAGACCGTCGCACATCGCCTGCTCGCCAACGGCAGTACCGAAGAAGTGGCGAGCTCTAAGCTTCGCGCGAATGACATCGTGCTTGTCGTCGCAGGTCAAATGATTCCCGGCGACGGTGAAATCATCGACGGCGTCGCTTCGGTAGATGAATCGGCGATCACTGGCGAATCCGCTCCAGTCATTCGGGAATCTGGCGGTGATCGGTCAGCCGTTACCGGCGGTACACGCGTTCTCTCCGACCAAATCAAGGTCAAGATCACGTCGAACCCTGGCGAGACTTTCCTCGACCGCATGATCGCGCTCGTCGAAGGCGCCGAACGCCAGAAGACGCCGAACGAGATCGCACTCAACATCCTGCTCGCCGGCTTGACGATCATCTTCCTGCTTGCGGTCGTCACGTTGCAGCCGTTCGCGATTTACTCCGGCGCGCAGCAGACGATCTTCGTACTGGTTTCGTTACTTGTCTGTCTCATTCCGACGACGATCGGCGGGTTGCTTTCAGCCATCGGCATCGCCGGCATGGACCGCCTCGTGCAACACAACGTGCTTGCGATGTCGGGCCGAGCTGTCGAAGCTGCCGGCGACGTCAACACGTTGCTGCTCGACAAAACCGGCACGATCACGCTCGGCAATCGCCAGGCGTCGAGGTTTGTGCCTGCTCCTGGCGTCACCGAAGCGGAACTCGCCGATGCAGCGCAGCTTTCCTCGCTCGCCGACGAAACTCCGGAAGGCCGCTCGATCGTCGTACTCGCGAAGGAGAAGTACAACCTTCGCGGACGTGAGTTCGGTAATCACGAGGCCCACTTCGTGCCTTTCACAGCGCAGACCCGCATGTCGGGCGTGAATCTCAACGGCTTTGAGATCCGCAAGGGATCGGTGGATGCGATCGAGCGCTATCTCACCGAAAACTCCAAACCGATCCCCGACGACGTGAAGAGCGCAGTCGAGCAGATCGCGCGCAGTGGCGGCACACCGCTGGTCGTCGCAGAGAAGAGCCGCGGCGCCCTTGGCGTCATCGAACTCAAGGACATCGTGAAAGGTGGGATGCGCGAGCGGTTTGATCAGCTTCGCGCCATGGGCATCCGCACGGTGATGATCACTGGCGACAATCCGCTCACCGCCGCTGCGATCGCGCGTGAAGCCGGCGTGGACGACTTCCTCGCGCAGGCAACGCCGAAAGACAAGATGGACCTGATCCGCAAGGAACAGGGCGATGGCAAACTCGTCGCGATGACTGGCGATGGCACCAACGACGCGCCGGCGCTGGCGCAGGCAGATGTTGGCGTCGCAATGAACACGGGCACGCAAGCCGCCAAAGAAGCCGGCAATATGGTGGATCTGGACTCCAACCCGACCAAGCTGATCGAGGTCGTGGAGATCGGCAAGCAGTTGCTGATGACGCGCGGCGCGCTGACGACATTCTCCATCGCGAATGACGTCGCCAAATATTTCGCCATTATTCCGGCGATGTTTGCCGCTACCTTTCCCGTGCTTAACGCTCTGAATGTCATGCGACTGAAGACCCCCGAGTCGGCAATCCTCTCGGCCGTGATCTTCAACGCGATCATCATCATTGCCCTCATTCCGCTGGCTCTGCGCGGCATCAAGTACCGGCCCATGGGTGCAGCGGCGATGTTGCGGCGGAACCTTTTCATCTACGGTGTCGGTGGCGTGATCGTGCCGTTCATCGGGATCAAGCTCATCGACATGCTGATCACCGCGGCCCGACTCGCATAGGTGGAATATGAAGAAGAACCTGATCACCTCCGTACTTATGACTGTCGTCACGACGTTGCTGCTTGGCCTGGCGTATCCGCTGCTTGTTACCGGCCTGGCGCAGCTCTTCTTTCACGACAAAGCCAACGGCCAAATCCTCACGGCGAACGGCCAGAACATCGGCTCACGCATAATTGGCCAGCCCTTCACCGGACCGGGGTACTTCCACTCTCGTCCATCGGCGGCCGGCAACGGCTACGATGCCGCGAACTCCGGCGGTACGAATTTCGGCCCGACCAACCAGAAGCTCATTGATCGGGTGAACCAGGACGTTTCCGCGCTGCAGCCCGAAGCGAACGGAAAGGCGGTCCCTGTAGACATGATCACAACGTCGGCGTCTGGTCTGGATCCGCATATCACTCCGGCGAATGCAGAGTTTCAAATTGCCCGTGTCGCGCGGGAACGCGGCATAAGCGAAGTTCAACTGCGTGACGTTGTTGCGCGCCACACCGAGGGCCGTCAGCTCGGCGCTCTTGGAGAGGTACGCGTAAATGTTCTTGAACTCAATCTTGACCTCGATCAGATGCACCCGCTGCAAAAGAGAGCGTCGCGTTAAACACGCCTGGCAGCAGCGGAGTCTTGCATCCCCAATTACTAAGGCAATGCCTGTGATTCTGGAAAGGATTTATGAAGGTTTGCATGCAGTCGTTACCCGTTGTTAAGTCTCGAAAGCTAGCGAGTATCTTGCTTTTGGTCGCGGCGCCCCTTTGCATGGCGCAGAGTACCGTTGAATCGGAATCGCGTTCCGCACAAGCCTCTGTCACCGACCGCCAATCGTCTGAGCAGATTGCCAACGAACTCGAACAGATGAAGGCGCGGATCGAGCAGCTCGAGACGCAGCTCAAGGTGAAGCGAACCGCCGAAGCCACCGCCGCAACTTCCGAGGGTCTGGACAGTACCAGCACCGTGTTGAAGAGCACGGCGTTAAGCGTGACCGGGGGCGGCCAATCGAAGGATGCAAAAGCGACCCCAGCCGAGAAGCAGGGCCCAAGCGAGCCCTTCGCCTATGCCGATTGGAGCTGGCTGAACGGTACCGCCCGCACCACAACCCCGATCTTCGACTCGAAGTTCTTCACCCCCGAGATTCGCTTCGACAGCAACTTCATCCAGGACTTCAATCACCCCCGGGATAACACCATCGGAGGTTCCACCGAAGTCTTCCGCTCGAATGAATTCCAACTCGAGCAGATCAGCTTCGGTGGCGACTTCCATTGGCAGAACGTACGTGCGCGTGTTCTCACCATGGGCGGGATGTTCGCCGTGACCACGCCACGCAACGACGCCAGCACCGCACGCGGCCAGTGGGACCTCCGCGGCGCGTACCGCTACTTCTCGGAAGCCTACGGCGGCTATCACTTCAACGTGAACCACGGCCTCAACGTCGACGCCGGCATCTTCGTCTCCTACATCGGCCTCTTCAGTTACTACAACTTCGACAATTGGGCCTACCAACCGTCTTACGTCTCTTCGAACACACCCTGGTTCTTCAATGGACTGCGCGTTCAGTGGTTCCCCACGGACAAGCTGAAAATCGAACCGTGGATCATCAACGGTTGGCAATCCTATGCGCGTTTCGGAAGCAAGCCCGGTCTTGGTGGCCAGGTCATGTGGCGCCCCAAGCCGTGGATTTCGATCGTCTCAAACAACTATGGAATGGGCCGCGACACGCTGGGCAATGGCTTCGGCAACGTGAACCGTACCCGCCTGCACACCGACAATAGCGTCGAGATCAAGTACTACGACCACCCAGAGAAAACCCTCGACAAGATGGCGTTCTCACTCACCGGCGATTTGGGTTGCGAATACGGTGGCGGGGTAAGCTGCCACGGCAACACTAGCGGTGGTCCGAAGCAAAGCTTCGTGGGATGGATGGGTTACAACCGCTTCTGGTTCGACAAAGACCAGTTCGGCATCACCGTCGGCTATGGCGCCATGAACAACCCCGGCCGTTACTTGACGCTGTTGCCGCCAATCAACGGAGCTGACGCCGTCTCCGGTACGCCGTATTTCACCGCAAACCCAGGTGATCCGTTCAAAGCTTGGGACACCTCTTTGACCTTCGACTGGATGCCACGCCAGTACATCACCTTCCGCACCGAGTACGGATATCGCCACGCAAACGTACCGTATTTCAGTGGACGCGGAGGAATCACGCCGCCGGGTGGCAATACCGGTACGCCGTCTCAGCCGGTGCCGGGCTGGGCACCAGATCTCAGTCACGATGAACGCGAGATGCGCTACGCGATCCTCGTGAAGTTTTAGTCCAACAACACGGCCCCTGTCCTACCCTCCGACTCCTCACGGGTGCTTCCCGTGAGGATTTTTTATGCTCGCTGAGTAATCGCAAAGAAAAAGCCCTCGCGATCGCGAGGGCAAATTGTTTCAGTCGAAGAGAGATTTGCTATGGCCGATAAGCCCACATGTCGTTCAGCAGTCCGGGATAGGTCAGTACAGGCGGATCCTGCCGGGAACTTGAACTGGAAGCCGATCGCGAAGCATTAAAACTGATGGCTGAGGCTGGGTTCCACCCGGATTTTGTTCCCGCCTTGCATCATCTTCTACATAATCAATCCGCCGACCCAGCCCCCTCTTCCCTCTATTCCATACACCCATGCTGGGAAGAGCGCGACCTTGATCTCATGAGCGACTCTGGTCTTTTCGCTGGACGAAGCCACGGCGCGCGCCACCGAGATCTATGTCCTCGACGCGGGGGCACGCTCTTTAGCGCGCACGCAATCCGCGACAATTCCGAACCCGTGATCGCGAAGATAGACCCGCGACGTCATCACGCAACGCCAACGATCGCAACTGCATTGGATCTATCGAAAAGAAAGAAAGGTTGGTGCCGGGAGGGGGGGTCGAACCCCCACGAGGGGTAAACCTCGGCGGATTTTGAGTCCGCTGCGTCTGCCAGTTCCGCCATCCCGGCAATCGAGAGGCTTCAATAGGTTAGCACGATCTACTTCTCGCGAGAAAGTTGCAACCTCCTCCGACTTCCGAGCGCGCGTGCTCCGGCCACAACCGAGCGCCCCTGCTCCTCGAGTGATTCAAATTGCTCCAGCCATTACCATAGGACAGCGTGAATGCTCCATCCCACTTTCATTTCGACGCCATCATCCTGGGCGCCGGCGCTGCCGGACTGATGTGCGCCATCGAAGCCGGCAAGCGTGGCCGTCGCGTCGTCGTCCTCGATCGCGCCGAGAAGATCGGCAAGAAGACCCTCATCTCTGGCGGCGGACGCTGTAACTTCACCAACCTCCATACCACTCCCGCGAACTTCCTCTCTGAAAACCCGCACTTCTCGAAGTCGGCGCTCGCCCGCTACACGCCCGCCGACTTCATCGCCCTCGTCGAGAAACACGGCATCCCGTATCACGAGAAAACGCTCGGCCAACTTTTCTGCAACCGCTCTGCACGCGACATCGTGCGCCTGCTCGAAACCGAGTGCACCGCCGCGGGAGTGCGCATCGTTACGAATGCCTACATTTCTGAAGTCCTCCGCGCGGAGGATTTCATTGTCACCACCACCTCTGCCGAATACCGCGCCCCCGCGCTGGTCGTCGCTACCGGCGGACTCTCCATCCCGAAGATCGGCGCCACAGCTCTCGGCTACGACATCGCCCGCTGGTTCGGGCTCAACATCATCGAACCGCGCCCGGCTTTAGTCCCGCTTACCTTCAACGCCTCCTGCGACGGCGCCCATTTCCGCGAAAAGATGCTCATCACTCATCGCGGCCTCAGCGGCCCATCGATTCTCCAGATCTCGTCTTATTGGCGCCCAGGCGAACCCATCATCGTCGACCTGGCGCCGGCGCTGGACATCACCAAGACTCT
>Ga0206970_10098_pt1 | contig 24612 bp, 27 predicted proteins | sample Alteio_BWOrgHeat_88_FD_152964 | JGI IMG/M metagenome (GOLD analysis project Ga0206970, IMG submission 152964) | Enriched cells from forest soil in Barre Woods Harvard Forest LTER site, Petersham, Massachusetts, United States -... | ecosystem: Environmental > Terrestrial > Soil > Temperate forest >... | reverse complement strand
TGACTTTGCCCGGGCCCGTTCCCAGCGTCGGGCCGGTGCGGGTCAGGAACATGTCCTCCTGGTCTTCCGCATCCTCGTGCCCGTTATCCCCGTTGCCGTCAGGGGGAGAAGTTTCCGGCGGCAGGGAAGGATCGACGGGAGGCGGCGGGTTCTCGTTGTCGTCAGCCATAGTCTGTCAACAGGCTCCTATTTCGGATTCAGCATTTCGTTATAGAGATAGACGGTGCCGTTATTTCCTTCGAGCCGCCATTCCCCCGCCACCGTCTCGATCACCATGAGGTTGTTCTTGACATAATAGCTGGCGGATTTTTCCTTGCCGTCGGCATCGACGATAGTGATGCTCGGCAGCGGTTGGTTATCGCGGTACTGGATAAAGGTGGATTTTCCGTCGTCATATGCCTGCACGGGCGCCGCCTCGTCCGGCCCGGCATAGGTATAATTATAGTTCGGATAGACCGGCTGCGCAATGACGGGTGCGGGCGCCGGCCGGGATCTGGCCGTTTCGGCGGCATGTTTTGGTTTATCGTCGGGATAGACGAAGCGGGCGACATAAATATTGCCGCCCTTCTTTCCATTCGCCAGCGATTTGAGGTCGAACTGGTAGGAATGCTTGTTGGTCAACAGCGTCATATTGGTCTGCGCGCCATCCTCCATCGGGCGTATGAACAGCCGGTTGCCCGCCGGGATAAGCTGCCACAGGCTGCGATCGCCTACCGAGATGGTCTGTATCTCCTCGCCCGGGCCGAAGACGATGTTGCTCTGGTAGCCATACTTGGTGGTGATGGTATAGACGTCCGATTCGTCGTACATCAGCAGCTTGATGCGGCCATCGACCGGCAGTGAAGGATCGGCGGCATCCGCCAGGGCGTAGCCGGCGGCGGCGGTGAACAGCAGGGTAAAGAGCAGTGTTTTCATGGCATGGCTCATTTTTGCATTACTTCCTCATCTACACGATAACCTTTCACCCGGAAACCCAGGGGGTCGACGTAGCGATCCTCGTTGCTGAGATTCATTTTTATATACTCAAATGACACCAGCACAATCTTATGTTGCGGCGGGGCAGCGACATCCCCGTTTTTTTCTTCGATAATGACGCGGGCTTGCGCCTGCTGCGGGTTCAGATAGGTAATCGATTTGAACTTCACGCTTCTGACGCCGGTGCTGCCGAGACGGGCGGCGTTGCTTTGCGGGTTGTTGGGCTCCTGTTCCGCTATAAACGCGGGATATACTTTGTTCGGTTCCGACATGATGCGCACGATGTTATAATTCCTGGCATAATCGATGACGCTGTAACTTTCGCGCGAACGGATATATTGCACGATGAAGAAGTTGTTGACTGCCTCGTTGGTCGTCAGTTCCTTGGCCATCAGCGGATCGACCGTCTGCGTGATGCCGCTTTTCTGGTCGACCTGAATGACGAACGGCTCCACCGTCTTCAGGGGCGTTAGGTAGGCGATGCATGCCACCGTCACCAGCGTGCATCCCAGCGACAGCAGGGTAATGGCTGTCAGCAGCTTACGCTGCACCAGCACGTACTGGTACCGATCCTTGTACCAGTTCCTGTTATCCGCCGTTTTTGCAGGTTGCTTGCTCATGACCATTAAATGTATAGAGAATATTACTGAATAAATGGTTAATTCATCAAGTGCTAACTTTTAGCGTGATTACCGCGTCCCCTTACCAGCTGTGCGGCATTGGCGGCGAAGTCCGATACCGCCTTGCCCGACCCGGATGGCGCCGAAGCCCCGCTTCCCGATCCGCCGCTGGTGGCTTGGCCGAAACCGCTGGCACCGAAGCCGGCGGACAGCGGCGGCACCTGGCCTGGCCCGGCAAGCTGCCTGGCGATGTCGGGAGCGTTTTTCATCAGGGTGCTGAAAGTATAGGCAATAATGATGAGGGCGGCCAGATTGTAGGTAAGAAATTCCCAGAAATCCTGTCTGAAGAGAAGTTGCGACGGGGGAATTATCGTAGCGTCGAGCGGCAGAATGAAGGGATTGCAATACAATGACGGCATGCACGGCAAGCCGACGACGCAGTCCGATCCCGGATTGCCGGGAGGGGAAGTGGACGCAATATACGGGCAGATGCCCCAAGTATTATCCGGGCTGAAGGTGGAGGTTACCAATATGTGCTGATAGGGGAAAATCAGGTTGGACAATTGGGTGAAAAATCCCCCGAATATCGACATGACGGTGATCCACAGTGCAATGATGGCAAAGATGAGCACCAGCTGCAGCGAGTAGGAGGTCAGGTATTTGAGCCAATCCTCGAAAAAATGCACGGTGGACTGGAAGAGCATGAAACTCAGGAAAATGGGACTCAGCGCGATCAGAAAAGCGATGGCGCTCAGGCCGAGCAGGAAATCTATCAGTGTGCGCGCCAGCATGGTAAGGGTCATGATCAGCCAGGAAACGGCCATCGCGAAGATGACGGGGAAAAAGAACATGAGGATCAGGAAGAAAGCGATGACCTTGTTGTCGGCATTGGTGAAAGGCCCAATAACAGCGGAGTAGATCAGGTTGTCGAGGTAGGCGTACATCGGCATGAAGTCGCCATTGGCGTCGGTCACCGGCATGTTGGCCGCATCGGACATATGGATGCTGTTGATGACCCACATCGAGCCTTCGGTGACCACGCCGAGAAAGAACTGGAAGATGTAGCTGATGCCCCAGGTCGATTGGGTGGCGAAGACCCATACGGCGGCGATTTTCAGCAGCCGGACGAGGATTTCCTTGGCGTTGAGCTGCGCCGTGCCCATGAGTATCTGGGCGCCGAATACGACGATATATAAGGTCAGCAGGATGGCGAGGATGGGGGCCAGGTAAGATTGGATGCCGCAATAGGTCTGGCCCAGGACATTGTTCAGGATGATGACGAAATTGCAGATGATCTGGCTGAAGACGTGCTTGATCCCCTGATATTCGCAGGCGCCCAGACTGTTCGGCTGGTCGGCGTAGTACAGCTGGCCGCCGCCGACGGTGCCGCCGGCATTGCAGTATAATTGCACATATTGCGCATTGGCGGCGGCAGGCATGAAGACGAAACTCAACGTCGCCACGAGAATCAGCAGGTATTGTTTTAGTATTGTCGTCATATTTGGTTCCGTATGGTCATGGGTCATGAGTTATTGGTCATGGGTTCAATTTTTACCCATAACTCATGACCAGGGACCCATGACACATCATTGTCTGCCCCATGTTCCGGCGGCGGCAGACAGGTTTTTACTATCGTTGGCGAAAATCGCCCGCAGCTCGTCCAGCTCGTGGAGATCGACCCGCAAGGCGGTGCTTTCGTTATTCTGTTTGACCAGGAAATCGCCTTTCTGGCGCTCCATCCGGCGCAGGAGCCGCGCATCGCTGTCGTTCAGCCCCAGCGGCTTCTGCGCAGCATAATCGATCCCGATATCGTCGGGCATATAGATATGGGTGGCGCAGCCTTGCATGATGGTGTTGAAGCTGCGCGCCTCGGCGTGGGCGAGCGGGTTGCCGGTCGTGAAGATGACCATGGCGTTATGCTGTTTCAGCATTTCCAGCAGGCTTTCCAGCCGCGGTGCGAAGAACGCATTCTCCACCAGGTCCCACGCTTCATGCAATACGATGATGGTCGGGCGGCCGTCAAGGGCGGTAATCAGCCGGTGCAGCAGGTAGGAAAATACCGGGATGACGGCGTCGGGGCGCTGTACCACCGGCGTCATGTCGAAGGCGTGCAGCAGGAGTGCCGGATCGAACCTGTCTTCGCGGTCGAACAGCCCGGCGAAAATGCCGCCTGCGCACCATTTGCCCAGCGCCTGCGCCAGCGCCGGATCGGCGGCGGCAAGATATGTCACCAGGCCGGGCAGATGCCGATCGCCGGGCGCCCCGGCATAGAGTTGCGCGATGGCGGCGCGCAGGGCGTTTTTTTGCTGGTCGGACGGCGCCAGGGCAGGGGACACCAGGGCGCCGCACCACGCCAGCAGGAAGGATTGGTTGCGCGGAGTGTCTTCCAGCGTGAACGGGTTCAGCGTGAAGGCCCCCGCCGGCAGGCCGGCCAGCGCCGGGAACGTATGATATTTTCCCCCGAGCTTCTCGAAGAAAAGCCGCGCCGACTGGCCGCGGTCGAAGATGCACAGCCTAGCGTCGAATTTGCGTGTTTCGGCGAGCAGGAAGTTCAGCAGCGCATGTCCGGTCTGGTCATGGAAAGAATTGAAGTCGAACACGGCCGTATGCCCGTTGTCGCCTTGATGAAAATTGAAAAAGTAGGGCGAATTCACCAGCGTCGGCACCAGGGCGGCCGCCTGCCCCCAATGGTTGCCGTTTTCATTGCCGCCGGCGAAACGGTTCAGCCGGCAGAAGCCGCCGATCCTGGCAGTATTGAGGGTGCTTTTGCGGCGGATGAATTCGAAATTTCCCGGCAGTTGCGACCAGAAGCATTCTTCGAACTTGATGTCTTCGCGGATGGTGATGAGGCCGAGTTCGGAAAAGCCGCCCTGCACTTTGGCGATTTCCTCGTCGAGATGCTTGTAATTGTCCGCCAGCACCATGATGCTGACCTGATGCTCGCCGAAATCGACCGCCCGCCCCTTGTCGCTGCTCATCATATCGTCAATGCCGGAGACGGTAATGGAATCCTCATCGCCGCTTTTCTCGAACAATGCTTTTTGATCTTTATAAGGTTTCAGCGCCTGCACGCCGGGAATGAAATTGAACGTTTCGCTGATGACGAATTCCATCGGCGCCTGCAAGACGCGGTCGGCGGTTTCGGGCGGGATTTCATGATACTGCTTCAAGGTGAGCACGGCTGCGAAGCGGCGGTCGGCGGCGGTCTTTGCTTCCAGCGCGTTGAATCCGAACGTCAGCGCGCTCGAAGCCAGCGCCACGCTTGTATCTATCTCAAGCAGGGGGAAGCTTTCGCTGCGCAGGTTGATGAGATGGCCGAGGAATTCCATCGGCTCGGAATAGAGTATTCCCTCGCGCTCGGCCACCGACAGAAGCTGTGCATTGTAAGAGGGACGCAGCTTTTCCAGCAGCGCCGCTGCCGTGCGCTCCAGCGCCGCCGCGGCTTCTTCCAGATAGGTGTTGCGATAGCGCCGGTTGTGTTTGGGCAGGAACACATGATGGAGGCTCTTGCGGTCGAAAAGCCCGGTGTATTGCCCTTCGTAGAGAAGGCTGATGTAAATTTCATTGTAATATTGGTATTTCCAGCGGTTTTTCTTCTTCCAGTGTTCATGCGCCCAGGCGGCGAACGCTTCCTTGAACTGTGCGGCGTCATGGATGCGCCGGCGCTTCCTGACCGTATGGATCCACAGGGCAATCTTGTCCGTGTCGATGGTATCGGCGATGGCGGCGCGCAAAGTTTCGCGCACGGTGGCGGCGTCTCCGCTTTCGTAATCGCGCCCCTGCGCGGTGCCGGTGATCCGGACGATCTGCATCAGCTCGCCGTTCTTGGTCAGCAGCGTATGCGCGTCCCAGTGGCAATAATAAGGAATGAATTCGGATAGCGGCACCGTGGCCGGTGCGCCGCTTTCCGGCGTCTCCGTGTCCCCGGTTTTTTTCTTCAGAAAAAGAAACATGTGGCTTGCACTCTCATTATAAATAACCGGCGCGTCATCAGGATATCAGACGCAGTTTAAGAAACTATAAACGCTTTGTTCGTCATTGCTGCGTCGCCTGCGGCTTGCAATGACGGTAACATGGATTAATTATAGCAGAAAATTGTGACAGTTTTTTGACAGACAGGTGGATAATGCAAATAAAACCGGGTATGATTATTTAACCACCGCCGCCGCCAGCATCGTCCGCGCAGTTAAGCGCATTACCGGTCATAAGGGTCATAATACCATCAGCGAAAACCACCGCCGCCGCCAGCATCGGCTGGGACAGGGCAGTTAAGCGCATTACCGGTCATCTGAGTCATAATACCATCGGCGTTAAAAATAATACTGATACCAACGCCGACGGTAATGGCCAGTCCCCACGATACTTTGCCCAGCGTAGCGCCAACGCCGATGATGATAATGGCCAAGGTGGCAAGACCGCGTCCCATATTGCCGTACACAAAACCTATGACCGCGCACAATACGGTGCCCATGGGAGTGTCAGCAGGGGCGGGGGGGTTGGCGTAAGCCGCAGTTACGCCCGCTGTGTAAATGGCAATGGCGAAAAAGCTGAACAGCATAAATTTATAGAGCGCCGGCGACGGGATACCGGCTGTTTTTATGCTATTGCCGCCCATAAATATTACCCTTTTCTGCTTATTTATCACTATTACTATAGCATAGAATTGTGACAGTTTTTTGACAAATACAATGATTTTCTGCGGAATATCCTGAATCCGCAGAAATTCCACCGTGGCGGGCATGATAACGCCCCCTTCAATTAATTAATATTTAAAAGAATTGCCGTTGCAAAGGGAGTCGATAGTCTATAGTCGTAAGTTGTTAGTGAGCTACTTATTAACAACTATGGACTAACGACTAAGGATTATTGCTTATGCCAAGCGCCATCGAGAAAAAACTGGCTTCCATGAATATCGAGCTTCCGCAGTCGGTTATGCCGGTGGCTAACTACGTCCCCTATGCCATCGCCGGCAACCTTGTATTCGTATCGGGAACGCTGCCGATGAAAGACGGCAAACCGCAGGATATCGGCAAGGTCGGCAGGGAGTTCACCACCCTGCAGGCGCAGCAGACGGCCAGGTTATGCGGCATTAACCTATTGTCGCATGTGCGCGCCGCTTGCGGCGGCGATCTGGGCCGCGTGAAGAAATGCGTGCGACTGGGCGTATTCGTTAACTCGGCGGCCGGGTTCACCGACCAGCCGAAAGTGGCCAACGGCGTTTCCGACCTGATGGTCGAGCTGTTCGGTGAAGCGGGCAAGCATGCGCGCTTTGCCGTCGGCGTCAGCGAGCTGCCGTTCGGCGTGGCGGTGGAAGTGGATGCGACGTTTATTATTGAGTAGTCATGGGTCATTGGTCATGAGTCATGGGTTCAAGCAGCTTGAAGTATGGAAAATGTCCATGCGCCTGGCGGATACTATCTTCGATGTAACGGAACAGTTTCCTGTCAGCCAACGATATGGGCTGACGGCACAAATGCAACGTTGCGCTGTGTCGGTTCCTTCCAATATTGCAGAAGGCAGCGCAAGAGCCAGCAAAAAAGAATTTGTCCAATTTTTGTATATCGCGCGGGGTTCGCTGGCTGAGTTGGAAACACAGCTTATACTTGCCTATTCGAGAAAATATCTGCCGAAAGAGACCTATCAGTCGCTTTGCGCAACGATAGAGAGTATCAATAGAATGCTAGGGAAACTGATTCAGTCGCAGAAATCTTGACTCATGACCAATGACTCATGACCAATGACCTCAAAATGGAATCCCCGTCAGCCATTCCAGCGCAATCAGGTGGAAGGCGTAAATATAGCCCGAATAATAGGAGATCAGTTTGGCCGTGCGCAGAAGCGACGGCGGGATGCCGACTGGCTGGACATCATGAATGGCAAGCCGGTCCAACAGCCGCCAGACGCCATACAGTGTAATGACCATCAACAGCAGGCTTGGCATTGAAAACTGGCTGAACAATTGCGTGTAGCAGCCATAGGTGACGAAGCTGAGTATCAGGAAATGCCGCGGCAGAGCCGGCGGATAATGCTGGCGGCGACGTTTCAGATAGCCGCTGATGGCGAACAGCATGCCGAAACTGCCATAGTGCGCGGCGAAAATGCTCATGAATAGCGCCAAGCTCCCGATGTACCATTCCCAGGGGCGTTCGATTATTCTACCTCGGCGCTCCAGCCAGGCGAATATCATGCGGCAGCCAAGGATGGTGAATAAAATATTCTGCGTGCGCAGGTGGCCGGTGAGCAGGAAATCGGAGACGCTCATCAACAGGGCCAGCGCGAAGAGATCCCATTTGAAACGGTACGACGCGGCGAAGCCGCCGAGGAAAAGAAAAATCGGCGCGGCGCCGCGACCGATGGCGCGCAGCCATTTTTCATCGGTGAAGAAAAAATGGCCGCTATGGTCGATGAACATCAGGATGAGCGCAAGGAGCTTGAGCGCGTCCCAACTATCGAAGGGGCGCATCACGCCGGATGATGGATGATAGATATTAGATGTTGGAGATGTAATCACAGTCCGCGCGTTGCATTAGACTGAGACTTATCCGTCTCCTTACTTTTGTGCTGTTCCCGGAAAGACTCTCGGCGTGGCGAGGCTAGCATGAGATCAAATCCACCACCCGCTGCCTCAAGAAGATCAGACATCTCAACTTTTGCGACTAATGACTTGCCTTGGCCTTTAGATCTGAGCCTAAATACGCCCTTGCCATCTTTTCTGCTTTGATGGGCAGTTAAAGCAACTGGTTGCTCTTCGTAACGGATGGCAAAACGTAATTTATCTAATTGTTCAGATATACGGCCAGCTAGCTCGTATTTGGCATTAAAAATATCTACGTTATTCCGGTTGGATGTTACGTTTATATATTTGTGATGTTCATCCCATATTCGTAAATAATTATTGAGTACAGGAGCAAGTTGAGAGGCAAGCCGCTTTTGCTCTGCCTCAATCTTTGCTACCATTGCGTCGAGCGCCGCACGAATTTGTTGTAGTCTTTGCGCTATACTAGACATCGTCATCTACTCGCGTTAAGAGTATTCAATTATATGGATATCAGGCGGCAAGCACAACCTCGAAAACCGCCTCCGTCTTGCTTTTTATCTCGTCCAGCGAAACGCCTGGCGCGAGTTCGAGGAGCTTCAGCCCATCCGATGCGACGGAAAATACGCCAAGCTCGGTGATGACGGTGTGGACGACTTTTTTTCCCGTCAGCGGCAGGGTGCATTGCTTGACCAGCTTGGCGGCGCCGTCTTTGGAATTATGATCCATGATGACCACCACTTTCTTGACGCCGGCGACCAAATCCATCGCGCCGCCCATGCCCTTGACCATTTTGCCCGGCACCATCCAGTTGGCGAGGTCGCCGGCTTGCGACACCTGCAGCGCGCCGAGGATGGCGAGGTCGATATGGCCGCCGCGAATCATGGCGAAGCTGGCGGCGCTGTCGAAATAGGAACTGTCGGGCAGGGCGGTGATGGTTTGTTTGCCGGCGTTGATGAGATCGGGATCGACTTCGCCTTTGGCCTCGCTCGGAAACGGCCCCATGCCGAGCATGCCGTTCTCGCTTTGCAGCGTGATCTGGATGCCCGCCGGAATATAATTAGCCACCTGCGTCGGGATGCCGATGCCGAGATTGACGTAATAGCCGTCTTTCAATTCGGCGGCGGCTCGTTTGCACATATCTTCGCGTGTCCAGGGCATATTTTACCTTTGTGGTTGTGGTTCTTCGTTTCCTCTGTTGCCCTCAGCGCCTAACGATGTACGCTGTGCTTGCTGCCGTATTTGCCTGATTTGTTCGCACAAACCATCGAATCTTTCGATTGTCTCCGCGTTTGCAGGCACAAAACAGTCCATAGAGCCTTGATACTGGGTTGAGGGTCGTTCGGGATGCTCCAGATAGTTGTGTAGATTTTCCACAGCCTGATCAAAATACTTATCGCTGCCGCTAAGCAATCGTTCTTTCTCTAGCCCTATGTATGACTCGGGATTTCTCAGGGATTTCAAAACAAAAGGCCATACGTGTTTGTAACGAGAGAAAACAGTCTTTATTTCCCCCCAAATCTTGTTTAACTTCTCTTTTTGCTCATCGTTAAACCTATACTCATGCGAAATTTTACGCGGCTTCCTAGGGATTTTCTCGCGCGGGTTCGTGGGGACTTCCTTTTTCTTAGGGACTTTCGCGCTGTGTGTAAGCAATTTTCCAATAGCGGTATATTCTTCTTTGGGGATGCCCATCATGCCTAACGCCCCCCTTATATCGAGTAACGTTGGGTTGAGTTCCCTTGGCTGGGTTGCAAGTATCTGGTTGAATTCTTTCATGGTGCCGCAGTCAGGATACTTTGCCAACAAGGCCTCCACTGCCTGGATCCAGGCAGGATTATCCATCGGATCTTTTTTCTCGGCCATGATGGTTCTACCTCCCACCCGGATTCTCTTTCGTCGTCCGAAACTCAATCCGTTTCTCGAAATGCTCGCCTTTGAAAATACGCTGCACGAAAATGCCCGGCGTGTGGATGACATCCGGGTCGAGCGCACCGGGCTCGACCAGTTCCTCGACTTCGGCGACGGTGACTTTGCCCGCCGTGGCCATCGGCACGTTGAAGTTGCGCGCCGTTTTGCGGTAAACTAGGTTTCCCGCCGTGTCGCCTTTCCACGCTTTGACGATGGTCAGATCGGCATGCAGCGCCGTTTCCATGACGTAATGCGCGCCGCCGAATTCGCGCGTTTCCTTACCCTCGGCAATGACGGTGCCGTAGCCGGTTTTGGTGTAAAATGCCGGGATGCCTGCCCCGCCGGCGCGGATGCGTTCGGCCAGCGTGCCTTGCGGATTGAATTCGACTTCCAGCTCGCCGTCCAAAAATTGTTTTTCGAAGGTTTTGTTTTCGCCGACATAGGAAGCGATCATTTTTTTGATCTGCCGCGTCTGCAATAATATGCCGCTGCCGAAATCATCGACGCCGCAATTGTTGGCGATCCAGGTGAGATTTTTTACGCCGTGCTCGCGCATGGCGCGGATGCAATGTTCGGGAATACCGCATAATCCGAAGCCCCCGGCCATGACGGTCATGCCGTCGAACAGCAGGCCGGACAGGGCGGATTCGGCATTTTTATGTATTTTATTCATAGCATTATCCATGTTCCGCTACAATTATCTAAAATGTACTATAAATCCAAGCCATTAATAAATATATAATTTATTAATAAATACGGGGCAAATTTTATTAATATTAACAGAAAATTTACTACTTTCATGATTTAATGTAGTGAGAGTAGACTGTAATCGATATGCCCTTCATATTGCAAGTGCGCATTGATGAAGTTGTTGTTTTACAGCGATGACTCTGGTATTGGCATATCTTATGAAACATTTGACGCCTATGGATGTTAAAGCGCTCACGGAAGAACCTTCTTCCAAGATTCGCGGCCAGCTCGCCGGCAAGATTGCCATGGACTATCGTTCCGGCAATTTTACGGCGGCGGAGGCGGATATTGCCGGCGACATTTTTAGGATACTGATCAAGGATGTCGAGAATAGCGTGCGCCAGGCGCTGGCCGAGCAGCTGGCCCATTGCGCCAATACGCCGCGCGACATCATCATCAAACTGGCCAATGACGACGCCGAAGTGGCGGCGACGGTGCTGGAATATTCCTGCGTGCTGACCGAGGACGACCTCATCGCCATCGTCAAAAGCAGCCGGGAAGTGACGAAACTGCGCGCCATCGCGCGGCGCGGCACCGTTACCGAAGAGTTGTCGTCCTGCCTCATCGAAACGCATCACGAGCTGGTGCTGGCCGATCTGTTCAAGAACAGGGGCGCCGTGCTCGAGGAGCGCCAGCTTGTATCGTCATGGGAATATATCGATTCCAGCCCGACCCTGCTGGAGACGCTGGTGCATCGCGGCGGCCTGCCGATCACGGTGGCCGAGAAACTGTTCGTCGCCGTCTCCGGTGAGTTGAAGCGCCTGGTTGCCGAGCGTTATAAGTTCAACACGCCGTTCATGCATAAGGCGGTCAGTGACATCCGCGAATGGAAAATGCTGGGCATCGTGCCGCTGCATAAAGACAGCGATCCTAACGACGACGAGCAGGTGGAAACCCTGGTCGATGAGATGCACATGAACAGCCGCCTGACGCATTCCCTGCTGGTGCGCGCCTTGTGTATGGGCAATCTGAGCGTGTTCGAAGCGGGCATCGCCAAGCTGGCCGGCGTACCGCGCGTTAACGCGCGCATCCTGATGATGGACGGCGGCGCCCTCGGCTTCGACGCCATCTACAAGGCGTCTTCCATGCCGGAAGGATTTATCGAGGCGGTAAGGACGCTGTTGCGCATCAGCCTGGAAGAAACCGAATATGGCCATTTCCGGCCGGCCGATTTCCGCAAGCGCATCATTGACCGGGTGTATGCCGAAGGCTATCACCGGAGCATCGACAATATGGAATACCTGTTATCCATCCTGGGAGGAAAAATTGCCGCAACAGCCGATGCCTGATAAGCAACCGCTCTCCCTTGAACTGACTCCGGAAGAGGTCAATCGGCTTCTCGACGATAAAACGTCGGCGGCGCGCATCGACATCACCGAAAAAATCGCCGGCGCTTACGGTAGCAATCAGCTTAATGAGAAAGAAAAGCAAGCGGCCGAACAGGTATTCCGCCTGCTCGTGCGCGATGCCGAGGTGCGCGTGCGTAGCGCCCTCGCCCAGCATATCAAGAGCAGTGAGCACATACCGCATGATATCGTGATGCCGCTGGCGCGCGATGTGGCGGAAGTGTCGCTGCCGGTATTGCAATATTCGCAGGTGCTGAACGACGACGACCTGCTGGACCTTATCGGCAATACGCATGAAATATCACGCTACCTGGCCATTTCCAAACGCAAGCAGGTATCGGATGTCGTCACCGGCACGCTCCTGGACAAAGGCAGCGATGCCGTCGCCGCCGCCCTGGTGGAAAACGATGGCGCGCAGATTTCGGAGACCGGCCTCGGCAAGATCATCGACAATTACCGCGACAACGAAATACTGATGAAGGCGGTAGCGGATCGTCCGCGCCTGCCGGTCGCTGCGGCGGAAAAACTGATTCATGTCGTGTCGTCGTCGCTGGCCGAAACGCTGAAGCAAAAATACAAGATGCCGACCGCCGACATTCAGAAAGAAGTCGATAAAACGCGCGAGAGCGAAACCCTCAAACTGATCCGCCAGTCGCAATCGCAGGAAGATATCGATAAGCTGATCAACCAGCTGCAGGCCTTCGGCCGCCTCAACCCGTCGCTTATTTTAAGCGCCCTGTGCCAGGGCGATTTCGCCTTTTTTGAAAGCAGCCTGGCCAAGCTTTCCAATATCCCGGTGAACAACGCCCGCACGCTGATTACCGACCGCGGCGAACTCGGCTTCCGGGCGATCTATAACAAATCGGGGTTGCCCGACGCCATGTTCCCCGCCGTCAAGCTGCTACTCAAGGTGATGCGCGAACTCGACGGCGAAGGCGAAAAACCCGGCTCGTCGCGCTATGCCAACCGCGTCGTCGAACGTCTCCTGCAAAATGCCGAGGAAACCCCCGTCGACAATCTGTCCTACATCATTGCGCTGGTCAGAAGGATTGCGCAGTGAAGCTGTCAACTGACCTATGACCTTCACTAAAATCGCCTGCGTCGCCGACGATTCGCCCAAGGCGCAGGCGGCGCTCAAGGAACTCCGCAAGCATTACGATATCGTCGAGATCACGCGGCGGCGGATGTCGGCGCAGGTGATCGTCGTCCTTGGCGGCGACGGTTTCATGCTGCAGACGCTGCACACCTACATGAAGATGAGGCTGCCGTTCTACGGCATCAATTGCGGCACCGTTGGCTTCCTGATGAATCACTATGCGCTCGATGCCGTGCTCGACCGCGTCAACAACGCGCGCGCCGCGACGCTGTACCCGCTGCACATGTATGCGCGTTGCACCACCGGCAAAATAAAGCAGGCGCTGGCCTTCAACGAAGTGTCGCTGTTCCGCCTCGGCCGGCAGGCCGCCAAGATTCACGTCTCCATCGACCATGTCGTGCGGCTGAAGGAGTTGATCTGCGACGGCGTGCTGGTGGCGACGCCGGCCGGCAGCACGGCCTATAATTTCTCGGCCGGCGGCCCGATTATCCCGCTGGGCGCCAACCTGATCGCGCTGACGCCGCTGGTGCCGTTCCGCCCGCGCCGCTGGCGGGGCGCGCTGCTCGACCATAAATCTTCGGTCAATTTCACCATCCAGGAGCCTAAAAAGCGCCCGGTCAACGCCGTCGCCGATTTCACCGAGATTCACGACGTGACGGAAGTCGTCATCAGCGAACAGCGCAAATCCGGCGTCACCCTGCTGTTCGACGCCGAGCACAATCTGGAAGAGCGCATCATCAAAGAGCAGTTTACGCATTAGGCTTGCGCGTCTGTAATGTATATGTTACAATCTAACTTTACGATAGAGCGTTATGTGGCCGATGATGGTGACGTACCGTTCGATAAATGGTTTGATGACGTACGTGATCGTAAGGCGCGAGCGCGGATTCGTCAGCGGCTTGACAGGTTGTCCATAGGTATTTTCGGTGATTGCAAACCTTTACGCGTTGGCGTGTGGGAGTTGCGGATCGATTACGGACCGGGCTACCGCGTCTATTACAGTATCGTAAGCAAGGCGGTTATTCTGCTGTTATGTGGTGGCGATAAACGCAAACAAAATGCGGATATCGAGCGCGCTGTGAATTATTTGCAACATTATCGACAGAGGTAGATATGAAAAAAAAACATCCCAATAGTATTTCTGATGAAGTGTGTGTTATTCAGGAACTAAAACAAGATCCTGAGTTCGCCATCGAATATCTCAAAGTAGCTTTTGAGGAAGTTGATGAACCGGGAGGACAGTACGTGCTGCTTAAAGCGCTCAAGCGGATCGCCGAGGCGCACGGCGTGGCCAAAGTCGCCAAGGCCGCGGGCATTCCGCGTGAAAGCCTCTACCGCGTCCTGTCACCCAAAGGCAACCCGCGCATGAATACGCTGTTTGCGCTCATCAAGGCGATGGGACTACAGGTAACGGTACAACCCCTTTCTGCGCATTAAACCTATTGCCAACCGCGCAACTCTGCGCTAAAACCCTGCTCTGACGCGGTAAAGCGTCGTTCATATCATCAAGGAGTTACTGCAATGGCGACTGGCGTAGTGAAATGGTATAACCCCGCGAAGCGTTTCGGCTTCATCAAGCCGGACGATAATTCGCCGGACGTGTTCGTGCATGCCTCGGCGCTGGAAGCGGCGGGGCTGTTCACGCTGGATGAAAATCAGCGCGTGCAGTACGAACTGGCGGACAATAACGGTAAAACGTCGGCGGCGAATTTGAAGCTGCTGTAAACGTCATACCGGCGCAGGCCGGTATCTTGTATCTCAACAATCTTGATTGTTGCAGCATGAGATCCCGGCCTTTGCCGGGATGACGGCTGTTTTTTTATTTTAAAATACTTTGAGCGCCATGAAAGATCTCCGCAATATCGCCATTATCGCCCATGTCGACCACGGCAAGACGACGCTGATCGACCAGATGCTGCGCCAGAGCGGCAGCTTCCGCGCCAACCAGACGGTGGCTGAGTGCGTGATGGACAGCGGCGACCTGGAGCGCGAGCGCGGCATCACCATTCTCGCCAAATGCACGTCGGTGACGCGGGGACATACGCGCATCAACGTCGTCGATACGCCGGGGCATGCCGATTTCGGCGGCGAGGTCGAGCGCGTGCTGTCGATGGTCGACGGCGCGCTGCTGTTGGTCGACGCCGCCGAAGGGCCGCTGCCGCAGACCAAATTCGTCCTCGGCAAGGCGCTGAAGCTGGGCCTGAAGCCGATCGTCGTCATCAACAAGATCGACCGCTCGGACGCGAGGCCGGAGCAGGTCATCAACGAAGTGTTCGATCTGTTCGCGGCGCTTGACGCCAGCGAGGCGCAGCTCGATTTCCCGGCCCTATACGCCTCCGGCCGCGACGGCTGGGCATCGCCGACCTTGACCGGCGAGCGGACCACTCTCAATCCGCTGTTTGACCTCATTATCAGCCATGTCGAAGCGCCCGACGTTGATCCCGACGCCTCCTTCGCCATGCTGGTGTCGATTCTCGAATATGATTCCTATCTGGGGCGCATCCTGACCGGGCGCATCTATAGTGGCAGCGCCAAGGTCGGCATGCCGATCAAATCGCTGAGCCTCGATGGAAAACAAATAGAGCAGGGGCGGCTGACCAAGCTGCTGGCGTTCGACGGCATCAAGCGCCAGCCGGTGGAAGAAGCGCAGGCCGGGGACATCGTCGCCATCGCCGGGCTGACGCATACGTCGGTGGCCGATACCATCGGCGATCTGACGCTGGCCGGGCCGGTGCCGTCGACGCCGATCGACCCGCCGACCATGGCCATTACCATCAGCGTCAATGATTCGCCGCTGGCCGGGCAGGAAGGAACGAAAGTCACGTCGCGCATGATCCGCGAGCGGCTGCTGCGCGAAGCCGAGGGTAACGTTGCCATCCGCCTCACCGAGGCCGATTCGAAGGATGCCTTCGAAGTAGCCGGGCGCGGCGAATTGCAGTTGGGTGTGCTCATCGAGACCATGCGCCGCGAGGGATTCGAGCTGTCGGTTTCTCGCCCGCGCGTGCTGTTCCGCGAAGACCCGATCACGGCTGCTAAAACGGAGCCAGTCGAGGAGGTGGTGATCGACGTCGATGACGAATATACCGGCGTGGTGGTGGAGAAAATATCTAACCGCAAAGGCGAAATGGTCGATATGCGCCCGTCCGGCGGCCACAAAACGCGCATTATTTTCCATGTGCCGTCGCGCGGGCTGATCGGCTACCAGGGCGAATTCCTGACCGACACCCGCGGCACCGGCGTCATCAACCGCCTGTTCCACGCCTACATCCCCTATAAGGGCGACATTGAAGGGCGGCGCAACGGCGCGCTGATCTCGGTCGATAAGGGCGAAGCCGTGGCCTACGCCATCTGGAACCTGCAGGAGCGCGGCACCATGTTCATCAATCCGGGTGACAGGGTCTATGAGGGCATGATCGTCGGCGAGCATAGCCGCGACAATGATCTCGAAATCAACGTGCTCAAGAACAAACAGCTCACCAATATCCGCACCACCAGCAAGGACGAGGCCATCCGCCTGGTGCCGCCGCTTCGCATGACGCTGGAACAGATGATCTCCTATATCGAGGAGGACGAACTGGTCGAAGTGACGCCCAAATCCCTGCGCCTGCGCAAGGCGGCGCTCGATGCTAACGAGCGGAAAAAACTGAGCCGGGAGCGGAAGAAGGTCGGATAGTCTGTGTCACCCCGCACTTGTTGCGGGGTCTCCCGCAAATTGTATGGAGATGCCGCAATAAATGCGGCATGACATATAATATTTTCATTTGCGCCTCCTCGCTATATGCGTTATAAGCAATCAAACTACTACATATAGTATGGCTTATGCGTGTTGCCCTGCTGTCCATTGCTGTCATCCTGGTGATCGTCACAGGAGCGGCTGCTTTACAGTTCTGGGAGAACATCCGGGTTACTTCGCAGCAGGCGGCCATTGCCGCGCCGCCGGTTTCCTCGATGGTGCCGAACGCTTCGGCGGCCGATGCGCCGGCCATCTCCGCTGATAATGTTGCTTCGCTGGCGGCTTCGCTGCCGTCCGGCATGCGCGCCGTTTCCATCGCTACCGATGCCACCGTCGGCCTGGCCGGGCATGTGGCCGCCGGCGATCATGTCGATATATTGTTTACGCATGACGGGCGGGCGGCGAAACCCGCCGTCACCGAAGTGCTGCTGCCCAACGTGCGCGTACTGGCGGTGAATACCGGCGGCAAGAACGACGCGCTGTCGAGCGTGACGGTGGAGGCCGGCAATACGCAGGTGCAAAAACTGTTCCTGGCCGAAAAGGCCGGGACGCTGTCGCTGGCCTTGCGCTCGCCGGCGGACAAGGACGATAACGGCATAGCAGCGCCGACGACCATCGGCAGCCTGACGCAGGCGCAGGTTACGCCGCAGGCGGCGGCAGCGCCGGAAGAAGAAACGGTGCGGATTATCCGGGGAACCGGCAAGCAAAATAGTAAGGAATAGGGATGCGCTTAGGAGATCGTAGACTGTTGTGGATAGCCGTGGCGTGGATGGCGGCGGCGCTTCCGGCAAAAGCCGACAGCGGCTCGTCCGGGCTGGTGGTGCCGCTGAACCGCTCGGCGCTGGTCGAGTCACCGACGCCGATGGGCGAGGTGATGGTGGCCAATCCCGATATCGCCGACGTGCACGTCCATAACCCGACGCATCTGACGGTGGTGGCTAAACATCTGGGCCATACCAACGTGCGCATTTTCGACCATGACGGCAAAGTGTTGCGCGAACTGGACGTGACGGTGGGATACGATTTGCCTTCCATCCGCCGGGCGCTCAAGAATTTCCTGCCCGATGAGGTAATCGGCGTCGAGACGGTCAATACCAGCGTGGCGCTGACCGGCCAGGTCAGCAGCGCGGCGGTGGTGGAAAAAGCCCTGAAGATCGTGCGCGAATTCATCGGCGGCGACGGCGCCAGGGAAACGGCGGATAAAGGTGCATCGCCCGACATCCTCAACCTGATGCAGGTGACGTCCGGCCAGCAGGTTATGCTGCGCGTGCGCGTCGGCGAAATCCAGCGCACGGCGCTCAAGGATCTTGGCATCGACCTCAATTATATCTCGCAGGCTTCGGGCACCGGGCTGGTGGCGCTGGGCACCGGCGGCGGCATCGCCTCCCTGGTGGCTCCGGCCACGGGGCAGTCGGCGGTCACCCCCGGCGTCTTCCTGCTTCCCGGCGGCAACCAACCCACCAATACGCAGGGCGTGCTGACCGGCCGCTGGCAGCCCAACGGGCCGGGCGGCAACACCGTGTCCGGCCTGCTGCATGCGCTGGAGCAGGATGGGCTGTTCAAGGTGCTGGCCGAGCCGAACCTGGTGGCCATCTCGGGCGAGGAAGCCGATTTCCTGGCCGGCGGCGAAATTCCCATCCCGGTATTGCAGAACAGCGCCAACAGCAACAATGTGACTATCCAATACAAGCCGTTCGGTGTGGCGGTGAAATTCACGCCGCAGGTGCTGAGCGAAAACCGCATCCGCATGATGGTACAGCCCGAAGTTTCTGAGATTTCCACTGATCCGTCGGCGGCCGTAACCACCGGCGGTTTCAATATTCCCAGCATCAATACGCGCCGCGCCAAAACGACGGTGGAGCTGGCGCCCGGCGAAAGCTTCATGATTGCGGGATTGCTCAAGGATCAGTCGTCGGCGACGATCAACCAGCTTCCCGGCGTCAAGGATCTGCCTATACTGGGGGCATTGTTCCGCAGCACGTCGTTTCAGCGCAACGAAACCGAGCTGGTGATCGCGGTGACGCCCTATATCGTCGATCCGCTCAAGGGTTCCGACGTCAAGCTGCCGACCGACAATTTCCGCCCGGCCACCCAGATGGAGATGTTCTTCTTCGGCGCGCTGGGCTCGCTGTCCGGCGATACGCGCAAGATTTCGCAAACGCCATCCATGCTGGAAGGCCCGATTGGGTTTATGACGGACTGATATGAAAAATCTTCATCTTAATGTAGCAAGTTTTATTTTCCTGCTGGCGCTCGCTGCATGCGATCTGCCGCCCAAGGTCTATTATAACCGCGGCGATCCGGAAAACCTGATAGACGTCTCCTCGGAAGTGGTCACTATTGCTCTCACCTCGCCGAATTCGCTTACCGAACTATCCAATATGGTGAGCCAGGACCCGCCGACCCGCGCCATATTGAATTGCCCGCAAGGCGACGCGTTGTGCGGGCAGGCTAAAAACATATGCGATAAGCACGGCATCGCTTCGCAATGGGCCGGCAACGGCTCCAATACGGCTAAGGCGGGCGTGACGTTGATCTATGAGCGCGTCACGGCGCGCGATTGCCAGAACCGCTATATCGACGATACCGGCACGCCCGGCAACCTGCCGCCACCGACCTTCGGCTGCTCGATTACCGGCAACATGGTGCAAATGACGAGCGACAAGCGCCAGTTCGTAACCCCGGGCCTGCTTGATTTCCAGGATGGCGAAAAGGCGGCGCAAGCCTATGGCCGTTATTTGCAGCCCCCGCCGCCTCTGTCACCACCGCCCTATTACCCGCCGCCGCCCGACAGCCCGATGGCGATTTACCCGGGCGCGGTGGCTACGGATAAGTAAGTTCCTATCCCGTTTCTCATAGACAAAAGGTCGTCTTCGCAGTAAAATTGAAGACGAAGTTTTATTTCAGAAGAGCAGGAGCAAGCGTATGGCAGCGTTGGACTGGTCGCAATGCCCGGCGGTGGAAAGTGTGCCCGGCAAGGTCAGTGGGGCATGGGTTTTTCGCGGCACGCGCATGCCGGTTGCCGCCGTATTTGAGAATCTGGAAGACGGCATGACCATCGAAGAAGTGATGGAACAGTTCGACGTCACTAAGCAGCAGGTGCAGGCAGTGCTGGCATTTGCGGCGCACAGCCTTGAAGCCCCCCGCGTCTGATTCCCAATGCTAGTTCTTCTTGACCACGGCACGCCAAGGGGCATCGCCCGGTTTCTTGATGGCCATACGGTCAAAGAAGCAAGAGCGCAGGGTTGGGACACGCTCACCAACGGAGAATTGCTTAAAGCCGCGGAAAAAGCCGGGTTCGATGTTTTGCTCACGACCGATAAAAATCTTCGCTATCAGCAGAACCTTGCGGGTCGCCGTATTGCTATCGTGATATTAGGCAAAGGCCGGTGGAAACTCATCAAACCGGCGGCGGCGGAGGTGGTTGCCGCTGTGAACGCGGCGGTGCCAGGAAGCTGCACGCTTGTTGAGATCGCAGACGAATAAACTGCATTATGCCCTTTCAACTCACCTCCTCCTACCAGCCCGCCGGCGACCAGCCGGCGGCCATTGCCGCGCTGCTTGAAGGCTTGCGCAAGAACGAACGCGACCAAGTGTTGCTCGGCGTCACCGGCTCGGGCAAGACGTTTACCATGGCGCAAATCATCCAGGCGACGCAGCGCCCGGCGCTGATCATGGCGCATAACAAGACGCTGGCGGCGCAGCTTTACAGCGAGATGAAAAGCTTTTTCCCGAACAACGCCGTCGAATATTTCGTGTCTTATTACGATTATTACCAACCCGAGGCGTATATCGCCAAAAGCGATACCTATATCGAAAAAGATTCCTCCATCAACGAGCAGATCGACCGCATGCGCCATTCGGCGACGCGTTCGATGCTGGAGCGGCGCGACGTTATCGTGGTGGCGTCGGTGTCGTGCATTTACGGCATCGGCTCGGTCGAAACCTATTCGGAAATGACGGTCAGGCTGCGCGCCGGCGAAACGCTGCCGCAAGCTGCACTGATCAAAAAACTGGTCGAGCTGCAATATAAACGCAACGACGTCGATTTCCAGCGCGGCGCTTTCCGCGTGCGCGGTGACAGTATCGACCTCTTCCCGGCGCATTACGAGGATACCGCCTGGCGCATCGCCTTTTTCGGTGACGACATCGAGTCCATCCGCGAATTCGATCCGCTGACCGGGGAAAGCAAAGTCAAGCTTCAGGAAATTACCATCTTCGCCAACAGCCATTACGTGACGCCGCGCCCGACCATCGATAAAGCCATTATCCACATCAAGGCGGAGCTGAAACAGCGGCTGGATACGTTGCACCAGGCGGGCAAGCTGCTGGAAGCGCAGCGCCTCGAACAACGCACGACCTATGATCTCGAAATGCTGGTCGAAACCGGCATGTGCAAGGGCATCGAAAATTATTCGCGGTTCCTGACCGGTTCCGCGCCCGGCCAGCCGCCGCCGACCCTGTTCCAATATCTGCCGAAGGATGCGCTGCTGTTCGTTGATGAAAGCCACGTCACCGTGCCGCAGATCGGCGGCATGTTCAACGGCGATTTCGCGCGCAAATCGGTGCTGGTCGAATACGGCTTCCGCCTGCCGTCCTGCCTCGACAATAGGCCGCTCAAATTCGAGGAATGGGAGCGCATGCGGCCGGAATCCGTCTTCGTCTCGGCGACGCCGGGCAAATGGGAGATGGCGCGCACGCACGGCGCTTTTGTTGAGCAGGTCATCCGCCCGACCGGCCTGATCGATCCGCCCTGCGAGGTCAAGCCCGTCGAGCATCAGGTTGACGATTTGCTCGCCGAATGCCACGAGGTCATCCGGCGCAAGCAGCGCGTGCTGGTGACGACGCTGACCAAGCGCATGGCCGAGGAACTGACCGAGTATATGGACGAGGCGGGCATCAAGGTGCGCTACCTGCATTCCGACGTCGAGACGCTGGAGCGCATCGAGATTATCCGCGATTTACGGCTCGGCAAATTCGACGTGCTGGTCGGCGTGAATCTGCTGCGCGAGGGGCTGGACATCCCGGAATGCGGGCTGGTGGCCATTCTCGACGCCGACAAGGAAGGCTTCCTGCGTAGCGCCACGTCGCTCATCCAAACGATTGGAAGAGCGGCGCGCAACATCGACAGCAAGGTGATTTTATACGCCGACCGCATCACCAACTCGATGAAAATCGCCCTCGACGAAACCAACCGGCGGCGGGTGTTGCAAACGGCGTATAACGAGCAGCACGGCATCACGCCGGAGAGCATCAAGAAGCATGTCGGCGAGATCATCGAGTCGGTCTATGAGCACGACCACTACACCGTCGACACCCGCCGCCATAAATACGAGGTCAAGGACGACGGCAAAGATAGGGAGAAATATATTCTGGCCCTGCGGAATAAAATGATCGAAGCGGCTGGTGATCTGGAATTTGAAGAGGCGGCGAGGTTGCGGGATATGATTACGAAGCTGGAGGAGAAGCCGGGGAGCAAGAAAAGGACTTAACGGGAGGTATATTAATAGATTATAAAGGATCCGTATTTATTATTGGCTCGAAACACCTTCCGATGCATTGTTATGACAGATAAAATTTACACCATCGGATATGAAAGTGCTGCGATAGAAGATTTTATCGCAACGTTAAAATCTGCAGGCGTTGAAAGAATCATTGATGTTCGCGAATACCCTCTTTCGCGTAAGAAAGGTTTTTCCAAAAATACTTTACAAGCATTGCTGGAAGCCAATGATATAGCCTATATACACATAAAGGGATTGGGTGATCCTAAAGAAGGTAGAGAAGCGGCACGTGCGGGCGATTATAAAAAATTCCTTCAAATATTTTCGACTCACATGAAAACCAAACAGGCGCAATCTGATTTGAAAATTGCAATTAAGCTAGCTCAGGCCAGTATTTCCTGTCTGCTTTGCTATGAACGCAAACCAGAAGAATGCCATCGCACTAAAGTTGCAGAAGCTATTGCAGCAGACACAGGGCAAAGTATTCACCCTATAGGCGTACGTGAGGGTATTTCGCGGCAAAGTCGGTTCCGGACAGTGTACCCAGAATTTGCCTATGCGTGAGACTGAAGGACAGTCTGAAGCAATTATTCTTGTTAAGGCTTTTCCTAATATCAGCAAGAATTATGTAGAAACTGTATGCTGCGCAGGCGTTACGCCTCAAGGCGAATGGGTTAGGCTTTATCCGGTCACATTCCGTAGATTGGAAGATGCTCGTAAGTTTGATCGGTGGGATCGGATAAGATTTAAATGGCGCAGGCCAAAAGACGATCAACGTCCAGAAAGTTTCCGGGTTGATCAACAATCCATCGAAATTATTGGAGAACTACCCAAGACCGAAAGAGAAAAATTTTTAGGAAATTTGGAGATAACAGGACTGAACGCCATAGCAGCACAAGGCAAAAGCCTTGCTTTGCTTCGTCCGAAGCAACCAAAATTCTTTATCGAATCTAAGACAAAAGAAGAAATCGAACAGGAACGAAATGACTATGAATCAATTCTGAAGCAACAAGATATGTTCGATAAAGTGTTGAAGCCACTTGAGCCATGTCCCTACAAATTCAAGTATAAATATAATACCGATGATGGTCTTCGGGAAGGTACTTGTCAGGATTGGGAAACTAGTTACACATTCTTTAAATGGCAAAAACTTTATGGTGAACAGCAAACTCTTGAGAAGATGAAGAAGGTTTTTGGAGAGGAATACCCAACTAAAGGAATGACCTTTGCTATGGGTACGCACTCTCGTTATCCAGATACATGGCTAATTAATGGCATTATCCGGATGGATGAGATTCGCCAATTTTCTCTACCGCTTTGACATAAATTTCTCCCTCCATCACCACTTCCTTCTTCTTCGCGTCGAGCGATAATTTGAGTTTGCCCTGCATCAGCGCTTGCGCTTTCTGGCCGAAGATGTCGTAGCGCCAGCCGGAGAGGGCGGGGGTGTCGGTTTTGCCCAGCGCGATGGTTTCGAGATCGTCCTTATCGGCGATCATGCTGGCGGCGATGCCTTGCGCGTCGGCGGTGACTTTGAGCAGCAGTTGCAGCATGGAAAGCGCGCCGGTGATGTTTTCGGCCAGGCGCTGATGATGCTTCGCCTGCGGGTATTCGGAAGAAGGCAGCGCCAGCGCCGCCTCGACGCAGCGCAGGATGGCCTCGATTTTCGCGCCCGACACATGCCGGTCGATGCCGCGCAGGCGCATGAGGTCGCTTTCCTTGCGCGGCATGGCGGCGGCCAGCTCGATCAGCATTTCGTCCTTGACGATGCGGCCGCGCGGCACGTCGGCTTTGCGCGCCTCGATCTCGCGCCATTTGGCCAGCTCGCGCAGCGCCGCCAGATGTTTGGGGCGCATGTTGCCGACGCGCAGGCGTTTCCAGGCGTCGTTCGGATCGGCGTTGTAAATGGCCGGATCGGTCAGCCGCGCCTGTTCCTCGGCGATCCAGGCGGCGCGGCCGCCCTTGGTGATTTTTTTATGCAGCGCCGCGAAAATGACGCGCAGATGCGTGACGTCCGACAGCGCATAGGACAATTGTTTTTCGCTCAAAGGCCGCGCCGACCAGTCGGTGAAGCGCGAGCTTTTATCGAGTTCCTGCCCGACGATTTTATTGACCAGCGTTTCGTAAGAGACCGATTCGCCG
>Ga0206970_10097_pt1 | contig 24872 bp, 18 predicted proteins | sample Alteio_BWOrgHeat_88_FD_152964 | JGI IMG/M metagenome (GOLD analysis project Ga0206970, IMG submission 152964) | Enriched cells from forest soil in Barre Woods Harvard Forest LTER site, Petersham, Massachusetts, United States -... | ecosystem: Environmental > Terrestrial > Soil > Temperate forest >... | reverse complement strand
TCATCATTATCTGCGTCTTGTTCCTGCAGTTGGCTTATGGCGCTTTTATGGCCGGGCTCAAGGCAGCCTTATCGGCGCCGACATGGCCGGGAATAAACGGCGAGCTCATACCGGCGAATCTCTTATCAAACAGTTTTATCAGTAACAATATTAATGTTCATTTCATCCACCGCTCCTTAGCATTTGTTTTATTTGTTTTAATAATTGGCTGGTTCTTAAGGACCCGGAAGCTTGGCAAAACCCAGGGGAAAAGTTTATTTAGTAAAAGCAGCAAATGGACCATTGCGTTGGTATGCCTGCAGGTATTGTTGGGTATCTGTACCATATTAAATGCTCACACCATAGTTATGGGAAAATTTGGGCAATACCAGGTTTTGGCAGAGCTGCACCAATTGGTTGCGATGTTCCTTTTAATGTCCTTGTTTGTAAACCTATATGTTTTGAAAAACAAGATTAAATGACAGCATATAATTGTGGCAGAAAAATTGTAGATTGTAATTCGGAGGCCTGAACGGCTCATGTATATACATGCGAAAAACGCTGCAAAGCATATATTATTTTTTCCCGGTGCAATTGTTATTGCTCCATTTTCGTAAATACCAGGTATTACTGGTTTTCTGGATCATATTAATAGCCACCATTACCGGCAATTTTGCCGAACATTTTGGTGCTGCATCCTTGTTTCTTGCACCCGAATACCTGGGTCAGATAAACTTCGTGAGCATGGTTTTGCTCGGCGGGGCTATGGCGGTTTTTATAATGACCTGGCATATCACTACCTTCATCATACACAGCAAGCGCATCCCGTTTATGGGGGCAGCACGTCATTCTTTCCTCGTGTATTGTTTAAACAATTCCGTATTACCGATAGTCTTTCTCATTTTCTATTCGTTTATCAGCATCCGGTTCCAATTATATTATGAGCATACTACTGCCTACCAGGCACTGACATTGCAATTGGGCTTTTACCTGGGCTTGCTAATTATTACGGTAATCTCCTTTGCCTATTTTTTCAGGGTGAGCCGAGACTTGCTTAAGGTGTTACTATCCAAGATCACAAACCCCTCCCGCATCCGTGAGATCATTCCTTATGACACCCTTGATTACGAAATCGACATACTCAGAGCTAAAACCTATTTGTCGGAATATTTTGTCATTAAGAAATTTGCAGACCTGGAACCTTACCCTGCAAAACTGCTGAACACTATTTTGCGCAGGCATCACCGCAATGCCATTTTCGCAACCATCGTGGCATATTTTGTTTTATTACTCTCGGGGATATTTATGGAAGAACCATTGTTGCGTTTTCCGGCCGGTGTTGGTTTTCTTTTCCTGTTTTCCATAACAATGGGTATAGTCGGTTCTGTAAAATATTTCCTGAAAAGCTGGGAGGCCATTGGCTGGATATTATTTGCTGTCGCCATGTATTGGATGGTTCATTACAAACTTTTTGACCTCAGGAGTATTGCTTACGGCCTGGATTACCACGCAACAGCACAAAAGCCGCAACCGGTGTATGATTACGACCACCTCTACCATCTGTTTTCGAAAGAGCGTTATGAGCATGATAAAAAAGGAGAAGAAGCGAGGCTTGATAAATGGAAAAATAATGTAGGCAAAGGAGATACTTGCCCGCCACTGGTAGTGATCACCATCAGCGGGGGAGGCTCGCGCTCCGCGTATTGGGCTTTTCGCAATCTGCAGTACATAGACAGCCTGAGTAATGGTAAATTGTTCAATAATACCGTTTTAATCACCGGGGCTTCCGGGGGCATGATAGGTGGTGCATACTGGCGCAGTATTCACGACGCCTATAAAGACGGGACAATAAAAAACCCTTATGCAGCAAAGTACCAGGAAAATATAGGCAAGGATCTCTTGAATTCGATTGTTTTTTCTTTAGCAACAATCGACCTTATTTCTCCTTTTAATAAGATATCTATTGCCGGCTATTCTTATACCCGCGACCGGGGGTATGCGATGGAGCAGGAAATAATCCGCAATACCGAAGGACTCTTAGATAAAAACATTGGCGATTTCAAAGAAAAGGAATCAAATGGGAATGTGCCTGAAATGATCATTAATGGTACCATCGTTAACGATGGCAGAAAACTGATGATATCATCGCAGCCCCTGGGTTTTCTAACGCGCCCTGCTTATTCTTTGCAGGACGGCACTAACCCTACTATTGATGCAGTAGATTTTGCAACTTTCTTTGCAGGACAGAACCCTTATAATATGCGGCTTTCATCCGCCTTGCGCATGAATGCCACCTTTCCTTATATTTTACCGGTAGTAAAACTGCCATCACAGCCTCAGATGAACCTGATGGATGCAGGGCTAAGGGATAATTTCGGTATAGAAGTGGCCAGCCGCTATATGTATGTAATGCGCGACTGGATGGAAAAGAATACATCCAATGTCATCTACCTGGAAATTAGGGACACGAAAGAATATGAAATGGTGCCCGCGTCAGGTGGTGGCAATTTATGGGATATGTTGTCGGACCCCGCTTTTGTAGTGCAAAACAAATGGGAGGTTTTCCAGTCCTACTACCATACTTACCTGAAAGATTATGCTCCTTTCTTTATGAATGGCAAACTGAATATCATATCGCTGCAATATTTTCCTCAGGAAAGCACAAAGACCGCCGAACTGAATTTTCATCTTACACAAAAAGAAAAAGAGGATATTTATTCGTCGGTATATCACCCGGTGAATGCCGAGGCCATAAAAGTTTTACTACGTTTATTAAAATAGGAGTTTATTTTTGCCAGATGAAAGTTACGGGATTTGCATTTATCAGGAATGCCCTAAAGTATGATTACCCGGTTGCAGAAGCGATAAGGTCTATACTGCCTATATGTGATGATTTTGTTGTGGCTGTGGGTAATTCTGAAGACGGCACCCTGGACTTAATAAAAAGCATCGACCCTGCGAAAATAAGAATAATAGAAACTGTTTGGGATGATTCGCTGCGTGAAGGAGGAAGGGTGCTGGCTGTGGAAACCGACAAAGCATTCCAGGCAATAGGACCCGATACAGATTGGTGTTTTTGCATACAGGGCGACGAAATGGTGCACGAGAAAGACTTGCCTAAAATAAAAGAAGCCATGTTGAAATGGAAGGATGATAAAAATGTGGATGGTTTGCTTTTTAATTGGTATCATTTTTATGGTTCTTATGATTATATAGGCAATTCTCTGTCATGGTTTGACAAAGAGATACGGGTGATTAAAAATGACAAGAGCATTTACGCTTACGGCGATTCCCAGGGTTTCAGGAAGGGGAATAATGAAAAGCTGAGGGTAAAGCCTGTTGACGCAGCAATTTATCATTATGGCTGGGTAAAGCATCCCAAAGAGATGCAGAAAAAGCAGGCTAAGTTTCATTCATTGTTTCATGATGACGAGTGGGTAGAGAAGAATATGGGGAAGGTTGAGGAGTTTGACTATGTAAATTATATAGACGCGCTTGAAAAATTCAAGGGTACACATCCTGCTGTAATGCAAAAGCGCATCAGCGAGAAAAACTGGAAGTTCGATTACGATATTTCTTACAACAAATTGTCATTGAAAAGACGCCTGAAAAAATTTGCTAAAGAAAAATTAGGCCTCGATTTCAGTTATAAAAATTATAGAATAGTGTGATCCGCCTCTCCTGGAATACTATTTTTTTCATTCGGTTTTAACATCATCAATTCTGCCAGGATAACACACCATAGAACAATAGAGGGAACCACCTTGACCACATAAGGCGTAAATAAATTGTCCTTTATGGAATGAGGAAAAATATCTGATACGCTAAGTGTTGTAAACAGGAACATCAAGAACAGCAAAACATTCCTCCATGTTTTTGGCTTTTCTGCAAAGTACCAGATGCCCGCCCCGCACATTGCGATAATGAAGGTCGGCGATTCTGCTTTGTGATTAAAAATAATAACCCAGATAAGCATACCAGCCACTACCAATAACCTGTACAGTTCATTTTTGTATAGACGCCAACGTGCAAGTGGCAATAAGAAAAGAACAATGCCCAAAAGCGTTACATAGGTCTTTACACCCTCTATGCCGAACCATGCATGCAGCCAGCCCATAACAGACAGGCCATAGGAATTAGATTGGTCGGCTGCCAATAATGTGGCCCAGTTATGGTATTGCCACAACAATGTGTTGAATGGAGTAAAAAGAACCGGAATTAAAAAGAACAGCACAGACCATAGTACAGACCATGCAATGAATTTTATTTTGTCCGGGTAGAAAAGGAAGAGGCAGAAACCGATCGCGCCATAAACTTTAATAAGCGTTGCCAAAACCAGCCACAATGTTGCCCATTGAGATTTTCCTTTCTGCAAAGATGCATATGCAAATATCATAAGCCCGGCAAGTAATGCATTGCTTTGCTCGTTCTGAATGCTGGTAAGTAGTTCTATTGCTATAAAAGCAAGAAAGAGGTTGCGGTGTCGGTCAGAAAAAGGCAATTGCCTGATAGCGAAGAAAAGGACCAGGCAGTTTAACAAGTTCCATATTGTCAGGCCAAGAAAATCGGGCAGGTAGGCTATGGGCGCGAAAAGAACAGAAAAGGTGGGGCTGTATTTATAGAGGTCCCAATATTCTGATGGGTATATGATATAAAGGTTATTGCCTTGTAAGAGGTGAAACCAGGACTGTTTAAAAATGATGTAGTTATTATAGTGTGTGATGCTGCAACCAACATAGCGCTGCATCGTGTCGATGTTGTTTACAATATCATGCCCCGGTGGCGCCGTATCGGGCATTTTGAAAACATGAGAACCCAGGCTGATATTCTGCACGGTCGTGATGACCGCTAAAAAAACAAATACCCAAAAGATAGTTCGTGTTTTAAGCAGGAAAGAAATTACCGACGACCATTTTGACATACCGGGATTGAAAATACTATTAGTAAGGGAAGATTGCAAATTAGCTCGCTCGCTATCCGATCAGTTCCAGCGGGTCGTTATTAAGAAATTTCTCAGCTGCAACAAGGTCGGTATGCAATATCCGGTCTTGTGGCATTACAGACACTTCCTTACGGAAAGCGGCCCATATTTTTTCTAAAGCTGGCGAAGTTTTTGCGGGGCGGCGCATATCCAATGCCTGTGCAGCAGTAAGCAATTCTATGGCAAGTACGCGCTGCACATTCTGCACCACTTTCCTTAGCTTAGTTGCTGCATTTGCACCCATACTCACATGGTCTTCCTGACCATTGCTGCTTACAATGCTATCAACAGAGGCAGGCATACAAAGCTGTTTGTTCTGGCTAACTATAGCTGCGGCTGTATATTGTGCTATCATAAAACCACTGTTCAGGCCCGCATCGGGTGCAAGAAAAGGTGCTAAGCCTCTTTGGCCGCTTATCAGCAAATAAGTGCGACGTTCAGAAATATTGGCAAGCTCTGCCATAGCGATAGCCAGGAAATCGAGATGAAGCGCCAAGGGTTGCCCGTGAAAATTGCCCCCGCTCATTATCGCATCTTCATCATGAAAGACGATCGGGTTATCCGTAACAGAATTGATTTCTATCTCCACCACATTTGTAACTGTATCCACCACATCTTTGGTCGCGCCATGTACTTGCGGCATACAGCGGAAAGAGTAAGGGTCCTGCACCTGTTCTTTTTTTGATTGCTGTATTTCGCTGCCCTGCAATAGTTGCAATATTCTTTTTGCCGTTTCCACCTGACCTTTATGCGGGCGAACACGATGAATAGGGTGTTTGAAGGGTTCATCCTTAGCTGCAAATCCATCAACAGACAAAGCACCTATCACATCAGCCCAGGCCAGTAAACGTTTTGATTCTATAAGCGACCACGTAGCATAACTGCTCATGAATTGTGTACCATTAAGCAAGGCAAGGCCTTCTTTAGCGGCAAGGGACAAGGGCTGTAAGCCAAGTTCTTTCAGAACATCCGCAGCATTTCTTTTTTCGTCTTTATAATTTACCCAGCCTTTTCCTAATAAGGGCAGGCTGAGATGGGCCAAAGGTGCAAGATCGCCCGACGCGCCTAATGAGCCTAACTCGTAGACTACCGGGCTGATGCCAAGGTTATACATATCCGTAAGGCCTTTTACAATTTCGGGCCTCACGCCGCTATAGCCCCTGCTAAGGCCGTGTATCTTAAGCAATAACATCCAGCGCACAATGGCTTCAGGCACTTCATCCCCCATTCCGCAGGCATGGCTGCAAACTAAATTATCTTGTAGCTGTGACAATTGGCTATCGTCAATACGCACATTGCACAATGAACCGAAACCAGTATTGATGCCATAATAGGTGCCGCCCTGCTTTAGTATATTGTCAAGATAAGCGCGGTTTTGTTCAATATTTTTTTGAGACTGTTCTGATACCTCAAGGTTTTTATTATTCCATCCATCAAGAAAATTGAGGGATATGTGTTCAGGTAATTCCATAAAAAATTAAAAGTAGTTTGATGTAATCTATGCCGGCAGTTTAATTCTCAGGGCCGCCATCTTTTTTGATGATGTTTACCAGGTCCCTTTCTATGCTGTAATTTACTGTTTCAACAATGCGCCCTATTTCTTTGTGGCCTTTGAAGACGATAAATGTAGGGATATTCTCTATTTTGTAAAGCCGGTTCTCTTCGTTTTTCCCTTTCTTATCCAGGCCCACGCCAAACATGGTGTATTGTGCCATAGGGAAGGATGTAAGTGTCAATACTTTTTCGAAGCGGGGAAGAAGTTTATGGGTGTCATCGCACCAGGTGCCGATAAAGGCCACTATTGTGTAAGCCGGCAAATTCTTTTTAAGATATTTTATGTCATTGCTGTCCGGTTTGTAAGAGGCGTAGCCTTTTCTAAGCCAGCCAAAACTGGTTTCCGCATGCAGGTCCAGGAAGTTGAAAGTGCCTTTGTAAATTTTGGACGTGGCATCTTTGTCCGTTAAAATAACATAATCGGATTGCGCCTGCAGGTTATAGCCCAACATTAAAATAACTATTGTTAAAAAAAGTTTGTTCATGGTAATTACTTGAGTTGGTTCCTGATGCCGAGGAGTTTATTTCTTAGTTGCAGTAACGAATCTTTAAGGTCGATAGACTGCACCCCTACTTTTTTCCGCGATTTAAGTTTTGCTTTTGCACCGTTTATGGTATGACCTTTTTCTTTTACAAGGTGGTATATAGTGCGCAGCTCACGTACCTGCTCGGGCGTATATAAACGGTCTCCTTTGCGTGTCGTCCTCACCTTTAAAGCAAATTCATTGGTCCAGAAGCGGATATGAGAAGTTTTTACCTTAAACATAGTGGCTACCTCGCCAATGGAGTAGTATTGCTTATCGTCTTTCAGCGCTTCATTAACCTGTGGCAGCTTATCTTCCTGGCTAATCTCCGCTACTTCTTCTTTTGCTTTTTTTGTTTTACTGTCTTCAGGCTTTTTCTTAACAGCGCGGCTCTTACCCACGGCTTCTAATTGCTCGGGTATTATCTCTTCACCAAATAATGTAAGCACCTTAGCTTTCATCATACAAAATAACGAAATAGTTTTAATAATGTTTAGGCAGCGGCACAGCAAATATTATTAGCTTACTTTTATTTGCTAAATTCACGGGTTTTATATTCTAATTTAATCTATGCGCCGTTTCTTTGTAAAAAACCTCTTATTTATCATTACAGTAAATGTATTGATAAAGCCTGTGTGGGTTTTTTGCATAGACCGCACCGTGCAAAATAGGTTGGGGCACGAGAAATATGGCTCCTACCCCCAATTGCTGAACCTGGCCCTCATCTTACAGATCATACTCGATTTTGGCATCACCAATTATAATAACCGCACCATCGCCCAGCAGCCTGACCGGCTAAAAACCCTATTCCCGGCCATGCTAAGTGCGCGCCTGCTTTTAATGCTTTGTTATATTGTTATTACATGCACAGCCGCGTGGATAATAGGCTACCGCGGATATGATTTTGTGTTATTGATAGGCATTTTATTCATACAGATATTCAATACCCTTTTGTTATTTATACGCAGCAATATCTCCGCCCTTCACAAATTTAAAGCCGATGGTGTTTTGTCTGTTTCTGACAGGTTTTTAATGATACTCATCTTTGGTTTTTTATTGCTATGGCCTGTTACAGCGCAGCATATAAAATTAGAATGGTTTATCGGCACACAGGCCATTTGCTATTTCCTTACCTGCATAGCCGCTTTTTTTGTGTTGCGGAGTTTAGTGCCTTTAAAATTTCATTTTTCTTTTGATAAAGCCCTTGTGTCAAATATTATTCGTGAGGGCCTTCCCTATGCAATGCTGATATTCCTGATGGGCATTTATATGCGCGTGGACATGGTGATGGTGGGGCGCCTTTGCGGTAACGCAGGCAATGACGAGGTGAGCATCTATATGTCGGCCTACCGCCTTTTAGATGTTGGCAATATGTTCGGCCTGATGTTTGCAGGCGTGCTGCTTCCGCTCTTTGCCCGCATGTTAATTCAGAAAAACGATGTTTATCCCATTATTCATGTCAGCGTTAACATGCTGCTGCCTGTTTCATTTATGATAGCAGTAGCTGCTGCATTCTGGAACGAACCCATCATGCGGCGTTTGTACACAGCCGCCGCCGCTTACGACGGCCATGTTTTTGCATGGGTCATGGCAGCTTTCCCTGCTTTTTGCCTCACCTATGTTTATTCCACTTTGCTTACATCCAACGGCAGCCTTAAGAAGCTGACTAAGATAGCCCTGGCAGGTGTGGCGCTGAACCTGTCACTCAATTTTTATCTCATTCCTCATTATCATGCATTGGGCGCCGCCTTCTCTGCTTTTATTACAGAGACCTTCGTTGCCGTTTGTTACATCTATGCTGCTACAAAAACGGTAGAGATACCATTTCATATTAAATGGGTATCCTCTCATTTCCTCTTCCTGCTTATCATTGTTTTGCTTGCTTTTGCCGTTTATGCCCTTCCCCTCAACTGGATCCTTCAATTAGCTGTTTTCGGGCTCATGGGCATTGCATCGATGTTTGTTTTCCGCTTTGTGTCTGTCAGCGCTATAAAGCAATTGTTGGTAAGTAAATAGGCCGTTTATTATGGCCGCAAAATGGCCGCTAAGAAAAACAATAATATAGGCTGTAGTAAAGGGTTTTAGGATGATAATGTCATAATTTAACCGCAAAGACGCAGAGACGCAAAGGTGGGGTGATGGTCGATTTTCTTTATCCCATCTTTATCCCTTGTGGGGGGCTGGGATAAAATGCTACGTTGCGGACATTTTTCTAAAAACCGGACATTGAAATGTAGCATTTTCGATGTAAGTAATTGATTATCAATTTATATTATTCTTATCAAAATGTCCGATTTGTGTCTTTTTCTGCACCATTGTGGAAAAAAAATAATCCTGTAATGATTTGACTGTTTTTTGAAATTTATTATTTTCATTTTTAGATATGCCAAGGGTTTATATGGCTGTTATATGCCACAAAATGTGTGCCGTTTTTAGTTGTGGCAGAAAGAATTTAAGCCCGAATTTCTCGACTTCCCAGCCGATGTCTCCACCTTTGGGACTCGGCGGCTATTAATGATACGACCTCCAATATTACCTGTCTTCGGTTTGTCTATAGCAGTAGATAAATAGCGCATTATCGAAGAGGGTATTTGCATTGTAAAAAAACTGGCAGCACCTCAATCAATGAACACTGCTGAGTCCCGAAGGCGGAGACATCGGCAGGGAAGTAGAAAGAATTTGATGTGTGTCCGAAACTGAGGCTCATCCAAGGCGGAATAATAAGAAGCAAGGTTCTTGCGTTAGTATGACGCGAACTATCATAATCTCGATAAAGACTGTATACTAAAAGTACTTGAGACGTTTTGCAAATACCTACTCTGACAAAGAAATTTAATGAAACGTCTTTTATTGATATTTATCTTCTTTCCGTATTTTGCTAATGCAAAAAACAGCCATGCCGATAGCATTTATTCTTTCCTACAACAATTTTTTTACAACTGGTCCTATGCTGATACCAACACCGCCAATTTCTATATTATTATAAATCGTCCCCAATATGGTTTATCGAATTACAATAATGGCACTTTTAGCACGAGGGCTCGCTATATATCCCGAGATACAATAGCATCAATATTTAGCAAATCAGACAGTATTGAAATTGTTCAGCAAATATCGAACGATAGGAAATTCTACTTTAAGAATGGGAAATTGCAAAAAGTAAAATTCATTTCCGAAAAAAAACTAGACAGGGAGATGGGAACGGATGTCAGGTATCACTGGGATAATTTTTATAAAAAAATGCACGAAAATGGTTATTACTGTATTTCGATCCCTATTTTTTATGATAACGGAAATAAAGCTGCATTTTATTTTGATTACAATTGCGGTTGGCTATGTGGCTATGGCTACTGGTCTATATATGAAAAAATAAATGGCAAATGGGTAAAACAAACAGTATTCTCCCAATGGGTTAGTTAATTTCATAAAACCCCATGTCAAAGACAAAAGAAAGTAAGATTTATTTTCTTGGCGGCTCTGCCTTACTTGGCAGGGTTCAAGATTGGATATTGTACTTTAAATACCAAAAACACTGCCCAATAAAAATATCATTTTCATTAAGTGCCGGGTCGTACTTTTTAAAGAGCTTAAACAACTCATTTTTTGTGAAATAATTTTTAAGGATCTCTTGTTGTGTCCCGTCCTTAAGTGTTCTCAGTTTGTAAGTGTTCTCGTCGCCAGTTTTTGTTATTAAGTCTCCACCCAGGCCTGCAACATGCATGTTATCGGCCATGAAAACGCAGGAGCCAATTTTAAGCGTTTGGTGGAAAGCATTAAGAAAATCGTCGATGCGGTTTTTGGGAACATGAGAAAGCCAGAAATTTGCTAATCCACCACTAAACGTTTTTGGCATAAATGAAAGATGATAAGCATCCGCTATTTCGAGGGAAACAGGGCAGGAGAAGTTTTTACGTTTTGCAATCTCGAGCACTTCCCGGTTAAAGTCTGTAGCAGTAATTTTAGCGGCCGTTTCGGATAGAAATTGCGTCCAATAGCCTGTGCCGCAAGCCAGTTCCAGAACATTTGCTCCTTTTAGTGCCTCCCTCAAGGCAATTTGTATTTCCTGTTGCTCTTTTTGCCTTTGAGGGTCGTCCCTGTAATATATATCCTCATACTCGCTTGCCCGGCGGGCATAGTAGTCCTCCAAGGTAGCATCTTGCTTATGCGCGTCCATATATTATCACGAAATTGCTTGTTTATCCGAAAGCAAGCCCTTCAAATATACTGATTTGATGGAAGCGCTGTATTGCTTAAGTTGGGAAATAAGATTCGGAAATGAACACTGCCTGGTCACCAAGGCGGAGACTAGGCAGGGAAGTAAACTCTTCAAAATCTATCTGCTCTCCCTATAATTCAAAATTTTAATTGTTAGCTTTGTTTCACGACTAAGGCTAAAGAAATGAAGCAAAGCAAGTACGATGAAAACTTAGCCGTAAAGGGCACTTTCTAAGATATTATGCAAGCAGCTGTGAAAAGAACAGTGCACCACAACAAAAATCAAAGCACTAATATGAAAAAACGCTCTACCTACATAATAATTGCAATGGTGCTTTTGATTTTCATTTGTGTATCATTTGACAATACTTTTGGGCGAATAATTTGTTTTATTGCAGCAGCAATAATATTAATAATTTATATTTATGAAAGAGTAGCCTTTAGGTTAAGATTGTGGGATTGGTTTACTGGCAAAAGGGATAACAAGGATTTATAACATATTTCATTTTATTTTATCATGCGTGTAAGTAGGTATAGTTTACATTTTTTCTTAGCGGCCAACAAGCGGCACAGCCTATCTCATTACTCCTGGTGAAGTAATAAGACCAATGCCATGCTTTTCATATTTCTAAAAGGTATTAATAGGGCAGCGTCGGTATATTTACTAAATTCGCACACTTTTAATCCGGATTTTTCCGTTTATAATATATGAGTTCAATTATTGATAAGCTTGAGGCTATTAAGGCAAGATTTGATGACCTCGGAGTGGCGCTTACCAATCCTGCAATAGTAAATGATAATAAAAAATACTCCCAGATAAGCCGTGAGTACCATAAACTGGAGAAGATAGTAAGTACTTATAAGGTTTACAGAAATTGCCTTGACGGGCTGGAATTTGCCAAGGAAATACTGGATAGCGAAAACGACCCCGAACTGCGGGAACTGGCTAAAGAAGATGTTGAAAAAAACAGCACACAAATAGAAAGCCTGGAAACCGAGATACAGCAATTGCTGATACCCAAAGATCCCCAGGACGAAAAAAATGCCATTATAGAAGTAAGGGCAGGCACAGGCGGAGACGAAGCCAGTTTATTTGCCGGCGACCTGATGCGCATGTACCTGAGGTATTGCGAACGGAGAGGCTGGAAAGTATCTGCTTTATCTGAAACAGAAGGTACGGTTGGAGGTTATAAAGAAGTTCAGCTGGAGGTGATAGGCGAAGATGTATATGGAACATTGAAGTTTGAAAGTGGGGTGCACCGTGTGCAAAGGGTGCCGGATACAGAAGCAAGCGGGCGCGTACATACTTCAGCTGCCACTGTTGCCGTTATGCCTGAGGCAGAAGAAGTGGATTTTGAAATGAGGGACAGCGATGTGAAGATGGAAACAGCCCGAAGTGGCGGCGCAGGCGGACAAAACGTAAATAAAGTAGAAACAAAGGTAATATTGACGCATATCCCTACGGGTGTGGTGGTGATGTGCCAGACAGAGCGCTCGCAGCTTGGCAACCGCGAAAAGGCAATGAATATGCTGCGTACCCGTTTATATGAAGAGGAAGTGCGCAAACATGAGGAAGAAATATCGAAAAGAAGGAAAAGCCTTGTAAGTACGGGAGACAGGTCGGCCAAGATCAGGACCTACAATTTTCCGCAGGGCAGGGTTACAGACCACCGCATCAATATGACGATCTATAATCTTGATAGTTTTTTGAACGGAGACATACAGGAAATGCTGGACGCACTGCAATTTGCTGAAAATGCCGAAAAGATGCAGGCCGGGGAAACGGTTATATAAGCCGCAAAATCCTGTTTCTCGGCTAAATTTAATAAGTTTAAAAAATATTTTTAACCATATACAAATACGAAAATGTCCACGATTCGCTTTGATCTGATAGAAATAATCCAGGTAATAAGGAAGCATATACGCTTTGTACTTATTATTACCGGTGTTACAGCCCTTTTAGGCGCGGGTTTTTATCTCATCAAAAACAAGAAATACACAGCCAAAACAGAATTTATCGTTTCGAATCCTTCCTATACGGACAGGAACAATCTGTATAGCGCCAACGAAATGACCTTTATAGATTATTTCGGCGGGGATGATGATATAGACCGTGTGATAGTGCTGGCAGAATCGGACACTGTGATAAGCAGGATCGTTGAGAATGCGCACCTTGCAGAGCGTTATCAGTTTGATATGAACAGGCCAACGGCCATGGAAAGATTAAAGCAAAAATTTACAAAAGGCTTTAAGATCAAGCGGACAGAATATAAAGACATAGAACTAAGTTATACCGACAAAGACCCCAATATTGCAGCCGATGTGGCAAACGAGAGCGCACGCATTATTGAAGAAGCTTTCAGGGGCTATTATAATAATGTGAGGCGCCACGCTTATGATGCGATAAAAGATAAGGTGCACCAGGAAGACAGCACTATAAGCATATTAACAGACAGCCTTGCCGCACTGCGCGATAAGTATGGCATCTACGATATCATCAGCCCGGCCAGGGAAAATGTGATAATGGGAAATGTGAAAAGCAGCTCCAGCACAGGATTTGGCAAGGGCATGGAGCAGGTGCAAAATATTGAAGCGCTGAAGGACCAGTTTGTTACAGACAGGGCCAAGCACAGCTCCTATCTTAATGAGTTTGCCGCAGGCAGCAAAGCAGAACAACTACAATTGACCCAAGTTATCTCTAAAGCAAAACCTCCTGTTGACCCAAGCGGCCCGGGCCCTTTCCTTACAATTATTGCATGTGCGCTATTGGGCTTCTTCTTTAGTTGCTTCCTGGTATTGGTTAGTGTTTATTATAAAGCCATCATTTCATTGCAACGCTAATGCTGCAGGGACTGGTATATGATAGCTTCAGCAAATGGTTCCTGAGGGCAAGCCTGCTTATTTTGCTTGCCTTTATAGCCCTTTTTGCCATCACAGGAGACTATATTGTTTTTGCCGGTGCCTTCGTATATGTGTTCTTTGTGCTGCTGGGAATAAACTGGAAAACGGCTTACTGGATATTGCTGTTCTGCATACCCGCATCTGTGCAAATATCTTTTGCCGGTGACACCTTGTCGGCCTGCCTGCCGGATGAACCTATGATGTGGCTGTTCTTCCTGCTCTTTATTTTTATGTGGGCAAAAAATCCTGCCATCATACCTAAGTGGTGGTGGCGCAACCCACTTGTATTGATAGTGGCCCTGCAATTCTTATGGCTCATAGTAGCTGTTATATTTTCTCTTGAGTTCTTTTTCTCTGTAAAATTCCTCATTGCCAAATCATGGTATTTGGTTTGCTTTTTCATTTTGCCACTGTGGGTGTTTACAGAAAAGAGAGACTATAAGCGGGCATTGATACTGACACTTATACCTGTTATAGTTACTTCTGTCATTATCCTGGTGCGGCATTCCATGCATAATTTTGATTTCCGTGCTGTTGAGAACGCGATAAAAGTTACCAGTACCTGGGGACTCTATTATAACCATGTCGATTACTCAACAATATTGTCCATGATCTTCCCATTGCTTTGTTTTGCTTACCCGCTTACCAAGGGCAAAAGCGTGATGCTGAGAGGACTGCTGTTACTTATCATTCTCTTCTTCTTGCCCGCCATTTATTTAACGTATGCAAGGGCAGCCATGATAGCCCTGGTGTTTGCAGGATTCATTTATGTTGCCATACGCTTCAGGCTGGTCAATTATGTAATGCCTGTCTTTTACGGTGTTTTCATTATCCTTATCTGCTACATGGTTAGGGATAATAAGTATATCGATTTCAGGCCGGACTACCAGCATACCTATATGCACAAAAACTTCCTCGACCACATGATAGCCACCTTCAAGGGGCAGGACATGTCGTCTATGGAGCGTCTTTATCGCTGGGTGGCAGGTGCCAGGATGAGCGTGGACAGGCCAATAACCGGCTATGGCCCTCACTCGTTTTATTTCTATTACAAACCTTATGCTGTTTCATCTTTCAGAACTTATGTAAGCCGCAACCTGGAGCATTCCACCACGCACAATTACTTCCTGCTGATGCTGGTGGAGCAGGGCTGGCCTGCAATGATATTGTATGCTATCCTGATAATTGTATTTTTTGCAATGGCGCAAAAAACTTACTACCGCTTTAAGGACAAGTATTACAAGAACTGCACCATGGGCATCACCCTTATGTTTGCCGCAGGCTTTATAAATAATTTCTTCTCGGAGTTATTAGAAACACATAAAGTGGGCTCGTTGTTTTATCTGTCCGTTGCCTTAATGGTTATCCTTGATAAGAAAAGCAGGGACCTGGAAAAGGAAGAGGGAACCACGATTTAAGGATTTAGCAAGAGTCGAAAACGCTCAATCAGGGCTTCATTTCGAATGAAATGAAGCGATAGCGAAATGAAATGAGAAATCTCCTGAGATTATGTGATATTGTATAACAGCGGTCGGATTGCTATTTTGCTAAACTCTATTTCTCAGGGGATGTCTCACTTCGTTCGACATGACGCCCTGATTAAGCCATTGCTGCAGGCTCTATCCATGCCTCATTTTCTTTCAGCAATTGTATCAGTTCTGACACTGCAATATCGCTGGGCACATTGCGTTTCATTATTTCTTTGCCTTTGTAGAGGGTTATCTTGCCGGGGCCACTGCCTACATAGCCAAAATCGGCATCGGCCATTTCGCCGGGGCCATTTACTATGCAACCCATGATGGCAATTTTAACACCTTTCAGATGATTGGTGGCGGCACGTATCATAGCCGTTGTTTCCTGCAAATCGAACAAAGTGCGGCCACAACTCGGGCAACTGATGTATTCTGTTTTGCTGATGCGGGTACGTGTGGCTTGCAGTATTGAAAAAGAAGTGTTGTTAAGGAACTGGCTGTTGTTTTTTACTTCCAGGTAGGTGCGGCCACTCATCTTTACATTTTCAAGCGCGGCATTGCTTTCCAGCCATATACCATCACCAAAGCCATCTAAAAATAATCCACCGGCTTCGGTTGCAAAATGTATCAATTGCTCATCCACGGTTTTGTCATCGCTTGATACGGACAAGATAAGCGGGCATTTACATTCCTGTTGCATTAGCTCGATTATGAAACGGCGCAGGGATGCTAAGGCATGTTTGTTATTGGTATTAATGCACAGCACTGCAAGCGGGTGGCTCTTTGCTTTTTCTATAAGCTTCAATAGATTTTCCCATTTGCCATTTACATCGCATAGTATAAAATGCAGTGTGTCAATACTTTCCTTTACATCAAGATAAACGGTGTCGTAGATAAGCGGGTGGTACTTTGATTTCTCGGCAATAGCCAGCCATTCTTTGTAATCACATATCACCTGCAAAGTGCCCGGCAGGCCGAAGGAAATTTCTTTGCTCCCTGTATAAATATAATCGGCAGCCCCATCACCTATATTCCATTTGTCCGTAGCCTCGTTATATTTATATCCTATGGTTTCAAGGTCTGTCGCTTTTATCTTATCGATATCCCCAAAATCTGCAATTACAACCGGCACATGGTGGCCGCCTATATTCTGAACTGTATTGGCGTCCCGTCTTTTGTATTCAAAAGGGTTATAGGGTAAACGTATTTTTTCATCCTGCGTGAAAGGCGCTATCGCATCATGCCCGCTTCGCTGCTCATAACGTTTTACAATATCCCTGCATACGGGTATCTCAAACTCCGGGTCTTCTGTCAGCGACACTCTTATAGTATCCCCTATGCCATCCTCCAATAAAGTGCCTATGCCTATTGCGCTTTTTATACGGCCATCTTCTCCATCGCCTGCTTCTGTTACGCCAAGGTGCAAAGGATAACACTCCCCAAACTCCTCGTCCATTTTTTGCACCAGCAACCTGTATGCCTGCACCATCACAATGGGATTGCTGGATTTCATACTCAGCACCACCTGGTGATAACTATGGTCCCGCGCAATGCGCAAAAATTCCATGGCGCTCTCAACCATGCCGTTTGGTGTGTCGCCGTAACGGCTCATAATACGGTCGCTTAAAGAACCATGATTGGTGCCGATACGCATAGCCGTACCGTGCTCTTTACAGATCTTTACGAGGGGGCTGAACCTTTCGTAAATACGTTCCACCTCGGCAGCATAGTCTACATCTGTATATTCTATAAGGTCAAATTTCTTTTTGTCAACATAATTTCCGGGGTTCACTCTTACTTTCTCAACGATGCGCGCGGCTATTTCAGCAGCATTAGGTGTGAAATGTATATCTGCCACCAAGGGCGTAGAATATCCCCTTTTGCGCAGTTCATTTTTAATATTCAGTAAGTTCTCAGCTTCATTTTTGCTGGGCGCCGTTATCCTTATTAATTCAGCACCGGCCTCTATGCAGCGGATACTCTGGGCAACCGTTGCTGCAGTGTCCATAGTGTCTGTTGTTGTCATGGTTTGGATACATATAGGGTTATTATTCCCTAATAGTATATCCCCAACCCTCACTTCCTTTGTAAGCAAGCGCCTATATTCTGTAAGAGAAACACAGTATTGTTGCAACATGTATGCAATTTAGGACGATTTAGTCTTTTCTCAGGGCTTATAAACGCTAAATCTGTATTAAGAGTATGTTTTTCTGTTAAACAATAGTATTTTAGCAAATCTACTTGTTCAGATAAATGGACTACGAAATAAAACATTCAGGTAAATTCAAATATATAGAAGAGGGTGAAGGGCAACCTTTAATACTTCTACACGGGCTGTTTGGTGCTTTAAGCAACTTCATGGACCTGGTAGATTATTTTAAGAAAACGCATAAGGTCATCATCCCTATGCTGCCGCTATATGACCTTACCTTGCTTGATACTACTGTTTCGGGTTTGGCAAAGCATGTTGACAAATTTTTAGAAAATCGTAACCTGCATAATGTACATTTGCTTGGCAACTCATTGGGGGGCCATATAGGACTTGTGTATGCCCTGAAGCACCAGGAAAATGTTAAGACAATTACCCTCACAGGCAGCTCCGGCCTTTTTGAAAACGGCATGGGCGAGACCTATCCTAAAAGAGGGGATTATGAATTTATTAAAAGAAAGACCGAACTCACTTTTTATGACCCCAAGGTGGCCACTAAAGAACTGGTAGATGAGGTGTTCGCCATTGTTAATAACAGGCTAAAGGCCCTGAAGGTTATCTCACTTGCCAAATCGGCTATCCGTCATAACCTGGGTGATGAAGTAAGCAATATAAAAGTGCCTACTTGTCTTATATGGGGCATGAATGATACGATTACCCCACCTATGGTCGCTGACGAATTTAAGAAACTGATCCCAACAGCAGAACTGCACTGGATAGACAAATGCGGCCATGCTGCCATGATGGAAGTGCCTGATGAATTCAATAAAATTCTTGCTGCATTTCTTGAAAAGCACAAAGCATAATAATCTACTTTAAGTAAATGCCAATCAAAATCCCGCAGTTGCCAGCAAATTTTTTACAAAAGTATCCCAACTGTATTTCTTTTTCTCCTCCAGTATATTCTGATGAACATTTGGAATGCTGTTTGGCTGGTAGAAACATAATATGACATCTGCAATGGCTTTGGGTTCGGGTTCGCTAACAAACCCTACTTTGCCATCGGGCACGCCTTCAGCCAAACCACCGACATTGGTAACCACCATTGGTTTTTCGAAATGATATGCCACCTGTGTTATCCCGCTCTGGGTAGCGCTTTTATAGGGCTGAACAACTAAATCGGCTGCGCTGAAATAATAAAACACATCGTCGTTGGGAATAAACTCTGTGAATAAATGCACTTTGTCGTGCAATTTGTTTTGTTCTATTATTTCATCGTAGGCTTCCCGTTTATCATAAAACTCACCGGCAACGATGAGATTGATGTTAGATGCCCTGATACGCTCATCATTCATGGCCTGCAGCAAAATATCTAGGCCCTTATATTTCCGGATAAAGCCGAAGAAAAGTATATAGTCTTTAGCCGGGTCGAGCTTTAGTTTTTTACAGGCATCAGCCTTGGCTATAAGGCTGCCATAGTTATCATAAATGGGGTGATGAAGGAATTGGACAGGCTTGGTGGTGAAATTAAGGAGGTCGCTTTTCACTTCCTTGCTCATTGTTACAAAGGCATCAATTGTTTTTAGGAAGTATTTTGTAAATGGCAGATCTCCCGGCCTTTTTTCATGCGGGATAATATTATCGGCTATGCAAAGAACACGGGTATGTTTATTCTTTTTTGCCTTTCTTAATATTGTGCCGAATGCAGGCCCCATGAATGGCAACCAAAAACGTACAATGATAAGATCATAGTTTTCTTTGCGCATCCGTTTTCCCACTTGTATCCAGTTAAAGGGATTGATGGAATTAATGATGCTATGTATCGTCAAACCTGCCGGCGCAGGCTCGTCTGTGAATTGTGATTTGCCCGGGAAAAGGAATGAGGGGTATTGCAATGAAAAAGAATAGATACTAGCTTTATGCCCCTGGTTTTGTAATTCCTGCGCCAGCCTTTGGTCGTAAGTGGCAAGTCCACCGCGCAATGGGTGTGCCGGGCCGATTATCGCTACATTCATTTGAAAAGCAATTTAAAGTCTTCCTGCGCTTTTTCATAATCCACAGGTATGCCAATGTCTATGAAATAGTCTTCGCTTATAAAGCCCAGGAACTTTTTTTCATTTACAAAAGTTTCAAAATAATCTTTCTCAAACGAAAATTTTTCAGGCAGGTTTTTCGAAAGTACATGCTCTTTGTTCACAACATAAACGCCCCCGTTAATAAGGCCTTCATCGCGGTGTTGTTTTTCTTCGAAAGATGTGATGCGATCGGAACTATCTATATTCACTACGCCGTAACGATCAAAATTGTACATTTTTTTAAGTGCTAAGGTTGCTGCGGCTTTTTGCAGCAAGTGAAACTCCATTAGTGTATCAAGCTCAACGCTAAACATCGTATCGCCGTTTAATACCAGCACATTTTCGCTTTTCGCTTTCTTAAGCGCTAATTGTATGCCGCCACCAGTGCCAAGTGGCTCCGTCTCGATCACGTAGTCTGTTTCAAAATGCCTGTGCTCTGACTGCAACCATGCGGTAACAACTTCATTTTTGTAGCCAAGCGAGAGAATTGCCCGTTTGCATTGTTGCTCTGCTAAGTACTGAAAAATATAGTGTAAGAAAGGTTTACCATTCACAGGAGCCATGCACTTAGGATAATCACCAATAGCCCCCCTGAGCCTGGTGCCTAATCCGCCTGCAAGTACGATACACTCCATATTAATTCAAAAGTAAAAATTCAAAAATCAAAAAAAATGGGAGACCCTATATGCTCCATGTAAAGAGCCCTTGCTCCGTAAACTGGAACGAACGAAAATCCCCGGCATATTTACTCAATGCTTCCTTTACCCTATAATTGGTATTGCCCGGGCAATAAAACATCATAAAGCCACCGCCACCAGCACCTGTTATTTTGCCACCTGTTGCACCTGCTTTTAATGCAGTTTCATAAAGTTCGTCCATGGAGGTGTTTGATATGCCTTTAGCCATTTGTTTTTTATAGCGGAAACCAAAATCAAGTATAGCGCCTATATCATCTATTTTTCCTTTCAGCAGGGCTTCTTTCATCATCCTTGCCTGCTCTTTTAGCTGGTGCATGGCCTCGATAGATTGCTGGTTTTTATCCAGCACATTCTGGCTTTGGGCTTCGATAATAGTTGATGATAAGCGGCTGGTTGCAGTGAAGTATAATAAGAGGTTATTTTCAAGTTCGCAAAGGTTTTTACTTTTTACCCTTAACGGGTTTACTATCACCCTGTCGCCTTCATAAAACTCCATAAAATTTACGCCTCCGAATGTAGCGGCATACTGGTCTTGTTTGCCACCCGCCATTGCCATTTCCACCCGCTCTATCTGGTAAGCTTTATGGGCCATATCGTACTCGCCAAGCGGCAATTGCAGCCATTCTGCGAAAGCGCCTAAAATAGCCACCATAAGGGTAGAAGAGGTGCCCAGTCCCGATCCTGCAGGGGCATCAACAAAAGTTGTAAGCCTGAAACCGCTTGACAGGTTTCCGTATTCCCTTACTATATGATTATATACACCCTTTGCAAGATCCAGTTTACCATCAATCGGCAATGACTCGGTTTTGAGATAAGTGACCGTTTCATTCCTGTCTTTGGCTTCTATAATTATTGTGTTTTCACTTAGTAACTCAATAGATGCGTAAGCGTATAAAGAGATAGAGGCATTAAGGATAGCACCGCCGTAGAGGTCACAATAGGGACTTACATCGGTACCGCCGCCCGCCAGGCCTATGCGTAAAGGCGCTTTGCTACGATAGATCATTTAGTTATTTTTAAATTTATAAAATCAAAATGAAGGTAAGGAATTTATAAATAGTGGTTTATCCAGGCAATAAAAAGAGCAAAATCCATAATCTACATGGACTTTGCTCTTTTCATACTTTATAAGAAAATTTGAAGATAGTATTGCTTCTAAGCAACCAAATGCTCATATGCTTTGGCGTCTAACAAATCTGCGGCTTCGGCAGCATTGTCAATACTCATTTTCACCATCCATCCCTTATTATAAGGGTCCTGGTTCACGTATTCCGGATTACTTTCAAGTGCGGGATTAATCTCTGTTATAGTGCCGCTTAAGGGCAAAAACAGATCAGAAACCGTTTTTACGGCTTCCACTGTGCCAAAAACGTCGTTGGCCTGCAGTTTTTTGCCTTTGGTATCAATATCAACAAATACAATATCCCCAAGTTCGCGCTGGGCGAAATCAGTGATGCCTACTGTTGCGATATTACCCTCTATTTTGATCCATTCGTGGTCTTTCGTGTATTTTAATGATTCCGGAAATTGCATAAGAAAAATTTTGTGCGTAAAAGTAGTAGAAAATAATGGTAAAAATAATAGCTTGCCCCCTAACTATTATAGTAAAATAGCTGTCTATATATTGGACGGCTTATGAAGAATAAAAGCAACACATCGTGCAAATCACTATTTAATTGATTTTTTGCTGCTTCTTTGCATAAAAATGCATTTTTTAAAGTAAAACAATTAACTTTAATTTTTCTTAAACTTGCCAATTAAACTATTATAATCAAAGTAATTGTATGAAAAACAAATTTTTACTTTTTGCTATAGGCTTTTTAACTTTTTTCTCATCCGGAAAAACATCTGCCCAGGTATTATTAAGCGAAGGCTTCAATGGCACTTTCCCTCCTGCCGGATGGAGCAATAGTACTTTTACGGGCACAAATGGAGAAAGTTGTACTGCCGTAGAGTCTTGGGTGCAGGTTTCAGGTGGCCTTGCAAGCGGTATGATATCGCAATATTGCCCCACTGATTTTAGTGCCCCTACGGGAGTACCCACTCATACGGGTACGGGAATGGCTGGTTATGAATCCTATGAGGATGCAACTGGTTCAACGGCCGACTTAATCACTCCTCAAATCATTTATCCCGGAGCCGGCGGAGGAACTGCCGTATTGAGTTTTTGGGTGTATCAACAAAACACAGGTTTCAGTAATGATCAGATTCATGTAGTTTATAACACCACGGCGGCTTATGCAAACAATACTATCGCGACATTAACGCCAAACCTTTCAACCGCTACCGGCTGGCAGCAGCATACCTATAATTTACCAGCCGGATTTGCAAGTGGCGACTATATTATTTTCAGGGCTGTTTCGGCCTTTGGAGAGGACATGTTCATAGATGATGTAAACCTTACTTACATCACACCTTGCTCCGGTGCTCCCTCCGGTACGGTCATGAGTAGTCCTGCATGTCCGGGTATTAATTTTAATCTCTTTTACAGCGACAGCCTTCACACCGGGCTCACTTATACCTGGCAGGAATCTTCTAATAATGTTAACTGGTATGGCCTTGCTTTAAATGTTCCTGCTGTAGTTACCAGCATCACCGCCCCAACTTATTTCCGGGTTATTGCAACTTGTGCTAATCCCACTCCAGGTGTAACCGATACAATAAGCAGCCTCGTAAACATAGCTCCATTCTATCTTTGTTATTGCCACGACAGCAGCTTAGGCTCCTATCTTGCCAATGTAGGCAATGTTACTTTAACGAGCAGCCCCGGTGGTGTTACCCTGCTTAACAACGGCAGCCCTTCTCCTGTAGTAGGAAATTCTACCGCTGTAAATAATTATTCCAACTTCGATTTTACGGTAACCGCGCCTACTTTATACATGGACAGTAACTACTCTGTATCCGTATCTCAGATCCAAGCCACAACAACATGGAACCAAAGCCCGGTTAATGTTTATATAGATTTTAACGGCAATGGTGTTTTTGACCCTAACGAGATGGTTCTTTTAGATAGTACCCAAAGTGCTGCCAACCCTATGGTAAGCCATACTTTCCAGGTACCGTCAACAGCACATGTAGGGCTGGTTGGCATGAGAGTTCTCCTGGAACCCGGCGCAATAGCTCCCTTTATTTCCAATCCATTATTACCATGCGCACAAAACGTAAGCGGCGAAATAGAAGATTATCTTGTTAACATATCTTATAGCCCATGTAATGGTTCTGCCAACCCCGGCACTGCTACATCCAGTGATACACTTTTATGTCCGGGAGATATCTCAGGACACTATACATTTACATTAACCGACACTTCGTACGAACACCGCGCAATTAATTTGTCAAGAAGCTGGTGGACATCAACCGATGCAGGCCTCACATGGAATTATATAGCTGCCAGCCAAAATGTCGATGCCATTACATTACAATATACCTCACCTTCATGGTACAAACTCATGATGGTTTGCAACAACACCCATGATACTACTTATTCTAATATTGTGAAGATATATAACGATTCATCTTACAGGTGTTATTGCTACAGTATGGCAACAGGGGGTTATGCCTTTGACAGTACAGATATAGGCGCTTTTGGTATAATGCCTCCTACCGGGTCTTCAGGTGGTTATTTTTTCACTTCAGCCAACCAGGTAAACAATCCCCACCTTAATAATATTAATGCAGTTAATGGCCGTGTAACTTACACGCATGACGGCATTCTGGATCTTTATGCTGATTCCACCTATGAGGTGATGGTATATGATGTGATGAAATCTGCCACAGACGCTAATGCCAAGATCACTTTATTTATTGATTATAATAATGACCTTAGTTACAGTTCCCTTGCTTCAGACTCAGAAAGGGTTTGGACATCATTCGAAAGCAGTACTAACTTTTTCGATACAGCCCTTATTCATACCAAGGTTAATGTGGTAACTGGTTTGCCTACCGGCATGCGTTTGATCATTAATAACAATACCAGTCCTAATATCCCTTCGGATGATGCTTGCGGGCCATATACCTCCGGAGAAACACAGGACTTTGTTGTTAAGTTTCACACGCGTTATGAATCTGTAGGTGGCATAAGCCAGAACATTAAGGACCTGAGTTTGTTCCCTAATCCTACCAGTGGTAAGGTTACGTTTGGATTCAATTCAGCGTGGGGTGTAAAGAATTTGCAGGTGAGTGTCAGCAATATTACAGGCCAGCAGATAATGGTACGTAATTTCGAAAATATCCCGGGTTCATTTTCTTCAGAACTTGACCTGAGTGGATATGCAAGGGGGATATACTTTGTTGAATTTATGGCAGACGGTGAAAGGCTTGTGCG
>Ga0206970_10095_pt1 | contig 24924 bp, 39 predicted proteins | sample Alteio_BWOrgHeat_88_FD_152964 | JGI IMG/M metagenome (GOLD analysis project Ga0206970, IMG submission 152964) | Enriched cells from forest soil in Barre Woods Harvard Forest LTER site, Petersham, Massachusetts, United States -... | ecosystem: Environmental > Terrestrial > Soil > Temperate forest >... | reverse complement strand
TCGGAAGTCTTCGCGCTCACCGTCGTGATGAGCATGGCGATGCCCGTCTTGCCGCTCCCATTCGCGGGCAAGCCGCCTTTGACCAGCGCCTTCGTCACTTCCGCCGCCGCATTCTTAGGATCTTCCACGCCCACCGGGATCGCCGGTAGCAGCGCCTGGATCTTGGCCTGAATGTCAGCCTGTTGTTGGTAGATCGCGTTCATGCTCCGAGAGCTTTCGACACGCTTTCGCCAATGGCGTTTTGATAGTCGCCCAGCCGTTCGAGGACGGTTCGCTGAACCATCTCGCGCGCGGGCATGTTCATTTGGCGCGTATGCGCATGCACGATGACGTCCCGCGAGCCTTCGAGATAAGTATTTCCCTTGCGCGCTTTGCCGCTTCGAGTGAGCACTCCCAGGCGCGCCGCCGTGGTCAGATCCACGATCCGGCCTTCGTTCAGCTTCACACGGTCGGGTCGTTTGCGCGTGAATTGCTTCACTTCCACTTCGCCTTGGAAGCCGAATTCGTGAACGCCAAAATAGTTTTTGTTGCTCCCTATCGAGGACAGGATGCCGTTGCCCGAGATTCGAGCATTCGACCGCGTCAGAGACCGGCGCAAATGACTGCTTTGAACTCTCAAGCCATCCAAGGTCGAAGGCATGTCCTTGGGGAAGGACATCCGTTTCTCGACCGCCTGGCCGATGGTTTCCTCATTCTGATCGTCAACGGCGCGGGCAATCGCGCGAAGCACGACGTCGCGCGGTCCGGAAGTAATGAGCTTCTGGACGCCGGGCGCGAACTTGATGGACACGGGCTCGCTCATGACATCATGAACCGGCGAAAGGGATTGAGCATTTCCTTGATGCCCGTGGGCAATTTGAGCATCGCAATCGCGACGCTGGCGTCCGGAGCTTCGGCAATCGCCAGGCCGAGCTTGTCCCGCTTGTTCCAGACTTCCTGGCAATATAATAACCACGCGAGCTTGAGATCCTCGGGCAGGGCCGTGGCGCCGCCAGGGATCGTCCCGGAGTTGTCTTCCGTGGTGTCGTACCAATAGCCGCCCGTCCAAGTGATCCTGCAAGTGGTCCAAGTCACGCCTTGCATCCACGCGAATTCGACCAGGCCCGCCGCGTTGTTTTGTTCGACGAACAAGTCCGTCAGGGATTGCGAGATATAGCCCTCCGACAGATTGTAACGGACTTCGGCGAGCGTGATCGTCTCGATGGGGTAGCGGGGCAGAATGTAATACAACCTGTCCCCGGTGAATTCCTGCTGATCGCCAACCACGCGGGCAAAGCGCCGGTCGCAGAACTTCTCGAACTGCCTCGCGACGCCCAGGCCGAGGGCAGTCAGGAAGGCGTCGTAATCGGTGTCCCCTTGCATCGATTTGGCAAGGATCGTCGATTTCAACGTCGCAAGATTTCCCAGGCCTAGGTCCATGGTGTTTCGGATTTGGAGGATGGGCTGATCCCTCAGCCCACCCTCCGATTCACTAACGCACTCAGCGTTTTGGAATGTGGGGTTAGACCGGTTCGGTCAAATGGGACAACGACTCGGCGCGGGCCTTGGTCGTGGCGAAAGTGGCGCCCTTGGCGACATACTCGCCGTCTTCCATGATGGGACGAACAGCGCGGAGCTTGACCGTCTTTTTGTCCTGCGCTCGGTTTTTGACTTGGCCCTCTGTGGGGTTTTCTTCTGGCATAACTTCTTCTCCTGTTCGCGTTGGATGTTTTAGCCCCTGGCAGGGAATTGGACTGCCCCGCCACGGGGCAATAGTTTAAGAGGCGGCGGTGCTCGAAATGCCGAACGCCTGGGAACGGCGTACGCCGAAGGTCGCGCGGCCCACGCCCCGGAACGAGCGCTCGAAGGTGTTCCAGCGAAACTCGTCGCTCGATTCGATACCGAAGTCCTGGCGCAAACCGACCACGCCGCCGTTCGGATCGCCAAAGGCCGCGACCGTATTAGAGGCCGAATTAGTATTCGGCATGGCCTGAGCCATGGTGATGGGATAACCCAGGATGCTGCCAATGCCGCCCACGCTCGGCGCCTCCAAGGCGTTCAGGAAAATCGAGCGGCCATTGCCGTCCTTGATTCCCAGCGTTCTAACCAGCATCTGTGGATGAATCCACCAGCGCGCCGCACGCTGCAGCACCACCGGGTCGACCGAAAGAATGACGTTCCGGAAATCGGTGTCCGTCATCGTCTCCACGGTGGTATGCCCGGAGGCAGCCACGGAAGCCGTGCCACCATGGATGATGCCGGTGAATCCGCCGTAGACGTTGTTGTTGGTCCCGTCCGAGTTAAAGACGGTTTGATCGAGGCGGAAGGCCGCTGCCTCCCCGAAGTCGTCGACCACGTCCGCCGTGACGTCGAACTCGGCGTCCTGGATCAGTTGCAGCGAAACGTTGATTAGAGCCGCAATGACCTCCACGGTCAGCGTGACGGTGGTTCCCGTTTTGTTGGTGTCGTCCGGAATGGTGGCCGCTTCCGAAGTCAGCCAATAGGCAATCGCCCGCGCCGTTTTCACGGGGAATTTGGTGACCTTGGTCCCGAGCCTCCGGATGGCGAAGGTGTTCCACGCCCCGTACATCGCGAGCGTGTCGTACATCTCCTTGGCGAGCGCAGTATTGATCAGCGTGCTGCCCGGCGAGGTGTCTTCGCCGAGGGCCTTCAGGCGCGGCCCGATGATGTTGAGCATGTCGCCCTTCTTGTCGCAGGCCAGGCGAACCGCGAGGTTCAACCGCTCGCGCATTTCATCGTTCGCGGAGATGCGCGCGGCGGGATCGCCCCAGGCGCCCTTCACCTGATTGCGCAGGAGAGCTTCAATTTGCGCCATCTTCGCAATGAACTTCTTGCGATCAGAATCGCTCTCGTTGGCGGTCTTTTGGAGCTTGGTTATCTCCTCAAAGGCCGTCTTGGTCTCTTTATCCAGACGCCCGAAGTCTTTAACCAGGGTATCGGCCTTGGTTTCCAGGGCCTTCACGCCCCCGAGGACTTTCTCCTGGAATTCCCCTTCGCCCAAAGGGGTGGTGACTCCCATCAGGGGGAGGAGCATGAGGGATGCGACGCCGGCATAAAGCCGGTGGGATTTCGAACAAGCGAGGGCGACGATCAGAAAAGCGACCGTCAACAGCCCCAGCCATGCAAATGACTTTCTCATATTAGAGTTTGCTGATGATGTTTTGGATTTCGTCCAAGAATCGCTGGCGCGCCTGGTCGCGGGCCTCGTCCGCCTGACCAGGTCCGGGGGCGGGAGGGCTGTTTTCGCGTCGAACGAGCTGCTTGGACAAAAACTGGATGTCGGATTCGGTGAGAACTCCGGCCTTGAAGGCTTTGGCCGTGAGCTCCACAGCATTCGGGTTCGCCCCAATGATGACCGCGCTGAGCTCGATTTGCTGCTGCTCCACATAGATGGCGCGCACGCCATCCTCTTCGTGCATGTTCAAATCTTTGAGCTGTTGCTGCCAAAGCGTCTTGTCGTTGTCCCAACGGCAGCACATGCGCGTGGGCAGGAAACCGACCGACACGGCCTTGAGGTAGCCGCCGCGAGCCATGTTCCAGCCCAGGCGCGCCATCTGGTTTTCGGGCACGTCGATGGCCCATTGGACTGTCTCCACGAGCTTCCCGCCCGCAACTTTGAAATCGATGACCTTGCCGAGCTGCTTTTCGATGCAGCTATAATCGTGCGAATCGACGAAAGGCGCGTTCTTCGCAAACCGGTCGAACCGCCAGCCGTTGGCGCGGATCACCTCGTTATAACTGTCAAGGCTCTCGTCGCTCGCGATGTATTCGGCAATCCCGTTTTGCCCGTCCAGAATCTTGACCTCGGGATGAATGGTTCTGCGAATCGTTTTCATTTCTAGTCTTCTCCGTCTTCTTTGATCGCCACGGCGATGGCGACGCAGTGGCAGTTGATGACGTTCCCAGCCGATCCGCGCGGATCGCCCGGATGCATCAGTTCCTCGCCACCCACTTCGAAAGCTTCATCGACTTCCACGGTTTGTTTGTTGGCGCTGGCATGCGCGGGCCGCACATTGGGCGCGCCGCTCGTCAGCCACTTCTTATATTTCACGCCCGCTTGGACCATCCCCGCCTGGCGCGCGGTCCCGTAGGCCGCCGCCGTTTCGGTCATGGCAATCGTCGTCGCGCGGCCCCGGCTGATCTCGTTGAACACGCCGCGCACCTTGTCCGCGATCTGCGTGATGGTATCGCCGCCTTCCATCCCCAATTGGATGGCGCCGCTGACCTCCTGCCACACTTCATCCGAGACGCCGCTGAGCTTGTTCTCCCGCTGGCGCATGAACTGCATGGCCGCCTCGGGCGGATAGGTGAAGGGATCGTCAAAGCCCAGCTCTTCGAAAAGCTGCTCGCCCGCCGTGGCCAGCGCGTTGGCGGAAACCTTGCGGAAGCTGATGTCGAGCGAGCTCTGGAATTCAGCCAAGTTGAATTGGAAGTCCGCGGCCCCGGATTTCTGGGCCACCGTTTTACGAGCTTCCAACTTTCGGAGTACTTCCCCCCTGGCCGCCATCAAAACCCGGTTGAACGCGCTCTTATAGGATTTCACCACGGGCATCCGCTTGGTCATGTGCTCCCGGGCCAGGGCCAGTTCGTTGGCGTCGCGCCCGCGAACGCAACCCACTGTCAAAGCCCGCATCGCTTCTTTGACCGGGTCGGTAGAGGCGTCGCCACTTCCCCCTTTAGGCCCATCCGGCCCGGATTCATTGAAATCGACATTGGACGCGGGGTCAGTCAGCTCGGAGACCGCGACCACGTTCATCGGCAGGTAACCCGTGTCATCGCCATCGAAGCGCGGGAGTTCCAAATCTAGGTATTCGGAAACCTTGTTCAACGGCATCCCTTTGGCCCAAAGGCCATCGGCGTTCTTCAACCGCTCGCGCCGGACCTCTTGCATGACCGGATGTTCATCCCAATCCCAATAAGCCGTGACAGTTCGGCCAGCGAGCTTGCTGCTGACTTGAGAGATCGCCGAGGCCACCGCTTTTCCCTCGGGCATGCAGCCGTCCAAAATAAGCCGAAAATAATCCGAGGCGCTGCCGATGGAATAGCTGGCTGTCTTGCTCGCCATGCTCTGGGGCACGCCCAGGGCGGTATAGATTTCCTCCGCTGACATCCGGCGCCCTTCCTGGAACGCTGCGTCAACCGCGCGGATCTGCGGATCTTCCACCGAAATGTCCCCCACCAAGAACGCGGGCCGGAAAACGCCACTGGCCTGGAGCTGCCGCTTTTCCCGGAGCTGGGAAATAATCATCAGCCGCTGTTCTTCCGTAGGCATCCCGTTTTTACAGACGATGTACGCGCCCTGGTCGCCATTAGCCTGCATGAGGGCCAGCGAGAATTTGCCCGCCGCATAATCCGTGTTCGCCGCGATCTGGGCCGCCTCGTATTCGCCCAAGCCTCGGAACTCGCTGTAGGGGTTCCATTGCTTCAACTGGATGACTTGTTCCGGAAGCAAGGTGTGGCGCATGCCGCCTCCGTCCGTGAAATCCCAGCCGACGAGCTCGCCCTTGTTCACGACGTGGCGCATCCGGTCCGGACGGGCCAGGATCATTTGCGGGAACGAATCGCGCACCGCCGGGTAGGGCACGACGCTCGTATCATCTAAGATCCAGAACGCCTCGCCCGCCATCTTCCGCCATCCCACCGTCGCCCGGATGAATTCTTCCAGGGACGTAAGGCCCTTAGCTGGGGATTGCCAGAAGAGTTCCAGCCGGGGATCGTGGATCGCCTGGGCGCCGGAACGAAGAGCGCGCCGGATATTGCGAGCCCCGCTCGCCGAGGTGAATTCCAACTGAACGCCCGCAATCGGTCCGGCTATATGGCGGATCGCGGCGAGCAGCCAGGTGGATTGCGCATAGGGCCGCGCCATCTTATCCCCGCCTACGCCGCTCGAATCCGGTGGCACGCGGTTGAACGGCCACATCGATCCCTTCGTGATGACATGGGCCGCCGCGCGAACGTGATCCATGAACTTCACGCGAGACCTCCGAAGTTAAAGAGCCCGCAGGCCTGCCACTTTGGGGAGTCAGAAGCAGACGTCCCGGAGCGCTCCCCGCGCAAGAGGCATTTCGATCCCTGCGGTGACCGTGGTATGACCGCTCCGAAAGGGGAAAACCGGGAAAGGCGTTTTGCGGCGTCCTTAGTCCCGAAAAGGCACGCGATAAAACCCTCGGCGGTTCGCTGCCGTTTGGCCGTCCTGCGTTCGACGCGCGCGTTGGCTAGTTCGGGACGTTCCTTTTCGCGGGAGCGCCCTACGGCCAAAATGGAGGTTTGGAGGATTGGAGGCATTAGATGAGCTCCATGCTGAATCCTGTGCCGGGGTTTTTGCCGGCATGAATAGCCAGGGCGATGGCCCAGAATCGGTCCGCGTGTCCGTTCTTTCCGCGATCCGCCGTAAATCGAATGTTGCCCGAGGCCGTCGTCTCTTTCCGGATGGCTCGAAGATCGGCCCTTATATCGGGCGAGCTCGGTATGCGGGCCTTCCTTTCCTTGAAGGTGTGCAAGAGCGGATAGGCCATCTCTTCTTTGCTGTCCGCCGTGAACTTCACTTCCTCTATCCGGAATTGCCCAAAGCGCTGGGTCGCTCGCTCCGCGAACTGCCGCCCAATGCCGTTTCGGTCAATGCAGCAACGGCGCATGTTGGGCAGCTGCAGGAACTGGTAGAGAGCATGCTCCTGAAAATCGAACATCTCCTTCTTCATGACCACGACGGCCCGCGTATAGAAGACATCGCCGAGTTTCTCGAACACCCAGATCACGGTCAGATCGTGATCGCGGCCAATGTCGACGCCGATATAGAGAGGGCCTCCGGTTGAAAGCTGATGCACCGTCTGTTCCCAGCGCTCATCGGATCGGTACTCCACGCCCGCGATAACTTCGTAGGGCAGGAACGCGCCCTCGTCGTCCCCAGGAATGCACATGTATTCCTGGAGGAAGCTTTCTTCGTCCGCGCAACCGCTCCGGATGAAATCGAAGTAGGCTGCCTCGTCCATTTCCTGGCGCGCATCGTCCAGGGGGAGCTTGCATTGCAGCTTAAACAGGAACCCGTCATCGAGCGCGGTCTGTAATGTGACGGTGTGCAAGGACATCCGCTTGGGGTTGCCCTTATGTTTAATCTCCTCGACGAGCTCGTTGAAAAAATTGCCGGTTCCACGGTGCGTGGAAATGATTTCCATCGAGCCGCCCCAGGTGATGCCGGGATAAGTAATCGAATACAGCTTGCGCGGCTCGGGGTTGAGCGCGAATTCGTCCAGCACACGGCGCCCGCGCTTGCCCGCCTGGGCGTCCGGATTCGAGCTCAGCGAATTCGTGGTCCGACCGTTGGCGTAACGCAGGATATAGGCCGAGTTGTTTTTATCGTCGATAACCCGCAAGCCCATGTCCTGGGCGCCAATCTGAAGAATTCCGGCGAAGGACTTGCAATCGTCGATCAGCAGCTTCGCTTGCAGTTCGTCACGGCTGCTTACCCAATCGTCATAGCGCGCGTCTGCCAGCGAGGTGGAGGAAACCAGCGAATAGGCCGTCGACCAGGATAACCCAATCTGGCGGCTCTTCTCCATGAGCTTGAGCCGCGACGTGTCCTTAATCCAGCGGGCCTGATAAGGCAGCATCAGCGTGTCCCGCTCTGGGATGCGCTTCGCTTTGCCTCGAAAGCCTGGGGGAAGAACGCTCACAGGATCTTGGCCGCTTCCTCGATTTGTTTGAGCGCCTCGGGCGTCAAGCCGCCCGTTTTGGCTTTGCCCACCGCCTCGCTGACTTTTGTCAGCTTGCCTTCCAAGAGTTGAATCCGCCTCTTCGCTAGTTCGAGCTCCTGCCCCTTGCGCGCTTCGGCCTGTTCCGCCAGGCGCAATTTCTCGGCGGCTATCCGCGCATCCGTCAGCGCCGTCCGGAATTTGAGGAACTCCTTCCCGTCCCCGCGCTTCATCGCGCGGATCGAGAAATGCCGAATCCCGATCTTGTCCAGATCCTCGTCCGTCAGGCCCGGCAAATCCTTGGCGAGTTCCGCGAGCAGCGTGTCCGTCGTTTGCTCCTGTTCGGCCAGCTCGTCTTCCATCATCAGACGGCAGCGTATATTGTGCAGCGTCGTGATCGACGGCAGCGCTCCCGCATACTTGCCGCGCCGCCACGGCGGCGCCTTGGTCTGGATCTCTTCGAGCGTTTCCTTGCCAGCCCCAAGCGATGAGTGCAGCCAAAGCAATTCCCCATCGGACAGTTGTTGCTCGTAAGAGTCTGTCCGCAAGTCGTTGACTTTGGCTGTGCTCATGCATGAGGAAACGTTCGCGATTGATTAGCTGGCGGGCGCCGGGGCCGGTTCGGGAACCGGGACGGGCGTGAAGTCCACGTAGAATTCCGTGCCCGGCTTGAACTGCGCTGCCGCGTCGGGATTCACGCAATAGAGGTGAACTGATCCGCCTGGCGTTGCAGCGAAGAACTGCTTGTTCTCATCGGAACCCGAGTAAACGGGCGCCAGCTCGATGGTTTTGCCAGGGCCGTTGTCTAGAACGGAGTGGCAATGGAATTTTGCTCTTACCATGGTGTTTTTCGATTGTGGTTTAACTGCAGATTCAAATCCGAAATACGCAACCGCCTAACCGGCGTTTATGGAGAAATGCTCCTTATGCATGCGCTGAAGCAGGAATTGGGCATCCTTCCATTCCGACTCAGTGTAAAAATGCTCCCTGGTCCAGACGCGACCGCGATTGTTCTCATCGTCGATCATGGCCTCTAGCTGTTGAATTGGCCGGGAGCCGTCAGGTCTGCCGATATGCATGTGGTTGGTCTTCGGATCGATCCAAACCGGCGGATTGTCGTGCAGAGATTTGTCAGCGCATCCTATGTTGTTCATATCAATGGTTGTGGTTTAATTGCCGCAACAAAACTTCCGCTTCCTGCCGCTGCCATATTCGCACGGCGCATAGCGGTCTTTCTTCACGCGCAACTTGACGACCCTCTCGTTCCGCAAAATCGGGCGCGAGCTGTCCCGGTCGATTGGACATCCGCAGGCCTGGCAGCAACTTGATCCATTGAGGCTGTTGTCGGCTATCGGTTGTGCGCAGGTGCAAATCATGGACATATGATCAACTCTCCAAAGGTCGCGTCCGAGGTGAGCCTCCGATTGACGCGCTGATTCCGCGTCTTCACCGGCTTGACCTGGCAGTCGTTGAACAGCTTCCGGTTCTCAGCCGAATCGTTGACTGTCAACAGCCAGCGGCCTTGCAATCGATCCAGCCTGCCCCTCAGAGCCACCATGTCCGATTGCTCCCAGGCCGCGTAAGCGCCGGTCGAATTGCCCACATAGGGCGGATCGAGAAAGAAAACCGTGTCTTTCGAGTCGTAGTTCGCCAGGCAGCGCTCATAGGGCAGGTTCTCGACGACGACTTTGTTTAGACGCCTGCGGATTTCCTCGAGGCGCGAGCCCACATCGTCCCGGTCAAAGCCTGCCGTGGCCGTCTTGCTCACCGCGAAGGACGTTCCGCTGCCGCCAAACGAAGTTCGGTTCCGCAATAGGAATCGCGCGGCCTTCTGGATTTCCGTCAGACCTGGTTGCTCCCGGAAATCTTTGAGGTTCTGACGGGCGCAAACGAACCAGCGCATCTCCTCGAGTAACGCCGGTAAGTGGAATTGCGCGTTGCGCATCAAGGCGACAATGTCCCCGTTTAGATCGTTCAGGACTTCGACCGGATGCCGCTCCTTAGCCAGCGTCAGGGCCGCGCTGCCCGCGAACACTTCCACGAAGCATTGAGCTTGCGCGGGAATCAGGGGCAAGAGCGTCGCCAGCAGACGCGTCTTGCCGCCAGGCCAGCGGAGCACAGGTTTGACCTTCGAAGTCATTGCTTGGCTAGTCCCAGGTTGATCGCGAAGTCCCGCCCCCCGGCGGTGAGCTTCCAGGGGCTCGCCCCAGGGCTTAAGAGGATGACTCGAAGAATAAGCGCCTTCCCATAGGCGTTGTCCGGGGCCGCGAGGTATTCGAGCTCGGGCTGCAAATCGTCCATCGTTAGATCGGGCCACATCTCGCTCTTGGCGCAGGCCAGCAAGAAATTGCCGGGCAAGCCATGCCGCTTGTCCTTCTGGATCAGCCAGCGCAGGACAGCCGTTTGGAGCTGCTCGCGTTCGTCGGGAATCATAGGTTCAGTTTTCGTCGTTGGGTTTGGCCGCTCCCGCGTTCTTCAAGAGCGTGATGACCTGCCAGGGCAAAGCGTTGATCCGGTTGCCCAGATCCTTGGTGACTACCGCGTTCTGTTCCGCGACATAAGTTCGGAGCCCTCCGATCTCCCGGCCAAAGTCGTCTTTGAGGGCATCGATCCGGTCATGGAGCCTGGCGCGACTCACCGTCGCGGATCTGCGATCCTCCGCGACGGTGGTTTCGAGGCGCGCGGAATCCGCCTTCAGCACGGCGCTGAGCTCGTCAATGCGCCGGTCGGTTTCGGCCTTCTGCGATTCTACTTCCCTTCGCGTGATGAATAGCGCCAGGCAGGTGCTCATCAGCCCCGTGATGATCGTCGCGCCGATGGCCACCGCATAAACAGCGGTCATCGACATCGCATCGCTCGCCACGGGCGCTTCCGCTAGCAGGAAGGAATGCACGGGAGGGAGAATGGAATTAGACGCTGGCCGGGGAGGCAGCCGCGACGCCAGAGACAAATTGCGCCTTCAGCATGGCCACATCCTGGACCTCATATTTGTTCCACGTGGAACCTACAGGGATCTTGCCCAAGGCCGCATTCATTAGATCCTCGGCGGTCGGACGGTTCGTGAATTCAGGCGGCGCCGCGTTCGAGGTCTGAGCCGTGACGAGGCCGTGAATCTCCGTGGCGACCCCGGCCTCCGCATGCGATGCCTGGATTACTCGCATGACCTGGTTGTCAATCGCAGGCGTATAGCCAGGCACCTTCATTGCGGCCTGGCGCAGGGTTTCCACATTGTCCACGAGCGTGGAAGCTGCCGTCTGCCAGGTTTGCGCTTTGCTATTGGCGCCATCGGCTGCCGCCACGGCGTTTCGCCGTCGAAATTCGTTGAAGATGCCAAAGCCCGCGCCCAATACCGCCAGAATCCCGCTGGTGGCCGCGCCCGCGCCGGGGACTGGCACAACGTTGCCAATCGCCTGGGCGGTATCCGTGATGCCCGAGGCAAGCGAGACGTTGGTATAGTAGACCGGCGGCAGAATGTGAACGGTCAAGTTGGTGCTCACATGCGCCGTTAATTGGACCTCGGGAATGACTTGCGGCTGCAGCACCGGAGCGGCGATGACCACGCCAGACGCGTTCGTTTGAGCGACTGAAACGACCACGATATTCGTGGTGTAGTTCGTGACGCTGGTCCAGTTGGTCTGGACGGATTCGACGTAATTGGTCTGCCCCGCGCGAGCCAGGACCGGGACGGAAACGCAGCCGCCGGAGAATGCGCAGCCCAGAATAGCCGCGCAGGCGAGGATTGCGGTGAAGACGATGGAGCGTGAGGTTTTCATGGGGTTCCTAAAGACGCCGCCTCGACCGCATTCGATTTGCGGGCTGCCAACCACACAGGAGGAAGAATAGCGGTCGGGCGGCGAAAGTTTGGCTGAATGCGGTGGCAGCATCTGAGGAACACAATGGGGTATTACCCGTAGTGCCACTGCCCCGCCACGGGGCAATTCCGAGGGGGAATTAGAACCGGAAAACCACGCGCACCTTGGGAATTGGACCGGCTTCGCCCTTGAGGAAGAATTGCTTCACGCGCTCCGGAGAGGCCGCGAAGCATCTGGGACAAGCCTTGGTCAAGCCGCCGGTCAAATTAAGCAGATCCGCCCAGCGATAGCATTTGCTGCAACGGTCGAAGCCGTTGCGCAGTTTCTGCGAGCATTCAGAGCAGGTGTGGGTAATGCAGTCAGTCTGAGGCAGGCTCCGCTTGCAGTGCGTGCAGCGTATTGGACCGCCGCGACTCACGCTTTGAGCCTTGGCGTTTGGCCATTCATAAGGCTCGCGAGGATTGCGCAGAGAAGGCGTTTATTCTTTTTGCTCACCCGGACGAAAGATTGCCGCAAGTCCATCCTGTCAATCTTGTCCATCCTGTCCAATTTCTCAGATCTCACCTAACAATTCTCCTCTCCAAAAACGCCGCCAAACTCACCCGGCTGATCCGCGTCATGTGCCCGGTGCAACTATGCTCGGGCCTGGGGCCTATCCCGACCAAGGCTTCCAGGCGGATCAATTCGGTCACATGGCTGACTGAGCAGCTCAGAATCCGCTGAACCTCCCGATGCAACAGATCCCGGCCCGGCATCATCTCGTCGATAATGGCGCGAGCCTTGTCGGCCTTGGGCTGTTTGGATTCTTGGAGGACGGCTAGCAAGGATTCGCGCCAGATCCGGATCTCGCGCCGGGTTGCGCCTGGGGCGGCTATGTCGAAGGCGAGGGACAAGGAGCCGTCTTCGATCAGCGCTAGGACCTGGTCTTCGTTCTGATCCAGCAAACACATGCACGCTTCCATCGGCCACAAGGGCCGGGCAACCGGAAGCTGGATGGGCAACGAGAGCTGCATTGCGCAGCCCTCATTCTTAGGCAGGTGTCAAAACCCTGATTTAGACTTCAGGGCTTGAGTTGAAGCCTCAGGTTCGACAAGGGAGCAATTCGCGAGAACAGTTTTAAAATCGCCGGTCACAATTTCGATTCCCGCAAGCTTGAATCGAATCGTATATCTGCGAAAGGAGGTCTGCTTTGGGCGAGAAAGCGAAGCTCCAATGAAGTCGGTCGACTCGTTCGAGCTAAGAACCCACTCAATGTCACCGGCCAAAATCATCGCAATTTGGCCGCTCCTCATCAAATCGACAAAGCCGTTGCTTGGATTGTCGAAGGAAATACCCAAATGAGCGAAGTTGTCGCCACCTTCCTTCGCTAATATGCTCGGAGGAATTCGGTCTGCGTTGAGAATGTCGATTCGCCATTGGTAAATAAGGTCAGATGTGCCATCGACGCTCGCGCCAAAAGCATTCTGAAAACGCTTAATCTCTGATTTTTGGAGTTGGCTGCGGACAACAAGAGTCGATGCCCAGTCGACGTTCTCAACTGAATTGGAAATCCGGACAACGTATTTGCCTTCATCAGGGTGGGGAAGAGACAGAACCTCGTTAGTAGGAATGGGGATAAAAATCCGTGAACCCTCCAAGCCCAGGCTGTTAATGCGTTTTTCCAAATCGGCAGATTTCTCGAAGGCGTCCTTTTTGATGGCTTTGAAAATCCTACCCCAAACGGCCTCAATATCGGCGGGCTGAATTTCCAATGGCTGACCGTTCGTAACGGTAAGCATGATCGGTGAGAGCTTACCCGCTTGAGCGCAAATGGAAGACAGCGCCCAAAGCGCTGGTAACAGGGTGTGAATAACTCGTCTCGACAGATTTTTCAGTAGGACCGCCGTTGTCCTACCCCGCCGTGAAACATCGCGATGAATGAACATATCCCAGTTTAATGGTTTTTACCCGCGTGCGAATGCCCCGAAGCCGATTTCCGGTCAATGCTCGCGCCAGCGTGTGCTCGTGCGGCTTGAGCCGAGCCTGGAACCGATTGCCGCGAACCTGTCCGCCGAGAAGTGCCGTGAGTTGGCGCAATTGTATTCGCGGTGGGCTCGGCAACTCCAGGTAAAGGCTTCGATGATAGACCTCCACTCTGGAGTAGTTCCTCCGAAACGACCAAACTTGCGGCGGCGGCCTCCTCAACCGTGGGAGAAGTTCCAGGGAACATTCCCTTGGTGATTTTCGCACGCAGGGAACGAATGGGAACCGAAGTTTGGCTAGAAGGTGAAACTTCATCACTTGACGCCTCAAGAAGCGTCTTGATTGCTTCTACCACTCGATCTCGCTTGGCAACGGGTAGGGAATTAATCGCAGCAATTACATCTTCTTCCCAGGTCTCCAAAGGTCTCGGGCCATCGTCAATTGCCTGGGAAACCTCACCCGATTCGCCAGGCAGCAATAAAGGCTTTCGCAGCAAGCGGCTGAATAACCGCAAGACTGTCATGCTTGGGCGCGTTGTTCCGCTCCGGTATTGACTGATCGAGCTAGCGTCCAGTCCCAGGCGTCGCGCCACTTCCGCTCCGGAAAAGCCGGAAGCTGAAAAAAGGCGCACAAATTCTGCGTTGTACGGGTCCATGGGGGATTGACCTGTCTGCTGGAGAAAAACGTTAGTAGCTCAACTTTCTTCTTGCAAGCATGAGTTACAGAACGTAACCATTGAGCAACTCAATGAAGCAGAGTCGTAAAACGAGCCTGAAGACGATAGCGGGACTGAACGGATACACCGTCACAGAGCTTGCCCGCCGCGTCGGAAAGTCTCGGATGAATGTTTACCGGGCTTGGAAAAGGCCCAACAGCCACGGTCCGACCTTTCGAGCCATGCGGTCGCTGCTTCACATTACGGAGGTTTCCAATGCCAACTAGAGACGGGCATGACGATGAAATCCGTTGGAGCAAGCTGGCAGATCTGTGGATAGCCCAGCTTCCGGATTCAGCACGTGATCGGCATCAGGCCATGCGAGACATCATTGAGGTCTTTCCAATGGACCATCCTCGATACCAAACGCTTCGCGACATGCTCACGCATTTGGATCAAGCGGACCTTCTGCAACGCGAATTCCCATTCAACCGCTGACTTTCCGCTGCCACAGAAAACACAGGAGAAAGAATGAAAACCACCAAAGCTCGACTGATCAGCATCGTGCGCGGAATGGCGTTTGACGCCGCGAGCAAGCTCGCCGCCGCGCGCCGCCATCGCAACACCCCAGCTCCCGACCGGGACCCAATCGCGGCTGCGCTTCTGTACGAAATATACGAAACGTCCACCAACGACGCCCGGTCCCAACTGACCTATCTGCGCCAGGACCTCGACGAACTGGACTGGCGGAACCCCGCGAACCTGGACGACATGCAAACCGTCATCGGCATCGTCCGCCACGTCATGCGCGTCAACCCGGTTGCCACCAAACGCAGCCCCGCCCTCGAACTCGCCGCCTAACCCAGTGAACTCACTGCCACCAACGCCCCAAGGGCCAATCTCTGCTGCCGCCAATGTAAGTCACGATAGCGATGGCACCCATGCCCACGTGCTGAGCGGTGGCCGGGGACTGCGATCTCAGAATCGTCATAAACATCCAATAGCTTGCCCCCATCATAAATAACGCGGCAGCGAAATTCACAAGCGCCCAAATGAAACGAATATTCCACCTTCTCGAATCCCTCTCCTCGCTTGGAGACTTGATATTACGCTCGCTTTTCCAGGCTCTGGTTTTGTCCCTCATTTTGGACCAGTCCACCCACCATTTCCTCAGTTCAGCGAGCGGCTTGGGCATCGCGAACAGGATCAGTGCAATTCCCCCCAATATCGTCTCCGGCGCATTGTTAATTGGCATGAGCGTCATCGTTTCACTTCTCAACGACATCCGCAATGAGATCAAGGCGTGCCGTTCCGACCGCTAATAATCCCATGAACCTCGGCACGTTATTCCTGCTCGCATTCGACTCCGCGGTCTTCGTTGGCCTGGCGGTCGGAATCTTGATCCGGCGCAACCCCATGTCTCTCAGAGAGCGCTGGCTCTGGATCATTGGCGCAGGATGCCTCGCCTATGCCATCGCCGGATTTATCTGTCTCGCCTTCTAGCCATGCAAACCGCAGCCGGACACAACGAAATTCAACGCCATTATCGGGGCGACGCCTTTGACGCCTTGAGATTCTATATTAAGCGGACGTTCTCGATTGTCGTGTTCCGCAGCTTCGCAACGATGTTTTTGCGCCCGCGCCCCTTGGCTCACACGCGCGACATCGCCTTCGGTTTCAAAGACCGCTTGTTCCCCTCTTCGAAGTCCTAACTCACCGCTCACAATCTTATGCCAGAAACAAACACCACTTCTACCGCAGCCCAGCCCGCGCTGGAATTCCTCCACCCCAAGGATCTGAAGATCCATCCCGCCCTGAAGACCAGCCACCGCTGGGAGAAGGACGATCCCAGGTTCTTCGCGCTGAAGGACAGCATGCGTGACGGTGGCACGATCCCGGCCCTGTTCATCGACAAGGACAACAGAATCGTGGATGGGCGTCACCGATATTGGGCCGCCCTGGATCTCCAATGGGAAAGATTGCCCGTTGTTCGGATCAGCGAAGACGAAGTTCAAACGATCATTATCAAGAGCATCGTCAACCGCCGCCATTACACCGACGCCCAGCTCGCGTATTTGGCGCTGCCCCACATGGAAGAAGCCTTCGAAGAAGCTCGCAAACGGCAATTAAGCGGACTGAAAAACGCACCCTCTTCTCCCGTTCCGCAAGGCTTGCAAAAAGCTCCAAAAAGGGTTGAGGAATGGGCCGAAATGATCGGCGTTTCCGTGCGTTTGCTTCAGCAGGCGCGCGAAATTCGCGAACTTTTCGCGGACAAAGAACCGCGCAGTTTGACGGACCGGGACGGCGTTACCGCGACGGACGCGACGTTCCAGGAATTCTTCGAGCCTCGGATTTTCACCGGGGAAAACCCCTACGGACTTGGCGCCGTGCTCACGGGCATCAAGACCATTATCGCCATGGAGCATGCCGCCAGGGGCGGACGCGCGCACACGGGAGGCAAGCCCCAGGGCAGCAACAAACAGCTAGAACTCTTCGACGAGGCCTTCGACGCAATCGCCAAGCGCTGGTCCTATTGGCAGAAGGCCGACGACGAATGGCGCAATGAGCATTGGAAGACCGTCCGCAAGGCTGCGGCGGCGCTTCCGCCGGAGCAATGCGCCGAGATGGCGAAGTATCACGCCAAAATCGGCAAAGAATTCTCGAAAGTGGCGAAGGCCGCCAAGAACGCCCCGAAGGCCAAACCCGCCAAATCCAAGGAGGCAACGAAGTGAACCCGCTCTGGCTCACTCTTTATATCGTGTGCGGAGCCATCGGCGTGAGCCTCGCTGCCGTCATCTTGACCACGACCGCCCTGATCTTGATGGGCACGTTTCGCAAGCTTGCGGAGGAACATAAGAAGTCGAAATAGCATGATTTTCCGCGATCCACAGGGCAGGCAGCTTTTCCGGTTCCAGATTTACCGGTCCAAGCAATCGCGGACTTATCTATGCATTTGCTCCGCGCGAAGCCGCTCGCACGCCATGAAGATCGCCCGTCAGCTATTCACCCTTTCTCGAAACGCCTTTGCCGTTCGTGAAACCCATTGGATCTAAATGGAACCCACCCTCGAAATAGTCCCACCTGAAGTTGCGCCGGACCGCACCATACGAACCGGCGTTGCTGCCGCTTCACCACTCCCGGAGCCTGTTCGCGGGCAGGCTCCGGCTTTCCACGGGATTCTGGCGACCCCAGCGAAGGATTGCACCGATCTGAGCAAGTCTCAGAGCAAAGAGGCCATGGACCGCCGGGTCGCTTTAATTAAGGCTTCGGAGTACTTGGCGATGGATGCGACGCTCGCCGTCGCTGCCAAGATGGCCAACATCGCTGAGGTCAAGCTCTGCCGCTTGTTGCAGCTTGCGACGCAGATTCACGAATCCGACCCGAGGACGCCGCTGAAGGCTCACGCCAAGCATATCGAAAAAGCCTGGTTCCTGATCGAAGGCCCCCTGGCGCGCCTGGCGCCGGGCAGGAGCGATGGCCGCACTTCCGATTGGGAAAGCCTATTGAAGCTCGAACCGTTCACGGAAAAGCTCAAAACAATTTATATCGCGACGATTGGCTTCAGCCATGATTACCAGATCGGCAGGCGCTCAGCCAAGGTGGCCACGACTCTCGAGCGCATGGCGGAAGAGCCCGAATGCCCGCGCGATCTCGCTCTCAAGCTTCGGACCGGATCTCAGCCGGTCTGCCTGGTCAGATACCTGCGCAAGATCACTCCCGAAATCGAGGCGCGCATCCTCGGGCGAAAGCATCTCCAATTGCATGGTGTTGTCAGCCGACGTGACGATACGGCCCGCTTGCCCGATGGCACGCGGATCAAATTGCTATCGGGCTTCATTGTAGAGCTCGACGACATGAGCTCTAACCAGCCTTTCTGGGCCACTGGTCGCGATGGCAATGCGATCCTATCCCGCCAGGGGCTCTATGCCCGCTGCAGGCTCGGACGCTGGCTGGGGGTGGAACTCGTCGCCCGTCCCCGCGAAGCTTACCGCGCCGAGGACATTCTGAGGTTCCTCCGAAAGCTCATGTTGGAATATGGCAAGTTCGATGTCTTGCGAATGGAGCAAGGCATCTGGGCTTCGCGCAAGATCAAGGGCCTGGATGTATCGGGATCGGAAATCGAATTGGAGCGGCCAGGCATGGGCCAGCAGGAACAAGCGAAGCTTCAAGAGGGCCTGGCAGGCATTGGAGTGCAAATCAAGTACGAGAAGTCCGCCCACGGCAAGGGCTCTCTTGAGTCTTCGTTTAACTACCTGCAAACCATTCTGGCAACCTATACCACGGATTTCGTGAACGTGGGGCGCCATGCCGGGGAATTCGAGCGGTCCGCCAAATCGGTCCGGCGCGCCCGCGCCGAGTCGCATCATCCGGCGGACTTGGGCTTCGCCTATATCACCGAGCTGGCGGATCGCATCGAAAAATCGATGGCCTATATCAATGCGCGGATCAAGGGCCGCGAGCAATCGGCTGACGAGCGGTGGACATCCGACATGTCCAAGCGCCAGCTTCCCGAGCTCAAGGATAGCGACATGGCGGTATTCCTGCCTGAGATCCGGGAAGCGACGATCAATGGCTTGCGCGTCGTCTGCAAGGCGAACGGCGTGCCCCACGATTTCCGGCACAAGGTTTTCGCGGAGCTGGGCGACGGCTACCGCCTCTGGGTGCGTTTCGATCCCAGCGAGCCCGCGCTGGGCGCCGCGATCTACAACCGCGAGACGTCCTATGCCAACACCGATGGGCGCTCGGTGGGAGGATTTATAGGATTTGCGCGCTGGGAGATGCCCGGCCCGCAATGCGACGTGACGCACGATCACGGCCTGGAGGTTGTCACCACGGAGCAGCTCTACGGCGTGCCAGCGGTCGAAGACGACGGTTATAGCCGCCGCAAGGAGGTCGAGAAGGCCGTCCAGACGGCTTTTCGCGCGTTGCCGAGGCCAGGACAGCCCGGCGTCAAGCACAACGCCTCACGGGACGGCCTGGGCCATGTCACAGAATCCGCCTTTGCCACCGCCCCGAAGCCAGCGCCCGCTCCGGAACGCCAGAAGGCGCCCGCGCCCGCCGAACCGTCCAAGGCCAGCGGAGGATTCCGGCTCAATCAGCTTTTGGCCGAACAGGCCGCATAACAAACACAGGAGGAAGAATGGAAACGCCACAAGAAAGGCTCAACGTCCTAGTCCACCGGTTCAAAGAACTGCAGGACACCCTGGGACTGAGCGACAACCGGTTCGCAGGCCGGTACAAACTATACCTTGGATCGGCGAAGAGCTGGTCCATGCTTAAGTCTGGCGACATCGCCGGATACCGCAATCCTTCCAAGCTGCTCGTGCAGCTCGAAAAGATGGCCTCGACGGTCGACGGCGGATCAAGCATCGAGAAATTCATCGAGACGCCCTTCGCGCGCCAGATGAGCGCTCGCCTGGACTTGCTTCGCGAATCCAAGACCGACCGCCGAATCCTTGCGTGCCTGGCACAGACCGGTTGCGGCAAATCCGCCTGGGCGCGCCATGAGGAAGGCGAATCGCCGGACACGATGAGTTATGTCCGCGTGCTGCCTACCTGGCGGGAGAGTCTCTTCGGAATCGCCAGGGGGATGGCCACGTCCATCGGAGCTCCCATTCGCACCAGCCCTCGCCAGCAAATCGAAGCCATCACGGAGTTTTTGAAGGGCCAGCCGCGACTGGTGATTAATTTCGACGAAGCCCACGACGGCGGAGTCCTGCTCATGAAGCTCATCAAGATGTGGGTGGATTGCACCTCCGTGAAATTTATTTATATGGCCTTCCCCACGGAGTGGGACCGCGTCCGCAGCTCCGGCATTGGCGCCGTGGCGGAAGCCCGGCAGTTCTGCCGCCGCGTCATGCGCCCCATTTTCGACGAATACCGAGACGGCGTGGGCGCAGGCGACGTTTCCGCCTACCTCAAGGCGTCTCTCGATTCGACGACCGACCTTAAGACGGTTTCCGAGGATATGCTCCCGTTGATCCGCAAGCACGAGAATCTCAGCATCCTGGAAGATGCGATCATCGAGGCTCGCAACGAGTCGGAGGCAACCGATGCCGCTCTCACCCCGGCCCTGGTTCACCAGGCGCTCCGCGCCTTGTGCAAGGCCGAAATCCACAGGAACTGACCTATGTGTAAATGTGGAGGAAGAAAAACTTATAGCGAGCTCGTGTGCCACCGGTGCTGGCAGCTCACGCCCAAGAAACTGCGCGACGGCTGGTGGATGGAAAAGGATTTGGCCAAGCGCGAGCTCAAGGCCGGTGAAATCCAGAACCTCGCGTTCAGCCGCCGCGCGCCCATCAAACCCGAATTCGAGCAGCTCGAACTCCTCAAATGAAGATTCAAACCGCGCTGCTTTTCGCGGCATTCGCTTATGCCACGGGCATCATGACCGGACGGGTCGTTTCACCGATCTTCCTGTGCCTCTGCCTGATTGTCCTTTTCAACGCCATCCTGGGGATCGGCGCTTTCATCCTATACCGCAACCGCCAAACCCATAACCCATGAAGAACAAGAACGAGAAAGAGAAAGCATTCAATGAGTTCGTTAAGCTCCAGTCGGAACACAGCGAGCTGAGCAACCAGCTCGCCCGCATCGAAACCCAGGCCACGGAGCGCTACCAGGCGCTGATCGACAAGCACACGGCTCTCTATGCCAAGCTGACGACTCGGCTGAGCGAGGTCGAGGATCAGTTGATCGCGATGGCCCTGGCGCATCCCGAGTGGCGCACCGGACGAAGCGTGAAAACGCCCTTCGGAACGGCCACGTTCAAGAAGAGCTCGAAGCTGGAATTCGCGAGCCTGGAAGCCGTCCTGTTGCTCATCGACAAGAACGTAGGGCCTAAGTCGCTCTTCGAAGGGCTCCGAGCATACACCCCGGAGAATTTCAAGCGCGTCACCACGGAGCTTAACCTTGAGGCGCTAGAGGCCCTGGGAGAGTTCGAACTCGCGCGCCTGGGGATCACCCGGACTGTGACGGACAACGTCACCATCAAGCCGCTGAAAGTCAGCGTTGAGCCCAAACCGGCGTCAACCCCTGTCGCGGAGGCCGCATGATTACCGACCTCGCAGGCCCAGATTTAGGGACAGCTACCGCGTTGCGCAGATCCGCGCCCTGGAATTCCGCGAAGCCCGCGCTCACGCTCTCAAACCCAGATGGCACGATCCAAATCATCACGACCACGGGCGGTGGTGAGATGCTCGGCGCCATCCTGCCAGCCAAAATCGACGCCATCCGTCTAGGTATCGTCCGCAAGATCGGAGGCGAGGAATGGCAGCTTGATCTCGCGTTGCCAGCCAAGTGGGGCGTGTGGGGCGTGCTGGGTTGCCCCGCTTGGCTGAAAGAAATGCGCGCCAAGGGCCTTTCCGAAGCGCCCAAGGGCATTCCCATGGCCTTCCTATGACCCGCGAACAATACCTTCTAATCTCGCTCATGGAGGAGTGTGCGGAGGTTCAGCAGCGTGCCTCCAAGGCATTGCGCTTTGGTTTGGGTGACACCCCGCCGGATTCCACCGAAACCAACGCTGAGCTTATCACTAAGGAATTCGGTGATGCCTTAGCATTGTTCACGATGATGGAGGAAGAGGGTTTGGTGAAGGAACCCTCTCGGGATCATTTCCTTCGCAAGAAGCTCAAAGTGAAGATTTGGTCCAGGTATTCTCAGAAGCGCGGAATCTTAAAAAAGAGAATCTGACAATGGGATCGCCCGACATCAGCAAAACGCGCATCGAAGCGCTGCACGACTGGTTCTGCGTGAATACCGGTCAGAAATATCGCCTCGATTTCGCTCGACTCCTAGCTTGGGAGAATTGGCTCCTTGTCGGCCATAACGGCAAGGAGCTTTCCCTCGTTGTTAGATACCTCAAGCGCCAGATCAGCGAGAACCGCCGCAACCACGGCTCTCTGAGCCTTGCACGGATTTTGGACTTGGAAAACTTCGAAAAGGACTTGGGCCTTGCGCAGATGGCCTCGTCCGGACGCCTAAGAACTGACCGTAAACTTGAGCCTCTGCCTGCGTCCGAACACGAAGACGGAAATGCCGCACAGGTCCGCCAGGCCGCAAAGCAGATCGCTGCCGATCACCGCGAGATCGCCGAGCCCAATCCGCTCGACGATGCCGCGATGAACGAACTGCGCAACCGGCGGAATGCAGAGCTCGAACAATTGAAACGCAGTTTATGACCGACGCCCAGCGAACCAGTTTGTATTTCCCGGCCTGGCGACGCGCCTGGCGCGCCAACTGGATTGTCGACAGGGGAACCGTCAAGCCCCGGCCCGGTCGGGAAACGCACGAGATGCTGAAGCGCGTGGAGCAAGCGGCCTGCGTGTCCGCCATGACGTTTCACCGGGCTCCGAACGAGCAGGATTACCGCTACGGCTGCCACCTGGTCGCGATTGGCAAAATCCTTTCCTGCCAGGATCTCGATAACGCGCAGATCAATTCCGTGGTCCGTCTCTTTAACCTCTTGGAGAAACTGGACGATCTCGCCCGGAGCATGCGCCAGGCGGAACCGCCGAAGATCGACCGCAAAAAGGTAATCTGGTCCATCGCCAATTCCGGCTTCGAGAATGGCTATATTTGCTCCATTTACCTCGACCGCGCCGGAACGCGCGATTGGCGCAGTGCCCCGGACGAAGAGCTGCACAAGCTTCTGATCACCATCAAGCAACGCGCCAGGGCTCGCGACAAACGCAAGGCTCAGGAAGCGAAGCCCGCTGAGCCAGGCGTCATCCATTTCCCGGTAGAAAACCCGTTTTGAGCTATGACTGAATTTGACAAACTTCTCGCTGCTTTCGTCAAGGGTGCCTCCGCCGCAACCGCGATGAAATCTCAGATCCGTGGATGCCCCGTTGAGGGTGTGGATCTCAATCAGGCCCGCGCAACCCTCGCTGAGGCCATGCGCGATGTTGTTGACATCGCGATCCGCGCTCAATCACAGCAAATAATATCTTAAGCCAATGACAAAGCAGGATGCCATTGACAAGATCCGCAAGCTGCTCAAGCGCGAAGGGCGTTTCGAAGCCGAACACGATACGGCCCAGATCCTCGCCGCAGCCCTTGCCGAAAAGTACGATCTCAACATAGACGAGATCGGCCAGACTGATCCTCAAAGTCATCCCCAAATTGAGGAGCGAAGCGTTGGTGAATGGGTAGTGATGCCCGACGAGGCCAAATTTGCTTCAATTATTTGCAGGCGCTTTTTCGAGGTGAACGCCCTGCAGCTTTCCGAATGGTGCCAGGCCAGAATGATTTTTGCCGGGCTGCCTCACCATTTGGAGATTGCCGAGCATGTTTTCCAATTCTGTGTGGCCGAATTCCGACGAGCCTGGAACCGCAGAACGAGCAAAACCAAGATGCGTAAAAAGTTCATTTACGGCGTTTACTTGGGTTTGCACACAAAGCTCAACGCCTTAGAGCAAGCTCGAATAGCGCGAGCGAGCGCGGTTCCGAATGGTGCCAAGCCGCTTTCTCTTCAAATTTCATGGGAGGCCAAGCGGGATCAGTACATGCAGCAACATTATCCCGGTTCAGAATCCAGGAAAATCGCGCCAAGCGGTTCGCGTTCGGTCGCAACGCGGAATGGTTTCATGGCAGGCCGTAATATCGACATCCATCCTGCTATCAAAGCCGGGCCTCCGGAAAAGCAGCTCCTCTTGCTGCCTGACTCATCCAAGGGCCAACTCCAATGAAAACTAAGAGTCTTCTCGGTAGGCGTTGCAGCGCTCCAACCAGGACTGGCGATAAATTTTGGCGCGGGTCCGTTGTCGAGATCGCCCATGACCCTCGCTTCGTGAGGTTTCAGCCATCATCGCGCATGGGTGGAGGCCCTTATTGGGTCAGGGTTGAACGATTGAAATTCAGGGCTCGAAAGCCCAAGGCCCAAGCCAGCGGGGCGTGATGTATTGGCACGACAAGATTCAGTTTCCCGACCCGGTCTGCATGATGTGCAGCGGCCTCTGCTGGGGTGTTTTCGAAATTGTGGACATCGGGGCTGGCCATGTGGAGCTCTGGTGTTATTGCCGCACCTGCAACGTGGAGACTTTTCATCCTCCGCTTGCTTCCAGCTCGACAGAGAGCGACCAGGATTTATCCTCCTGAAAATGCAAGTGGGACCGGCTGCTACTAACAGCCGATCCCTGGCAAACCGAACCATGAACTTTTCAAGGACACATGGCCCAGCCGCCGCCCGGCGTTCTACACGCCAACCCTTTTTCACCGCAAGCGCAGACGCTTTTTCTTCCGCATCCTGGAACCAGTGGAATCCTGGTGACGCAGCATCGCCGCAGACGGACTGCCAAGCCTCGGCATTTCCCCGGCCCCGAGGCCGCTCTCGCCTGGTGCATTGCTCACCGCGTCGCGTTGGTTTATTGGTTCGGCCAGGACAACTGACATGAGCAACGACATCAAAACCCGATTCGGTGAAAAACTCCGCGCTGGCCAAGCGGTGCGCGTTCTGATCGTTGGAGACTCTTTCGAACGAACCCAGGCTTGCGACTGCCATTTCAAACCTTCGCAAAAGCCCCTTGAATCTCTGATTCAACTACACGCCTGCCCGAATTGCGGCAAGCCATGGAACGAGGTCAGAATCTCGGCTCGACCGACCGTCGTAATCCCCTCGTGATCTCGCCCGGCTCGAATCCTTTTCCCGCTTTCGTCTCGTGGCTTTCGCAGATCCCTTTTCAATCATTCACGGTTCAGCCTGAATCTTTTCAATGTGGAATGATTGAAATTTACCCTCGCAAGTCCTTGCCAGTGAGCCTTCTTCGGGCTCTTTAAGGCTCTTTCAGCCTTTCTCTTCGTTATCCAA
>Ga0206970_10091_pt1 | contig 25197 bp, 22 predicted proteins | sample Alteio_BWOrgHeat_88_FD_152964 | JGI IMG/M metagenome (GOLD analysis project Ga0206970, IMG submission 152964) | Enriched cells from forest soil in Barre Woods Harvard Forest LTER site, Petersham, Massachusetts, United States -... | ecosystem: Environmental > Terrestrial > Soil > Temperate forest >... | reverse complement strand
GCTTCAGTCTCACATTTTGCATTTCCGCACCCGCACCCGCCTTCTTCCTGGTCGCTGAAACCATGGCTGTCCCAGTTCGGATCCAGGCCCAGGTCCTTGAGCATCTGCAAATCTTTTTCGACCGGCTGGTTCAGCGTGGTGAGATAATTTCCCACCATCAACGCGCTCGCCCCGGCCATGAAAATCATGCTCTGCGCGTCGCGCAGGTTCACGGTGCGGCCGCCGGCAATCATGATTTCCTGCCGCGGCAAAATGAAACGGAAACACGCAATCGTCTTCAAAATTTCCAGGACGGGCAGGGGAGTGTTCTTCTCAAAGGGCGTGCCGGGGATGGGATTGAGAATGTTCACGGGCACCACGTTTGCGCCAATGGCTTTCAGCTCAAACGCCAGGTCGCAGCGGTCCTCGCGCGTCTCGCCCATGCCGATGATGCCGCCGGAACAAATCTTGATGCCCGCCTTTTTGAGATAGCCGATGGTCTCCAGCCGGTCGTCAAACGTGTGCGTGGTGCAGGTCTGCGGAAAAAACCGGCGCGAACTTTCCAGGTTATGGCCGTAGCATTCCACGCCCGCGTCTTTCAAGCGGTCGGCCACGCGCTGATTCTTGATGATGCCCAGCGACACATCCGGCCGCGTCTTGCCGCCGGCCTTCATCTCGCGCACACGCGCGCAAACTTCATCCAGCATCGGCCCTTCGTTCAAACCCTTCCACGCGGCGACCAAGCCAACCGCGGTGACGCCATGTTTGTTCGCCTCATCGGCGGCTTCCGCAACCGGCTCCGGGTCAACAAATCCATACTTCGGCGACCCGGTTTGATAAAATGACGATTGCGCGCAGAAACTGCAATTTTCCGAGCAGGCACCGGCCTTGGCATTGACAATGGAGCAGAGGTGGATTTTGTTCCCCTTAAATTTCTCGCGAATGCGATTGGCCCACGACAAAAGATCTAAAATGTCTCCAGAAGTTTCGAGGTTGATGAGCCAGCCCGCCTCGTCCCGGGAAATCTGGCCGCCACCCAGAACCCGTTGGCCGAGTTCAGAGATTTTCCCGTGATTTGTTGCGTCAACCAGTTGTCCTGTCATGGTTGACAAGATACTCCGACGCAAAAATTCCGCAAGTCCGCTTCACTTGGCGGCTGGAGGCGCCGCGTGCGGGGGAATGACGGCGTTCAAATACGCCGCGAGCGATGTAATTTGCATCTCGTTAAGCGGGCCACCTTGGGAAGTGGCGAAAGCGGGCATCAAGGTGCCGGCTTTTCCGGACGTGATCCACGTGCGCCAAAAATCCTGGCTCGTCGGGTCTTTCAAATTGTGCAGGTCCGGCACCATGGTGGCGCGGGGCGTGGCTTCGTGGCAGACGGCGCACACCTGTGCGAAGAGTTGCTGGCCATATTTGCCCTCCACATTTTTTGCGTGGCAACTCACGCAATCGCCCTTGAAGACGGCCTGCCGGTCAACCTTTGCCGCCGCCATGCCGCGCGCGCGGTCTGCCTCGCTCAGTGGCGGCCCGGGCGGCGCCGGCAGGATGTTCACGCTCAGCATGAGATTTTTTGTGCCCTTATCAGTCGAAATGATTGCGTATTTAGAAATCGTGCCAGTCTTGCCTGCAAGGTCGATCTTGGCAGTAAATTCACCCGTGCCGCCCGCGGGGACCAGCCACGGAGTCTCCGGTAATTGCACTGTCGTGCAACCGCACGAACCGCGTCCGCTAATGACGGTGACAGCGCCGGGCGAGACATTTGTGAAACTAAAATCAAACCGCGCGAAATCCGTGCCGTTGGTTACATCGACCGATTTCTGCATCGCGTCCCAGGCAATGATGCCGTCGGGCAGCGGGGAATTGGCGTGCGAATAATCCGGCACATAAACCGGGCGGGTCGTCACGACATTCGAAGGCTGGGCGCGGACGGTCAAAACACTGGTCGTCAAAATCTGAGATCCAATGACAAGGGACAGTATTTGGATCCGTCGCATGGTTGTTTTTGGCTTTAGTTGCCGGCTCGGAATCGCAGGTTTACTTGGCCGCCGGCGGAACATGCGATGGGAAGGCTTGATTCAGGTACACGGCGAGTGACGCGATTTGCATGTCACTCAGCGGGCCGCCCTGTGAGGTGGCAAACGCCGGCATGAGCGTGCCAGGCTTGCCGGACGTGACCCACGCGCGCCAAAATTCATCGCTCGTCGGGTCTTTGAGATTGCGCAGATCGGGCACCATGCTGGCGCGGGGATTGGCTTCATGGCAAACGGCGCAGACTTGGGCAAACAAAGCCTGACCGAATTTGCCCTCCACATTTTTGGCATGGCAACTTATGCAATCACCCTTGAAAACCGCCTGCCGGTCAATCTTGGCCGCCGCCACTCCGCGGGCGCGTTCCGCTTCGCTCATGGGCGGGGCCGGCGGGGCGGGCAGGATGTTGATGCGCAGCATGAGGTCCAGCTTGCCCTTGTCCGTGGCCACATTGACCGATTTGAACAACATGCCGCTTTTGCCTGCAAGGTTGACGCTGACTTTCATGGTGCTGTTTGTTCCCGGGGGCAGTATCCACGGTGGCGTGGGAAGCTCCGCCGTGGTGCAGCCGCAGGAGGGATGCACGTTAAGAATAGTCACCGCAACGGGGGTGATTGAATTGGTGACGGTCACCACGCGGGTATTGGTGATGACCTGGCCGGTGGTTGTGGAATATTTGTGGCCGGAAAAAATGCTCCAAAACCCCGTATTCGTGACCACGGTAAAATTCGTGTCATACGAAAAATTGGTCGCCAGCACCGGAACAACTGCCGTGGCCACATTGGTAAAGGCAAAAACAAACCGCGCAAAATCCAGGCCGTTGGTCACCTCCAGGCTTTTTTGCGTGGCATCCCACGCCAGAACGCCGGGCGGCATTGGATCGTTTTGGTGCGTGGTATCCGGCACATAAACCGGCGCCGAGGTTGCCGGGGCAGCCGGCTGCGCAACGGCGGTACAGACGGCTGAGGCAAACAACAATGCGGCGCTGGTGAACAATGTCCGGTGCATTTTCATGGGCAACCAAGCTACGCCGTTCTGCATAATTTGACTAGCGGAATCATGCCAGCCGGTTTAACGCGCTCAACACCGCGCGCACCGAGGCCAGCTCGATGTTCGTATCCACGCCCGCGCCCCAGCGGGTTTTGCCCTCGGCGTTCTTGACCTGAATATAGGCAATCGCCGCCGCCGTTTCGCCGGAGCTCAGGGCGTGTTCACTGTAGGCGGTGATTTCAAAACGCGGCACGCCGGCTGCGCTGAAGCCATGCACCAGCGCCGCGAGCGGGCCGTTGCCTTCGCCTTTAAATTCCACGGCCTTCCCATCGCGAGACACCTTTGCCCGGCACTTTACAATGCCGTCCTTGCTTTCTGTTTCAAAACGCGTGAGCAGCCACGGACTGGTGCGCTCAACGTATTCCTGCCAGAACATCGCCTTCAATTCTGCGCCGCTGACTTCGCGGCCAAGCTTGTCCACCGCGTCGTTGGCAATCGGTCCGAACTCGCGTTGCATGTCCTTGGGCAACTCAATGCCGAATTCGCTTTCGAGCAAATAGGCCACGCCGCCCTTGCCGGATTGTGAATTGACGCGGATCACCTCGCGATATTCGCGCCCGATGTCCGCCGGGTCAATTGTGAGATACGGCACATCCCAGTGCTCGCGCTTCTTCCCCTCCCACTCCGCGAGCCCTTTCTTAATGGCGTCCTGATGCGAGCCACTGAAGGCGGTGAAAACCAATTCGCCCGCATATGGCTGGCGCGGGGGAATCGTCATGCCCGTGCAACGCTCATATACGTCTACAATCGAATTGAGCTTGGAGAAATCGAGCTTTGGGTCAATGCCGTGCATGTAAAGATTCAACGCCACGGTGACGACGTCCAAATTGCCCGTGCGCTCGCCGTTGCCGAACAAGGTTCCCTCCACGCGATCTGCGCCGGCGAGCAGGCCTAATTCAGTCGCCGCCACGCCGGTGTAACGGTCATTGTGCGTGTGCAAGCTGATGATGAGCGAATCGCGGTTCTTGAGGTTGCGGCACATCCACTCGATCTGGTCGGCATAAACATTCGGCATCGCCACCTCGACCGTGTCCGGCAAGTTCAAAATCATCTTGTGCTGCGGCGTGGGCTGCCACACGTCCATCACCGCCTCGGAAATTTCCTTCGCAAACTCCACTTCGGTGGCCGAGAAACTTTCCGGCGAATACTGGAGCATGATTTCCGTGCCCTTGAGCCGGTGCAAACGGTCCTTGATCATCTTCGCGCCATTGACGGCCACGGCCTTGATTTCGTCCCTGGACTTGCAGAACACCACGCGGCGCTGGGCCGGCGACGTGGAATTATACATGTGGATGATGACCTTCTTCGCGCCAATCAAGGATTCCACGGTGCGCTCAATCAAATCCTCGCGCGCCTGCACGAGCACCTGCAACCACACATCGTCCGGCGCGCGTTTTTCCTCGATGAGCCGCCGGTTGAACGTGAACTCCGTGTTCGACGCCGAGGGAAAGCCGACCTCGATTTCCTTGAAGCCGATTTTCACGAGCGTCTGGAACAGTTCGAGTTTTTGCGACACATTCATCGGTACGGCGAGCGCCTGGTTGCCATCGCGCAAGTCCACGCTGCACCAGCGCGGCGCATGCGCGAGCACGCGGTTGGGCCATTGCCGGTCCGGGAGATGAATCGGCGGGAACGCACGGTATTTTTTGGATGGGTCTTTTTGCATGGCTAAAACGTGTTGAAATTAAACCACGGATGGGCACGGATTGACACGGATAAAAGCGCCGCAGTCTGGACTCCACACACTAGTGTGGGCGGGGCGCAAGCTAAAGCTTGAACTCCAATCTGGGCGGACACATTTTGATGCGGCCCTTGTTTTTCTCCCTCTCCACTTCGGAAGGGGCGGGGTGGCCTTTGGCTGTCCGGCTCAAATCCCCTCACCCCAACCCTCTCCCCGCTTGGGCGGGGAGAGGGAGTCAAGGACCGTGTCAAGACGCACCCAACTTGGGCCACGCCTGTCGCGCAACCCCCGGCTTGGTTCAATCTGTGTTTATCTGTGTCCATCTGTGGTTAAAACAAAATAAAAAAACCCACCGCCATCGGGCAGTGGGTTATTGATAAATTCTGGTGAATGCTCAAAACCCGTCTGCCGCGCTGGTCAGCAGCGCGTTCGTAAGCAGCAGGTTCAAGTTGCAATTCATGTTCAAAGTATACATTGGCAACTGTGTCGGTCAAGTTTAGGGATTAATGGTAGTGCCCTAATTTGAATTGACGGTTTTAACGCCAATGGACGATAGCGATGCCAATACAGAAGCCAGACAAACCAAGAAAGGATGCAACAATTGTCCAAAAAAAAATTGGTTTTTTAGTTCTCTCATACCTGCCTCCCATCTTTCCATAGGCTACGCCCTTTTTAATCTGCCAAAAAGCAAAAATGGCACTCGCTATTCCTATCAATAGTACAAACCAATTGTTTCCGTTGTTGTTGGCTATCATTGGTAGTGTCCCAATTTTAATTACCGGCCTCCTGATACAATATTCGCAATATTAAAGAAGCGGAAAAATATAACGGCCATTACGGCCATAAAAATTAAAATAGCCGCCCCGGCCAGCAACAAAACTTTTGTGTTCCGCTTCACTGTTTCCTCGCTTGCTTGATCTGACATCCGAAAACGCCGCGTCAATGGCCTTCGCGTTGCTTGGTGTGTTTTTTTGTGTCTTCATGCAAAGCCAGCTCGGCATGAAGGTCTGGTTTTGGCTCGGAACCAGTCATGGATTGATGCATCGTATCCGGGCAAAGATCAATGCCGCCGGGCCATTCTACGCAGCCAAAATCAGCGTTGATGGTGACGGCGTTAAAAACTTTCGCATCCAGCAGCTTCAGAAACACGCCGCCGCGCCGTGCAGGTTCAACTGGAAAAATTCCACTGACACCGTCGTTGAAGGTAATTTTCAACCGGTAATCAGAAAGCGGTTTGGCGGAAACGATCCGAATCATGGCCTTAATCTACTCCAAAGGCGGAATTTTGGAAGGCGCTTGATTGCGGCTGGCGGCATCCCAGGCTTCACGCAGTTCGGCGCGATGCAGCGCGGCCCATTCGAGGACGAGCGCCTGTGCCCGGCGGGTCATATTGCCCTCAATCACTTCAAGAGTATTGATGTTGATCTGGACTTCCTCGCCTTGATAAACCGCGTGAAAATGCGGAGGGGCGTGATCGCCGTAAAACATCCGGATAATGATTCCGTAAAAGCGGCTTAATTCCGGCATGATCGAATAATCGGTTTAGCCGATAAACGCCGCATGCACCGCCTTCACCGCCTGTTCGCCCTTGGCGATGTCAATGACCACGGAAATCTTGATTTCGCTGGTCGAAATCATGTCAATATTCACACCTTCCTTGGCCAGCGTTTCAAACAGCTTGCCCGCCACGCCCGTGTGCGACTTCATGCCCACGCCCACGATGGACAACTTGCCGATTTTATCGGTGGTGATGACTTCGCGGTAGTCCACGTCTTTCTTCAGGCCTTCGATGACCTTCTGCGCCTTCAGCAAGTCCGGCTTGTCGAGGGTGAAAGAGATGTCCGTGGCCGGCGTGCCGGTGCCGTGGCTGATGTTTTGAATGATCATGTCCACATTCACGGTCGCGTCGCCCAGCGCCCTGAAAATTTTCGCGGCCACGCCGGGTTTGTCCGGCACGCTCACGAGCGTGACTTTGGCCTGGTTTTTGTCGAGGGCGACGCCGCGCACGACCACGTCTTCCATGCTTTTCGTTTCTTCTTTCACAATGGTTCCTGGGTTTTCATTGAGGCTGGAGCGGACCTCGAATACGACTCCAAATTTTTTCGCAAATTCCACCGAGCGGCTTTGCATCACCTTCGCGCCGAGGCTGGCGAGCTCAAGCATTTCGTCGTAGGAAATTTCCTGCAATTTTTGCGCGTTCGGCACAATGCGCGGGTCGGTGGTGTAAACGCCGTCCACGTCGGTATAAATTTGGCACAGGTCGGCCTTGAGCGCGGCCGCCAACGCAATGGCCGTCAAATCCGAACCCCCGCGGCCCAGCGTGGTGATCTGGCCTTCCGGCGTTTCACCCTGAAAACCGGCCACGATCACGACCTTGCCCGCGTTCAATTTTTCATGCACCTGCTTGGGTGTGATGTTGTGGATCTTTGCCTTGGTATGGACGCCATCCGTCATGATGCCCGCCTGCGCACCCGTCATGGAAACCGCCGGTACGCCAATCGTATGCAGGGCGATGGCCGTGAGCGCAATGGTCTGCTGCTCGCCCGTGGCCAGCAACATGTCCATCTCGCGTTCGCTCGGCAGCGGGGCGATATCCTTGGCCAGCTTAATCAGGCCATCGGTGACGCCGCTCATGGCGGAAACGACCACGACAATCTGGTCGCCCTTGGCGTGATATTTGGCCACGCGCGCGGCGACATTTTTAATGCGGTCGGTGTTGCCCACCGAAGTGCCGCCATATTTTTGAACAATCAGTGCCATACAAAAACTCTGAATCCGCACCGGCAAAGCCCCGGTGAAGCTCAAAACGGAAACGGAAGCATAGTCAGAACCGGGCGGTTTGAAAAGATGGAATTATAGCCATGAACTGGCCAGGGCGCATCCTGACACGGTGCTTGGTGGAAGAGGGTGCTGAATGGGTGTCCGCCATTTCCATTTCAAAAAAAAAGTTACGATTGTATTCCCCGGGCACATGCGAAGTTGTTTCCCCATGCTATGCTCGTCTCCGATTGGGGCTGTTAGCCAGATTGACGTGAAAGATTATAGGACAATTGATCGCTGGGTCGGAAACAAGGGACCAGACGCGGGACTAGAAGCCGAAGCTCGGCCGTCTAGGACATGGCCACGCGCTCAAGTGCCTGCTGCGCAGGCAGACAGAGTTGCAGCGCAACTCTATCCACCAGCATTCCAGCCCTCTGCCGAACGCCGGCCTCGCACCCGCTTCGCTTGGGCGGGCGGGGGAGAAGAGGCCAAGGGCGTTCCAGAAAACTACAACGAAAGCCAACGAATTTGCGAAATCAAGGTAAATCAAGGTAAATCAAATTAAAATTATAATCACCAGGAACGCAAAAAATGCGGAGAAACAGAAGGGTCCAGTTGGACAAACACCGGTTGAATTTGACCGGATCAGACTAAATCAAACCAAGCCATTGGTTGCAGCCGGGGCAAGTGAACGGATGCCAGTTGCGGGGCTGACGGAATATAGATCCTGTCTGATGACGGCGCTTGACCACCGGAATGTCACACAATTTTGCTCGTCACTGAATCAGTAAATTAAACATATAATCATGCCTACTTATTGGAAAATTACCGACCGCGCCTTTGTGAATGGTGTGCCGACCGGCGACCTGGGCCCTTTGCAATATTTTGTCAGCAATCAAGGTCCATTGGATAATCTTGCGAACTGGCAGTTGGTTTCCCCCGACGATTTCAAGACGCAGTTGGTTGCCGCAGCCAGCCAGTTTCCGCTGCTCGACCCCGGCGCGAATGAACAGCAGAACCATGTCACTTTTCTGGTCCATGGTTATAACAACGGCTGGCAGGATGCCGCGCATCTGTATCAAACAGTGTGTGACAGCCTTTATACGGGTCCCAACAGTCTGGGCATCTGCATCAGCTTTGACTGGCCGTCGCTGGGCAGTCTGCTTGGCTATTTGCCCGACCGGGACCATGCGAAAGATTGTGCGGGGGACCTGGCGACGGTTTTCAGCCTGCTTTATGACTGGCTCCTGCAAAAGCAGCAGGACGCCGCAAATAATCCGGCGAAGGCTTGCAAGGCAAAAATTTCTGTCATCGCCCACAGCATGGGCAATTATGTTTTCCAAAATGCCCTCGCCACCGCCTGGACCCGTAAAAACCAGCCGTTGCTGGTTACGCTGGTCAACCAGCTTGTGATGATCGCGGCGGATGTGGATAACGACCTGTTCGAGCCCGGTTCCAGCGACGGCAGTGATGGCACGGCCATGGCGAATCTTACGTACCGGGTCACGGCGCTCTATAGCGGGCGCGACGCGGTCTTGGGCGCTTCCGCCGGTTTGAAACATTTTGGCACGCGCCGTTTGGGACGAAGCGGGCTGGCGGTGCGCCCACCCAAGGGCAAAGACAATGTTTGGGATAATGACTGTTCGAGCTTTTTCCCCGACAGCGTAACCGGACTCCAAATCCATGGAGCTTATTTTGACAACGCCAACGTGATGAAATTGGTGGGCGACATCCTGCGCGGGATTGATCGCGCGGTGCTGGTGGCGCTCGGTGAGACTCAGGGCAATGCCTGGCCACCGCCGGCACCATGAACTAACGCGCCGGGAAAGTTCTGTGCGGACGTCCCATCCACACCTCGTCAAGGCCGGGGGAATAATTTGCCCCGACCAGGCGCGCTGCTCCAAACCACGGCCAATGTTGAGCCAGAAAATTCAAGCCATCCACTTCCACCTGGGCCGGGCATTGAGGCCACGGCGGGTGCCAGACGCGAAAAAATTGTTTTCGCCCGCCCGCTGCATTAAATGCCGTATAACGTTCCATGAGCCATTCCGTCAGCGAGCCGGCCTCGACCGGTTGAAAGCACGCCGGTTCAACCAAATTTCCCCGGAAGTTTATGGCTGTGCGGCTATCGGCGTCGGCGACCCGGCCTTGCAAAGAACGGCGTGGCCGATTGAAATCGTAGGCAAGCCGTCCGTACCGATACGGCAATCCAAAGGTCGCCGGTCCCAGCATGACGGCCAGACGGTTGGTCAGCCATTCGGCGAGGAAATGAATGCCGGGTTCGCCGCCGTGAACAACATAGGTTCTTACATTCAAAAAATCATGCGTAGCGATGGGCTGAAACAATTTAGCCGTCCAGCGACCCCCGAATCGCGGTCTCATTCCTTCCATGGTGAAGGCGACCAACGAAACGAACGCGCGGCCGTCGCGCAAATCCAGTTGAAACGGCACGTCCCGTTGCAATGCGCCGGCGTCCACATCAAAGTGCATCATCAATACGCGCCGCCAGCCCGCCATGAACACCGGCTCGCCCCGCCGCGAGAGCATCCGTTCCCGGGCCGCCGCACTGGGCCGGCTTGTGTATTGAACGGCGGGAGTGTTTATGGCCAGAGTATTCATTCAGCCTCCCATTTTTTTGTTCAAGTCCTCTATCGCCTGGCGCAAACGCGGAAATTGGAATTCAAATCCCGACTCCGCCAGTCTTCCGGGTACCACGCGACGGCTTTTGATGAGCAATTCAGTTTCTGTTCGCACAATAAACGCGCCGATTTCCAGCATCCAACCCGTCGCAGGCAAACCCAGCGGCCTTCCACAAACTTCGCGGAGCATTTTCATCGTTTCCGCGTTCGTGACTGGATTTGGCGCGCAAACATTGACTGGCCCGCTGAACTCACGATGCGTGATCAACCAATCAACGGCGCGGCAAAAATCCGCCTCGTGAATCCACGAAACAAACTGCCTGCCATTACCCATCCGGCCGCCGAGCCCAAGGTGCGTCAGCCGTCGCAGGACCGGAAACACGCTGTTGCCTCGCGTTCCCATTACCATGGAAGCGCGCATGGCGACCTTGCGGGTGAGCGGTGTCTGCGCCTCGTTCAGAGTCCGTTCCCAAGCAGTCGCCACTTGGATGGAAAACTCATCCTTGGCTTCAGGCGTGCTTCCGATTTCGCCGGACTCATCCCAGGCCGGGCCGAACGTGTGTTTGTAGATGGTGGCCGTGCTGGCGTTCAGCCAAACCGGCGGCGGCGCTTTGCTTTTCGCGATGGCTTCGCCGATGGCGCGGGTCGAGTTCACGCGCGATTCCATAATCAGCCGGCGGTTTCGCTCGTGGTAGCGGCAGTCCACCGAACGCCCGGCCAGATTGATTATTGCATCGGCACCGTCGAGTTCCCTTGTCCATTCACCAAGTGTGGCGGCGTCCCATTTAATTTCGCGGATCGCGCCGCTCGTCGCATTCGGAGATCGCGTGAGAACGGTTATTCGGTGCCCGGCTTTTTGAAAATGTGCCGCCAGTGCCCGGCCCAGAAAGCCGCTGCCTCCAGCAATAATAATATGTCTATCCGCGTTCATGGCATTTCCAGAAAAACTTTATGAGCATGCAAATGGTTGACACCATGCCGGCGGTGACAGCAGCGGATGTCGCGCGCTCCGAACGACCCAGCCGGAGGCAAACCGTTGCGGATTTGTTCTTCGCTAAAAGGAATTTTGGGCGCAAGTTCCGGCGGCAGCGGTTCACAAGGCTGCCACGGTTCCGACAATCCCTCGGAAAGCATTTGCACTTGCGCCACCGAAACCAGCGGCACCGTCATAATGCGTTCGACGCACCATCCCAGAATGTAGTGGAACCAGACGGGCAGGGGAAACATCAGTGGTCGTTTGCCCACCACGCGTGCCACACGCCGTACTGCGTCACGCAGCGTCAATTTTTCCGGGCCGAGTACGGCAACGGTTTTCCGCGAAAGAACATTGCCGGTCACCGCCGACACCACCAACGTTGCCACGTCCTCGACCGCGTTTGGGCGGATGAGTTTGTCTTGGAAGCCTACAAATGCGAACAACGGAAACGTGTAAAAGGCATGACTCAAGTGGTCGAGCATATGGTCACCTTTGCCATAGATGACCCCGCATTTGAGCACGGTGTAATCGAGTCCACTACTGCGCACGATTTCTTCCGCCGCCCACTTGGACTCGTGATAAGCCGAGCCGCAATTTGGGCGCGCCCGAAGAAAGCTGATCAATGCAACCTTGCGCGCGCCCGCATTTCGCGCGGCAGCCATCACGTTGCGCGTGCCTTCCACATGAACGCGTTGAAAGGTTTGATTGCCAATTTCACGATTGATACCCGCGCAATGAACCACCGCATCGCAGTCTGAAAAGGCCTCGGCGAGCGCGTGCGTGTCGTCCAGGCCCAGTGGCGCAAAGCTCACATTTGGAAGTTGCCGAATCGCGGGATCAGTCTGGTCATTCCCGCGAGCCAGTAGCACCACATCATGCCCGTCGCGGAGCAAGGTGCGTGCGATGCTGCGGCCGACAAATCCCGTGCCTCCGGTGATGGCAATTTTCACGGCCGGCCTCCTTTCCATGCCACCCACGCATACACCACGGGCAGATAGATGAACACGATGTTCGTGGCGTGATAGCCGAGCCGCCACAGGTTGTTGGTCAGATACGGTCGCACGTCAAAGACGAAAGTGGCGGCGATGAGCCGAATCGTCCAGAATAGTGCGAGAAAGACGCATAGCGCGCGTGCCAGACCGCCGCCTGCCGCGAGGGTTCCAGCAAACGTAAAAGTCATGATGCCGAAACTGATCAGACAGAGGCCGATAAAGGTATAGTAAACCCAAAACAATCTTCGGATGAATGGGGGCAACACTGCCAGGTTGTTCTTGAGGTTGACCGCGCGCGGCATGAGCACCCCGGCGCACATCAGACCCAGATGCATCAAGCCCGCGAATTGGAGCAGCAGAATCAGGTGGTTGCTCATATTTATTCCTTTCAGGTTGCGCCGATGGCCGTCAGCATCGGCAAGATGACGTGGTTGATGAACGGCGGGTGAAAAAGCCAGAAAACCGGGCCGGCAGTGACCAGCAGCGTAAAACCCCAGCCGCGCACGCCGCGCCCCAAGCCAAGTTTACGTCCCCAGCGGCTGCGTTCGGTGATAACGCCCAGCCCTTGCGCCAAAAAATAAAGCGTTGGCAACCCGTAACCGCCATGCGCTGGCAGCGAAATGACCAGTTCATGGATGATTCCCGACAGGCCAAATACGGCGAGGGTGGCGACCGTTGGTGTTGTCCATCGGCGAAGCGGGCGGAATGTGAATCGAAACGCCAGTTCATTGAACGCCGTGTTCCAACGTCCGCCCCAAAAATCCGCGAGCGATTTCGCCAGCAAGGGATTTTGCATCACTGGTTCTGCGTTTATGCCGGCCCGCCGCCATGCCAGCGACAGCAAATGGAACAGTCCAAAATGCAGCATGAATACGACGCCGATCATTCCAACCCATCCGGCGAGCAGGGGATGGGTTGGCAACACTGTCTTGGCGATGACCCCAAGCAGGAAGCAGCCCAAGAGAGTTTTTGCGATGGCAAATGCCCATTCACCCATGCGTGGCTTGGGCAGCGACACTTCCCGATTGAAGAATTCTGCGGCGTTCATTCCCGGCCAAGCCAGCAAATATCCAAGTTTCAGGGGCCGGCTTGGCGTTGGCGTGCTTAGATTCCTTGCCGCCAGCCGATAGGTGAGCCATTTGCATCCTCCATAGAGCGCGAAGGCCATCGCCCACATGAAAACCCACGGCGCAACATGCGCGCGGCAGAGCAGGGCGGTAAATGGCAAAAGCACCAATGGCAAAAAATCAAATATATGTCGGCTAGGCCTCCCAGCCGTGGGATGGTTGGCGTACGCATTCGAACTGCGACGGAGCGCGGCTGTGTCCGCAGGACCAGCCACAGCACTCGAAAGGTTCGGATAACTTTCGGATTGAGCGAGACGCTGCGGCTGGTCTTCGACACAGCCGCGCTCCGAAAACGAATTTTCGAGCCGCGGCGTTATCCTGCACGCACCCCCGGCGCAACTACGTTGACGCGCAACCCAGCGGTAGCCAGCGCGGAACAATTGCATCAGCAGCGGGACACGCCCAAGCTGCCTGAGCGGCCATGCCCACCAAAACGCCCGGCTAATTTCCAGCAACGCATCCGCTCCTCCAAAAATTTCTCCATCCGGCTGCAGCAACCGCATCTCCGCGAGAAGCGCGGCATCATCCAGACCCAACCGTTCCCGCACCCACAGTGCTTGCAAGGGCGCGAGTTCAAAGCGCCGGCTTGCCAGTGTGTCACGAAATTGCCCAGCCATGCGCGTGCAAAAGCCGCAGTCAGCGTCATAACACACCCAGCCGTTCACTTTCACATTATCTGTAATTTCAGTATTCACAGAAATTAATGATTAAAAAAATTTGCTATGCGCCAAAGCCCAGGACTTTCAGCACCTTGTCGCCGAGCTTTACGAATTTGACGATGGCGCTGGTCGGCCACTGGCGGATTTGCACGTACCAGGCCGAGGTTGTCTCAAAGAAATCCCGCAGATCCCGCAGCCGCTCCTCGGTATATTTATTCTCCACCTTGTCCTTTTCCGCCTCGGCGATGCACTCGTTGAGCATCAGCATGGTGGGGTCAATTTCCCGGCGCTTGCGTTCGTTGAGCACCACCCGGAACAATTCCCAGACGTCCTTCATGGACTCAAAATGGTCCCGCTTGTCGCCCAAGGTATGGACCAATTTGATGATGCCCCAGCTTTGCAGTTCCTTGAGACTGGTACTCACATTGGAACGGGCCACACTCAGCGTCTCCACGATGTCGTCCGCATTCAGCGGGTTGGGCGAGATGAACAACAGGGCATGAGTCTGGGCCACCGTGCGGTTAATGCCCCAGCGCGTGCCCATTTCTCCCCAATGGAGGATGAACTTCTGCTGGACTGGACTAAGCTTGTTCATATTTCTTTTATTTCTGTCTATTCAGAAAATAACAAAACAACTGGAGTTCGTCAATGTTTTTTGTTGGCGGCTCAAGGCTAATTGCACGAATCGCCTGAGAATCGAATGCAGATTGCAATCATATTGTGGCTGCAGATTGCAATTGTTCTAGCAATAAGCCATTTATAACAAGGGTTTAATGGGTGCGGCACCGTCCATGCTGGGAAAATGCTTCCTGGCGGATTTTTATATATTTTGTTTGTGATAAAGAGCAGTACTGAAATTTATTTGTTGCAGTCGGCCATTCATCAATTGCATAACTGCGAGGCAGTGCATCAAAAGACCGTGTTTGTGGATGAAAAATTCCAGGGTAGCGCCATTTGGCAGGGGGACATAGAGGTTTTTGAATTGATGGGCCATCCCAAGGCCAAGCGCTGCTTTGCGTGGTTTCATTCCGATCCGGGAAAGGGAGTGCGGCCGGTTGCGCTGTTGGAGCGATGGCCGATCATCTCGCCGCAAGCGGCGATCCGGTTTGCCATAGCCTTCGATATTCCGGTGCATCAAATTCCCGAACCGACTGATGACGCTGAAGCAGATTTGCGCCGGCCTTCATAAGAATATCCATTTTTTCTTCCCCGGGCGCATGAATTGGCGGCTTCCGTTTGAAATGGAGCGTGAGTCGTCACAGATCTCAGCGTCATCGCCAAGATTAGGCGCGCATTGCCCCGGAGCGCGGCTCTGTGAGCCGCAGCGCTTCGAATGCAAGGTGACCTGGGAGCTGTTTCCAACCTTGGTTTTGCAAGCAACGTGCTGCGGGTCACAGACCCGCGCTCCGACAGCGCCTCCCCCGTTTTAATCTCCCCGTTTTAATCTTGCCTCGCGCAAAATTTGGGACTTAAGTAGTGCAAGTCAGAAAACTGAATCGAGAGGAGAACCATGGTTAGAGTCAAAATCGAGTGTGATTGCGGGCAGCATTATGCGTTCGACGTGGAACCGGTCAACGGCCAGATGGATTCCACCGTGGCTTGCCCCGGCTGCGGCGCTGACGGCACGTCCACTGCCAATGCCATCATTGCCAGCAAGCTGCCGACGACCTTGTTCGCATCTGCTCCCGCCGTGACAGCCGCAGCGGCTCTATCCGGGACCGGGGTGCGTTTGCGGGCCACGGCTCCGGAACATGAGCTGCCACAAGTGCCGGCCGGAGTGAAGTTGGATGCCCGGTCCCTGGGCTTGGTTGACCGCGAGACGGCGGAAATCGAGGCCCGGGCTAAAATCTCGTGGGGCGACTCGCAGGAAGATGTCGTCAAATATCTCATGCTCCAGGGCTTCAGTGTGCCGGAGGCGCAGGAACTGGTGCAGGTGTTGTTCAAGGAAAGACTCGCGGCGTTGCGAGTCAAGGGAATCCGGAAGATCGTCCTCGGCTCCGGTATGATGTGCGTTCCAGTCATAGCGTTTCTCTTTTTCCGCCACATTGGATACTACCCACTCAAATTGATGGGCATCGCCGTCATGGTGGGTTTGTACGGCGCGTGGGAGACATTTAACGGAGTTTTCCTGATCGCGGCGCCGAAGATGGAATCAGGTGACGTGGCGGAGTAGGGCAGGTCGTCTCAGTGTTGCCGTTTGCACTTGCCTAAAAGTGCAAACACCAATTTAATCCTGAGCGTGAAACCGTCTGAACTGTTTGGTGTTTTTGTGCGCGTTGCAGGATTTCTCATCGTCATTTATGGCATGTATGAGATTTGGAGCGGCATTGACAATTTTGGGGAGAACCTTCTGTCGGCGGGCCAGGACGACAACAGTGACCAAGCTTCAAGCCTGATCTATTTCGTTTTTGGCATCCCCTCGCTCTTTGTGGGCGCCATTTGCTTCTTTTTGGCCGACTGGATTGTGCGCCTCACTTATCGCAATCCGACTCTGTGAACTCAGCTCAGGCAATGCTCCACTTCAGCGACGGCGGCGTGATAATGACCATTTTGCCTGGGCGGCGCGTCGAGGCAATCGCGGACGAACTGAGCCAGCTTGCCGATGGAATAAGGCTTGGGCAAAAAATTTCGGCTGGCCAGCAATGAGGTGTCCTTGCCCGCCATGCCCGGACTGTAGCCGCTCGTGTAAATGACCTTCAGGCCGGGATGTTTTGCCGCCAGCCGTTCGGCCAGTTCGCTGCCCATGACGCCCCCCGGCATCACCATGTCCGTGAGCAACAGGTCCACCGGCCGGTTTGCACGTTCCCAGACTTCAAGCGCATGGCGACCGGATTCCGCTTCCAGAACTGTGTAGCCCTGAATCCTCAGGACGTGAACCACCATCTGGCGCAGTGGCTCCTCATCTTCAGCCACGAGCACGGTTTCGCGGCCCGTTCGCAGATTGGTGTCCACCACCATTTCAGTTTTCTCCGCCGGCTGATCGCTCGTTGGGAAATAAATGCGGAAGGTGGTGCCTTGGTTTGGCTTGCTGTGAACGTCCAGCCAGCCGTTGTGCTGCCGGACAATTCCGAAAACGGTGGACAGGCCCAGGCCGGTGCCCTTGCCGGCCGGCTTGGTGGTAAAAAACGGCTCGAAGATCCGGCCTAGAACCTGCGTGTCCATGCCCGTGCCCGTGTCGCTGAAAGACAGGCAGATAAATTGTCCGTCCCGCAGCTCGGGGTCCATGGGCGTGGCCGCGCGATGGATCGTTTCCAGCGAAGTGCGGATGGCCACCTGGCCGCCGTTGGGCATGGCGTCGCGGGCGTTGACCGCCAGGTTCATGAGGATTTGTTCCATCATGCTGCTGTCGGCGTAAATGGCCGGCAGGAAGCCTTCGGATTTGAACTCGATTTCCACATGTTCGCCCACGAGCCGCTCCAGCATTTTGATGGTGTTGGTCAACAGGTCATTCATGTCGAGATGCCTGAATTGCATCACCTGCTTGCGGCTGAACATGAGCAACTGGCGGACAAGTGTGGCGGCGCGGGTGGCCGAGAGGCTGATCTGCTCAATGGATTTAACGTCCTGGTTGAGGCTTTTCAATTTATTTGTCAACAACCCGGAATGGCCCTGAATCACCGTGAGAATATTATTGAAATCATGCGCCACACCGGCGGCGAGTTGTCCGATGGCCTCCATCTTTTGGGCCTGACGCAACTGCCGCTCCAGCAACGCCCGCTCCGAGACATCTTGGGCCAGCAACAGCATGTGGGGTTTCCCGCTCATGGCGACGGGTGACAAGGACACCAGCATTTCGCGCAGTGAGCCGTCCTTGCTGCGAATCTTGGCCGCCTGATCACGCACCAGTTCATACCGCCCCAGGGCCTCATACCATTGATTGGTGACCTCCGGTTTTTCCCACATGGCCAAACCCGCCGGCGTCTGGCCGATCAACTCTTCGCGCGTACAGCCGGTGACTTGGATAAAGCGTTCGTTGACATCCACGATGCGTTGGTCCGGAAAGCTTTGAATCGCGCTCGGCACCGGGTTTTCATCGAACGCCTTAGAAAAACGCTCTTCCGAAATTGCGAGCGACGCGTTCGTCCGGGTCAGTTCCGCGAGCTGGATTTCGGACTGCAGGTTCAGCAGCCACTTTTTGGTCAGAGCATGAGCCAGTTGTTGGACTTCAATGTTGTCAAAGGGCTTTTTGAGGATGACCAGGCTGTCAGGCTGGCCGACTTTGGCCCGCATTTCGTCCCAGGAATAATCCGAATAGGCGGTGCAAATGACAATCTGGATGGCTGGATACACTTCCCAGATGCGCGCGATGGTTTCGATCCCGTCCCAACCGGGAGGCATGCGTACATCCACAAACGCCATCGCATAAGGCCGTTTCTCTTCCAGAGAGCGCTTCACCATTTCGAGTGCTTCCTCGCCTTGGTACGCAGAATCCATCTCAAAAGCTATCTGGCCGGTCGCTTGGGGCTGGTCCCCGAAAATTGCCGCCTCGAGTTCATTGGCAGCGGTGGTCTTTGCCGAATTTCCCGGGCAGAGAATTTCGCGGAAATCGGCGTGGATGCTGTTGTTGTCATCCACTACCAGAATGCGATGATTCGGTTCAGGGAGGGTAATGTTCATGATTGTGTCTTTGCAGGTTCTTCTTTCCGAGTCGTGGTGGCTATCGGCAGTTTCAAAGTCAATTCAGCACCTTTGCCGGGGCCATCGCTGTGCGCGGCAAGGCTCCCGCCCATTTCCTGGGCGGCATTGGCGCCGCTATGCAGGCCGAAGCCGTGCCCGTCTTTCTTGGTGGTGAATCCATGATTAAAAATTTTGGTCAGGTTGCCCGCTGGAATCCCAATGCCGTTGTCGCGGATAACAATTGAGAGCATGTCTGTGGAACACCGGGCGATGGTGATGACCATCTGCTTGCGACTGTCATCCACACCTTCCATGGCATGTTTTGCATTGCGCAAAAGATTGATCAGGATTTGCAAAACTTTGTGACGGTCCACGCACACCGGCGGCAGGTTGGAGGCAAATTGTCGGACGACCTGGATGTGGTGGCGGTCAAAAGCGGCAACATTGATTCGCAAGGCGTCTTCGACGAGTTCGGACGCCATCAAATTCTCATAGGCCCCGGAGACCTTGGCGTAGCTTTGTTGCATGGCCACGATCTCCTTGATGTGTTCAATGTTCTGGGCCACGGATTGCACCTTGGTGAGCAACTCATCGCGCTCTTCAGCCAGTTGCCCGGCCACCGTGTCAATGTAAGTAGGGATGAGTTTTCCCTTCGGGTCGGTCGTCAGATAATCAGCGAGCTTGCCGTTTTGTTCGCGCATCAAGGCCGTGGCGCGCTGTAATCCAATAACCTTGGAACGTTGCAACCGTTCGCCCACCACCGTGGCTGCCACGCTCACGCTGTTGAGCACGTTGCCGACGTTATGCAATACGCCGGTGGCGACATCGGCCATGCCGGCCTGCCGGGAAGTGTCCAGCAACTGCCGGTTCAATTTATCGAGTTGCTCGGCATCCTGTTTCTGGCGGGTGATGTCCTGCAATATGCCGCGCAACGCCGCTGGGCGGCCATTCTCAACCAGCACCATGCCGCTCTCCTGAATCCATACCGTCCGGCCATCCGCGGCAATTATCCGGTACTCATAAGCATAACTCTTTCCTTTCGAGGCCAGAGTTCGGCCCGTTTCCACGGCCTTGGCGGCATCCTGCGGATGAAGTTTACTGGCCCAGAAATCAGGCTGATCCAGCCACGCCTGCGGGGCATAGCCGAGAATGGATTCGCTCTGGCGGCTGATGAAGGTGAACTTGAAATTGTCCGGCGTGCGTTCCCACACGATGCCGTCAATCGAATGGATAAGCGCTTCCATTTTTTCCTGCGAAAGGCTCAGTTCCGCGTCCTGGCGCTCAATGCGGCCCAGCATCTCGTTGAAAGAATCCGTAAGCCGTCCCAGTTCGTCTCCCCGGGGCTCGCTGACCACACGCACCGAATAATCTTTTTGTTCGCCCACAATTTGCGCGGTCCTGGCCAGTTGCAAAACGGGGTCAGTGATGGTCCGGCTCAAGCGCCGTGAAAGGAGCACGCCCAAACAAAAGGATATGACCAGAACCATCCCGGTCAGCAGGCCGTAGAATTTTAAGAGGTTTAGCAACGTGCTTTGATAGTCCGCGCGCAGGTAGAGCGTAGCCACCCGACCCTCGCTTTTGGCAAAGACGGGTTGCGCGACCAATAATTCACCGTTAACAAAACTCGCCGGCTGATTCGTGCTAAACTGCAAACGGGACAGGGCGTCCTCGGCCTGTCCGTAATGCGCCAGCATTGGACCGTCAGATAAAATGATGCTGGCCGAGATCACCGCCGGGTCGGAATTAAGCGCGCCGACCACTTCAGTTGCGCCATGCTCGTCTTTGAACTCCACCGCCGCCACGCTGTTATTGGCGATGACCTGCGCCATGGTTTCGGTATTGGACTGGAAGTTTGCACGGAAATTCCAAACTTGAAACGAGAACAGGGCGGCCGTGGCAACCAGAAGCACCGCGCTGCAGATGACCAGCGTCATCAGATGCATCTTGTTCTGAATGCCCAGGTCTCGAAACAGTTTCATCGTTTAAGCCCCAGGTTTTTTGAACGGAAGATGGTTTTCCGGTTGAAAAAAATTCGAATAAACGCTCTGTGCGAACCAGGTCTCCGACAGGCGGGAAGAATCCGTGAATTTTTGCCAAATCGCGCGAGGTGGATTCGAGGTCATCAAAAGAACCCAACCATGCCGTCCCAAAGCAGGACGCATGTGTCTCGTTTTTCGTTGTTTCAGGGCTCTTCCCATATAAGTTACATTAAAAAGCAAAGCATGAGCCAAGCATATCGCCTCTCAGATGACATTTTCATGCGGCCCGCAAAAATGCAGTCCGGATTGTGTATGAACGTGAACGCTTTAGCATAGATGCAGATAAGTACTTCGGCAGGAGTCCGCGCCCGCTGAAGCGATTTCTGGCAAGAGCGGTTTTGGCTTAATGTGTGACTTTGGAGGCGAGGCTGAGCAGCTTAAAACTCATCTTGAGCCCCGCCTTTTCGACCGTGGTTTCGTTGATTTGAAAACGAATTTTTTTCACTTTCCAGAACGAAGTTAATCATCCCTCCATTTTCTGTGAAATGATCCATCTCCGAAACGGTCAGGACACTGGTGCCTTTCAGCGCGGCAAAAATTTCCGGCAGGCGCTTCTTTTCCGAGGAACTAATAAACAAAATTTGGCAATTGTTCGTCATCTCAGCCAGCGAATGATATTCCTGAACTATCAATGGATGATTGCTGAGGACCTTGCCTTCCACCGTGCGAGGAAGATCCTTTCCGAAAGGATTTTCGCCCAAAACACCAATTATTAACGGAGAATTCGGCTGGGGAAAAGCGGCTGGCGGCCAGTCAACAAATTGAGCAAAATGATAAAGGTATGCCGCTTTAAGCTGGTATTCGGTGGGTTGGGAGTCAGCCGCCTGCCCATGGCCAGCAAGCGGCAGGGCAAGAATCAGTGCGAGAATGAATGTGGCACAGAGACGCATGTGCGTTCTATTATGTCGTCATCTTTCACGGCCGAGCCAAGTCCTTCCCACCCTCGCCGACAGGTTCGGCGAAATACTCCCTCAGGGACTGCCTGCTGGACTTCAGGATTGGTAACAACCAGCCGATACAGCGCTGGACGCGATATATTGGTCATTTCAAAGTTTGTTTGACATAAGCACCGATTCGGCCGGATTTGTCAAGTTTGGTAAAAATGCATCAAACCGGATTTGCGGATGGCCAGGGCCGGTGCGCAAGCCCTGGCGAATTATGGCTGAAAATGCGGATGTGCAAAATGGTATTTGGTTGTTATTGAGGCATGAACGCATTAATAAATCTGCTCGAATTCAAGGCTTTGGGGCATAAATCGTGCTTGCCAGCCCGTAGCGGAAGGCGTTACGCCGCCAATCGGATGAATATAAAGATCCTTAATTACAGTTTCATTTTCAGGTTGGACAGCCTGCGGGCATCCGCCTTATGGCTCGCCTTTTTTTTGGGAGGCATGCTGGCGGCTTCAAGTTCCTTGGCCGCGGATTCCGGTTCCGCCCAGACAAACACGGATCTTACCCAGGTTTCGTTGGAGTCGCTCATGCAGATGGAGGTGCCGCAAATCTCCAGCGCCTCGAAGTTCATGCAAAAAGAAACTGAAGCCCCCGCTTTCGCAACGGTCATTTCCTCCGACGACATCAAGCGCTATGGCTACCGGACCCTGGCACAACTTTTAGCAAGCGTTCCCGGCCTCAATGTGTCCTATGACCGCGACTACGCCTACCTCGGCGAGCGGGGTCTAAGCTTGGGAGATTTCAACAGCCGTACTCTCCTGATGGTGGATGGCCACCGGGTAAATGACAACCTGACCGACGGGGCGCACATTGACACTTCTTTCATTCTCGACATGGATTTGGTTGACCACGTGGAAATCATCCAGGGGCCTAGCGCTGTTCTCTACGGCAACAACGCTTTCTTCGGGGTCATCAATGTCGTTACGCGCACGGGAGCCCAGTTGAACGGGGTTGAGGCTTCCGGGGAGTACGGCTCATTCGACACCTACAAGGGCCGGTTGTCCATTGGAAAATCCTTTACCAATGGCGTGGACATGTTGCTTTCCGGCTCCTTCTACGACAGCGTCGGGGCGAGCAAGCTGTTTTACAGCACCTACAACATGCCGGCGCACAACAATGGCGTGGCCCAAGGGCTGGATGGCGATGCATACGGTGATGCGTTTGGCTCGCTGCACTATGGAGACTTTACGCTGGAAGGAGCTTTCAACCGGCGCGCGAAAGATAATCCCACAGCCCAGTTCGGCACCGCTTTTGACACCTCGGGGCTGCGAACAATTGATGATCGCGGCTATGAGGATTTAAAATTCGATCATAGTTTTCCAAACATCGTGGATGTAACCGCGGACGTGTATTACGACTATGTAGATCACTCAATAGGCTATCCGTTCTCAACCGCTGTGAAAAATTTGTTGTACGAGGAAAAGCAAACCGGCGAATGGTGGGGCAGCGAGTTGCAATTGAAAAAGCAGCTTTGGGACAAGGACACTTTTACGCTGGGCGCCGAATACCGCGATGATTTCCACCAGGAGGATTTGACGTACGACACGGCCACGGGCAAACCCTTTTCCGATGTGCTGAAAACCCGCCAGAGCTATGGCATTTACGCCGAAGGCGACGTGGAATTGTTAAAGCAACTCCATTTGAACGGCGGGGCGCGCTACGATCAATACGGAAATTTCGAGCCAGCTTACGATCCGCGCGTGGCCTTGATCTATGATCCATTTGAAAAATCCACCATCAAGGCCATCTACGGGACAGCGTTCCGCGCGCCCAATTTTTTGGAATTGAGCGACCCGCGTTTTCAGAACATCTCTCCTGAAAACATCACGTCCTACGAACTGGTGTATGAACAGGGAATCGGCCGCAACCTGCGTTCAACCGTCTCCGGTTTTTACAACCAGATGGATGACCTGATTGTTTTTGAGAATGGAAAATACAGCAACATCAACGCAAAAAGCCAAGGCGTTGAAATCGGGCTTGAAGGCAACTGGGCCTGCGGCCTCCGCGGGCGCGCCAGCTATACCCTCCAAGATGCCGAGAACGAATCTCACAGCGGCCAGAGTCTGCCAGATTCCCCAAAGCAACTCATCAAACTCAACCTCAGTGTCCCGATTTATGAACAAAAAATCTTCGCGAGTTTGGAATTCCAGTACACAAGCAGTCGCGACACGTATTCTACGACAGCCACCGGGCAAACTATTCCGGGCTTGGACGTGGCCGGATACAATGTGGTGAACTTCACTCTCTTTAGCCAGAACCTCATAAAGAACCTCGATTTCTCCGCATCAATTTACAATTTATTTGATGAGCAATATTCTGACCCAGCCACACCCTATCACCTGCAGAGCCAAATTCCGCAGAACGGCCGCACTTTCGCGGTAAAACTTACCTACCGCTTTTAAAAAAGTGGCATGAAATTGGCTATCCTGTCCTGTATGCGGACAGGAAAAAGTTTCCAAAATTGGCAGAGGACCCTTAAAACGGCCCTATTTTGCCTTTTTGTTGCCTTTTTTAAACCTTCTGTCTGCTCGGCTCAACTCTTAGCTCCTGTTATCTTGGTAGGGCCATTAAGCCAGACTGTCTCAGAAGGGAGCAGTGTGACCTTTTCTGTGACAGTCGTCAGCTTGGAGTCAGTAACTTACCAATGGTATTTCGGCTCCACCCCCATCAGCGGTGCCACTGGGAGTTCTTATTCGATTAGCAAACCTACATCCAAAAATGCCGGCAATTACTATGTCGTCTGTGTCAATGGCGTCGGGCCCACAGCTAGCGGCACGGCCACACTGACGGTTACTATTGTTCCGCCGGTCGCCAATAATGACAGCTATTCCGCGATCGAAAACACCTTGCGGACTGTTTCTGCCCCTGGGGTCTTGGATAATGACACGGCTCCGGCTGGCACCTCGATGACAGCCGTCCTCGTGACGAACGTTAGTCATGGGACATTAAGTTTGAATTCAACTGGCGGATTTACCTACCTTGCCGCCACCAACTACTATGGCACTGACAGTTTCGCTTACCGCGTCAATGATGGTGAGGCCAACTCCGGCGTGGCGACGGTAAGCCTCACGATACTGGTGCCCCCTTCAATTAGCGCCCAGCCGCAGAGCCAGCAGGTCCTAAGGAATAGCAGCGTTTCTTTTTCCGTGGTGGCGGGCGGCACTGCTCCGCTCTCTTATCAATGGTGGTTTCAAGGTGCGGTGCTGGCTGGCACCACCAATTCAACGTGGACGAATTCCCAGGTTCAAAACAAGGCCTTAGGCAGCTACTTTGTGGTGGTGACGAACGTCGCGGGTGCTATAACGAGCACGGTGGCAACTTTAAGTATCGAGGTTCCGCCGACCGTTTCAACGACGGGCGCCTCCAATGTGCTGACAAAGTCGGCCGCGCTCCACGCGACAGTGAATCCGCAGGGACTCGCGGCCAGTTACTATTTCCAGTACGGCGCAACGACGAACTATGGTTTTGCCACCGCGACCAATGCCCTCGCGGCGAGCACCAATACCTCAAGTCCAGCAGTGTCCATTGATAATCTCAACCCCGGCACGATGTATCATTATTGCGTGGTTGCCACCAACGTGGCCGGCACAAGCGTCAGCACGGATGCGACTTTCACAACCCCTTATTTGCTGCCCAAGGCGACTACATTGTCTGCCATGGGAATGACCATGGTATCAGCGTCGCTCAAGGGCAGGGTGAA
>Ga0206970_10090_pt1 | contig 25750 bp, 14 predicted proteins | sample Alteio_BWOrgHeat_88_FD_152964 | JGI IMG/M metagenome (GOLD analysis project Ga0206970, IMG submission 152964) | Enriched cells from forest soil in Barre Woods Harvard Forest LTER site, Petersham, Massachusetts, United States -... | ecosystem: Environmental > Terrestrial > Soil > Temperate forest >... | reverse complement strand
CATTGGAAAATGCCGGTCCTACTTTTGCGGGCAACGTGGACGCTTTCATAGAGGCCGATTTTGAAGGCGAATCCTCGCTGCGTCAATGGACTTTGCGCTGCCTCCCGTAAAAATTCAAGACTTGCCGTTCCAATGAAATGTTCCGCCCTTTCTAAGCTTCACCAACTTGGTCGTCTCACCGTAGCGCACATGAAACGCATTGCCGTTGAGCGAATGAACCGTGGCACTTATGAGTTTTCCGTCATGCCACGCAATGTCCACCTCAAAGCCCCCGCGCGCTCGCAATCCGCGCACGCTGCCCGTAGGCCACGCTTTCGGCAGGGCAGGGAGCAATTGGATTTCATTGTTCTGGCTTTGCACGAGCATCTCGGCGATGCCCGCCGTCGCGCCGAAGTTGCCGTCAATTTGAAACGGCCCGCAGAGGTCAAAAAGATTCGGCAGCGTCTTCCGCTGAAACAGGCTGTTGAGCTGGCGGAAGGCAAAGTCGCCATCGTCCACGCGCGCCCAGAGCGGAATGCGCCACGCGTAACTCCAGCCGGTGCTGCCATCGCCGCGCCATTGCAGCAGGACTTTTGCGGCGGCGAAAACGTTCGTGTCCGCCGGCGTGATGTCCGCGCCTGGGTAAAGCGCCCAGAGCGGCGACATGTGGCGATGGGCGTTGTTCGGTTTGTCCACGTCCTCGAGCCATTCCTGAAGCTGGCCGTGCTTTCCAATTTGGTTCGGCGGCAACTGATCGCGGACAGCGGCGAGCTTGCGGCAAAATTCCTGGTTGGTATCCAAAATTTTGGCCGCTTCGATGGTGTGATTCAGCAACGCGCGCACGAGTTGATTATCCATGGTCGGCCCCATCGTGAGGTTGCCTTGTTCCGGCGAGTACGACGGCGAAGTAACGAGCCAGCCGGTCTTCGGATCTTTGACCAGATAATCCACAAAAAACGCCGACGCCTGCCGCATGACCGGGTAAACGTGGAACAGAAAATCCTTGTCGCCAGTGAAAAGATAATGCTCCCACAAATGCTGGCACAACCACGCGCCGCCGGTCGGCCAGACGCCGTCTATGCCATTGATGGGCGCAGTCCCGAGCCAGATGTCCGTGTTGTGATGCACCACCCAGCCGCGGCAGCTGTATTGTTCGCGGGCGGTGCGTGCGCCGCTGACGGCCAGATCGTAAATCATGTCAAACAGCGGTTCGTGGCACTCGCTCAGGTTGCAGACTTCGGCGGGCCAGTAATTCATCTCGCAATTGATGTTCAGCGTCCACTTGCTTTCCCACGGCGGGTCGAGCTGATCGTTCCAGAGTCCTTGCAGATTCGCCGGCTGGCCGCCCGGACGGCTGCTGGAAATGAGCAGATAACGGCCAAATTGAAAATAAAGCGCCGCCATCGCCGGATCATTCGTCAGCCCGGAAGTTTTGACCTGTTGCAAACGGACATCGGTGGGCAAACCAGAACTGCCAGCGCCCAAGTTCAAATCCATCCGGCGAAACAAATTTCGATAATCAGCCAGATGCGCCGCAAGCACATCGGGATATTTCCGTTTGTGAAGCGCCTCCAAATCCGCCCCGCAGCGCGCCACCGGATTTCCGCTGATGTCCTGAAAATTTTTGAAACTCGTCGCGGCCACGAGATACAACGTCGCGGAATCGGCGTTGGTCACGGTAATTTCCCGGTTGCCCGAAATGACCTGTCCCTTCACGGCCAGCACCTTGACGCACGAGGCAAACATCAAGCCATCATCTTCCATTTTGCCAAGCAGCACCAATTGGTTTGCCGTCTTGTCCGGGTCCAATCCGGTGTTCACAAGTTGAAATACATTCAGCGTCTGCGAATTTGTATGCGGGCTGTCCATCTTCAAGGAGAAACTGATCTGGCCCGGTTTATCCGCCGTGATGTGCATGACAATCGCATTGTCTGGCCGGCTCGCAAAAACTTCGCGCGTGTAACTCACGCCGCCGATGCGATAGGTCACGCGGGCTATGGCGGAATCCAAATCCAGCTCGCGACGATAGTCTGTCACCTCGCCCTGATTGCCAAAATACAGATGCAAGTCGCCGAAGGGTTGATAAGCTTTTTGCCGCGAGGGGTCGCCCAAGAACTGCGCCTTGGCCAGCGCGCCAGCCTCCGTGTTCTTCCCATCTGCCAGGAGTTGGCGGATCACCGGCAGTTGCTGCAACGCATTCGTGTTGGCGTAATCGTGCGGGTGTCCCGTCCAGAGCGTGTCTTCGTTGAATTGTATTCGCTCATCAACCACACCGCCAAAGACCATGGCCCCCAGCCGCCCGTTGCCAATGGGCAGCGCCTCCGTCCACTTCTGCGCCGGTTGCCGATACCACAGGCATAAATTATTGCTCTGCGCAAAAGCATTGGTCGTCAAAACCAGCGCCAGCAAAAATGTAAAACAGTGTTTTGGGGTGCATCTTGACACGGCTCTTAACTCCCTCTCCCCGCCCAAGCGGGGAGAGGGTTGGTTGCGAGGCCGACGTTCGGCTGAGGGGATTTGAGCCAGACAGCCAAAGGCCTCTTCACCCCGACCCTCTCCTCCCGCCGTGGAGGAGAGGGAGAAAGCAACGCCAGTGTCAAGATGTGCCCTTTTCATTGTCATTGACCATTCCACTGAAGTGTCTGGCCTTTTTTCGTCTCCACAAACTTGGTGGTCTGGCCGTAGCGCAGGCGAATCGAATTCCCGTTGAACGAGTGAATCGTGGCATTTACCAACTGTCCGTCTTTCCATGCAATATCCACCTCAAAGCCACCACGCGCGCGCAAGCCCTTCACGCTGCCGGTGGCCCAGGCTTTGGGCAGGGCAGGGAGGATTTGAATCTCGTCGTTCTGGCTTTGCAGCAACATTTCTGCAATGCCCGACGCACCGCCGAAATTGCCGTCAATCTGAAACGGCGGATGCGCGTCGAACATGTCCGGAAACGTCCGCGCGGGGCTCAGCAGAAATTGCAAGATACTGTATGCATGGTCTCCGTCGTGCAGACGTGCCCACAAATTAATGCGCCACGCCGTGGCCCAGCCGGTGGCCTGGTCACCGCGAATCTCGAGGGATTTTTTCACCGCTGCGGCGAGATCAGGCGTGCCATTAACATCAATCTGCGCGCTGGGGTAGAGCCCGTAAAGATGCGAGACATGGCGATGATGCAGGTCATGCGATTGCAGGTCAATGTCCTGCAGCCATTCCTGCAATTGCCCGGAGCTGCCGATTTGCAATGGCGCTAATCGGCCACGCGTGGCAATAAGTTGCGCGGCAAAATCTTTGTCCGTGCCGAGAATATCCGCCGCGCGTATGCAATTGTCGAAGAGGTCGCGCAATATTTCCAAGTCCATCGTTGGACCCGCGGTGATGCTTGTTTTGTTTGCCGCGGGATTCTTGTTCTCCGGCGAGAGCGAGGGGCAGGTGACCAGCCAGTGATGCGTCGGTTCCTCGACCAGGGTATCGAGGAAGAATTGCGCCGAACCCTTCATCGCCGGATAAATTTTCTTCAGATAACTTTTGTCCTCCGTAAACAAATAATGCTCCCACAAATTTTGCAGAAGCCATGCGCCGCCCATCGGCCACATGCCGGAATTTGGCCCGTCCACTGGCGCCGTCGCGCGCCACAGGTCCGTGTTGTGATGCGCCACCCAGCCGCGCGCGTCATAATGCACCTTTGCCGTGCGCGCGCCCGTCTCGGCCATTTCCAGCACCATCTGCGTCAGCGGCTCCACGCACTCGGGCAGGTTGCAAGTCTCGGCGGGCCAGTAATTCATCTCCGTATTGATGTTGATGGTGTACTTGCTGTCCCACGGCGGCGTCATGGAATCATTCCACAGCCCCTGCAACGTTGCCGGCTGCCCACCGGGGCGCGAACAGGAGATCAACAAATAGCGCGCGAATTGAAAATATAGCGTCGCAAGCTGTGGATCATTCCCCTCGGCAAAATGCGCGATGCGAACATCCGTTGGCAGTTTCATCGAATCTGTCTCGCCGAGGTCCAGCGAAACACGGCGGAATAATTTTTGGTGCGCAGCGATGTGATCGGCGAGCATTGTGTCCAAGCCTGCGCGAATGCTGCCCATCGCCCATTTTTCGTCTGCCCCGGCGATTTGCTTTTTTGTGATGGCTTCGGGGTTGCCGCTGACATCGTGATAATTTTTATAGCTCGTCGCGGCGGCAATGAAAAGGGTCACAGAATCGGCGTCCACAACGGAAATGGAACTTGATGATTTGTAAGGTAGCGCCCCCCGGCAAAAAGCCGCCTTCGGAAATGGTCAAAGGCCTCATTTTTGAAGAATGAATTATCCCACCCTGCGCCAGCACTTGAACCTGCGCCTGAAATTTCAGCGCGCCTTTGATTCCCCGGGCCCCGCCGTTTACGCCACGCATTATCAATGTTTCATCACCCGCCGCGCCGGACGGGAATGACCGATCCGAGAATTCTGCGGTTATGTCCGCCTGCTGCGGGGTGCTCATTCCCGCCGTGAAAGAAATCTGCCCCGGCTTGTCAGCGGTCAAATGAATCACGATGACCTGGTCCACCGGGCTTGCAAACATTTCTCGTTTGAAGTGAACCCCGTTTGCCGTATAGCTCACCGTGGCTACGGCGGTATCGAGGTCAAGGTCGCGTCGGTAATCTTCAATTGGTCCGGCGTTCGTTCCAAAATCCAGCCACAGATCTCCCAGCGTTTCATACGGCATTTCCCGCACCGGCACCGCCATCATGTTGCTGCTGATCAACTGGGCTGCTTCGTCGTACTTCCCGTCGAAAACCAGCTTGCGTGCCTCTGGCAGGGCAGCCAGCGCGTTCGTATTGTTGGGATCATAAGGCCCGCCCGCCCAGAGCGTGGCTTCGTTGAGCTGCAGATGCTCGCGCTCCACGCCGCCGAAAATCATCGCGCCCAGCCGGCCGTTGCCAATCGGCAGCGCCTCCGTCCACTTGACGGCTGCATTGGTATAGAACAACGTGAGCGGCGAATTCGTTTCCTCCGCACGGACGGATTGGAACATCAAAAACGCCGCGACTGCGGCGATAAAACGGCGGGACAAAGATGGCATGGCAAAAATTCTCGCCAGCACCGCCCCGCAAACAAGCTCAAATTCAGTTAATCTGCCAAATAGAGCGGCCACGTCGAAGCGGGTCAATGCCAGTTTTCACTTTATCAAAAGCGTTCGTGCTGGTAAATTACCGGCCATTGCTGCCAGACTTAACTGCTCGCCATAAAACATTTAAAACCATGCTGGCAGACTTGCCCCCACCCATTTCGCGACGTCGGACAGATTATGCGGTGTCGTTTCATTTGGTCGGTTGGATTCTGCTTTTTCTCAGTTTGCCTGGTTTGCTATCCGCCCAGACTCTTCGGCACCGTTACAGCTTTAACAGCGATGCTTCCGACTCGATCGGGGGCGCTAATGGGACGCTGATCGGCAACGCCTTTATCACCAATAATGCGCTTTCCCTGCCTGGCGGAGGCACCTCGGCGAGTCCGCTGGGTTATGTGTCATTGCCCAACGGCATTGTCACCAACGATACCTCGATATCGGTGGAATGCTGGCTGACGGATAACGCGGGTTCGGTGTGGGCGGAGGCTTGGTGCTTTGGCGACAGCGCCGCCGGCCCCGGTCAGCCTCCCACCGGCGGCACAGCCTACCTCTCGCTCATTCCGCACAGTGCCGCAAATGACTTCAGATGCGCCTTCAACCTGACCGGCAGTGATGAGATGGATGTGATTTATCCAGGCGGCCCGATGCCGACCAATGTGAAGCAATACGCCGTTGTAACCTACGATGCCGCCAGCACCACGGCAAAGCTCTATCTCAATGGCGCGTTGTTGGCGTCTGCCAGCATTCCAACAAATCTTGCGCCGGCCAACTTCGGAAACACGTTCAACAACTGGATCGGTCGCGATGAATTTGGCGGCGACCCGATGTTTGCCGGCAGCATAGACGAGCTGCGGATATGGAATGCGGCTGTTTCGCCCTTGTTTATATCCATCAGTTCGATTGCCGGGCCGAATGTTCTGGTGACGAATTTGACCCCCGTGTCGGTCAACGTCGCCGCTGCCAGCACAAACTTGATGCAGGGCCAAACTCTGCAAGCGACGGTAAGCGCAAACTTTTTGCAAGCTACGAATGTGCCGGTGACAGGTTCCGCCACCAACTGGAGCAGCAGCAGCACAAGTGTTCTCACGGTGAATAGCAACGGATTGATAACAGCGGTTAACCCCGGAACGGCCACGGTCACCGCCACGGTCGGCGGCACAACTGGAAGCAGCGCCAGTCTGACGGTTTCAGCCGCCGCGTTGCCGCCGCCAACCGCTTATTACCCGCTGGACGGGGATGTGCTCGACCACAGCGGCAATGGCAACAATGGAGCCAACAACGGGGCAACTTTTGTCACCCCGGCTTATGTGAGCCCGGAGGCGGCGCAGTTTAATGGCAATAGTTATGTGCAAATACCCGAGTCCGTAGGAGTCACTGGCACGGGTTTCACCATCGCGATGTGGGTAAAGACCACTGACACGGGCGGTGGCCCGCAATGGTGGGCGGGCGAAGGTCTGGTGGATGGTGAAGTAGCGGGGACGACCACCGATTTTGGCACCGCACTCGTGAACGGGACATTCGTGTTGGGCATTGGCCAGCCGGATACGACGATTGCCTCCACTAATTCGATAAACGACGGCAACTGGCATCAGGTGGCAGCCACCTGGAACATGAACAGCGGGGCGATGAATGTCTATGTGGACGGTATTTTAAGTGCCAGCGGAACCGGACCAACGGGGCCGCGGGTGGCTCCGCCAGACTTGCGCATTGGCAGCATCCAGACCGGACCAGCGGGGGGATTTCTCAACGGCACCATTGACGAAGTCTTGTTGTATAGCAGCGAATTCACGGCCCAGCAGGTTGCCACGCTGAGAAATTCCTATTCAGCCGGACCGCAGATAGGAATCCCGACCGCCTCGCCCACCAACACAGTTTACGCGGGAACCACGGTGACTTTGAATGTGCTGGTATTGGGTCAGACGCCTTATCATTTCCAATGGCAAAAAAACGGGACCAATATTCCCTGGGGCACGGCAGCCGCGCTGGTCTTGACAAACCCGGCGGTTGCAGATTCCGGCAGCTATGATGTCATCGTCGGCAATGCGTCGGGAACAAATGCCAGTTCTGCACTGTTGGTCACCGTCATGCCGGCCAGTGCGCCGTTTTTCGTCCAACAACCCACGCCGGCAGCGGTCACAAATTACGTGGGCGGACTGGTCACATTTGCCGCGACGGTGAACGGCACTCTGCCGGTCCAATTCCAATGGCAGCACAACGGCGCCAACATTTCTAACGCGACCGCCAGCAGCCTCACGCTCGCGTCCTTGCAGACGCCAGCGGCCGGAAATTACAGCCTGATCGCGTCCAACGCCTTCGGTGCCACCAACAGCTTGCCCGCCAGTCTGACCGTGCTTCCCATACCGAATCCGTCTGCCCAAAATGTTTTGACTTACCACAACGACAACACCCGTCAAGGAGCCGATACTAACGAGTTTCTCCTGACCTTGGCCAACGTGAATGCGGCCACTTTCGGCCGGCTGGTCCAATATCCAACTGACGGCTATATCTACGCCCAGCCTCTCTATGTGTCCGGTTTGGTCATTCCCGGGCAAGGCACACATAACGCGGTCATTGTGGCGACCGAGAATGACAGTGTGTATGCCTTTGATGCGGACGGCACCGTGGGGACGAATGGCGGACTTCTCTGGCAGACGAACTTAGGCCTCGCGGTCTCAAGCTACAACAATGAGTTCGGGAACCGCTACCAGGGCAACTACTATGGAGACATCGTCCCGGTGGTGGGCATCACCGGCACACCGGTCATTGACCGCGTGACCGGGACACTATACGTGGATGTCCATACCCGCGAAGTTGGCGCGACCACAAATTATTTCCACCGCGTCCACGCCCTCAATATCACCAACGGAGCCGAACGAGCATATAGCCCGGTGGCGGTGACCAATTCGGTGCCGGGAAAAGGGGTGGAAAGCACCAACGGTATTGTGCAGTTTGATGCTCGCGTGGAGAATCAACGTCCGGGGCTGACTCTGGTTGGAGGCATTGTCTATGTCGGTTACGGTAGTTTTGCAGATACCGACCCCTATCACGGCTGGGTGATTGGTTTCAACGCCACCAACCTTCAATCTTCCGCCAACAACGTTTTTTGCACCACTCCCAACGCCACTGTCGGGGCCTTTGGCGCCAACGCCGCTGAAGGCGCCTTGTGGATGGGCGGTGATGGACTTTGCGCCGACGGCAGCAACAATCTTTACTTTGTCACGGGCAATGGTTCATTCAGCCAGAACACCAATGGCGGGGACTACTCGGATAGTTTCGTCAAACTTTCGACCACCAACGGTTTGGCCGTGGCCGATTATTTCACACCTTACAACCAGGCCGACCTCGCGTCTGCCGACACGGATCTGGGATCAGGCGGTGACATCTTGTTGCCGGATTCGGCGGGGAGCGCGGCGCACCCGCACCTGATTATCGGGGCCGGCAAGGATGGGAACCTACGGCTGGTGGATCGCGACAACATGGGGCATTTCAATGTCGCCAATGACAATCAAATTGTGCAGGAAGTGCCGGGCGCAATCGGTGGCGCCTGGAGCACGCCCGCCTACTTTAACAACCATATTTATTATCAGGGGTCCGGTGACGTGATGAAGTCCTTCCTCATCACCAACGGTGTGATTGTTCCCACACCTGTTTCCAGGGCCGCAACCAGCTTCAGCGCCCTGGGCGGCACGCCTTCCATTTCGGCCAATGGCACCAACAATGCCATCGCCTGGACGATCCAATCCGATGCCAGCGGCAGTGCCGGGCCGGCCGTGTTGCATGCCTACAACGCGACAAACCTCGCCATCGAATTGTACAACTCCAGCATGAACCTCGCGCGCGATAATCCCGGCGCCGCGGTTAAAATGACCACGCCAACCGTGGCCAATGGCAAAGTGTTCATTGGCACGGGCTATGCCCTCTCGGTTTTCGGCAATGGTCTCTTCCTCGCCACGCCGGTGATTGCGCCGGCGGGCGGCCTCTTCACCAATTCAATAACCGTCACCCTCTCGGACGCCACGCCTAATTCCAGTATTTATTACACGCTGGATGGCACGACACCGACAACCAACTCAACGCTGTACGGCGGGCCTTTTGTTCTGACTCAAAGCGCCTTGCTCCAGGCGGTCGCCGCCGCGCCCGGTGCGGTCAACAGCGGCGTAGCTGCCGCCGGCTTTATCAACAGCGCAGCCACTGGCAATGGCACCGGCCTGCTTGGCGCTTATTACACCAATCATACTTCGGTCAACCCTTACATCGGCCTGCCGACGCTGACGCGCACCGACGCGGTGATTAATTTTAATTGGAACACCGTCGGCCCCGATCCGAGCGTCGGGCAAACCGTTTTCACCACGCGCTGGACGGGAACCGTGCAACCGCAATTCACCGGCCCTTGGACTTTCTCTGCCACGGCTGACGACGGCGTGCGCCTGTGGGTGAACGGCCAGTTGTTGATTGATGGTTGGGTTGATCAGGCGCCAACGACTTACCAGGCGACCATTTCGCTCAATGCCCAGCAGCTTTACAACATCGAAATGGACTACTATCAAAACGGTGGCGGTGCTGAAGCCATGCTGGCATGGAGCAGTACTTCAACGTCGCAGACAATCATCCCGCGAACCCAGCTTTATCCCTACACCAATCCGCCGCCGACGGTCGTCTTATCCAGTCCGGCGAACAACTCCACCTACACCGCCGCCGCCAGCGTGACCTTGGGAGCCAGTGCCGATGCCCCCTACAATCCCATCGCCACGGTGGCCTTTTACGCCAACGGCAGCCTGCTCGGCACCTTGAGCAACAGTCCCGATGCGCCGCTCTATGAATTGACTGCGACCGGGTTGGGCGCGGGCAGTTACTCATTGACCGCCGTGGCGACCGATGGCAGCGGTTTGAGCAGCACCTCCGCGCCGGTCAACATCACCGTCAACGCCGGCAGTGGCCTGGCCTATGGCCTGACGACCAATGCGCCAGTGACGCCGTTCCTGAACATGCCGACAACATATACCGGCGCTTTGCCGGCCCTGCTTTCTGGCACCGGCGCATTCAGCGACACGCCCAACCGGATTCCCGCCGCCGGATTAATTCCGTATCAGCCCAACACCCCGCTGTGGTCCGATGGCGCGGCCAAGAGCCGTTATCTTGCCGTGCCGAACCAGGGCGGGCTTATCACTCCCGACCAGCAAATCGGCTTTGCGCCGACCAACTCCTGGACGTTCCCCGCCGGCACCGTGTTCGTGAAAAACTTCGACCTGGTCGTCAATCAAACCAACGCAAGCGTCCCCTTGCGGCGGCTGGAGACAAGATTGCTGGTGCGTGACATCAACGGAGCCGTCTATGGCGTGACTTACAAATGGCGGCCGGATAACTCCGATGCCGACCTGCTCACCACCAGTTCAAACGAAGTCATTCAGATCACCAACTCAACCGGCGTGAGCGCCCAGACCTGGTATTATCCAAGCCCGGCGGATTGTTTGACCTGCCACACGCCCGTGGCCAATTATGTGCTCGGCGTCAACGCCCGGCAGCTCAATGGCAACCTGACCTATCCCGCCACCGGGAACACCGACAACCAGTTGCGCACCTTGAACCGGCTCGGCCTGTTCAATCCGGCGTTTGACGAGGGCGGCATCACCAACCTGGAATATCTTTCCGCCCTGACCAATCTTACCGCGTCGCTGCAACAACGCGCCCGTTCGTATCTCGATGCCAATTGCGCCCAGTGCCATCAGCCCGGCAACTCCATCGAGGCAAATTTTGACGCCCGTTACGACACGCCGCTGGCCGGCCAAAACATCACCAATTATCTGGCGCAGCATAACCTTGGAATTGATGGCGCCTGCATCATCAAGGCCAGGGACGTCTGGCGTTCCGTGATCCTATATCGGATCAACACCAACAACCCGGCCATCAAGATGCCGCCGCTGGCGCGCAATCTGATTGATACCAACGCCGTGCAGGTCTTTACCGACTGGATCAACGGTCTTCCCGGCATCCCGGCGCTCGCGCCGCCGGCCATTACTCCTAACGGCGGCTCATTCGTTGCTTCAGTCAGCGTCTCATTGCAATCGCCTGACACGAACGCGGCGATCTTCTATACGCTCGACAGCACGCTGCCCACGACCAACTCGCTCCGGTATTCCGGCGCGTTTAATTTGTTCACCAACGCAATCGTTTCGGCCAGCGCCTTTGAGACTAATTTCAACAACAGCGCCGCCGCCAATGCCATCTTCTTCGTCCAGCCGCTCTATTTCACTTCAATGGCTTACACCAACAACATGTTTGAGCTCGGCTTTGCGGGGGTGACCGGCAGCAACTACATTTTGCAAGCGACGACTAATTTCTTAACTTGGACGCCGCTCAGCACCAACACCGCTTTGACCAACTTTTTCAACTTTTTCGATGTCAGCGCCACCAACTATCCCTACCGCTACTATCGGGTCCTGCGGCAATGAGGCGTTGGACAAAAGTTCTTGCACGGGACCGGAAACGATTTCAACCTGCGAGGATGAAAATCACGGTTTTGTTTTTATTTATCGCGCTGGCTGCCGGGGCGCAGACAAATCCCGTGATTGCCAGTACGGTTTCAAATTCTCCCGCAGGTGGCGATCAATCGGCCGGGGCGCGCGCGGAAAAAATCCGCACCGGCTGCGTCGCGGGCCGGCGCGTCATTTGCGGCAGAATTCTGCAGGTGCTTCCCGGCGGCCTCGTCGTAGACAGCGGCTACACCGACCTGTTGCGCCCGCCGTTGAGCAATACGTGGCTCGTTCCGGGCCGGGTGGTTGCCAGCCGCCCGCAAAGTTTGATTGAATCCGCCGAGCCCGGTTCGCCCTGTGTGGGCGTGGTCATGCTCACGGACCTGCCGAAAATCCGCCCGGGCGGCCCCAGGCCGAAACTTTATGATTACGTCGTGCTGCTCGGCTATCCCACCGGGCAGGCCACCTATACCTCCGTGGGCACACTGCAAAAAACCGTGCGCCGGTTTTCTGCCAACCTCGGCAAGGCCGTGAGCCAAAATTTTGACGCCGCAGAAAAAGCCGGCGCAGGTTCGTTGACAAAATAAAAATGTCTGGCTGTTTGCCTCCAAGCTTTTCCGAACCAGTTTTCCCTTAATTTTGGCTTTCCCAAGGCAGGTCCGGCTGTTAAGGTATTGCGAATACACGTTGCCCACGTGGCGGAATTGGCAGACGCGCTAGATTCAGGTTCTAGTGAGTAAAATCATACAGGTTCAAGTCCTGTCGTGGGCACCACTCTTCGTTTTCAGACTCACCGAGACAGAGCCTGCCGAATAGCGACTTTAGGGCCGAATCTATTGATGATTCTACAGGTTTGGCTTCACCTGCCGTTGTGACGGGCGGTGACAGCAAATGACCCCTTGCGCCTAATCTTTGTGCGTCTATTTGTGCGTCACGTTCCGAACCGTTCCAGCCGAGTTTTTCAACCGCACCCCGCAGCGAAAACAACGACGCGTCCGCATACGTATTCGCCGTCAGTCGCGGATCGTTGTGGCGCATCAACTCCATTGCCTCTCGTTGCGGGACACCGGCTCTGTGCAGATTGGTGCAAAAGGTGTGCCGCAACGAATGGAAATCAACGACGCGCTTGCCATCCCGCTATCTTTTGGGTTTGTAAATCGTTTTAATCATAGACTGTTTGCCTTTCCGTTGCCGTTTAGGTATCCGAGCACTTGCGCCTTTAAAAGCCGCGTGCAGTCGCGAATGCGAATCACGCTCAATTCGCCCGCCGCAATCATTCGCCAGACTGTGCGCGTGCTCACGCCCAGGATGGTCGCCGCCTTTTTGACGCATACCGCTCCGTTTGAGTTTTCATTGTCAGGGTTCATCATAGTCATTTTAACCTTTCTGTTCGTTGTCGTTCAGTGCCATTTCCTGGTCCAGCTTCTCGGCAGCTTCCGGCGGCAGATGCTTCCGATACGCCCGATAAACCGAATTGTGATCGGTTTGCACTCCTTTCTGTTTCAACCATTGCGCGATTTCGCGGAACGTGAACCGCTTGTCATCCCGCAAAACGCGGATGGTGTCGGCGTAATCGTCCAGTATCCGCCGGTCCGCTTCGCCGTATGCCATTTCCAGCAGGCGGTCAGGCGACGGCAGCGCGGCATCGGTTGATGATGTTTCCTGGCGGGAGGTTTTCCCGGCCGGCTTCGATTTTGGTTTTGATGTTTTACTCATAGTGTCCAGACAATCTACACCATCACGGCGAACGTGTAAAACAAAACGAACATAATAAACACATATAAACAATTTGCACTTTTGAAAACACAGGTTTGATGTTTTCTAGGCTGTCCGACGCAGTTCGTCCGTTGACACCCAGCCCTCTACTTATGGGGCGAGGGGACAATGAATGCCCAAATTGAACGCTGTAAACGTCTATTCTCAAATTTGTTGCACGATTTTGACCCAGGACAGTCTAGTGGACAAAATAGGTGCATTTGCTTTCAGCCCCATATTGAAGGCAAGGCGTTCAATTAGCGACAGGCTAGAACTCGCAAAGCCATCGGCATTACAGGGTGTTTTTGCGGTTTTGAACGTTCAAAATCTGTTCAAAATGACGATTTAACGGGCAGGGGCGGCGGATTTCCCCTGGGGCCAAGACTTCCGGCCAGTTTCCATGCGTTCCATCCGCTCGGAAGACTTGGCCCGACCCAAATAGGAGACCGGCAACCCATAGCCGGAGGTGCATCTTCACTGTTCCTGCAGAAGTGTCTTAATAGCCGAACCGCGGTAAGGTGCGGGGGAGTTCGCAATAAAAAAATTTGGAAGGCGGCCTGGTATCATTATATAAATTAATAGTTAGCAGAACTATACTTGCTTTTTCCAGATGGCTTGTATAATTTAGCTTTCACTTCTTAAGCCAAAACGTAATATGAAAAAAAAGGCGTGCAATTCATTTTGTTGCGTCCCGGTCGGCCGGTGTTTAGGAATCATAGTTGTCATGTTTGTTTTTCTCGCTTGGCTGGCAGCGGGAATAGGCAATGACGCTGATGCGGTTCCAGGAGAGGTTACCCAGGAGGTCAAGGTGAACCGGACGCTCCCAAAAGTCGCACCCCTCAAGACGGTTTTGGAGTTTTCGGCCAGTCCGACCGTGGAGGAGATTTTCCGTGCGCATGTGTTCGAGGAGCCGTTGGTGCCCGTCGGGGACAAGCCGACCGCGGCTGAGAATTCCGCGCTCGCAGGCGCTCTGCTCCGTTATGCGAAACGCTCCGGTCCCGATGATTTCTCGGCGCTCACCGACTTCTTGCAGCAGCATCCACAGTCGCCGTGGGCCGCCGCGCTGCTAACCGATCTTGGACTCGAATATTACAACACCGCCCATTACTCGCTGGCGATGGATGCGTGGAGCAATGCGTGGGCGTTGGCTGGAAAAGCGACTGATGCAAAATCGATGGCGTTGGTGCAGCGGGCGTTTGGCGAATTGCTCAGAATGAATTCACGCCTGGGCCGCCTGGTTGAAATTGAGCGGCTGTTGAATTCCCTGGGCAATTACCCGGGGACGGGACCCGCCAGCCAGCGGATCGTTGATGCCCGCGAGGTTTTGTGGAACATGAAGAACCGGCCGGAGATAGCGTTCAGGTGCGGTCCGCTGGCGTTGCGAAGCATTTGCATCGCATCAAACCTGGACGGCGCCAAGGATGCTGAAATTCAGAAAACCGCCTCCACGCAAAGGGGTTGCTCGCTGCCGCAGGTGGCGGGGCTTTCGAGGAAAATCGGCCTCAATTACCAGATGGCGTTTCGGAATTCGGGAGACTTTGTCGTGCCATCAGTGGTTCACTGGAAGGTTGGCCATTACGCCGCAATAATGCGCAGGGTTGGCGATTTGTACGAATTGCACGACCCGACGTTCGGCAATTCAACCTGGGCGACGAAGCAAGCCCTTGAAGCCGAGACCAGCGGTTATTTTCTGGTCGGGCCCGGACCTCTGCCGCCGGGATGGCGTGCGGTAAATGAAGAGGAGGGCGCCGCGGTCTGGGGCAAGGGCATGAGCTTCGGCAATGACCCCCAGCGCATCACCAAGAATGATCTGGCTACGGGCGGAAGCTGTCCGTCCCAGGGCATGGCCGCCGCGAAGGTGCATTTGATGGATGTCAATCTTAGCCTGAGCGACAATCCGCTCGGCTATGCGCCTCCGGTGGGGCCGCCGGCGAAGTTTGTGTTGCGCTACAACCTGCGGGATATTTTTCAACCGGCCAATTTCACCTACGGCAACCTGGGCCCGCAGTGGACCAGCGATTGGTACTCTTACATTACTGATAACCCAATGAATTCGCTGGCGGACGTGAACTTGTATGTCAGCGGGGGCGGCCAGCGCACTTACACAGGATTTAATACCAACACTCAGTCTTATGCGTACCAACAATATGACCAGAACCTCCTCACGCGGACCGGCCCGGGCAGTTATCAATTGCTCAACGGCGACGGATCGGAGTTGATATTCGGCCAGTCGGACGGATCCATCGGCTCATCCCGCAACATTTTTTTGACGCAAATAATTGACCCGCAGGGTAACGCGCTCACTTTGTCCTATAACTCGAACCTTTGTCTGGTATCGGTCCAGGATGCCATCGGACAAGTCACGAGCCTGAACTATGGGCTGGCCGCCACCAATATTGGCACGGGACCGAATGGAAGCCTTCTGGCGGCCGATCCTTACAAGCTGACGAGCGTCACCGATCCATTCGGACGGACCGCGACTTTTAATTATCAGCCGCAGGTCGTGCAAGCAGTTTACACTTTTGTTAATGGGCAACCCTTTTCCACGAATTATATCTATACCTGGGGACTAGCCAGCGATACCGATGTGATTGGCATTACCTCGCAATACGGTTACTCGGCCTTCACGACTTCTGCAAAAACGAACGGAGGCGTGGTCACGATTTCTCTCGTCAACCTTGTTAATTCGCTGACCACGCCCTACGGCACGACCTCTTTTATCAGCACCAATGGCAATAACGGCGACACACGCGCGTTGGACATCGTGTATCCGGACGGTAGCCACGAACGGGTCGAATACAATCAGACTGTCAGCTTGCCTATTACGAACCAGAGCCTGCCTGTCGGAATGAATCCTGACGCTGACCCTGGAGGGCTGCAATTCCGGTCCACTTATTATTGGGACCGCAAGGCCAGCGCGCTGGCATATGGAGATTATACAATGGCCCGGCACTACCAATGGTTGCACACCGAGTTGCTAGGCTTGAGTTCCGGCACCCTGGCCTCCACCAAGATGCCGCTCGAGGGCCGAGTCTATTTTGATTACGTGGGGCAATCGAATCCCAACAACATTTCTTCGAATACTCTGCCGGCGCATATCGGGCGGGTCTTGGACGATGGCACCACCCAGCTTTATGCCTTCGCGTATAATCCGTTCGGTCATATTACCAATGCGGTTGATCCCCTCGGCCGGTCAATGACCTACATCTATGATACCAACGGCATTGACCTGCTGGAAGTGCGGCAAACTCGATTAGGTCAAAACGAGCTTCTGGCAAAGGTGACTTACAATTCACAGCATCGCCCCCTCACCTATACAGGCCCGTCTGGCCAAACTACCACCTATACCTACAACTCCTTCGGACAGTTGCTTACCCTGACGGACCCTCTCAACGAGACCACAACTTGCGCCTATGACAGCAATGGCTATTTGCTGTCTGCGGACGGACCTTTGCCGGGCACCAACGATGTCACAGCCTTGAACTATGACGCGTTCGGCAGGATTCGGACCATAACCGACGTGAGCGGCTATGTTCTGACTTTCAATTATGACAATCTGGACCGTGTGACCCGCGTCACCTTTCCCGATTCCACATTTAGCCAATACTCTTATAGTAATTTGGATTGCGTGTCCTTCCAGGATCGAGCCGGGCGCCTGACTTCGTTCAGTTACGACAGCCTGCGGCAATTGCGCTCAACGACAGATCCTCTTAGCCGGACGACCCTTCTCGACTGGTGCCGATGCGGTGCGCTCCAGAGCATCACGGACCCAATGGGCCGCACGACTTCCTGGATTACAGACGTTCAGGGCAGGCGCATTGCCAAGCAATACAACGACGGCTCGCAGGAGACTTACGCCTATGAGAACACGACCAGCCGACTGCGGCAAGTCACTGATGAACGGCAGCAAACTACTTCTTACGCCTACAATGTTGACGACACTCTCAGTGCCATCGGCTACGGCAATGCGCAGGTTGCAACACCCAGCGTGTTTTTCACATACGACCCGAATTATAGACGGATTAGCTCGATAACCGATGGAATCGGCACCAGGAATTATGCTTACATCCCGGTCTCATCGCCGCCCGCATTGGGCGCCGGAGAACTGGCGGTCATGACCGGCCCGCTGCCCAACGAAACCATCAGCTACGCCTACGACAATCTGGACCGGCCGGTGCAGAAGACCATGGACGGCGTCGTCTCGGGCCTGGCTTTTGATGCTGCAGGGCGCATAACAGGTGTATCCAACGAACTTGGAGCGTTTACGTATGCATACGACGGCAGTTCAGACCGGCTGGTTTCTGAAACCTTTCCCAGCGGGCGGACGACCACCATCGGCTACGGGAACAATCTCCAGGATTTTGTGTTCCAGCAGATTACGAATAAGATTGGGACGACTCCCATTTCCCAATTCAGCTACGGTCACGACATCGCCAGAGGGCAGATTACGGCCTGGTCCCAGCAGGCAGGTTCTCAAGCACCCTCGATTTTCACCTTTGGCTATGACGCAGCCAACCAGCTCCTTTCCGCTGCGGTCACTAATTCCGGCGTGCTCGTTAATGCCTTTGGTTACAGCTATGATCCGGCCGGCAATCGTTTGACCGAACTGGTCGGAGGCGCGACGGCGACTTCCACTTACAACGCCTTGAACCAGCTCAACACCACGGGCAATGCCGCAATTAATTTCCGCACCAACGAGTGGGACGCTCAAAACCGCCTCACCGCCATTAACCAAGGCAACTTGCGGACTGAGTTTGCATACGACGGCCTGAGCCGTCTGGCATCTATTCGCCAGCTCCAAAACGGTTCCCAGGTCTCCTTCCGGCGCTTTGTCTGGTGCAAAAACCATATTTGCGAGGAACGTGACATGTCAGGGACCAATATTATGAAGCGCTTTTATCCGCAAGGCGTCGCTTTGGAAACCGGCACGAATTCAGGCCCTTACTATTACGCACGCGACCATTTAGGCTCCGTCCATGAATTGACGGATGCCGCCGGCAATGTGCGTGCCCGGTATTCTTACGATCCCTTCGGCCGCAGAACGAAGATCAACGGAGATCTGGATACAGATTTTGGCTTCGCCGGCATGTTTTGGTCGGCGGAGGCCAATCTTCACTTGGCGCGCTTCCGCGCCTACGATTCGAACCTGGGGCGCTGGCTTTCACGTGATCCGTTGAAAAATGCCGAAATCCGGGAAGGTCCCAACCTTTATGCCTATACGGGCAATGAACCCGTCGGCAATCGTGATCCCAGCGGCTTGGGCTTCGACACATTGAGCGCCAACCCGGCGGTAGCCCTCGCCATAGCGACTGCGGGAGCTGTGGGGGTAGGTGTGGAAGCGGCCGGTGGTCCCGAGGCGCTCGAGCAAGATTTCATTGAGGCTGGAGAACTTTGTGAATCTGAAGGGACCGCGATCACGGAGATCGCACAGGGGGTGGTGCATACGATCAGCCAGATGGCGCCGGAATCGATGGGTGAATTGTCCGGCACGATTCTCCAGACGGAGCCCGTTTCCACAGAAATTCTGGAAACGGACATCCTAGCCGAACCATCCATAGGGGACCGTCTAGCGGATCTTCATGACGTGTTCTCTGGGCTGGGCGAAGATATTTGGATTGAGAACGAGCTCGAATTCGGAGAGGACTCACCGCTAGGACCGGCCGGGGAAACACTCGAAACAGAGGCGCTCTACAACGCAAGGACCGATCTTTATAACCTAGCCTCGGATTTTTCGCGTCACGCGAACATAACGCAGCAGCAAGCGATGCGTCTCTTAGGCAGCGGCCTTTTAGGAAACTAACGGCATGACGAACCGCAAAGTGAAAGAGTGGCTGGCCACACGTGATTATCCGTCCCGCTTCGGATCAAGGCGCCGCGGCAGCGGCTCTGCCATCGCATTGACCAGCGTTCTGTTGGGCGCAGGCATTGTCTGCGCCCAGGATTCCCAATTCCTCTTTGATCTCAGCGGAAATCTACAAGCGCAGATGTTGGAGGTCCCAGCGCTGCCGCAAATCATCGGCCAGCCTCAGATGCAAGTCGTCATTCCGGGCAATAATGCGTCCTTTTCGGTCGGTGTCGCTGACACCTCAGGCGTTTCCTATCAATGGTTTTTCAATAGCTCGGCCATTCCGGGCGCGACGGCTGACTCGCTGTTGCTCACCAACGTCGGCACGGCCAACGAAGGGCCGTATTGGGTGGCGGTTTCGAATGTCTTCGGTTCCGTGGCCAGCGTTCTTGCCAATTTGTGCATTGACTCGCGCGGCTGCGGCATGCCCGATTCCTGGCAACTGCAGTATTTCGGCAATCTCAATCAACCAGCGACCGGCGATTACGATGGCGACGGCGTGTCAAATCTCCAGGAATTCCTCGACGGCACCAATCCCACCAACGCCGCGTCGGCTTTGTATAGGATTAGCCTTCTGAACGACGGCGGCTCGGTCGTGATTTCACCTGACCAAGCGACCTATACCCATGGCCAAATCGTGACGCTGGTCGCCACCAGCACGAACTCGAACCCATTCCACGCGTGGACCGGCGACGTGGTCACCCGCAGTAATTCAATTACGGTAACGATGACTACCAACTTGGCGCTGTTCGCGCATTTTATGCCGTTTACACTCGAATGGACCAATTACCTGGGCGGGGATTGGAATGCGGCGGCAAATTGGTCGCCCAATCTGGTCCCAAGCTCCAATGAGAGCGTCCTCATCGGAACAACCGACGCAATAATCACGGAAAACAGCAACGTGGACCTGGTGAATTTTACGTTTGGCGACGTCGGCTACACGCCCACTTTGACAGGAAGTGGACAGATCACGATATCCGGAAGCGGCAGTTGGAACACTGGAACGATGAGCGGCACTGGCTCGACCGTTGTGCAGCCTGGCGCCTCGCTGTCTCTGCCCAATATCCCGGGCGTTGTATTGACGTTAAATCGCACACTGGAAAACGCCGGTTCGGTCGCCTGGGGGGGCGGCAATTTCGCGCTTGGGGGCGTGATTACGAACGATGCCGGCGCGCAGTTTCAGATGGGAAACCCTGCGTCGTTCAATTTTGGCGGAGGCACGCCGCGGTTCGATAACGTAGGCACACTTACGCTGGCGGATAACGCCATCACCACCTTTGCCGGGGCGGCCTTTAACGATTATGGCACGGTTGATTTTCCTGGCGGGACGTTAACGCTGTCCGCAGGCGGGGTTCTTGCGGGACCGCTGGTTGTGCCCGCCGGGTCGGCCCTGGAGTTCCAAGGTGGAGTCTATACTTCCAGGACGAACCTTTCCATCACTGGAGGCGGCATGCTATGGGTGAACGCGAACAGCGCAACGTTCAGCGGTGTTGTCAACGTGACTGGCACCAATATCTTTGGGCCCGTCAGCGGAAGTACTGAGTTTGCGGGCAATTACATCTGCACCAACAACGTGCTGACCATCTCTGGAGGAGCGGTCAGCTTCGACGGTACAGCAATTGTTTCGCCCTCGGTCATCAACTTGAGCAACGGTTCGCTGGGGGGGAGCAACTTGGTGACTGTGGGCAACGCGATGACCTGGACCGGCGGCTCCATGCTAGGCACGGGCCGAACGCTGATTCCGGCCGGAGTAACACTGAACATCAACAACGCATCGCCCATCTTCATTACCTCACGCACGCTGGACAACGCTGGCACAACCACGTGGTCCGGGGCCGGTTTGAGCATGACCGGCGGAGTGATTACCAACGAGCCTGGAGCGCTGTTCCAGGTGCAAAGCCCCACGTCCATCGCTGGCACCGGGCGTTTTGATAATGCCGGAACATGCAATACGCTCAGCAGCGGTATGACCAGTTTCAATGTGGCTGTGAACAATTACAACACGGTGGGGATTCAGGGAGGCACACTGGAGCTGGGTGGGGGAGGCTTGGACACGGGCTCTATTTCCGTGCCCGCCGGGGCAGGTATCAATTTTGGAGGGGGAACTTTCACCTCGAGCCCCGGTTCCACCATCGCAGGCGGCGGCGCGCTGATTGTGAGCGGGGGCACGCCAACGTTCAGTGGCGTGGTTAACCTGGGCGGCAGCAATACCTTCAACAACGGCGTGACCGAGTTGAATGGCGGTTATGTGTGCGCCAACAACGTGCTGACCATCTCAGGCGGCTCTGTTAATTTCGACGGCACAGGCCAGGTTTCGCCGGCGTTGATCAATTTGAGCAACGGATTGCTGGGGGGGAGCAACGCGGTGACTGTGGGCAGTGCCATGACCTGGACCGGCGGGAGCATGGGCGGCACGGGGCGCACGACCATCCCGCCGGGAACAACCCTCAACATCAACAACTCGTCGGCCATTTTCATCACCTCGCGCACGCTCGAGAATGGAGGAACCACCACCTGGACCGGCGCAGGCGTCATTTCATTGAATAACTGTGTTATCACGAATCGTGTCGGCGCGTTGTTCAATGCCGCGAATGCGGCCCCGATCCAGTGGCTCGGCGGCTCGCCGCACGTGGACAATGCCGGGACTTTTCGCAAGTCTGTGGGCACGGGGACTACTACGATTAGTGGCAGCGTCGCATTCACCAATTATGGCACAGTTGACATCCAAAGCGGCATAGTCGCCATGAACGGCGGCTTCACCTCTGTGTCGAATGCATTACTTAACTGCGCCATCGGCGGCAAAACGCCGGGGACAACCTATGGGCAACTGCAAGTGAGTGGGACCGTGGTATTGAATGGAAGCCTCAGCGTTAATCTCACCAACGGCTATTTCCCCACAGCGAATGACAGCTTCACCTTGGTGAGCGCCGGCACGCGGATCAACACCTTCGCCTCCTTCAATTATCCGTCAAACATTATGGCTATGCAACTCAGCAACACCGCGGCTTCAGTTATTGCCCAAGTGACGGGAGTCGTTTCAGTGCAGCAACCGGTTTTAACGCAACCGGCGATTTCCGCGTCCAATATCCTGCTCACATGGACGGCCAGTTCAAACTTCATTTACCGCTTGGAATACAACCCGGCCCTGTCGGCCTCCAATTGGAATGCAATTCCCGGCGATGTCACAACTTCCAGCAATACCGCCAGCAAATTTGATTCATTGACCTCCACCAACCGTTTCTATCGCGTCCAGGTTCTCCCTTGATCGCAGAATGGTTTTTCGGCGAATTCCCATCGACTTAGACTTTGGCCAGTCTGGAAACAAGCCTTCGCGTGGTCTCTTGAATACCCAGATGGCTTTCGTTTTGGTCAGAAAGTCCTGCGGTAATCTACTACAACTTTCCTGCACGCTCGTTAGAGAATTTATAGCCCATCACACAAAGATATGGGCCTCCTCAAACGGACGTTTTGAAATTGCACAAGAAAACTATTTGTCAAGGGGGCTAAAAAATTGTCTCGTTCGCCAACTGCAAGATCGTATCAAATGTCTGCAATTTGATCCCACAGCGGCTCAGGGTCGGGATCGTCTAACGCCATCAGCCTAACGTCCTTTTTGCCCGAACGGCCAACGGCATTGATAAAATCAACAATTGAATGATTTTTTCAATGGTCCATAACTTTAGCTTGAATTGACAAGCGGTGAATCTGGCTTATTGTCGCAGGAATTATGAATGAGAATGTCACAGAAATCGGCGACTCCGTTAAAATCATTGTCAGCGGTCACTCAAAACCAGCCAGGAGGGTCGAATGAAAACCAGCCACTTTGAGGGAAGCATTGCGCATCGAGCAGCTTGGTCTGCTTCTGGGCGCGATGAACGAACTCAACATGAGCTTGTAGCATTCGATTTTGACTTTGGCAAGCACGGCTGGTCGCACCGGCGGATTGCGCGGGAACTGGACATCAACCGGGAGATCGTGGGCAAGTATCTGCGGCTGGCACGTTCAAAACCGGCCATTTCGACCCCCCCTCGGAGTCTGATCCCGATCCAAAACCAGCCATTCTGACCCCCGGCTCCGAAAGCGAGCCTGATTCAAAACCAGCCATTTCGACCGCCGGGTCTGGTCAATGGATTGGCTCTCACGGGTCGCTTTATCGGCGGCTTCCATTGCCTTGAGTAGTTCATCACTGGTTTTCATGTCCAATCTGACACCGCAACTTCCGTTTCTAGCTGGATTTCTGAACCGAAAAAATCAAGGTGCTGCTCACCTTTTGGCAACTTTCCGCAACATCACACAAAACTTTTCGCCAGCCGGTGTGATGTCTCCATTTTTTGCACGGAGGATTCCGACGGCCACTTCGTCTGTGATTCCGGTGATCGGCCGGTAGCGCAACCGGTTTCCTGCGACCAGTTTGAAGATCGGAGATAATATCGCGATGCCACGCCCTGATTCAATTGCCGTGATGATGGAACTGCCACCGTCGCATTCCAGCGCGATCTGCGGTTTAATGCCCAATGACCGAAAGAGTTTTTCAATCATAACGGGAGCTTCCGGGTAATTTTTGCGATTCAGCACAATCAGCGGTTCCGCCGCGAGCTTTTCGAGTGGAATAGTTCTCAACCGCGCCAGAGGATGGTTCGGCGGGAGAACAGCGCAAACAGGATACGTCTTCAGCGATTCAAATTCCACTTCCGGATGGTATTCCGCCTCCGGCCACACCGTGACTGCCAGTTGCAGGGCGCCGTTGCGAAGCCCGTCAATAATTTCGTCACTGGACATGTCGTGCAGCGCCACTTTGACCTCGGGAACGGCCTTTTGAAACGCCGCGAGGGCGCCGGGCAATATTTCCACCGTAGCCGTGGGCGAAAAGGCGATGTGCAATTCGCCGTACTCTCCGCGCGCCAAAGCCCGGACTCGTTTTACCGATTCATCGGTGCGCCGGAGCAGATCGCGCGCTTCTTCCAAAAATAACTTCCCCTCCGCGGTGAGCGTCACGCCGCGCGGGCTGCGCTTCAGCAGGTCCACGCCGATCTCGTCTTCCAAGTCCTGCACCTGCCTGCCGAGCGACGGCTGGGCAATTCGCAGTTGTTCCGCCGCCTTGGTGAAGTTCGACGCTTCAGCCACAGCCACAAAATATCGCAAATGCCGCAGTTCCATCGTGGCGTCCATTATGCCTGAAAGGCATGGCTGCGCAAGGAAGGTGATATTGGGCAATCCGGGGCTTTCGGGAGAAACTGTTTCCAGACGATCGAGAGATCGCGAGAACAAAAAGAAACGAAAGCACAAAATTAACAACGAAAATTATTATATGAAAACGCAAACAAATATCTATTTAGTCATGGGCATTACTGGAAAAGTTGGGGGCGCTACCGCGCGGCATCTGCTTAAGCAAGGCAAACAAGTGCGAGCACTTGTACGCAATCGCGAGAAAGCGGCGAAGTGGGCAGACCAAGGCGTGGAGTTGGTGGATGGAGACTGGAACGATGCGACAGCCATAGCGGCGGCGCTCAAAGGTGTTGAGGGCGCCTTTGTTATGTTGCCGGGTGTATGGGCACCCTCGCCCGATTTCAGAGAAGCAAAAGGCGTGATTGCGAACTATGTCGAGGCGCTGACCAAGGTAGTGCCCCCGCGGGTGGTAGCGCTCTCGTCCATGGGCGCGAATAGAACAAGCGGAGCGGGGATCATCACGGCCTTATCACTTTTGGAGCAAGGTTTTCGCAGCCTGCCATCTCCGGTCGCATTTGTGCGCGCAGGCGGCTTTTTCGAAAACTTTCTTTTCGGCTTGCAGGCCGCCCAAGGTGGAACACTGCCGGTCTTCTACAATCCTACAAACCGGAAATCGACAATGGTCGCGTCAGACGACATCGGCGCAGAAGTGGCAACGCTTCTGACCGGGCCGGCGTGGTCGGGGCATCGCGTCATCGAGCTAGGTTCGATGGTAAGCGCGGATGAAGTAGCAAGACAGTTGGGTGAAGTCCTAAAACTCGACGTAAAAGCCTTTGCAGTCCCCCGTGCGGGTTGGGCGGGAGCGTTCGAGCAATTCGGCATCCCGAAGGGCCAAACCGGAGCAGCCGAACAAATGTTTGAGAGCGTGAATGCGGGCTGGATGAACCTCGGAGTCGAGGGTACGGAGCACGTGGCGGGTACGACATCCGCACGCGAGGTATTCGCGGCTGCACAGGAGGCCGCATGAAGGTTCTAGTATTGGGAGCAACGGGCGGAACCGGACGGCTGATCGTCGGCGACGCCCTTACGAAAGGCCATTCCGTCGTGGCCCTGGTTCGTTCGAAGGCGCGCCCCCTCGGTCTCCCAGGAGCAGACTTGATCGAGGGCGATGCTCGTGAGGAGGGTGTCCTCATGCGCGCCTTGAACGGCTGCGATGCCGTCGTCAGCTCGTTGGGTACTGGCCTGAGCCCATTCCGCAAGGTCAACCTGTTGACCATCGCAACACGCACCTTGGTCACGGTGATGACGCGCAACCGCGTGCGCCGTCTGGTCTGCGTCAGTGCCCTCGGGGTCGGGGACAGTCAGGGCCACGGCGGCTTCGTGTTCGACCGGATGTTCCAACCTTTGCTGCTCAGCCATGCTTACAAGGACA
>Ga0206970_10089_pt1 | contig 25868 bp, 23 predicted proteins | sample Alteio_BWOrgHeat_88_FD_152964 | JGI IMG/M metagenome (GOLD analysis project Ga0206970, IMG submission 152964) | Enriched cells from forest soil in Barre Woods Harvard Forest LTER site, Petersham, Massachusetts, United States -... | ecosystem: Environmental > Terrestrial > Soil > Temperate forest >... | reverse complement strand
TCGGGCCAAAACGTATCATTATTGTTTCTTCGGCGCCGCAAATACGTTATCCCGATTGTTATGGCATAGATATGAGCCGTATGGGAGATTTTATCGCATTCCAGGCTGCTGTTGCTTTATTGAAAGATAAGGGAATGACCGCGGTACTCGACGAAACTTATCAGCAATGTAAAATCGCCGAAGCTGCGGGGCAACTGCACGAGGAAAATTTTGCAAAAGCTGTTTACGCGTCCTTTACTCCCGAAGAGATAAGCAAAAAAATAGCAGAGATGTTACGCCCGCAGGAAGTAAATGCTGAAGTGGATGTTATCTATCAGTCTCTTGAAGGTTTACATAATGCCTGTCCCGATCATAAAGGCGATTGGTACTTTACAGGTAATTATCCTACTCCTGGTGGTAATAGGGTCGCCAACCGCGCTTTCATAAACTATATGGAACAGAAAGAAGGAAGAGGGTATTGATTTCGCTATTCTGAAAATGTTAGGATGCTTTGCTTAAATCGTCTTTATGTTTGATGGCATAAGAAATAGCCTCTTTGATAAAGTCATTTAAAGTGATGTTTTTTTGGGACGCTGTATAAGCTGCTTGTCTGTGCAATAGGGACGAAACTCTGACATTAAAACTCCCCTTGTATGTTTTTTCAGGGGCTTTACCTATTTGCTTGCAGCTTTGTATATAATCTTCAACTGCTTCCTTAAAGGATTTCTTCAATTCACTTACAGAAGATCCTTCAAAAGTAACCAGGTCATTTATCCCTTGTATCTTGCCAAAGAAAACCTCATCCTCTGAGCTAAAGTGAACTACGGCCAGGTAATCCTTATATTCTAAAACATCTTTCATATTTTTCGTTTTTCTTTTAAATGGGCAATAACTTCTTTAATTGCATAAGTTTTAAGGATATTACCGGGATGTGGTTTATGAAGGCTTATTATGTTTTTATCAGTATCTGCAAATTTTCTTCTTGATCCGCCGGTTTTACCTTTTACTAATTCTTCATAGCCGAAATGAGTCAAAATTTTCACCAATTCGTCCCATGTAAAGTCTCTGGGACTGTTAAGTAGGCGATCTAATAATTTCTCAATTTTGCTCATATAAAATGCAACTGAAATTTAGTTGCAAATATAGTTAATTAATACTACATCTCAAAACGGAAGCTTGGAACTACTAAATCATAAATCGCAAATAAGATTACCTTTGCGCAAATTTTCTAAAGAATATGGCATTGCAAGCGGGTATAGTCGGGTTGCCGAATGTGGGGAAATCAACATTATTTAATGCAGTTAGCAATAGCGCTAAGGCGCAGGCATCTAATTATCGTTTTTGTACTATAGAGCCTAATGTAGGGCAGGTAGATGTGCCCGATGAGCGCTTAAGCAAACTGGCCGAACTGGTGCAGCCGAACAGGGTGGTACCTACAACAATAGAATTTGTAGATATAGCAGGTCTCGTAAAAGGGGCCAGCAAAGGCGAAGGTTTGGGCAATAAATTTCTGGCCAATATTCGCGAAGTAGATGCCATAGTGCATGTGATACGTTGTTTTGAGGACGAGAATATCCTGCGCGATGAAGGAGAAATCAACCCCATCAGTGATAAAGAGATCATTGATACCGAACTGCAGCTAAAAGACCTGGAAAGTGTTGAAAAAAAGATACAACGCACAGAAAAGGTAGCAAAAGTCGATCCCAAAGCTAAACGCGTGCTGGAAACCTTGCAGAAATGCAAAGACCATTTGTTCCAGGGTAAAAACATACGTGGCATGGGTTTGGAGGGCGAAGACCTGGAGGCTGTCGCAGATATTTTTCTGCTTACACAAAAGCCTGTATTATATGTTGCCAATGTAGACGAAGCTGCTATTCTTACCGGGAATATATATTCTGATATACTTGTAAAAGCTGCAACTGACGAAGGTGCACAGGTGATAGTAATGAATAATTCCATCGAGGCGCAGATAACAGAACTGGAAACCACTGATGATAAGGAATTGTTCTTCTCCGAATATGGACTGACCGAGCCGGGCCTTAACCGCCTGATACGTGCGGCCTACCAGCTATTGAACCTTGTTACTTATTTTACTGCGGGTGTGCAGGAAGTGCGCGCCTGGACCATACATCGTGGTTGGAAAGCGCCCCAGGCTGCATCTGTCATACATACCGATTTTGAAAAAGGCTTCATTAAAGCAGAAACTATTTCTTACAAAGATTTTGTGCAATATGGCTCTGAAGCAGCATGTCGCGAAAATGGTAGATTGCGCATTGAAGGTAAAGAATACATAGTGCAGGATGGTGATATATTACATTTCAGGTTTAATGTTTAATAATAAATAGCCGACATTGATCTCAACACAATCTACTCGGTCCCTACGCTAGAAAAGAAGACGCTATGAAATATCGCTATAAAATTCTTATTTCTGTTGGCATCATCATATTAATATACTGCATAGAGTTTATTTTAGGGTCATCAACCAAATATGAAAATGCTGGTTTTATACTTGGTGAAATTAATAACATTGTCTTTATATATTTAATGATTATTGCAATTAGGGCTATTTATTTTAAGTTGAAAAAACGCTCTTCTTAATTTGTCCCAACATGTGTATAGTTACCCTTGAGAGGGGCTAGGGTGTGTTCTTATTCATTCTTGAAAATATTCTACGACACGCTTTCTTTACTAAGGTCTTTAAAATCATTTATTTTGTGCATCTCCAGGATGGTCGTTTGGCCGTCCTCACTTTCACGGTACATTGGTATAAATTTTGCATCAAAGCGCATTTCCTTATAGGTGTATGAAGTTCTTTGCAGCACAGGGCTTGAAAAAACTTCATCAAAGCCGGTGATCAATACATACAATTCCGCGTCGGCGGCCGCAATATCATCATTATTAAATCCTTGCAATGGGCTGTTTTCATCTATGGCATGCACCACTGTCCAGTTCATAGGCAGAAAATCAACCTTGTATCGTTCCAGTGGCAGGTCATAAAACTTATACTCCACCTTTCCGCCTTCTTCCACTCTTAGGGCAATGCCCACCTTTATTTCTACATTCGTCAGCGTATGCTTATCCTTATAAGTAGCAAACCGAAACATTAAAGCAGTTCTGTCTTTATAAGGGCTTATCAGAGCCATCTCGCTAAACTGAAGATAGGCCTTCGGTTTGGCGAACCTTCCATATATCAAACCGGTTGCTATGGCAAACGACAGGAAACCGGTTAGTGCCTCTAAAGAGGAAATTACATTGGCCGCATCCCCCAAAGGATTTATTCGTCCATAACCAACTGTTGTAAATGTCTGCGTGCTGAAATAAAATACCTCTTTGAATCTTGTCCAAGGTGTTGTCGACACCAAACCCTGCAATTGTCCTCCACCGATGGCTAAATAGATAACTGTAAAAAAGAGGTTCATTGCGAAATAAAATAGAAGTATAACGGCCAGGAATTTCCATCTGGGCAAACTCAGCATGCGCTGGTAAATACCTATTCGTTTCAGCAGTGGGATTCCTTCTCTTCTTAGGTTAAAGCTGCCATCCTTATTTATAAATCTTCCCCCATAGCTATTGGGATTGCTGCCAAAGCCTGTATCATTATTTACCTTTAAATATGGATTGATCTTTTTATTAAAGGCCATATTGTTTCGCGCTGCCTGTTTTTAATTTAAGCTTAGTTTTGTAGTGGTCTGTCAATTATGCCGAAATATTAAAATCACGCAACGCATCATTAAGGCTGGTCTTCAGATCTGTAGATGCTTTGCGTTTCCCTATAATAAGTGCACAACCTACGCCATACTCCCCCGCGGGAAATTTTTTGGTATAATTCCCCGGTATCACAACACTTCGGGCAGGCACACGGCCTTTATATTCAATAGGTTCGGCACCACTTACATCTATTATTTTAGTGCTTTGAGTCAATACCACATTGGCGCCAAGCACAGCTTCTTTTTCTACTATTACACCTTCCACCACAATGCATCTTGAACCAATAAAACATCCATCCTCAATTACCACCGGACTTGCCTGCAAAGGCTCTAAAACCCCGCCAATACCTACGCCCCCGCTTAGGTGAACGCCCTTTCCTATCTGCGCGCAGGAGCCTACAGTAGCCCATGTATCAACCATACTTCCCTCATCTACATACGCACCTATATTTACGTATGATGGCATCAAAACTACATTGCGGGCTATATAAGCTCCGTAACGGGCCACTGCATGAGGCACTGCACGTACACCTAGTGAAGCGTAATCTTTTTTCAGCAACATCTTATCATAAAACTCAAACGGTTCTATAGTCCATGTCTGCATGGGCTGTATGCCAAAGTACAGCAAGATTGCTTTTTTCACCCATTCCTGCACTTCCCATCCACTATCAGCAGGTTGTGCCACACGTAGGCGGCCTTTGTCTACCTCTTCTATCACCGTTCTTATAGCATCCTGGTATTGCTTATCTTTTATTAATTCCCTGTTTTGGTAGGCTTCTTCAATGCTCTTTTGCAAATGGTCGTTCATGCAATAATTATTTTATGTGCGAAAATACAAAAGCCTCTCGTAAAATGGGGCTTTCTCTAATTGGACTATTTTATCAACTCAGTTATTTTAATTTTTTCAACAACTCCTGCAAAATCACCATCATCGCTGATGTATAGCCTAAAATGGCTGTCATTAAATGGTTTGGGCACTCTAACATAAAATTGGTACTCATTATTATCACCCTCTTTGCTTATCGGGTTGAAAATGCGTACACGATTATGTTTTAAGGTGTCGTTCGTTGTGAGTGTAGTATTCAGATATGCTCCCCAATAGCCCTTATCTGCTTTTATTGTGCAGGTTACCAATATCCAAACATTATCCGCTTGGCTGGTAATGGTCGTATCAAATAATGTACCCTCGGCATTTTCTTTAAATTTTAGTTGTTTAGGCACGTCAGTCTGTAGCAGAGTATTTATTGTATACCCTTTCGTATCATTCAGCATGTCTTTATTATCCAGCATACTCATATCAAGCGGTCTGGGATTGGGGTTCAGGTAGATCCTCCCATAATATTGGCGGTTCATATCAAAATAGTGTAGAATGGTTTTGTGATACTGATCGTGTTGAAATATATTGACAATAATAAGGTAAAGTCCAGGCAAGTAAAAAAACCATCTCCATTTTCTTAAATTGATCTGCTCCACCACGGCTGCAAGTGGCAATGCAAATACAGGCAAGCTTTCCATCAGTGCCCGCGCACTAAAGCTGCCTGCATACTGCCAATCTCTCCATGAAATGAGAATGTATATATTCAAAATGCAAAACCACAGCACAGATTCCCGGAAAGGGTAACGCTTCATAAAGAACATTCCGATAATAAAAAACAACGTAACCGGTGTGTATATAAACCAGCCCTTTTCCCAGCCAAATAAAACCTGTAAATGAGGGTTAAGAAAATCCCATGAACTGCCTACATCATAGAGCCATGAGCCGCTGGTGATTTTCCAATATAATAATTGGGGTACGACCCCAAGGAAGCAAAACAGCGCTGCGAACAATACATGCCCTTTGTTGTTTCTTACCAAAGTCCATTTTGCTTTTGCCGCTTCTTTGCTCTGCGTGTTCCACATCAATGGTATAAAAAGCATTACAGCTTCGGTAGGGCGGCAAAGGCATGCCAGGCTAATAATGTAGCCCGTTAATCCCGCCCATAAGTACGAAGGCCGCTCATGCCATTTTTTAGTACTGTACAATAACAATACATACAGCGGAAAAATATAGGCATGGCTCATTCCGCCATCCACAGCCACATATTGTATGAAATTTGTCGCCAGGCAGATCAGGCATATAGATATTGCTACACTTAGGTCCGGGAAATAATCTAATAGAAGTTTTCGCAGCAGAAATATAGAAAGCAATGCATAAAACATAGCGGCAAAGGCAATCGCGTATTGGTATGGTGGCGAAAAGCCGTCAGGTGGATAGCCACAATGTACGGCGATGAAATGTGCGGCCAAAAAGAAAGGTGCTTCTATCATAGCAACACCCAACAGGTATTTGCCCACATAATTCCCATTATCACATTTACCTGCCTGGTACAAATGTCCACCTATAACAGAATATTTCGCGTCTATTTCGGGCAGCCACTTCAATTGCGTTATATCATCGTAGATGAACATACCCGGCAGAAACATATAATAGCCCAGGCAATCCCAATCGGTCACTTTCAGTTTTCTTGAGGAATCCAGTGACATATGTGTTCCCCTGTATTGAAAAATAACAACACAAACTATAAAACAAGCTATCAGGGAAATAGGTTTTCTCATTATATAGTTGCAATATAATGGTTAATGTGTTTTATTGTTAATTCGTTAATGCCTCGCCTTAACTCTTTTTTGAAAAAATAACTTGACTGGGTGGATGCAAATGAATATCTTTGGTTTAAATCCTTTAAAACTATAAATATGACAAAAAATTGTATAATTGCAGTAGCAGCCATCACATTTTTAAGCGCTTCCACTAGCATTGCCCAGCAAGTTCAAAGTCCTGAAAAGACCAAGGCCGAAACCAAAGTTGTTAAACCGGCACCTGCTAAAGTAATTACTAAGCCTGCCGGCGTTAAGACAGCCACAGCAGCCGCACCTGCAAAACCTGCCGCTCCAGCCCCTGCAAAAACAGCAGCGAGGCAACCTGTAAGCAAAATGGGCAGCAAAGATGATGGTAAGAAAAATCAATAAATAGTAATATTTATAAAAAAATGTTGCAATCGCATTGAGATCTCCCTTGAGATCTCAATGCGATTTTTAATTTAGGCCAACAATTGCTAAAGTATTATCCGCCCGATATTCAGCAAAAACTTGCTTATTAATGATGTGGTTTTTTATCAGTGTGCTCGAATTTAACTTTGATTTTATGTTCCAATTCATGATGCAAAGGAACTAACAATGCCCCGATCAAGACCTGGATGGGTAACATTAGTATAGGCCTTTCATTTGTCAACGCACCAATATAGGGTTCGGTCAGCAGCATAATAAATTCGTAGGCCATCAACAATGCCAATACTCCCATAAAATTTATCACCTTTGGGTTAACTTTTTTCTTTCTCAAAGGCATTAATAAAATGAAAAAAACCGGGATAAAGATCGAGATGCCGGCTAATTGCACTTGTTTTGTCCGCTTTTCAGCCTGTTCTTTTTTTTCATCCTCCAGTTTTTGTTGCCTTATCTCTTCCGAAAATAACAGTCTTTGATAATGAGCTACTTTTTCCTGCTTAAAAAGCGAGTCCTGTGCACTTAACATGATTTGCTGGTATTTATACAAACTGTCTGGTGTGGATTTTGTTTTATAAAAATCCGTCAGAAACGAACTTGCGTGTAATATCCTCATTGTATTATCTGTGCTCATTGCCGTCTCAAGAGATAAGTGGGAGTAATAAAGCGACGAATCCGTCTTTCGTTTATTTTTATATACTTCTGCAAGGCCTAAGCTCACTTCACAAATTCCATCATCATCTTCGTCATCTCTGTAAAACGGAATAGCCAGGCTGTATTTTTGTTTTGCGGAGTCGTATTTTCCTAACTTATAATAAATATTGCCAAGATTATTAAGTCCCATACCGATCATGGATTTTTCGCGTATTTCCTTAGCTAATAGATAGCCTTGCTCAGTGTACTTAAGGGCTGAATCCAGCCGGTTTAATTTTTCATAGCTGTCACCAATATTTATCAAGTCGGTAACCAGCCCGCTGCTATCATTGGCATCCTCATCTATATCCTTAGCTTTTACGTTAGTTTCTACGCATTTCTCCAGGTCACCCAGGTCAGAGTAGATGATGGACATATTGGTTAAGCATATTCCAACTCCCCTCTGGTAGTCTATATCCTCATATATCTCCATGGCTTTGATCATATAATTCAAGGCCTGTGTATAATCCCCCGTCCTTTCATAAATAAGCCCCAGGTTATTTAAACTGCGGGCCTCCCCTTTTCTGAATTTTATTTCCTTAGCAATTGCAAGGCCTTTATCGGTAAACTGGTGAGCCAGTTTGGGCTTGCTGTTTATAAAGGAATGGCCGATACTGTCAAAAGTGATTACCAGGTTAGAGTCATATTTTGCCTTAGATAATTTCTTAAAAACACTATCAGCTTTATGTTGCTGGGCGTATACCAGAGATATACTGAGTATAAAGAAAAATGTAAGGCTTATTGTCTTTTTCATTGCAAAGGCATTTGTACCACCAATATAATCTATTGATCCTGTATTGTATATAGTATTTAACATTTTTTATCGAGATATAAAACACAAATAACGGCCCTATGCGTAGAATGGCGAAACTAAATGGCCGGCTTAAGAAAGCTCCAAATTAAGCGCTCATTTGTCTTTCAAACACAAGAAGCAACATTATCAATGCCATTCTTCCTGCCATCTCATCAATATGTAGTCTTCCAGGCTCGGTATGGTTTTGTCAGGATTTTCTTTATTATAGGCCTCGTGCTGATAAAGAGCAGATACTGACGGGGACAGCAACCGCCGCTCATGAATATCATGAACTGCACAGTATTGCATTACCGGGTTCCAGGCATACCTCCAGAATGCTTCGGTTATTCCCCGGGTAAAATAAACATTCCTGATTCCAGGATGTTTTCTTAGTAAGGCCGGAATGTCAGTAAAAATAAAATCATCAAAATGATAAACTATCGCTTTGTCATCACCGCTTGCCAGTATTTTTATATGTTCCGTATTGTCCCGGTCTGCATCTTCTATTGTCTTTATCAGTCCCGTAATGGCAATTTGTTTTTGCTTACAAAACGTTTTCCATTCTGCCGGGCCGGCATTCATTAAACCGGGCTCAGCATATATCTTTGGTAAAACGTCCCAGAAATTAGTGGCCCTTCGGCCACCTGTGTCATTCGCAGGGCCATAAAACCATTCACTGCCTGCATTTCCCGGCCATTCCGGAATAAACGTCCCCACTATCAAAGTTGATGGCTCGAAATCAATTCGCTCAAGGTCCAGCTCGTTTATGAATTTATGATTGCAGGGCATTGTAAACCATTTTTACTTGTTCTTTTATTCAGACAAGAGTCTTGCTTCGTCCCATAAAAAAAACGCAAGCATGCTGCTTGCGTTTTTCTGTGGGAGCACACGGGTTCGAACCGCGGACCCTCTGCTTGTAAGGCAGATGCTCTGAACCAGCTGAGCTATGCTCCCTTACTTTTTTAAAGGACTACAAAGATAACAGTCTGTTTTATTCTGACAAATCCTTTTTCAAAAAAAAACTTTTACTATGTGATGGCTTGGCCAAAGCCATTTTTTGTAGCGTATTGATATAGACTCAATGAACAAATCGCCATATTTATATTTGTTAAGCGTTTGCAAATGCTGCGTTAAGCGCTAGTTAAGGACCTATAATAGCAAAATTATATAATGTAAACTTCCCAATTTGCATTTTCATATAGGCTACTTAGTTTATTGCGCTTATAGCAGAAAATACATATCTGCTCTGTGCCCGGAGAGAAATAAATGATATCACGAAACATGGATAAGAGAAATGTTTTTTTGAAAAAACTGCTGAGAAGCTATGCTTCTGTCTTTAAATCGCGTAAAGCGATTGGGGATGAAGCTGTATTAGAGTCAAAAGCCGCAGAAGGTCTGGAGCATAAAAACAAATTGCTGCAGCTCCAGGATCAGAGATTAAGCGATATAGCCTGGCTGGTTTCACATAAGGTTCGTGGGCCGGTTGCAAGTATTTTAGGACTTTCAAAGCTTTTCAATCACGACAACTACGCCGATCCCGACAATGCCAAGATCATAGAAGGCATCTACGCCTCCGCTACTGAGCTGGACAATATAATAAAAGAACTAGTAGCAAAAGCAGGCAAAAAGGACGAATAATATTGTTCTGCTTTTCCGAAAAAATTCAGCTAAAATTCACTATCAGCAATTCTACACTTTCCTTATTAAGTCCATCAGTCCATCTACCTCTGTTTTGTTATTATAAATATGTGTAGAAACCCGTAGGGAGTTCAAACCGTTTTCAGCCACACTTCTTATGCGTATTTTATTGTCCGCGCACAGACTGTAAAATTTAGTGTATTCTATTCCCTTCACTCTAAAACCATTCACACCACAGCGCGATCTTTCTTCGGTAGGAGTTAACAGCTCCACCTTATCTCCAAACTCCAGCAAGCGGTCCTGTGTATACTTCCCAAGGCTCTTTATTCGCTTATGGATGTTTTGCATACCAATTGTTTCAATAAAATCAATGGATGCGCTTACACCTCTGTATAAACCCGAAGATTGCGTACCACCATAATACCTGTGTGCGTTATTTGCGTAAGGCAAGCTTTTAACCGGGAATGCATTCATGTCCCAATTTCCCTCTATACTGCTTCCGCCAACATTGTGTGGTTCTAATATATCCTGGAAATCTTTTCGCACATATAAAAAACCCGTTCCTTTTGGTCCCAGCATCCATTTATGGCAACAGCTTGCATAAGTATCACAGCCAATATCGTGCAGGTCCAGCAGCAGCATACCCGGTCCATGCGCACCGTCGATCACAGAGTATAGTCCTTTTTCTTTAGCCAGTCTGCAGATCTCTTTTATGGGCAATACCTGGCCCTGCGTGCAGGGAATATGCGGTGTTGCTATGGCCTTTGTGTTTTTATTTATCAGTGCCGATATACGGTTCAGGGTTTCATCGGCCGTCATGGCAGGCGTATAGGTCCTTATAACAATGCCGTCCTCTTTTTGCCTGCATAGCCAGGGGGCTGCATTGCCTACATGCTCATGGGTGGTAAGTATCACTTCGTCACCTCTTTTCAAAGGCAGGCCCCAGCACCCTATGTTTATTCCCTCGGTTACATTATGGGTCAGCGCTATTTCGTCGTCGTGGGCGCCAACAAATTTTGCAAGCTTTGCAGATGCCGCTTCCCAGCCCCCATAGTTCCCGTCCTGGTCTTCATCCATCATGCCTTTATGCACCGCTTCTATTACAGGGTAGGGCGATGGTCCCAGCGTACCATTGTTCAGGTAAGCCCTGTCTTTAGCTAGCGGAAATAGTTGGCGCACATTCTGCCAATAGGCCTCATCGCTTTCCGAAATTTGCTTCCCATCACTTTTAATTTTCTGTTTGGCCGATATTATTTCTATTTCACTCAACGACAGAGCCGCCAATACAGAGGCGGACCTTATAAAATTTCTCCGGTTCAATTCCATAAAACAAATATTTGGCTAAGCTGAATGTACTGAAAAAAATAATAAAGCGAAAATCCGGTATCAAATACTTACAGTTAGGCCAATATTATATCTATGCCATTGCAACAAGCTTTATTTGTCCTTAGTCCCTAATTTCATAGTTTCGCGCCTTGTAAATTTTGACAAGCATTATGTCTGTAGTACATCATAACTGGAGCAGTGGGGATATCAGGAAAATATACGAAACACCTTTATTAGAATTGATAATGGAGGCCGGAACAGTTCACCGGCAACACCACACCACCGGCGAAGTGCAGATAAGCAGCCTTTTATCTATAAAGACCGGAGGCTGCTCCGAGGATTGCGCCTATTGTCCTCAGGCTGCCCGTTACAATACAAATGTAGAGGTACAGCCTTTAATGAAAACCGAAGATGTTGTGCTTGCAGCAGAAAGGGCCAGGGCAGGTGGGGCATCACGTTTTTGTATGGGGGCAGCATGGAGAGAGGTAAGAGATAATCGCGATTTCGACAGAGTGCTGCATATGGTAAAAGCAGTAACGGCTATGGATATGGAAGTATGCTGCACCCTGGGCATGTTAACAGCATCCCAGGCAAAGAAATTGGCCGACGTGGGTTTATATGCATACAATCACAATCTTGATACCTCCGAAGAGCATTATGAGCAGATCATAAGCACCCGCAAATATGAGGACAGGCTGGAGACCTTGTCGAATGTGCGCAATGCAGGGATAACCGTTTGCAGCGGTGGCATTATAGGCATGGGCGAAACTGATGATGACAGGATCGGCATGTTGCAAACCCTCGCAAACTTGCCACAACATCCGGAATCTGTTCCAATAAATGCATTAGTACCTGTAAAGGGTACTCCTTTGGGAGAAAGAAAGCGCTTGCCTTTTTACGAGCTGGTCCGCATGATAGCAACTGCGCGTATCGTAATGCCGGCATCTGCTGTGCGGCTCTCCGCGGGCAGACTGGAATTGTCTATGGCCGAGCAGGCGCTGTGTTTTCTTGCAGGCGCCAATTCTATATTTGCGGGCGATAAATTACTTACTACTCCCAATCCTGAATTTAATGAGGATATGGAAATGTTCAACATATTGGGATTGAAGCCCAAAGCTGCTTTCAGCACATCGTTAGAGAAGGTATAGATAAATGGAGAGCATGACTGTGATAGAAAAATATCTTTCGGAGAAATTACAAAATAGGGAAGATGCAGGCAATTTAAGGCGTCTATCCACATCCCGTGCTCCGGTTGATTTTTTTTCTAATGATTATCTTGGTTTTGTTACGGACGGTATAATTGCGGAAAAATTATCCGGATATTCTGTTTCACAATTAAAACCCGGTTCCACAGGTTCCCGCCTGCTCTCAGGAAATTCTTTGCTTGTCGAAGCTTTAGAAAAAGAGATAGCCGAGTTTCATAATGCAGATGCCGCACTCATATTCAATTCTGGGTACGATGCCAATACCGGTTTAATAAACAGCATTGCAAACAGGCATACAACTATTGTCTATGACGACTTATGCCACGCCAGCATTATTGATGGCATACGATTAAGCCACGCCGCAAATAAATACAGATTTGCCCATAATAACATTGCAGACCTCGAACAGAAATTAGCAAAAGCGCAAGGCCCTCTTGTTGTTGTGGTAGAAGCTATATACTCAATGGACGGCGATATGGCCCCCCTTAAAGACATAACCGAAATTGCTGAAAGATATAAGGCAACCTTGATAGTGGACGAAGCACACGCTACCGGGGTTTTTGGAGAGGATGGCAGGGGCTTGGTCTGTATGATGGGACTGGAAGAAAAAGTTTTTGCCAGGGTGCACACTTTTGGTAAAGCGCTTGGCTGTCACGGGGCAGCGGTACTTGGCAGCGAATTGTTAAAACAATACCTTATCAATTTCGCAAGGTCTTTTATTTATACAACTGCATTACCATTGCATTCTGTCTATGCAATTCAGGCTGCTTATAACCATATGGCAAGCCCCGGATTTTCTAATCATAAATTGAAAGAACTGATCAGTTTTTTTCGCGAGAAAATAAGAAGTCCAGCGGATAGCAGGTGGAAAGATAGTATCAGCCCTATACAAGCGATCATAGTGGGGAGCAACTGCGATGCAAAACAACTTGCTGCTGCTTTGCAAAACGCAGGTTTGCAGGTAAGTCCCATTTTGCATCCAACAGTGCCATTAGGTGCTGAGCGCCTGCGCATTTGCCTTCATTCATTTAATACAAAAGGAGAAATAGACCTTTTATTTAAAACGATCAAAGAAAACCCATGCAGCGCAGAATAGCTATTGCTGGCATACATACAGGTATCGGGAAAACTATTGCTTCGGCTGTTTTAGCAGAAGCGCTGGCCGCTGATTACTGGAAACCTGTTCAGGCTGGCAGCTTGGATGCCACAGACTCCATGCTGGTAAAGAGCTTTTTAACTGATGGAGCAAAACGTGTGCATCCGGAAGCCATATTACTTAAGGAGCCTCGCTCTCCACATGCTGCCGCAAAAACAGATGGGCTGCAAATAAACTATACAGGCTTTTCATGGCCGGCAACAGATAAGACACTCTTAATAGAAACAGCCGGTGGAGTGCTATCACCCATGAACGATAATAAAACAATGGCCGATTTTATTCAACATTTTAATTTGCCGGTTCTGCTAGTTTCAAACAATTATCTCGGAAGCATCAACCACACATTGCTGAGTATAGAAGTTTTGAAAAATAGGGGTGTAAATATATTAGGTCTTATTATGAACGGCGCAGCCAATCCATGCTCGGAAGAATTTATTGAACAGTATGCAGGCCTGCCCGTAGTGGCAAGGATACCTTTTTTTGAGAAACTGGATAGTACTCGCGTACAGCAACATGCTGTCACAATAAGAAAATCATTATCAGAAATTCTGAATTATGAAAACCATTAGGGAAAGAGACAGGGAACTAATTTGGCATCCTTACACACCCATGAAGATATGGCCTGAAGCCATAGGTATTGTAAGGGGAGAAGGCTCCAGTCTTATCGATGAGCAGGGTAATAAATATATAGACACCATATCGTCCTGGTGGGTAAACCTGCATGGGCACGCCCATCCCTACATTGCGCAGAAACTAAGCCAACAATTGCTCACACTGGAGCATTGTATTTTTGCGGGTTTCACGCACGAGCCTGCTGTGCGCCTGGCAGAAAGGCTCTTAGATATTTTGCCGGGTGAGATGCGTAAAATTTTTTACTCCGACAATGGTTCTACCGCCGTTGAGGTCGCCATTAAAATGGCTTTGCAATACTGGAGCAATAAAGGGGTATCTAAAAAAAGGATTATAGCCCTCGAAGGCGCTTATCATGGCGATACTTTCGGTGCGATGTCGGTAAGCGCCCGCAGCCTTTTTACGGAGTCTTTTGCTAAATTGCTGTTCGATGTCGATTTTATTCCCTTCCCTGGTGATGCAAATGCAGAAAACAGCATTCTGCATTTAAAACAGCTATTGCTCAACGATGATGTTGCTGCTTTTATTGTCGAGCCTTTAGTGCAGGGCACAGCCGGGATGCGCATGTATAACAAAGAGGTCCTTTCGGAATATTTCCTTCTCTGCAAAAAGCACAACGCGATAATTATAGCTGATGAGGTAATGACCGGCTTTGGCCGCACGGGTAATTTATTTGCCTGCGATGCCGTTTCAATTTCTCCCGATATTATTTGCCTTTCAAAGGGCCTTACCGGTGGCACAATGCCAATGGGTCTTACAGCTTGTGCACAGCATATTTTTGATGCCTTTTATGATGAGGACATTTTAAAGACATTATATCACGGGCATTCTTACACTGCAAATCCACTAGCCTGCACTGCCGCGCTCGCAAGCCTCGATTTGCTCTTAACTGATTCATGCGATGCAAACCGCGAAAGGATTAATAAAAGCCATACCCGTTTTCTTGCCTCCCTTCAAAACAATAAAAAAATAAGCGCGGCTCGTCTGCTGGGAACCATACTTGCCATCGAATTGAATACTGGCACCCATACTTCCTACCATAATAAACAGCGGGATTTTATATATCGCTTTTTTATTGACAGGGGAATATTGATACGCCCTCTGGGCAATATCATCTACCTCATGCCACCTTATTGTATTACAGGTGGCGAGCTTAACGAAATTTATAATTGCATTAACGAACTGCTTGAAATTATCTGATATGATAACAAATACACTTTCTCATTCCAAAGAGGAAATTACAGAGCAAAAATTCAAAAGCCTGGTTTATAAAATACTAAGCGATCCCAATCTTCACGCCAGGTGGCTCAATAGCCTTTCATTTATGGAAAATGCCGGTGCCAGGAAAATCTCTAAATACGAAGACCCTATAAGAACAAACATTATTGTTTTAAAACACGCGGCCGAAGAAGCGCGTCATGCCTATTACCTCAAAAAGCAAATTGAAAAATTAGTACCGGCGGGCTACCCTGATTATTCTCATCAGTATCTGCTGGCACCACGCACAAGCACCCAATACCTCTATCGTCTCGATATAGCAGCCTGCCGCTATCTTAAAACAAATTTGGGCCTTGTTGGCCGGAATTTACACCACGGTGCTTATTTGCTGGTAACCTATGCTATCGAACTTCGTGCAGATGGGCTTTATGGTGTTTACCAGGATGCATTAACGGCCTGCAGATCAAAAGTAAATGTAAAGTCCATCATCGCAGAGGAAGAGGGTCATCTTGAGGAAATGACAAAAATGCTACAGGATTTTCATCCTCAATGGGAAGCCATAGCCGCCGATATTGTCCAAATAGAGCAGGAACTATTTTACAACTGGATAGGCGAGATCGCTCAATCCTTATAAAAAAAGCCCCCGCATCTGCGGGGGCTTTTTTACTATTGGTATCTTTTGATTAATTATTTTATCAGCGTAATTTTTGCTGTTCCTATATTACCCGATTCGTCTCTTATTTCTATAAAGTAATTACCATTTGCGAAATTGCCAAGGTCCAGCATTTTCTGCGATTGGCCTATCACTTCTTCGTGCATTAGTCCTTGGCCCAAGCTGTTGTAAACATTCAGTTTCACATTAGCTTTTTCAGCGCCCCAGTCAAGATATACCTGGCCATTTGATGGGTTAGGATATATTTTCACATCGTCCATGTTATATGTATTAACATCCAGCAGAGATATCTTAATAATATTAGATGGAGGCGATTCGCAGCCGGTGTCTATTACACGTGCGTAATAATACCCTAAAATAAGGGGGTGATAAGTTTGCGAGTTGGCTCCCGCAATTGGTGAGTTTGTTGGCAGGTAGCTGTTTTGTGTATTATAATACCATTGGAATGATGTGCCATTTACATTGCTTGTCAGCACTGTGCCGATAAGCGAAACAAGCGGCGGATCAGGTGTTTTTATCAATTCAAGCGTAATGGAATTCGATAAAAGTGTATCACTTGTATAACAACCTCCATCTGTTTGGTTTACTTGCAATATAACCACATCGCCGTTATGAAAAGAATCAGATGTATATGTAAACCCTGTCCCTACAGGAATGCCATTCACCAGCCATGTCAATAAAGGAACAGAGCCGAAATTGCTGTCTATGGAACCAAAAGTTATGGTAGAATCCAGGCACCATGGGTTTTGGCCCAATGCTATACTGTCATTGATGTACGGAGTATAGGTGGAATCAATGGTCATTACTATTTGGTTCGATGTATCCAGGTGATTGATAACACAAAGGTCTGGTGCATACATAGTGCATTGAATCTCGTCCAGGGTCTGCAAAGTACTTGTTATAAATACAAAGCTGGTTGCTCCGGGCACAGGTGCATAAACGCCACCGAAATGTTTAACGTACCATTGGTAGCTGGGGCCGGATCCTGCATTCACCGGTGTAGCGGTGAAAATTACGTTTTTACCTTTACAGGCAACTGCTGTATTGGGGTTCACAGAGATTGTTACACTGGAAGTAAGTACATAGTGGAATATCTCTATCAGGTTGGACGTCACAACAGCTGGCACTGCACAGGGCGATGTTGTTGACATAATGCAGCTGACAGTATCTCCTGCGTTCAACGTCGATGAGCTGAAGGTATTAGTAGTAGCGCCACTCACACTCACTCCGTTCACCTGCCATTGAAAAGTTTGTGAACTTCCGGCATGTACGGGTGTAGCTGTGAAGGTTACAGGGCTGCCGGGGCAACTTGGGTTATTACCTACTGTCAGCGCTATATTGCACAAAGGTAGCAAGGTGTCAAGGCGGCGCACAACAATAGCGTTTGATAAAGTACTGTCAATAGTTCCGCATTGGTTGGTATAATACATCTTCACGTCTACAGTAGCGCCATCAGCTATGGTATTGGTCGTAAAAGTATCGGTCGTCACACCGCTTGGGTTCCCGTTTACATACCATTGGTAGGTAATAGGGCCACCTGCGCCTGGGCTTGGGATGGCAGTGAAATTAAGTGTATCAGATATGCAGCTGGAGTCCATTAACGGCGGCAAAACGGCGGTTACAGAACCGGTTATGCCGGAGCCTCTGATAACAAGGCTATAATCTTCTATCTGCCCCACATTCAATGGCCCGCAGGCGCTGATGGCCCCTGTATCGGATATAACACGCATCCTGATAGGCAGGCAGGTAACAAGTGAAGGCAGGCTGGTTGACGTTGGCATGGTAAGGATCACACTGTCCAATTCATTCGCGGCAGTGCCGGTATGAGAATATGCCAATTCACTCGGATCAAAATTGCCGTCATTATTATAGTCAATATAGATCGCAGTATTCTCGCCTGTGCTTGTTGGCCCGGACTTTAAAAAGAACTTATAAGAATTGCCGGCTACCAGGTCTGCTTCCTGTGTGCAACTGCGGTCAATATAATCCCTGATACCATCGGAATTATAACCTCCGGACGAATAGTCCATATAAACGTAAGGGACATTACCGATATAAACGCTGTTGAAATTGTCTTCTATCTTAACTTCATACACACCCGCATCTTGAGTATTGGACGGGTTATTGATAATTGGAGTAGCCGGGTTGCAGGATGTGGCCGCAGGGCTAAGGCCCGGCGCTACCACACCAAGTGATCCTATCATATTGGCACGGTAAGTGTACATCCCCCATATCATTCTCATTTTTTGCCCGTTAGTAAACCTGTTTTGGCAGGTAGAGAAATCCATAAAATTATGCTCAACGCCTGCATATAATACGCCTGTGCAAGGGTTTGTAGTTCCGGTTGGGCAGGTATAGTTGGAGTTCCTTTCAGGCTCAGTATCGCATATCTGGTCTCCGTCTGTTAGGCAATTTGTATTAGTTGGGCAGGTAGTGGGGCTGCCTCCGTTAAATGTATATAATACGCTTAGCGCATAAGCCATTTGCTGTGGTACTATTGTGTTGCCTGCGCTTGCTTGTGTAGCGAGCAGCACCAGTCCGTCTTTATCGGCAGGTGCACCGGCTACAGGGTTATAGGAATAACCGGCTGTAAACACACCTGTGCCTGTACCGTCTTTACCATCTATTTTATTAACGATCCAGATATTGTAATACCTGTCAGTCGGCCAGCGTGAAAGATTTTTAACAGTTACTTCTACGGCACCTGTGCCACTGCCATTATCAACTCCGCTAGCTGCATAATTCGCAACCCCGCTGCCATTTATGCGCTCAATACCTGGTGTAGCATTGCATACGCTGTCGCGGCCGGCTAAAACGAATTGTATCGGAATAGAAGTGCCCCCGCTATTACTGTCTGGGTAGGCACTCCATGTCGCACGGAAAGTCTGGTTCAGGTAATCTATCATCGCAGTAATGGTCGCGTCGCTGGGATCATATATGCTGCCGGGTAAGTTTGTAGCAAGCGTGCCGGGCAATATAACGTGTACCACTACCGGTATTTCAAATACTTTTCTCACGCCATTGTCAAACAATAGTGCGTTGGAATTATTATTGGCAGTATACCAGCTGGCCCAGCTATTCGTAGCTTGTTGAAACTGCTGGGCATAATTCGGGTTTTGGGCTATCACACGCTGCTGCGCTTCTAAAGACCCGCTTCGCTGCGCCTCTGCAACATCCTGCATTCCTATACACAACAAAAACAAGAGCGTAATTTTACGTATCATGTCGTTAATAAATTTTTACTGGATTAATCCACTTTGGGGTAAATATAAGATATTCATTAAAAAAATGCTAAAGATTTTTAAGAAATTGCATACATAGATAAAAATGTACAATTACAGGCTTTGCAATTATATTTTATGAATAAAATTTATGCCTCCCCAGGCTGTTTTTAAATCTATACTATTCGTTCAGTGAAAATATAAATTATTTGACTGAAATAACTCTTGTTTATTGTCATAAAAAATATTTGTATTCGCCTTGTTAAGGAGTGTAACTTTATAGGAAATTCCGAAGCGGGCGCTTTGGTTTTTAAAGTGGATAAACCATTTATTTTTAGACAGTGTATCGGACATTTTTTCGCAAAACAGGACATTTTTATAACGATAATATAAATTGATAATCAATTGCTTACATCAAAAATGCTATCTTTAAATGTCCGCATTTTTAGAATATCGGACATCGGGCATTTCCCGCAATAAGGCACTCTTGCTCGCCGACTTATGACTCATGTCTTAACTCACTTCTTACGACTAATTAATAATGCGTATTATTTTCTTATTGGGATAAAAATGCCTGCCCGTATGGACGGGCTGTGATAAACACTAAATAAAATTCAGGACAAATAAACCTGCATATTTTTTTCAGAAAAGGATAAAGACAGTAGTAATAAATTGAAAATCAATAATTTATACCATATTCGGGTCGGATAAGCAGGGTAAAGATGGATAAAGAATGGATAAAAGGGCGAAACTGAACTCAATAAGTTCATTGACATTTCACAATCTTTTCTTTGCGAAACTTTGCATCCTCTCTGCGAACTTAGCTCTTAATAACTCAGGGCTTATGACTCAGAACTATACTATCCTTCCAGCGCATAGTAGCAAAGTCATCATCAATGACTAAGTAGCAATCTATTGTGCTGTCTTTATTGTTGCTACCCTTTACTGTAACTTTTACGGTAAGGCCTGCAGCACAAAAAAGATTGGTATAAGATTTCGGTAGTTTTTGCGCACAAAAGCCTGTTGTATCTTCAATAGCCCAGTTTGATAAACCAGTTATACTTTTCGCAGGGAGGGGGGTCAGCCCGGCTTTGAATAGTGTATCCGTATTGCGGGCATAATTACTATCAATTTTTGAAACAATGTCCTGGTAAGCTTTTTGAGGTACAAGCCATGTATTAATACCCCCGGTATAGGTTTTATCTAAGTTGGTATCTATGGGGAAAGAAACTTGCTTTGGCTGGCAGTTGGCAGCTGAACTCCACCCACCAATACTCCACAAACTTTGAAAAGCATTGCTGTCTTTGTTATTTAAGCTGCTTGCATACTGTATGCCGGTAGTAATAGGTGTATCGGGGTTATTCCCCAGGTGGTATCTAGTTAAATAACAATACACTGGCATTGTAGTAATATAAAGCATTACTTTATGGGTGGAGTCATAACACCCGTTTCCTGTAGCAAGCTTATTGAATCCGGATAGCAGGGTATCGCCACCGGCACTCACCATAAGTGTGTTTATATTTACTACATCAGCATTAAAGGTTTTGCCGCTCTGCGAACCGCAGGAAAATAAAAGGAAGCAAACAAATAGGAGGACAATGTTTTTCAGCATGTTTCTGTTTTTAATGGATAAATATAATTAAACAGTGTTACTAATTGTAAATTGCAGGCTATAAAAATACATTATGCAAGTTAAAACCATCCTCTCTGCCCTCGAGGTTTTTGCCCCTCCCATCTACCAGGAAAGTTATGATAACTCAGGCTTACAGGTTGGGAGCATGGAACAGGAGATAAAGGGCATTTTACTAAGCCTTGATCTTACCGAGGCTATACTGGAGGAGGCCATGCAGCGCAATTGCAATATGATAGTGGCGCACCACCCCCTTATATTTTCGGGGCTGAAGCGCATTGCCGGCCGCACTTATGTGGAGCGGGTAGTGCAGAAAGCTATTAAGAATGATATATGCATCTATGCCGCCCATACTAACTTAGACAATATGCGCCATGGCGTAAATGCCAAAATTGCACAAAAACTGGGCCTGGAGCGTACTTCTATACTCTCGCCAATGCCCGGCTTGCTTAGTAAATTATATACATACGCCCCGTTGGATGCTGCAGATAAGGTAAGGGATGCGCTCTTTGCAGCAGGTGCTGGTGATATTGGTAAGTATTCAGAATGCAGTTTTAATACAAAAGGCAGAGGCAGTTTCAGGCCGGGGGCAGATGCTGATCCGGCAATTGGCGAGGCAGGCGGTTCTCGGGAAACGCTGGAAGAGGTGAAAATAGAGGTCCTGGTGCCAAAACATGCACAGGGAAAGATACTCAGGGCCTTGTTCGACAGCCATCCTTATGAAGAGGTAGCATATGAACTGATAGCCATGCAAAATACTAACCAGGACATCGGGGCGGGCATGATAGGCTATTTCCCAGAAGCAATGGAGGAAATGGATTTTTTAAGGCATCTGAAAGCCCGGATGAAGACGGATTGTGTGAAATACACAGCATTAAGCGGCAAAAAAGTGCAAAAAGTGGCCATTTGCGGCGGATCGGGCAGTTTTTTACTGAAAGATGCTATAGCTGCGGGAGCAAATGCCTTCATAACAGGAGATTTTAAATATCACCAGTTTTTTGATGCAGATGGGGAAATAATAATATGTGACATCGGGCATTATGAAAGTGAACAATTCACGCCCGAAATATTTAAAGAAATACTTAACGAAAAATTCCCTAATTTTGCGGTTCTTTTATCAAATTTAGTAACGAACCCGGTAAAATATATTTAGGTAAAACATGGCTACAGTAAAAGACTTTTCGGTTGAGGAAAAACTCACGGCTGTCCTCACACTACAGAAGATAGATTCAAAAATAGATGAGATCAAAACGCTGAAAGGCGAACTTCCTATGGAAGTGAAAGACCTTGAAGATGAAATAGAAGGCCTGCAGACACGCATCAACAATATGGATGCCGAAGAAAGCAGCATCAATACTTTTATAGCAACCAAAACGGATGCCAAGAAAGAAGCCCAGGCCCTGATAAAGAAATACGAAAAACAACAGGACAACGTAAAGAATAACCGCGAGTTTGAAGCTATCAATAAAGAAATTGAGATGCAGGAACTGGAGGTGAAGCTGAACGAAAAACATATAAAGGACGCCAGTTTCGAGCTGAAAGACCGTGCACATGCCCGCCTTAAGACAGACGAAAAAATAAAGGAAGTAGAGGCTGCCCTGAAAGTGAAACGCACCGAACTGGAAAAGATAATAGCCGAAACTGAAAAAGAAGAAAAAACATTGCTTGCAAAATCAGTTTCAGCAAAAGAAAAAGTGGACCCGCGCCTCTTGACTGCTTATGAGCGTATCCGCGGCAGTTATCGTAATGGCCTGGCAGTTGTGCCTATCATGCGCGATTCTTGCGGTGGTTGCTTTAACGTTATTCCTCCCCAGCGCCAATCAGAAATTCGCCAGCATAAAAAAATAATAGCTTGCGAACATTGCGGCCGTATCCTTGTTGATATCGACCTCAACGACAAAACAAATATCAAAGAAAAATAATCAAATAATAAATTATTTAATATAATAAAGGAGCCCAATTGGGCTCCTTTATTATACGAAGTAGGTCCTCCAAAACATAACAGTCAAGCAATCCTTTAATCAAGCGAATCAAGGTCGAGGATTTTACTTAATTTCGCAGCCTGTTTCAATAAGCACAAATGAAGATATTAGTATGTATCAGCCCGGTGCCTGACACCACCACAAAAGTCGCTTTCAGCGATAATAATACCCATTTCAATACGCAGGGAGTAAGCTTTATCATCAATCCTTATGATGAATGGTACGCCTTAGTGCGCGCATTGGAACTGAAGGAAGCAGGCATAGCCACTGCCGTGCATTTAGTAACGGTTGGCAAAGCTGACGCAGAGCCTGTGATACGCAAGGCCCTTGCATTGGGTGGTGAAGAAGCTATACGCATAGACACCGACAGCAGTGATCCCTATATGATAGCTGCGCAAATAGCTCAGTATGCCACATCGCAAACCTACGACCTGGTGCTCTGTGGTAAAGAATCCATTGATTATAACAATGGTATTGTTGGTGGCATGCTGGCCGAGATGCTGGATATGAATTATATAGCTTTCGCCAGCAGTCTTGACGTGGCAAATGGCATAGCGACCGTGAAGCGCGAGATAGAAGGCGGTGAAGAAACAGATACTTGTCCGCTACCCTTGGTAGTAAGTTGCCAGAAGGGAATGTCTGAAGCGCGCATACCAAACATGCGCGGCATCATGGCGGCCCGTACCAAACCGTTGAAAGTAGTTCCTGCCGCTGCTATCAGCTCCTTAAGCAATATTGTGTCATACGATATGCCACCTGCCAAAACAGGTGTGAAAATGATAGCTCCGGAAAATATGGATGAACTGGTGAACTTGCTGCATACCGAGGCGAAAGTTATTTAATGCTTAGAGCTTAATGGTTTTGAAAGGGAATAATTAATAATTTACAACTAACAATTTACAATTATCATGTCTGTAATAGTATTAGCTGAACATACACAAGGGGTTTTTAAGAAGAAGGTTTTTGAAGCGGTGCAGTATGCATCTGCCATAGCGCAAAGCACGGGTACTACAGTTAGCGTACTTGCGCTCGGCACCATCGCTGATGCTGAGATGCAGGCACTGGGACAGTGCGGCGCACAAAAAGTATTGCATGTAGCCGATGCCCGACTTGATAACCTAAATACACGCGCTTATACTAAAGCATTGGTTACGGCAGCGCAGAAAGAAGGCGCAAAAATTATCATTGCTCTGCACGATGTTACAGGTAAAGCTGTGGCGCCTCGCGTTGCAGCCAATCTTAAAGCAGGTATCGTTGCGGGGGCTATTTCTTACCCCGACCTTACAAATGGTTTCTTGGTAAAGAAAACGGTTTTCGCCGGTAAAGCTTACGCATACATAAACATCAGCAGCGACATAAAAGTTATTACCTACATGGCCAATACTTTTCCTGTTAAGAAAGGAGAGGGCAGTGCAAGTGTTGAAAAATTAGAGGTGGCTTTTGATGATAAGGACTTCGCAATGCAGGTGAAGGAAGTGAATAAAGTTACCGGTGCTGTTCCGTTGTCAGAAGCAGAACTGGTCGTATCCGGCGGACGTGGTATGAAAGGCCCCGAGAACTGGGGTGTGCTGGAAGATCTCGCAAAAACATTGGGTGCGGCATTGGCGTGCTCACGTCCTGTAGCTGATTCTCATTGGCGCCCGCACCATGAGCATGTTGGCCAAACAGGTGGCACTATCCGTCCCAACTTATATATAGCAGTCGGCATCTCCGGCGCTATTCAGCATCTGGCGGGTGTTAATGGCAGCAAGACTATTGTAGTTATTAATAAAGACCCTGAAGCGCCTTTCTTTAAGGCCGCAGACTATGGTGTGCTTGGTGATGCTATGGAAGTGGTGCCAAGGCTTACAGAAGCCGTGAAGAAATTTAAGGAAGCACATCAGTAGTATCAATTGAATGTAGGGACGCAAGATATTGCGTCTCCTGGGAATGCTGGAGAAGACAGTGCAGTTATTTAATAATTTCTACCTTTAAATATCGTTTGCTCTTTCAATAAAATTCCTGCGTATGTATACACATAAAATGATGCCTCTTTCACTACTGCTTTTAGCCATCCTTGCTATTGTCAATAGCGCCTTTTCCCAGGCACCGGCAATTGTTAGCATTAATGGCAATGCATTAGAGATGTCTGCCAAAGCGAACGATACTATCTATGTGCAGGACCCTGTTACCGGAAATAAATTAACACGTGTTACCAAGCCCAAACCCTTAAATCTGAACGGTGAGAAAATATATACCGCTTCAGAACTTACCTCCGCACCGAAATACACAGGCGATGAAGGTCATTACCATACCCTCATCTTTAACAAGCTGCAAAAGGAACTGAATAAACTGAACGACGGTATTTACTATTTTTCAATCGACAATATGGTAATAAACAAAGAAGGGAAATTGGTTTATTTCACTTTTGGAGGTCTGCACAAAGCCGCCACGTTTAATAATAAAGCAGCCTCCGCTAACGTAGGATTCAGCAATTACGCCTTCGTTGACAATGATATTATCAATGACACAGAAGGGGAGGAAAAAAATCCTGTTGAGCTTACAGACCTGATAAACAAACGTGTAAAACCCTTGTTAGACAATTTTCCCAAACTCCAGCCTGCACAACTCAATGGCGAGCCTGTAAACTACGCTTGTAAAATGTTCAATGCCGACAATACCATACAGGTGCGCAACCACGTGGCTACTTTCTCTCCCACCGAGAATGCATTGTAATGCTTAAATCCTTAATTTAGTACTCGTTTCACCTTCAAATATTAATACCTATGAAAAGCTTGCTTAGCGCTCTGGTGGTCCTTGCTTGTAGTTTTTCAATTGGCTATAGCCAGGCTAAGATTACAAAGCCAAAACTTTCGGCATTTACCCAGCAATACCTCCTGGCATGTAAAAAGCAAAATGGCGGCAGCACGCGCATACCTAACTATGTTTATAAAAATATAAACAACAAAACCTATCTCAGCGCTTTAATAAGGGTGGAT